>ERZ724519.20-NODE-20-length-55228-cov-4.915430_pt1 | contig 55228 bp, 40 predicted proteins | sample MGYA00376052_ERZ724519 | MGnify/ENA primary metagenome ERZ724519 (study PRJEB28724, sample SAMN07190883) | activated sludge metagenome | isolation source: activated sludge of sewage treatment plant in Hong Hong | place: Hong Kong | collected 2016-03-17 ... | reverse complement strand
TCGCAGATCCAATCGGACAAGGCGCGCCGCCAGCATGCTTTGCGTCTGCGCGGGGACGGTCGCAGGACTGGCCCGCAGCGTCCTTGGCAGCGTCACGGCTCCAGCGATGACGCCGAGTGCTTGGCGACGGTTCACTTGGCAGCCTCGGTGGCTGGCGGAGTTGGGGTTGCGGGGGCCGCGCTCATCGGATTGGGCGCTGGCTTGGTCAGGGCTGGCAGCGTCTGCACGAAGTCTTTGTACTCAGGCATCTGCGCAATCTTGGCTTCAAACTCTGGGTACTTCCGTCGCACCACCTGTTTTTGCATCTCGCTGATGGCGCTGTGCGGGATCTTTTTTGACACCATGTTGATGATGCCCGACGGAAGCGATCCGCCTGGGTCGGCATGAACCTGGTATTCGACGCGCGTCCACTTGCCACCGTTGGACGGCCACAAATACCAGTGTCCACACAGGTGCGGCATGCGCACGACGCCCTTTTGCGGCGGCCAAGCGGGATGATCGATCGAGCTCATCTCGACCTTGACCATCTTGCTGCGGACATCGACGGTGGTGACGGCTTTGACGACGGTATCGCGGTCGGACACAGGCCAGGGCGCGCCGGTGCGGCTGTAAAAGGTCTGCTCGCGGTCTCCGTTGCGAGAGATCAGCGTCTGTGCGACCGCTTCCTTCATCCACTCGGTGCGGCGCTCGGCGTCGTCCAAGACCGCCAAGACAGACGGAATCGGTGCTTCGATGACGCCCGTTCCTTGAAACTCGTGCAGCGGTGAGCCTGCCACCGTGCGGCGATAGACTTCGATGCCCGCGTCGTTGCGAACCCGTTCCCACGAGCTGGCCGCGCCGTGTTCCAGCGCAGTCGCCAGCGACGTCGATGCAAAAAGCGAAAGCCCAATCAGTCCAAGCGACACGGAACGGGTCATGAATCTCTCCCTGCGATGCAAGCTGCTTTGTGTCGCGTACCTTAGACCAGCAGGGTCAGACCTGTGCCTACGATCTTGAGCAGCTCATCGGGACGCTTGGGCAGATCCGACGTGAGCACTTCATGCCCGGTGGCCGTGACCAGGATGTCGTCTTCGATGCGAATGCCGATGCCTTGCCAGTCGGGACCGAGCGGATCGCTCGGCTGCACGTACAGCCCTGGCTCGATGGTGAGGATCATGCCGGGAGACAGCCGACGTGGCTCACCGCCCGGAAAGTAGCGACCGACATCGTGAACATCGAGTCCCAGAAAGTGACTTGAGCGATGCGGGTAAAAGCGTCGCAGCGCGCCAGTCTCGACGGCTTCGGCAGGATCGCCACTGAGCAGCCCAAGCGAGCACAGCCCCGCCGCCAGCCGGTGCGAGATGAGCGTGTGAATGTCTTCGATGGTGACACCGGGCCTCACCATCGAAATCGCAGCCAGCTGCGCGTCGAGCACTAGATCATAGAGCTGACGCTGCGGACGGGTAAACGCGGGGCGCTGACCGGGCACTGGAATCGGATAGGCGCGGGTGACATCGCCGGTGAAGCCATCCAGCTCGCAGCCCGCATCGACGAGCAGGACTTGGCCGGGCAGCAGCTCATCGCGACAGTCGACGTAATGCAAGATCGTTGCATTTTTGCCACCACCGACGATGCTTTGATAGCCAGGCAGGCCGTTGCGTCGACGAAAACCGTAGTCCACGAGCGCTTCGATCTCGTATTCACGCTTTCCCGCGACGCAGGCACGCATTGCCAACAGGTGTGCTTCGACGGTCACTGCGCACGATCGACGCATGCTGAGGATCGCTGCTTCGTCTTTGACAAGGCGCAGCTCGTGAAGGGTCTGGTTCAGATCGACGATGCGACTCGGGGCGCGGCTGCCGTTTCGTTCGTTTTTGCGCAGCCTGGCTAGGACACGCAGGACCAGCTCATCATGCGCGGGACGGTCACCGAGCAGCAGATGCACTTCGGTGCAGCCATCGAGTAGATCAAACAGGCGCTTTTCCAGCTCGCGGATGTCGAAGGCTTGGTCGGCTCCGTACAGCTCGGTGGCACCTTCCAGACCTGCGCGTCGGCCATACCAAAGCTCTTGGTACGCGTCGCTGGGACGCACAAACAAGGTAAAGCGTGCATCCTTGCTTGGCGTAAAGACCGCGACCGTCTCAGGCTCGGACAGATCCGTCAAAAACAGCAGATCCGAGGACTGACGGAAGCGGTGATGGTTGTCGGCATTGCGACGCTCATCGTGGTTTCCAAACACGATGGCGCAGGCACCTTGGGGCAGTCGTTCCAAAAGCGCCGCACGTCGAGAAGCACAAGCTGTCAGCATGTTCACCCTCTGCGCTACCTTACCTGCAAAGTGGCTGTGGCGGTTATTCTCGAGCCAGAACGACGCCGCCGCGCGCTGGAACCGTGACGGCCAGTCGTCCACCGGTAGCCGGTACGGTGTAGGTCTTATCGCTGAGCTGATCTTTGACCGTAACTGCCGTCGCCCAGCCAAGCTCGCTGGGAATCGGCACCGACGCGGTGGTCTGGTAAGACAAGCGGTTCAGAATCACCAGCGCACCGTGTTTGGGATCGTCGTCGGGCCGCGCAAAGGCATAGACGTCTTCTCCGAGCAGCGCTGTGACCAGCTTGTCTCGTCGCAGGCCGCGTAGCTTTTGTCGGGCCGTGAGCAGCTTCTGCATTCGCGACAGCTGGTTCTTTTCGCGCGTCGCCAGCTGGCCACCGAGCCGCATCATGTGACGGTTGTCGGGATCGCCGCCGCCAAACTCTCCGTATTCATCGCCGTAATACAGAAGCGGCATGCCCGGCATCGTGAACACCGAAAGCGTCCCGAGCCACTGCCGGTCGTACGGCTCATCGTCAGACGGCTGCTGCGGCAGCTTGTCCCACTTGTTGTTGGCAGTGTTGCGATCGCCGGCAGATCCCGGCGTGGGGTCGCGGTAGGTTGCCATCGACAAAAAGCGCGACGTGTCGTGGCTGCCCAGGTAGTTCACCATCGTGCTGCCGCGAAACTGATCGAGGCTGGCGTGCGTCCAGTAGTCGAGGTGCAAAAAGCGCTTCTCGTCGTAGGCAAAGACCCGATACGAGTTGGCGTGATACCAGACGAAGTCGAACTGTCCGTCGAGTCCGTTTGGGCCCATGTAGCGCTTGATGGTGTCGTATTCGCTCTGGTTGGTCGTGATGTCGCCTTCGCGCCAGCCCATCGCCGTCTCGCCGAGCAAGTAGTAGCGGGTTCCGGCTTGCTCAAAGCGCTCACGAATGCGCGCGGTCAGGTTGAAGATCGCGGCGTCTTCGACGTGCTTGACCGCATCGACGCGCAGTCCGTCGAGGTTAAAGTGTTCGAGCCACCACAGCGTGTCGCTGATGAACTGCTCGGATGCGTCGGTCTGGGTCCAGTCGATGTCGGGCATGTACGACGCAAACAGGCAAGACAAGCGCTTGTCGGTCCAGTCGCAGCCCGGTGATCCGCAGATGCAGCCCGTGCGGAACCAGCTTCGCTTCTGCGGATCTTGGAAGTATTCGTGCTGATCGTGAACGTGGTTTAGCACCGCATCCATCAGCACACGGATTCCGTGACGGTGCGCGGCTTGCACCAGGCGCTGAAGTGCTTCGTCGCCACCGATTCGATCATCGACGGAGCGCGGACGCACCGGCCAGTAGCCGTGATACGCGGTGACGTTGTACTTGCCGCTCTGGTCGGGATGCGCGGTCGACGGCTGCGAATAAAACGGACTGAGCCACAGCGCGCGAACACCCAGCTGGTCAAAGTAGCCCAGCTCGATGAGCTGCGTGACGCCTTGCAAGTCGCCTCCGCGAAAGTTGGCCGCTGGAACCACCGCCGGGAGCGCGCCAGGATTTTTGCCGTCACCGTCGACAAAGCGGTCGGTCATCGCCATGTACAGCGGCGTATCGGACCAGCGGAACGGCTCGGGCTCGATCCAAAACGGCAGAAGCAGCGGATCTCCGTCTTGTCCACCCGCGCTTGCCGTCAGCGTAATCTGATACTTTCCGTCGGTCAGGTTGCGCAGGTGAACCGTGGCGCTCTGACGATCCTCGGCGATCTTCAGTTCCAGCGACGACAGCTGTGGCAGCGACGCGAGCGGATCCGAGTCCGGGCGACGAATCATCGAGCGCAGCTGACACAGCCCAGGCTGAGCGGCTCCGCTCGGTGAGTGGACGAGGATCGTGGCGGTCAGCTCTCCTTGTTCGGACGCGCTGCGGGTGATCTGAAGTGAGCCGGGCTTCACCGACAGTCCAACCCGGAAGCAGTTTGCGACGCGCAGGCCCGAGTTTTCGGTGCCACCGACATACTTGCGATAGGGATTTCCCGCGTCGAGCTGCCAGCTGGTGCCATCTTCGACGAGCTTGTAGCCGTGGACGCCAGGGGGAAGCTGTAGGTTGAGCGTGTATGCGCCGCTGCCGTCGGGACCAGTCAAGGTCTGGGCGCTGGTGCTCCAGCCGTTCCACTCACCGGCAATGGCGACGGACTTGATGGCGCGCGTCGGGATGTAGCGGATGCTCACCGGGCAGGTGGCGTCGGCGCTTGGGGCGGCAAGCGGTGCGCACGGTCCTTCTCCCGAGCCGGTATCGCCCAGATCCGCGTTGCCCGTGCCTTGGTCCGGGCTCTGTTCACCGGGGGAAGAGCAGGCCAGAAACAGAACCGCACAAGCGAACAGCGACAAGCGAGCGGTACGAATCATCATGGGCGGGCTTCCTTCGGGGCTGGGCCCTTCGCGACTAGCGCGGCGGGACGGGTGAGGGACTGGGAATCGGTCGATTTTGTGGTGGCGCTTGCGGACTTGGCGTTGGCTGCGGCGCTTGGTTCTGCGCCGGGGCTGGCTGTCCGCTGGGCTGCGCGGTCTTTTCGGGCTGGGCATAACCCCAGTCGCGCATGACGGTGGCGACCTCGCTTTGCGTCGACCCGCCGCCGCGAGACAAGCTGGTCGCGATGGCTCCGGGACTTGGCTGATCGCGCCACAAAAGGACATCGCCACGCTCGCCGAGCACCGGCGGATACGCGGCGAACAAGCGACCGAGGATCGGACCTTGCAGCGTCAGCGTCAGCAGCTCTGGCAGCTCTGGCGGATGTGCGTCGGGCGGTCCATCACTTGGGCTGGGCGGACTTGCGCCGGGCTGTCCGTGCGCGAGCAGCGGCAAGCTATACGGTCCAATCAAAAGCTGTTCTTTACCGAGCGGCAGTCCGTCGAGCGTGAGCTGAAGCTCCAGCTTGGCATCGGGATCGATGTGAACGTCGAGCTGACCGCCGGGCCGCAGCAGCACTTCGAGCTGACCGGGACGCAGCGGTGTAACTTCTCCGTCGCGGACGCCCGCCACCGCAAGCTGCAAGTCGTTTGACAGGAGCATCCCGTGCAGCTGTCGACTGGTTGGGCTCGGGGCCAGCGCCAGGTGCGTCACCGGCATCTTGGCATCGGGCAGACGCGGCGCGTGACGGGTGAACAGCTCGCGCATGGTCCGTAGCTGCTCATCGGTCTTTGCCGTCCTGGGACTTTGCAGCAGGTTGTGATGTTGCTGCGGATCGCTCGACAGGTCGTATAGCTCTTCGGGCATTTGGAACAGCGCACTCGCCGATTCCAGCGGCTTCAGACGAGGATCGCTGCGACGCAGGTACAGGTGGCCCATCGCGCGCAGTGCCCGGACGTTCTGGCCTTCGACAAACGCGGGTCGCTCGGTCGCTTCCGGTTCGCCCTGCATCAGCGGCAGAAGGCTCTGACCTTGCGCAAGCTGTCCACTCGGGAGCTGTGCGCGCCGGTCCCACAGGCCAAGCGTCTCTAGCACCGTCGGCGCAACGTCGAACAAGCGCACTTGGCTCGGGACCGTGACGCCTGCGGGCAGTCGGCCCGGCATCGCCAGGATCATCGGCACCCGCAAGATCTCGTCGTAGGCAGACCAGCCGTGGTGATACAGCGTCGGCTGCTTGAGCGCGAGCACATAGTGGCTGTGATGGATGTCGAAGACTTCGCCGTGATCTCCGACGATGACAACCATCGTGCGCGGACCGAGTCCCAGCCGCTCGACTTCCCCGAGCACTTGCGCAATCTGGGCATCGGCATACGCGGCTTCAGCCAGGTACGACTTCGCGTTTGGCTCGGATGGCGACGGCGGGCCACTTGGACTGCGTCCAGCCATCGTCGCTGCTTGGTCGCTCGAGGCTTTGGGCAGAAACGCGGGCGGCGGCGAATACGGCCAGTGCGGCGCGTCGTAGTGAAGCTGCAAAAAGAACGAGCGCTCGCGGTTTTCTTGCAGGTACTTGAGCGCCGCTCTCGTGATCGCTGGCGAGTCGAGCACTGGATGCCGCACGTCGGCCACTTCATCGAAGCCCAGCGACAGTCCAATCTGGGGATACCCGAGCAAAAAGAAGTTGTTGCCGATGGCCGTGACCTTCATTCCCGCGTCACGCAGCACCCGCGGCAGCAGCCTGCGATCGAGCGCATAGAACCGCTGCCTGTCGCGTTCTTTGGGGATCATGTCCTCTGCGTTTTGACCCACCGCCGACGGAAGATCGCCACCGAGCAGCGCCAGCAGCGCCGGACGAGTCCACGTCGCCGCCGTGATGGCTTGGTCAAAGCGCGCGCCCTTCTGCGCAAACTTCTGCACTTCAGGCATCGCCGACAGTGCATCCGCTCGCAGCGTATCGACGATGATAAGCAGCACATTTGGCGTAGCCGCCCCGTCGCCGTGCGCCCACAGCTCCGGGTTGCCAATCACCGGCACACCGAGCGGAACGCCGTCACTTTGAGCGCACAAGGACAGCTCGTGCTGCGTCGCGGCAGGCTCTTTGTCGAAGCCCGGCAGCGTCAGGTCCGACTTTTGCCAGCGATTGAGCGTCGCCTGTTTTTCCGTAAAGATCGTCTGTCCGTCGAGCTGAATCGTCAGCTGGACCGGCGCTTTTCCTGGATCGGACTTCTTGGGCAGCAGCGCCGTGTGAAAGCTGAGCGTTCCTTTCCGAGGCAGCGTCGTCCGAAACCGATAACAGCCCGTCGAGGGCATCAGCAGCGATAGCTTGGACTCATAGACGCCGCGATAGCGATTCCACACCGGATCAAAGCGCGGCGGTGCGGTCGTTTCTTTGGCGGGCTCGGGATACGTCTCGACGTTGGGAAGACCGATCGCCACTTCCAGCACCCGCAGCGCGGTGTCGCCTCGCAGACCGCTGTAGGGACTGACCAGCTTGTACGGTGTCTCGAGGCTGGCTAGCACGGGCGGCAGGCTCGGACCGCTCCACTGCGCAAGTCCCGCCGCGTCGGTGAGCCGCATAAACAGCTTGTCTCCAGGCAGCGGCGAAAGGGGCGGCAGCTTGGGCGCTTCGAGCTTGGGCTTTGGCTTGGGATCGCGGCTCGGCTCGGGACCGCTCAGCGTCGATGGAGGCGGTGGTGGCTGGTTGCAGCCCCACGCGCCCAGCGACAGCCAGCACAGCGTCACAAACCGAGGCAGCGCGAGCGAGCGACGCAGCTGGGGAACGAGCCATTGAACCGACGACATGACGACGGCGGATTGTTCCATAGAAGTTGGGAAGCGGGTTGCGCAAAATGCGCGTGGACTGCGGACGAGGGTCAGCTACAGGCGAGACAGTCGGTTGGCAAACGAAAACTCAGCTGGGACACCGCCGCCGGTACCGTGACGATAGACCAAGCGGAACTCGAAGTTGGGGAAGCTGCCGGGGACATCGAGGTCGACTTGCCAGCGCTCGAAGTCTTGGTCGATGTCGTTTTTCCAGTAGAGCTGGTTGACCGAGCCGGCGGCGCCCATCGGAACTTCGGTGCTGGTGGCCCAGTTGTCGGTGGTGTACAGCAGCTTGAGCGCCTTGGTGTAGTCGAGGTCTTGCACCGTGAACACGAGCGGACCGTGGACGCCGGTTGCATCAAAGCGCGCGGTGCTCGCCGCGTAGTCTTGGGCCACCGTCTGCCAGTCGATATCGCGCCAGGCAATCGCGTAGCGCTGACCGCCGTTGTCGTCGTAGAACGTGCTGCCCGCGCCGTTTTCGTACCAAGCGGTAAACAGGAACGTGCCTCGGAACGCGTCGCTCTTGACCGGGACATGCCACTCTTCGTAGCCGTCGCCGTGCGTGGTGAAGTAGTTGCCGACGGCGGTGATTGGATCGGCGCGACCGATTTCGCGGAAGACCACACCGACTTTCTTCTTTGTCAGATCGGCTCCGACGGTGGGCTTGACGCGTAGCTTGATGAACACCGTGATCGATCGGCAGCCAAAGCGGCTGTTGCAGGTCGATAGGTCGCGCCAGTATTCCTTGTAGTACTGAACCTGCGCGGTGTCGCGGATGCCGCTGCGCTGGACCCAGTCGGCTTGACCGTACGCGATGACGCCTTGTTCCAGCGAATCGACCACCGGAGCTGCCGGATCACAGCCTGGTGCGAGCGATGACACCGTGGCCAGCAGCGATCCAACGGCAACGGTTCGGGTCGAAGGCACCGTGGCAGCGCAGAGCAGGGCTTCCAGCGACTGAGACAGGGTTCGGCGGGGCTGACTTGTCATGGCAGGACCTCGATGTGGTGGTGGTTCGTCGCGACCTGCGGCAAGCGGCCTTCGATGCTTCCGGTGCGTGGTTTGCTTGGCGGGCTGCGGCTGTCGGCGTTCTATAGCAGCTTGGGGTGACGCGCAAGCCAGTGCGATCGCTGCGTAGCCGGCAGCGCGGCGATTCGCGGTACCATCTGGAGTTCGATGCGCTTACGACTCGCGGTACAGGAACCGGCGGCTGATCCTGTGAGTGCGGCCTCCGACGCAGTGACCGAGCAGGCGGTGCTTCCCGCTCTGATGGCGGCGCGGCTGCGTGAGCTGACCGGCGGCTTTGAGCTGGTCGATGAACAAGACGGCATGCGTGTCTTGGTGGCGCACAACGCCAAGCTGGAGCTGCGGATTGGTCCGCTTGTGCTGCGACCTGCGACGGAAGATGAGGCGCGACTGCGCTCGCTGCTGAGTCACGGTCTGACGCTGTCGCAGCGAATTCATGTGCTGTCCGATCGTCGTGGTCCAAGTGCCGTCGGCTGGCCGCTGCGCATTGTCCACGCGACGGTGGTGTCCGGCGCAGGCTGGAGCGGTGGTGAGACGGAACATCGCCTGGTCGCCAGCTATCGCTTTTTTGAACACAGAGGCGACGCGCTGCTCAAGATTGGTGACAAGCACCTGTTTGATGCGCACCGGGATGAAGTGTTGGGTTTATTACGAAGGGGTTGGCCGCTGTGGTCTTCGCCCGCAGGTGTCGCTGTGCTGTCGGAGCTGTGGCAGTAGCTTCGTCGTTCATCCCTCTTCCGTCCGGGGCCTGCCTTTCTCTATGATTATGAAATGTTTTTCAGAACACATTTATTTGCTCTGTCTGTGCTCCTGATGGCTCCTGGCTGCTTGCTGCGTGGCAACACGGTCATCGAGCGCTTCGCGGGCGAGTTCAAGTGCGGCAAAGACCGCGTGACGCTCGAGCGACCGGACAAAAACCGTCCCGACTTTTTCCGCGCCACCGGCTGTAACCGTCGTGCCAGCTACCAGTGCAGCGGCGACTACGGCGAGTTCTGCGAGCGCATCGGTCAGCCCGAGACCATCAACCCCGAAGGCGGTGCGCTTCCCTCGATGCCGTCGCTGCCGAATCCTGACGCACCTGCGTCGACGAGCCCGCCCAAGGACAAGCCGGAAGCGGCTCCAGCGGCTCCGTAACACCGTCGCACCGAGGTTCTTTTGCTGGGCGACAGACCGCCGCGAAGAATCAGACCGGGGCGCGGATGATCAGACAGACCTCTTCTTCCGTCTGAGTGAGCGCCAGCTCGGCGGCGGCTTCGTGTCGAAGTCGGCACAGTCCCGAGATGGCGATCCCTTCGATGTTGGCCTTGGCCAAGCTGCGCGCGTAGGCGTCGCGGGCTTCGCCTTGACTGACTTCCGACACGATCGCTTGCAGCGTCTCTCTTTGCTTGAGCGTCGCGGCGCTGGTGACGCTGACCTCGGTGAACGTCCCGAGCAGTCGCAGATCGAAGCGGGCCCACTGCGCGGATGCGCCTTTGGCGGCGACCTCGAGAAGCTCTGCGGCGGCCATCGCGATGTGCTCGGCGTATTCGGGACGCAGCGACATGCCGACGCAGAAGTCACGGACAAAGCGTCGCAGGTTGCGAACCTGAAGAAACAGCGGCACCAGCTCGACGTGGATCCACGGAAGGTGGCGTGACATGGCAATGGGCTCTCAAGTCGTGGGTTTACGCTCCAACGTACGACGGCGAGCCGTGACGCGCCACCACCAGCGTCTGATCGTCTTCTAGCTCTGCCGATCCGACAAAGCGCGAGACTTCACCGATCAGCATCTCGCAGATCTCTTCGACGTTGCGGTTGGCGCCGCGCTGGACGGTGTGACGGACGCGCTTGTCGCCGAACTGATCGCCGTTGCCGTTCTGGGCTTCGATGAGTCCGTCGGTGTAGCAGATCAAGATGTCGCCGGGCTCAAATGGCTGGGTGTTGGCAACGAACTTGGCGGTGTCGCTCGATCCAAGTGGCGACCCCGCTGCGACGAGCGGAATGAACGGCTTGTTGCTTTCGCGGTGACGGAACAACAGCGGGAAGGCGTGCGCGCCGCTCGCGAAGGTGATCTGGCATTCCTTGATGTCGATGATGGCGGCAAAGCAGCTCATCGTGAACTTGCCGCGCATCGTCGCTGCAATCGCGTGGTTTAGGCGCTGGAGCAGCAGCTCGGGACGCAGCTTCGGACCTTGTTCTTCGTGCAGGTTCTGCGCACAGCCATACGCCATCGCGCCGACGACCGCTGATCCAATGCCGTGTCCGACGACGTCAGCCATCACCAGCATCGTGCGGTGCTCGTCGAGCGGATAGTAGTGCCACCAGTCTCCCGACAGCTTGCTGGCGCTGCGATAGACGCCACACAGCTGTAGCGCCCCGCGTGAAATGCGACGCACATCCGGCATCAGCGTCTGCTGCACGATCTGCGCGTCTTGCAGCTCTTGCGCCATTTTCGACGTGTGCGCGGTGCCTTCGATCTGCGCTTGCTGGAGCAGCTGCGCTTGGTCCGCCATCATGTTCAGTCGCTCCGCAATCGCCGCAAACGACGGCACTTCCACCGGCGTGAGCCGCGTCTCGAAGTGACCCATCGCCATCTGCTCGGCCACTTCTTGCACGACCATCGCTTGCTTTTCGCGCTTGCGATCCCCGAGCACCCACATCGCGAGCGCCACACCCACACCCAAGATCCCGAGCCCAATCGTCAGCCAGATCGGAATCCGCTGCGGCTGCACCGTGGTGACGACTTTGCCCAGCCCGTCTTCGATTTCTGCCGTCGTCAGCTCGACGTAAAGCAGTCCTTTGCTACCCGGTTGTCCCGTCACTGGAACCGCCAGCACGACGCGCTGATGCTGTGGCGACGCTTCCACTTTGCGCACAAAGCCTTCCCCGACCGCTTTGCGCAGCAGCGTTTCGGCGTGACCGACGAGAGGCTTTCCCGCGCGCGGCTTTTCCGACGACGCCACCACCATGAGATCGTGATCCACGACGCCGATTTCGACCATGTCCGGGTCGCTCTGCGCGGCGCTGTCTAGCTCGGCTTGCAGCTTCGCCAGGTCGCCTTCTGCCATCGCGGCGCTGATGCGTTGACCCAGCTTTTCCGCCCGCTTTTGAGATCGCAGGTACACCGACTCAATCGCCACCTTCTGCGCGACGATCTGCGCGCGGCGCGTCGGGCTGTCGGTGATGCTCAGCACAAGCTGAAGGAGCAGGCACAGAATGCCTCCCGAGGCGATGAGAAGCGGAATCCGTTGTTCGGACATGTCTTACTTACTCCCTTGCTGGCTCTTCGATGTGGCGGGGTCGCGACGCAGGACCACCACTGTGAGATCTCGGGTCGGGTTTCCGACGAACGCGTGGACGACATCGAGCAGATGGTCGCGCAGCTCGGCGGCGGTGCTGGTACGGGCGGTCTTGCGGATTGCGTCGCTCAGCACATCTTGGGAAAGCTGCTGGTTTTGGACGTTTCGTGCGTCGGTGATTCCGTCGGTGAGCAGCACCAGCGCGTCGCCGGGCGCAAGCTGCACCGATCGATCGCTGAGCGTGTCATCCAGCTGCGCCGATACCGCCAAGCTGGCGCGATCGACCTGAACGGTTTCCACCGTGCGATTTCCGTCGCGATACAGGAGCAGCAGCGGCAGATGCCCCGAAAACGTCACCTTGCCGCCTCCGTCGTGGCGAAGCAGCAGCACCGATACCATTTGCTCGTCTTGCATCCGCTTGCGCAGGCTCTCGTACAGCGACGCAGCCACCTGACGCAAAACCGCTGCGGGCGACGCGTCGCACTCCCGGTAACTACGCAGGCTGGCCAGCAGCAGGCTGTCGACGATCACCATCGTCAGACCGGGCTGTACACCGCTGCCAGAGATGTTGCCGACGGCGACGAAGCCAACCTGCTCGCCTTGATATGTCTCGTAGAAGTCACCGCCACCACCGGGGGCTGGGATGATGCGGGCCGAAAACTCAAAGCCACTCATCGACGGATGAAGCGGGAGAAGCTGACTCCGCAGCCGCGCCGCCAAGGATGCTTCTCGCTCGTGTGCGGCGGTGCTCTGTAGCTCGTCCTGGGTTCCGCGCAGCTTGCGGATCATCTGCTCCAGTCCGTTTGCGACGGCGGTTAGCTCATCGCTGCCACCGTGCGGCAAGTCCACGTCAAAGTGTCCACCGGCAACCTGCTGCATCGCCGCGAGCAGCCGTCGAACCCGACCCATCAGCAACAGGCCCCACAGCCCCGAGATGAGCAGCGCCAGCAGCACCGCACCGCGACCGACGGCAAACAGCGTTGTTTGAACCGTCTTGGCTCGCTCAATCACTCCGTCGAGCGAACGCAGCAGACAGCCATGACTGCTTGGTCCCAGTGCGACCGCGATGCTGCGATATTTGACGCCGGAGATCTGCTGATCTGCGATGTCAAAGCTCGGACTTGCCTGACAGCGCTCGGTGACGGTGACTCTCTCTCTTTCGACTTCCTTGCTGAGCTTGGCTCGACTCAGCTGTCCGTCGCGAATCACCAGCCAAGACAGACCGGGCCGCGACAGCTCTGACAAGACCTCTTCGGTGAGCAGCCCCGTGCGCTTGGCGTGAAGAAGCAGTCGTGCGTCGCTGCGTAGCTCGGCGTCGATCTCGCGCTCTCCGGCACGGCGCAGCGACTGAGTAAACACCCAGCTCGTCGTGGCAACCACGGTACCGACCAGCGCAGTCGAAAGCAGCGCCAACTTGATCCCAAGCTTCAAGGCATCCCCCCCGGGAAGCCCGCGAAAACCGCAAGCATCTTACAGAGATCTCTATTAAACCACTCCTTGCGATCGCTCGTCTAGTGTCCGACTGACGAACAGACCTTGATTGCCTGCCACAGCGGGATCAGATCGTGAGCGGTCAGTGCGTCGCTGCGCTGACTGCAAAGAGGCACGACGGGAATCGTGTGACGGGCCGCATAGGCCGTCAGGTCGGAGGGAAGAGCGCTCGGCGGGTCAGACTCCGCGACGTTGTAGAGCACGACGAGCGGTTTCTGCGTCAGAAACTGCTGCCCGGCGATCAGCGCTTGCTCGGTTGCGGACAGCGTCACTTCGCGCAGCGGCGTTCCGTGTTCCAGCTCGGCCCGTAGTCGCTTGAGCAGCGTCAGCTCGTCGGGCTTGGGCGCTTCCTTATGAAGTCGAGCCAGCCGCTTGTCGATCGTCGCCAAGTCACCGACACGCATCTCGGTCGCTAGATCGGTCAGCTCTCCGACGGGATCAGCAGGGCTGCCATCGGTCGACGCAAACCCTCGCACCACCTGGAGCAGCGTATCGACCTCGCGCATGGCCACCATCACCTGCGCGTCGAAGCTGCGTCCGGCGATTCCTGGCGGCGCGGCCACATCGACGAACACCACTTGTTTGCGGGGACGAATGATCCGAGCGGCTGAAGGCTCTGTCACGGGAACGGCGGCAAAGTGAGTCTTGCCTGGACCCTTGCCAGAGTGGCCGATCGCGCCTTGCTGACCCGTCAGCGCGAAAAACGCGGAGGTCTTCCCGCTGCCAGGGAAGCCGACGAGACCGACCTTCATCTACGCTCCTTGCGGTTGGGAACTGGCGACGCGGCGCGGGCCGCGCTTCATCGACGAGACGGCTGCGCTTACAGACCGAGCAGCTTGTCGATGTCCTTCTGGCTCATGTCCGACTTCTTCTTCGGAGGCGGAGCCGCCGGAGCCGACGAGGCCGGCTTGTCAGCCTTGGCCGTCTTTTCGGTCTTTTCGGACTTCTTGTGCGACTTCTTCTTCTTTTCGGACTTCTCGCCGTCGTCTTTTTCACCCTTGTCGGCGTCTGCAGCAGCGGCGGCAGCGGGCTTATCGGCGGCGGGCTTTGCGTCGGTGGTCGGTGCAGCAGTCGGAGCCACAGTCGGTGCTTCGCCTTGCGCTGCAGGTGTGGTTGGGGTCGTCGTCGCCACCACAGGTGCCGATCGCTTGGACACGACGACGGCTACAGTGGTGCCAATGCCGACCAGCATGAATGCGATCATGCCGACGACAAGCCACACCCAGGAAGGAACGGAGCTTTGAGGAACTGGGGCAAAGGGATCTCGCGCCATGGTGGCGAATACTCCTAAACGGTGAATGCGCTGCTATTCGCTAGCGAGCAATTACTATACCGACGTTTTGATTCCACGCCCTGCTGTTTTCAGTCGCTGCGCGGGAGAGTGGTTCTGCGTTCTGCAACTGGGGTCTACGGACCGTAGCGTGTCGGGACGGTCGTGGGGCACCATGCCGCGCATGCTCGCAGGCTTGGGTTCTCGCTGGCGACTTGCTTTTCCCTGGGCCTTTGGCTTGAGCTACGGCTTTGGGCTGGTATGCTGCTCGCCCGTGTCGACAGAAGCTCTCGCAGAAGTTTGGACCGTTCGTCGCGTTCTGACGTGGACGCAGCAGCGCTTTGCGCAAAGCGGGCTCGATTCCCCGAGGCTGGACGCTGAAGTGCTTTTGTCGCACTGCCTGGGCAAGACCCGCGTCGGGCTGTATCTGTGCTTTGAGCAGCCGCTTCACGACGGTGAACTGGCAGACTTTCGGGCGCTGATTCGACGCAGGCTCGCGGGGGAGCCGGTCGCGTATCTCATCGGACAGCGAGAGTTCTTCTCGCTGGCGCTGCATGTCTCTCCGGCTGTGCTGATTCCGCGTCCCGAGACAGAGCTGTTGGTAGAAGAAGCGCTGCGACGGATCGACGAAGTCCGACGAGAAAAATCCCCACTTTCGGTTGCTCCGCTCGACGATGGATCGTCTGCGCAAGACGAGGTCGCAGCGGACCCGCAGGATGACGCTCCCGTTCACGCCGTGGCTGAGCCAGGTGTTCCCGTGACGGTCGAATACGATCCTGTTGCGATCGATTCAGACGAAGAACCCGTGCCTGCTGCGCCTTCCGATGCAGAGGTGACGACAGATGCTGTCGCTGTCACCGCGTCGGAATCGGCGGGCCCAGCGCTGACGGTGGTTGATGTGGGAACTGGCAGCGGTGCGATTGCGCTGGCAGTGAAGCATGAGCGTCCGTCGGTGAAGATGATCGCGCTCGATCGCAGTCTCGACGCACTTGCGGTGGCAAAGAAAAATGCCGAAACGCTGAGCGTGTCCGTCGAGTTTGTGCAAAGCGATCTGCTCGGCGCACTGACGGAAGAAAGCTCGATCGATCTGCTGCTGGCCAACCTGCCGTACATTCCGACGGCAGATATGGCTGGTTTGTCCAAAGATGTACTGAGTGAGCCACACTTGGCGCTCGACGGTGGTGTCGATGGCCTTCAGCTGGTGGCTCGGCTGATTGAGCAGGCTCCGCGTCGGCTGCGACCGGGTGGATCGATCCTGCTTGAGATTGGTCAGGGACAAGCGCCCACCGTCGAATCGATGCTGCGACGGGCGGGCTTTGTCGATGTGCGAAGCGAAAAAGACTTGGCGGGAATCGAGCGGCTGGTCTGTGGCCGCGTTTCCGCATCGGTTCGGAGGCCGTCATGAGCGAGCTGCAAGCGGGCTGGATGTTGTCGCTGGTTCTCGGGGCACGCCATGCCTTGGAGCCCGATCATGTGGCAGCGGTGACGACGCTGATCACCACAGAGCGGGGACGACCCGCGGCGCTTGGGATGTTGTGGGGCGTGGGCCACGCGCTGGCGCTGTTTTTGGTTGCGACGGTGCTGTCGTTGATGCAGCGGCAGCTCTCGCCACAGTGGGCCGATCGCTGCGAGCTTGTCGTCGCTGCGATGCTGATTCTTCTCGGTGTGCGCGCGGTGTACTTGGTGTGGGCGGCGGTTCGCGAAGGCGGGCAGGGTCGTCTGCACTTTCACACCCACGGCGATGCCAACCACGCGCACTCAGGGCCGGTCTGGCACATCCACATTGGCGGGCTGACGCTCGCGCAGCGTCCTCTCGTGGTCGGGCTGGTGCATGGCCTGGCGGGCTCGGGTGCACTGACGGCGCTTGTGTCGGCGAAGATGCCAGGCATGTGGGATCGGCTCGCGTATGTGTCGCTGTTTGGGATTGGCTCGATGCTGGGCATGGCCGCGCTGGCGGGGCTGCTTGGCTGGCCGCTGTCGCGCTGGCTTGTGGCTCGGCCACTGGCGGGTCAACTTCTGACGGTGCTGGCAGGTGTGATGTCGATCGGGCTCGGGGTGCTGTGGAGCGTTCCGATCGTCGACCGTCTGCTGGCCGGTAGCTAGGGTGCGCGTGATGAGCCCGAAGACAATGAGCGTGTGGGGTCTTTTGCTGAGCCTGCTGATTCCGCAGCTTGCGGTGGCGCAGGTCAAGCCGCTGACCGACGTTCCGGCAAAGCCGGTGGCGACGGCGGTGTGGTCGGCTCCGCTCGCGGAACCGCTGCCCGCTCCGCTGGGACAGTCGATTGGCAGCAAGCTGCGCTTTGTCGAGCCAGGTCCGATTCGGCAAGCGGCAGAGCAAGTGATGGCGGGACGTGCGGCGCTTGTCCAGCTGCGCTGTGCCGATGCGCTGCCCGCGATGCGAAAGGCGGCTGAAGCGCTGCTCGATGGTGTTCCATCGTCGGTGGCGCAGCCGATTGTGCGCGATCTGTTTGGCGTCGTGCTCTTGTGTGCGGACCGAATTGGCGATGTTCCGTCGGCAGAGCGTGCAGCCACGGTGCTGTCATCGCAGACCGAGCCGCTGCCGACGGATCTGGCGCTGATCATGCCTCGCTATCAGCATGGAACGCCGTTTGGTCCGCCGCGTGCGCCGGTGCGAGTCGAAAGTGATCCGCCCGGTGCGACGGTGATTCGCAATACGCAGGTGATGGGCAAGGCGCCGCTGGAAATCGACGGAGGCAGGCCCGATCAAGATGTGCTCTACGTCGAGCTGCCGGGGATGCGCAAGGTTCGACGTCCGCTCGGCAGTGGTGAGACGCTGTTTTTGTCGCTGCGACCCGAAGATCGACTGCCGCTGCTGCTTGATCAGGTTGCGAGCCTGCCAATCGGGAGCGATGCGCAGTCGGCGCTACTGAAAGAACTCGCGGCTTCTCCGGCGGTGGCGACGCAGCTCGGTGGCAAGCTGCTGGTCTTTGGACCCAAGGTTCGCGAAGGTGCGCCGGTGGCTGGTGAGTCGCTGCTGCTTCGTGTCTATGACCTGGACCGTCGCGACTGGCTGGGGCCTGTGTCCGAGGTTGCGATTGGATCCCCGGCGGCGCAAGCGGATGCGCTGCTGGCTGCGGCGGCAGGGGCTGCAACCCCAGCGCAAGCAGCGACGGTGGCGCAGGCTCCGGCCAGTCCGGCGACGCAGGCTGTCACCAAGGCTCCCGTCGATGACAAAAAGTCGAGCGGCTGGAAGCTGCCGTTTGCCAAGACCAAGTGGTACACCTGGGTCGTCGCTGGCGGTGTCGCTGCGCTGATAGGCGGTCTGCTGATTGCGGAGCGCTTTTCATCCGAGACGATTACGGTCACAGCGACGCACTGATCACGCACTGAGCATCGCTCGGGACGCGCTGGTCAAGCGGCCCCGATCGATGCGTTACTTGGACTCTGGCTTGTCTTTGGCGTCGGTTTTGTCGACGGGATTGAGCTTCAGCCACTGCTTGGCGCGTCCTCTCGTGAGCGCACCTTCCAGATCGACGGTGTTGCGCTTGCTCAGCTCTTCCATCAGCGAGCGCGCCTTGGGCAGATCAAGCTGTTCACCCGGCTTGCCGCCACCGAGTGCGAGCGCCAGTGCCAAGCGACTGGTCGGGCGCGTGCTCGCCGACAGATGCGCGACGACGTCTTGACGATCTCCGCTGCGAGCCGCCAAGTCACCGCGCAGATCTTCGGCCATTCGCTGACCCGGCTTGCCTTTGAGCGTCTTTTCAATCTCGTCGGCACGCTGGGTCGCTAGCTCACGCTCTCCGACGCCATAGAGCAGCAGCGCGCGAAGCCACAGAAGCTCTGCCCGATAGCGGTTCTTTTCATCATCGGTGAGCGTCGGTGCCGCTTTGTCGATCAGCGCCTTGTCAACCGGCTTCCCAGCATCGGGCTTGGCCGCGTCAGGCCTCGCTGCTTTGTCACTCGCTGCGCTCTCGGTCGCATCGATCTGATCGCGAATGATCGGCAGCGTCTTGGCGACGTCGGAAATCGCACCGCGCTCGAGCTGAAGTCGACCGATCTCCAGCAGCGTCTGCACTTCATCGCTGCGACGGTTGAGCTTTTTCGCCAGCTCCAGCTCTGCTTGTAGGTCTTTTTCCGCGTCGAGCAGCGTCTTGCTGGTTGGAATTCCCAGCCCTTCGTACAGCCGAGCCCGCGCGAGTCGCAGCGCCGCATCGTGGTGTTCCGTCGGATCCGGTGACGAAAGGATCGCTGCATAGGCTTTGCGTGCGAGCTGAAGGTTGCCTTGCAGCAGCAGCGCGTCACCGAGTCGGAAGTTGCCGCGTAGGAACTTGGCATCTTGCTCGACGGCTTTGCGCGCGGACTCGACGGCCAGACCAAAGTCTCCTTTGCGCAGCTGAAGGATCGCTTGCGAGTCGAGCGCGTTGGCCTCTTTGGGATGCAGCTCGACGTACTTGGCGAACTCTTTTTGCGCATCGTCGACGGCATCGCGACGCAGCAGCAGGTGTCCGAGCGCGTTGTGCGCAGGCCCGAACTTTTCGTCTAGCTCGATGGCCTTGCGAAAGTCAGCCTGCGCGCCGTCGAGATCTCCGAATCGATAGCGCAGAAGTCCTCGGTAGTAGTACGCGCGCTTGTCGCCGGGAAGCTGCGTCACCAGCGCCTCGAACACCGCTTTGGCCACTTGTCGCTGATCTTCCGCGAGCGCCACCAGCCCGTCGATGAACAAGCGCTCTCCTTCGCTCAGCGTGCGTGGCGATTCCTTCGCAGCGGCGATATGCTTCTTCTGCACCGTCGGAGAGATGCTCGCTTGCGAAAGCAGCGCGTGCGCCATCGTGAGCTTGTCGTCTTTGTCGAGCGCATCAGCGCAGCGCTGACGAACCAGCTCGGTACGGAAGTGATCGAGCGCATCCAAGCAGCTCGTGAGCGCGGTTCGCGACTCTTCACTGGTCGTCGTCAGCGTCAGCTTGGCGTCGGGCTTCGGCTGCACGGGCGGAGCCGTCGCTCCGGGATAGGGCTGCGCGGGCTGCTGCGTCGGATCCACCGGCGAGCCTGGCTGCGGAACCGGCTGACCCGGATACGACGGATAGGGCTGCGCGTTCGGATACGGCTGACCTTGGTAAGGCTGACCTTGGTAAGGCTGACCTTGATAAGGCTGACCTTGGTAAGGCTGACCTTGGTAAGGCTGACCTTGATAAGGCTGACCTGGATAGGGCTGCGCGCTCGGATACTGGCCCGGATACGGCTGAGCGCCTGGCGGTGGCTGATAGCTCGGCTGCGGGTAGTTTCCGTACTGCGGATCTTGCTGCGCGTGAGTCACGGAGGGCAGGGCACAAAGCAGTGCCACAAGTCCCCAAGGATGGGTCGGTCGTTTCATGGTGAAGCCTCGCTGCGTTACAGATCGACTACGCACGGGTTCGCACAGGGGCAACGAGAAGTCGCTCGCTGTTACTTGTTGGATCGACTGGAGCCGCCGCTGAGGGACGACTGACTGGCTTGGATGAGCGCGTTCTGTCCGGCGCGGATGGTCTGGCGTGTGACAAACTCCTCGAAGCCGTTCTTGGTGACGTGGATTGAAACCGACCACTCGGGAGCGCCTGTCGCCGACGTCAGCTCGTGCTGAACTTCGCCGCTGCCCGGCACCACGCCAATGTCTACGAAGTCAATCGACACCCGCGATCCTGGCAGCGCTCGCACCGTCAGCTTGGCCGGTCCCTTGGGTCGCTGCGTCGCTGGCATTGTCGTCGGAGGCAGCGGATTTTGCGGCACCGTATTTTGCGGCCACAGCAGCAGCAGCGCCAGCACCGCGACGCCAATCGCAGCGCCCGCAAAGATGAAGACCAAGCGACGAAGCTGTCCACTGCTCGGCGACGGAGCCACTTCATACGCCGGCGGTGCCGTCTGCGTGTAGCCACCGGGCTGAAGATGCATGTTGCTCACCATCGGGCCCGACATCATGCCCGACGGATTCATCGCCATCGGCGCATTGACCATGCCCGACGGATTCATGGTCATCGGTGCGCTGATGATTCCGCTCTGGTGCATGCCCATCTGCGCTTGCACTTGCCCTGGAACACCGTATGGACCGGGCTGCATCATCATCGGCGGAGCATAGCCAGGCGCGCCCATTCCCATCGGAATCACGCCCGGTGGAAAGGCTCCCGCGCGCATCGACATCGAGGGATCGGCCATCGGCGCAGGCATCACCGGCGCAACTGCCAGCTCTCCGTCGATGGCTTGCGCAAACTCCGTCATCGTCTGGAAGCGTCGCGCCCGGTCTTTGTCCATCGCCCGCAGACAGATGGCTTCCAGATCGGGCGGCACGCTGCGGTTGCGACGGCTCGGCGGCTCCGGTGCCTCGAACATGTGCTTGGTCAGCGTGCCCATGTACGTCTCGGCGTGGAACGGCACTTTTCCCGTCAGCATTTCGTACAGGATGCAGCCCAGTGCGTAGATATCGACGCGATGATCCGGCGTCTCGCCGCGCGCTTGTTCCGGGGACATGTACTCGGCGGTGCCGAAGATCATGCCGCTCTGGGTCAGTCGTCCGCCGGGTCCGCCGCCGCCCGCTTCCATCGTCGTCATCTTGGCGATGCCGAAGTCGAGGATCTTCACGAAGTCGGACTTGCCCTCTTTTTCGACGAGATAGATGTTTTCCGGCTTGAGGTCGCGGTGGACGATGCCCTTTTGGTGGGCCGCTGCGAGTGCTCGACAGAGCTGGCCCATGATGTGACGGATGCGAGGAACCGGCATCGCGCCCATTCCCGTGATCGCGTGTGCCAGATCGTGGCCTTCCAGATACTCCATCGTGAAAAAGACGGAGCCCGAGGCTGTCTCGCCGAAGTCGTGGACCTCGACGATGTTTTCGTGACCAATCCGAGCGGCGGCGCGTGCTTCCTGAATGAAGCGCTGCACCAGATCCGGCTTCGAGGCAAAGTCCTGCGACAGGATCTTGATCGCCACTCGACGCTCGATCATGACGTGCTCGGCGAGGTACACCGCACCCATACCGCCAGCGCCGAGCTTCTTGATGATCTTGTACCGATCGTTTAGCAGCGTTCCGATGTACGGATCTTGAAACTCGGCAAGCTGCTTGAGCACCGCAGCTTCGCGCGCATCGAGGGCGCTGCCAGGAGACGAGTCTTTCGCTCCCAGCTTCGCGCCCGGCTGCGACGATGCGTCGTCGAGTTTGGGTGGATTTGGCACTGTAGGATTAGGTTATCACAACCGGAATGGAGGAACCATTGCCGAAGCTGCTCGGCGACGGATGGTGTGCCAAAGCGCGGTCAGCGGTGGGGTAGGTTGCCTACTTACCGCGCGAGAACGGATCGCGTAGCCCAGTCGGAAGCGAGGTTGGCGAAGACTTGCCAGCGGGCTTTTTGGTGTCTCCGGCCTTGGGCTTGTCCGTGGTCTTGGTCTCGGTTTTCTTCGACTCAGGACGCGACTTGCGAGCGGAACCGCCGGTCTTTTCCAGCGGCACATCCACGTCCTGATCCTTTTCAGGCTGCATGTCTTCCGCGTACGACTCGAAGCCTTTGCGTCGCAGCTCCAAGTGCATCGGCTGACCCTTCTTTTGCGAGATCCGCAGCGGCGTGATGCCTCGCACTTCACCGTCGACCACAACCTCTGCTCCGGGAGGCTTGGTCGTGATCATCAGGTACACCGGACCCGCTTCCGCGACCTTGGTCGGCTGCGGCGGCGGAGTCACTGGGTCCACTTTGTTCACAATCGGCTTCGGCGGAGGCGGCGTCGTCACCGTCGGCTTCGGCTGATCTTGAGACAGCAGGAAGAACAGCAGCAGGCCAATCACCGCGACCAGCACCACGGCGACGCCAATCAGCACTGGCTTTAGACCCTTGCCGGAGTCGAGTACTGCGCTCTTTCCGGTCGGACGCGGCGGCGTCGGCACGCCCATCGCTTGCGGAAACTGCGCCATCGGCTGCGAGAACATGCCGGGCTGAACGCCCATCCCTTGGGCCATGGGCTGCTGAAAGCCTGGCTGCGGCGGATATCCAGGCATCTGCGCGCTTGGCACCTGCGGGCTGGGCTGCGCGGGCTGACTCACCATGCTCGGATCATCGATGACGATCCGTCCGCCTTTCATCTCTTGCTCGACTTGCGTCAGCGCTTGTTCCAGCTCTTTCATCGACGGGAAGCGCGCTTCTGGCTTCTTGGCCATGGCGCGAATCACCACCGCATCGAGGCTGGCTGGAATCTTTAGCTCAGGCTTGCGCTTCCGAGGTGGAATGACGGGCTCAAAGACGTGCTTGGTCAGCGTCTGCGCCGGACGATCCCCGAGGAATGGCACCACGCCGGTCAGCATCTCGTACATGATGCAGCCCGTCGCGTACTGGTCGACGCGGTGATCGGTTTCTTGCCCGGTTGCTTGCTCAGGCGACATGTACTCGGGCGTTCCGAGCACCATGCCGACCTGCGTCAGCTTCTGACCCGAGCCCACCTTCGCGATGCCGAAGTCGACGATCTTTACGTAGTCTTTTTGTCCCTCACGCTCGAGCAGGAAGATGTTTTCCGGCTTGAGGTCGCGGTGGACAATGCCCTTTTGGTGCGCGGCGTTGAGCGCTCGTCCCATCTGCGCCGCGATCGTGCAGACCCGCGCCGGCTCCAGCGGTCCTTCTTGGATCGCTTGCGCCAGCGTCTGGCCGTGCAAAAACTCCATGACGAAGTAGGCGTGTCCGTCGGGGAGAACACCGAAGTCGGTGATGTCGACGATGTTGCTATGGCCGATCTTCGATGCGGACTTGGCTTCTTGAATGAAGCGCTGCACCGCCGCTGTGTCCTGCGCCGCTTCTTTGCGCAAGATCTTGATCGCCACCGGTTTGTCGATGAGTACGTGGCGCGCCTTGTAGACAACGCCCATACCACCTTCGCCGAGCCTCGATTCGATGGCATAGCGACCATCAATCGTGGTGCCAAGCAGCGGATCTGTCTCGACCTCTTTGGCGGCCGAGGTGTTTGGCAACGGGGACCCATCCCGCGGGCAAAACTCAAGCACGTCCGGGTACTTGATCTGACACTGGGGACAAGTCTTCACAGCCGCCTCAGCTTACCTTTCTTGCCTATCCACGGTCAATTGGCCAAGCTGAGCGACTTTGCATTCTGTCGCTTTGCGCTGCCTTGACTCGGCAAACTGCCTGTTTTTTCACGGAAATCCGGCGCATGCGGCGTGATGTCCTACTCGAGTCCACGCGCCCGCAGCTCGTCATCGTCTTCGCCGCGCAGGTGTCCTAGCTCGTGCATCAGCGTGGTGCGCACTTGCGCCGAAAGCTCGTCACGGGTTGTGACGATGCGCAGCAGGTTTTTTCGATACAGCACGATCGATCGCGGCTCACTGTCCGGCATGCCGAGCGGCAGGCCACGAAACAGCCCCACGATCGTCGGTGACAGCGTTGGCTGATCGGCGGTGAGATCGCTTACGTCCGGCAGCTCGCTCAGCTCCAGCCGAACCAGCTTCAGATCCGATCGAAGTCCGACGGGGAGCGCTCGTATTTCTTTGTCAACCAGCGACGAAAACTCAGTCATCGACACCGGCAGTGGCTCGGGAAAGTCACTCGGAGCCAGCTTTCGTGCCGTCGCCAGCTCTTTTTCCGCTGCCTGCGCTTCGCCCAGCATTTCCAGCACCAGGCCCAGCTGATGATGCGACCAGGCGTCGTCGGGAACCCGGCGAGTTAGCTCCGCAAATGTACGCTGCGCATCCTTGAATCGACACAGATCGAACAGCACCAGGCCTCGCTCGTAGCGCGCTTGATCGCTATCCGACAGCGCGATCGCTTCTTCGAGCGGTGTCAGCGCCTGCGCCGCCCGTCCGAGATCGCTCAGCGCCTGACCTTCCAGCAGCAGCAGCCGAGACAGGATCGCGCGATCGTCGCTGGCTTTCACTGCTTGACGCTGCGGACGGTCGGAGTGGCTCGGCCCGCCCGGACTGCGCGGACTTGTCGACCGAGGCAGGCTCGGCAGCGCGGACACCGGACGTTTTTTGTGCAAGTCCGTCGAGCGACTGCGACGCAGAACCACTTTGGCATGTCGCACGTAGGCCAGGCCGATCAGCGTGTTGTCCGACGTCGGCGCGAGCTGATGAATGTACAGCTCAGCGGCTCCGAGCAGCGTCTCGGGATCATCTGGATCGATGGCGAGCGCGTGCGTGATGGCCTGCTTCGCATCGTCTTTTTGTCCCAGTCCAAGCAGAGCCAGCGCGCGGTTGTGATGCGCTTCCACCGACGCTTCATTTTGACGCAGCGACTCTTCGGCACAAGCCAGCGCTTCTTGATACAGCCGCTCGGGCGACTGCGGACCGTCTTTGTCCTGACAGACGCGCTGCTGCTGTGCGGCTTGCTCCAAGCGATCGGCGGCGCGGTGAACCAGCTCATCGATCGATCGATGCGGCGACAGCGCGGTATCGTCCGAAAAGCAGCGACGCAGCACCGTCGGCTGTTTGTGATCGTCATGGCCCGCTGCGTGGATCGCTTTGCCATCCTGTGGATCGCCAGGCTTTGGGTTCGCTTGCGCGACTGCTTTTCCGTCGCTGTGATCCGATTTTGCTGAAGATGCGGACGATGCCGACGGGCTGGGCGCGCCAGACTTGTGACACGCCGCGATCGGCGATAGCGAAGCCACAAGGGCGAGCGGCACAAGGGAATGCAAACGAGTACGCAACGCCGCCATTATTGCAAAATCCGCCGGAGCGACAAATGCCGGGACCGACTCGCTGCGCGCTTTTGCGTGCTGGGCCCGGGCTGCTGCGCGTCTTGCGCTTGAGTCACAAGGCTCGTCGCGCATAATCCGCATATGCTGCTTCGCTTCTTTTTCCGACTGAGAGAGGTCGGGCTGCCCGTGTCTCTGACCGAATACCTGACGCTGCTCGAAGCGCTGTCGCAAAGGGTCGTGTCTGGCAGCGTCGAGGACTTCTATTTTCTGTCGCGCTCGTGTCTGGTGAAAGATGAGCGGCATCTCGATCGCTTCGATCGGATCTTCGGCGAGACGTTTTCGGGTCTGGAGTCGCTGGCCGATCCGCAGACTGGTGCGGCGATTCCCGAGGAGTGGCTACGGAAGCTGGCGGAAAAGCTACTGTCTGCCGAGGAAATGGCGCAGATACAGGCGCTCGGTGGCTTTGACAAGCTGATGGAGCGACTGGCCGAGCTGCTCAAGGAACAGCACGAGCGACACCAAGGCGGAAATCGCTTCATCGGTACGGCGGGCACGTCGCCGTTTGGTGCGTATGGCTACAATCCCGAAGGCGTGCGAATCGGTCAGGATCGCTCGCGTCACCGTCGGGCTGTGAAGGTCTGGGACAAGCGCGAGTTTAAGAACCTCGACGACGACATCGAGCTGGGGATTCGCAACATCCAGATCGCGCTGCGCAGGCTGCGCCGCTTTGCCCGCCAAGGTGCAGCGACGGAACTGGATCTGCCGGGAACGATCTCTGCGACGGCAGAAAATGCCGGATTTTTGGATCTTCAGCTTGTGCCCGAGCGGCACAACACCGTCAAAGTGCTGCTGCTGCTCGATATCGGCGGGTCGATGGATGATCACGTTCAGACCTGCGCCGAGCTGTTTTCGGCAGCGCGCAGCGAGTTCAAGCACCTCATCCACTACTACTTCCATAACTGTGTCTATGAGTCGTTATGGAAAGACAACGTGCGGCGTAGCTCGGATCGGACGCCGACGCATGATGTGCTGCGCACGTATCCCGACGACTACAAGCTGATCTTCGTCGGGGACGCAGCGATGAGCCCGTATGAGATTGTCCAGCGTGGTGGCAGCGTCGAGCACTGGAATGAAGAAGCGGGTGTGGTGTGGATGAAGCGGCTGCTCGATACCTATCCGCATGCGGTGTGGCTAAACCCACTTCCCGAGGCTGCGTGGCAGCACTATCAGTCGGTGGAGATGATGCGATCGCTGGTCAGTGGTCGCATGTTTCCCATGACGCTCCACGGGCTTGATGCGGCCATTCGAGAGCTGAGCCACTAATCGTCGTCGAGCTTGCGCTACGGACGAGGCAGGGTGCAGGTTCCGGGCGTGCTGTAGCAAGCGCTGCCGACGCAGTAGCCGCTACAGTCTCGGCTCGTCGTACAGGACTTGCGGAGGCACTGGCCACCGTCGCAGCGAAAGTCGGTCGGGCAGTCGCTCGGGGCGATGCAGGCCTTGGGCTCACAGCGGTGACTTGCGCCGCAGCGCTGGCCTTCGCTGCACTCACTGTCGGCAGCACAGCCCTTCATGCACACGGTCTCGCTGCTGCACAGACACAGCGTCGGGCTGCTTGCGCAGATGTACGGTGATCCGAGCGCGCTACAGTCGGCATCGCTGCGACAGATTTCGGATGGAAGTGGGCGACGGCAAATTCCGCAGCCAGCAAACGCACCGGGCGACAGGCACGGACCTTCGACGGGCTGACACTCTTGCTCGACGGCGCAGCGACCCATCGGAATCGGCTTGGTTGGGGTGTCACAGCCGGTCACAAGTGCAAGCAGGCTCAGTGCGGAGAGCAGACAGGTTCGGATCATCGGATGCTCCTTCGGTGGATGGATCTTCGTTATCGGCGAATGGCGACGGCTGGAGCGCAGGCTGGACCAGCTTTTTGTTCCGTCGGAGATTTGCGCAAAGATGGGGAATTTCTCGACGGAAAGTAGGCGGCGGGAAAATTTCGCGAAACTGTGCTTAATTCGTAACCACATTCATGCAAGAAAGTCCGTCTTCACTGCCTGTTTCGGGCAGATCCCCGACGGGAACGCCCTCGAGTCGATCACTCGGTGGCTCCTCGTCTCCTGGTGTTTCTGGTTCCTTTCAACCCCAATCGCTGGCACACAGCCACGGTCCCAAGATCGAAAACACCCGCGACTTGCTCAAGGTGTCCTTGGCGGCGCTCGGTGTCGTCTACGGAGACATCGGTACGTCGCCGCTGTACGCCTTCAAAGAGTGCTTCGCTGGAGAGCACGGAGTTCCCGTCGACAACGCCAACGTGTTTGGCATCTTGTCGCTCATCTTCTGGTCGCTGACGCTGGTGGTGGTCTTTAAGTACATGACCTACATCATGCGTGCCGACAACAATGGCGAAGGGGGCATCCTGTCGCTGTTGGCGGTGCTGGCGCCGCGAGGCAATGTTGACAAGCGAGCCGTCGGACGACTGTCGCTGGTGATGCTGGGTCTGTTTGGTGCCGCGCTGCTGTATGGCGACGGAATCATTACGCCGGTGATCTCGGTGTATTCGGCGGTCGAAGGCGTTCAGGTGTATGCGCCGACGCTGGGACACGGAGCCTGGGCGGTCTCCACGGCAAACCTCGTGCCTCCGCTGACGGTGTCGATCTTGGTGGTGCTGTTCCTGATGCAAAAGCGCGGCACGGCGGGCGTCGGAGCCCTGTTTGGCCCGGTGATGCTGGTCTGGTTTATTAGCATCGCGCTGTTTGGCATCGCTGGCATCGTCAAAAACCCGTACGTGCTGTCGGCGGTGAATCCGATTCACGCGATTCGCTTCTTTGCGCACCACAAGCTGCATGGCTTTTTGGCGCTCGGCGCGGTGGTGCTGTGTGTAACCGGTGGTGAGGCGCTGTACGCCGACATGGGACACTTCGGTCAGCGCTCGATTCGGCTGGCTTGGTACTCGCTTGTGTTCCCGGCGCTGCTGCTCAACTACTTCGGTCAGGGCGCGTATCTGCTGGCACACGGCAAAGGCACCGGGATGTTCAGCCCGTTTTTCCAGATTGTGCCGTCGCTGCTGCGTGGACCGATGGTGCTGGTGGCGACGATGGCAACGATTGTGGCCTCGCAGGCACTGATCTCAGGCGGGTTTTCGCTGACGCGACAGGCGGTGCAGCTTGGCTACTGGCCGCGCGTCGCGATTGTGCACACCTCGGGCGATGCAGAAGGTCAGATCTACGTGCCCGAGATCAACTGGGCGATGATGGTCGGCTGTCTGGCGCTGGTGCTGGCATTCCGTCGAGAAGGCTCGGGCGGTCTGGCGGCGGCTTACGGCATCGCAGTGACGGGCACGATGGCGATTACCTCGATTCTGTATGGCGTGGTCGCGCATGAGCGCTGGGGCTGGAGCTGGTTCAAGATCAGCGGTCTGGTCGGGCTGTTTCTGCTGATTGATCTGTCATTCTTCGGGGCCAACGTCGCCAAGATTGCCGACGGAGGCTGGATTCCGCTGGTGGTCGCGGTCGGCATCTTCATCATCATGACGACGTGGAAAGCGGGTCGCGCGGCGCTGGAGCAGTTTGTCCAGAGCGCCAGCCTGCCGATGGATCTGTTCCTGGGTGACTTGCAAGAGCGAGGGCTGCCTCGGGTGAAGGGAACGGCGGTGTTTATGACCGGCAATCCCGAGGGTGCGCCCGTCGTGCTGCTGCATCACATCAAGCACAACAAGGCGCTCCACGAGCAGGTGGTGCTGCTGTCGGTGCTGACGGATCGTGTGCCGGAAGTGCCTCCGTCGCGTCGCGTCAGCGTCAAAGAGCTTGGCCAAGGCTTCTTCCAAGTGATTGCGCACTACGGCTTTATGCAGAGCCCGAACGTGCCCGATGTGATTCGTCGCTGCAAAGACGCGGGGCTCAAGACCGCCGAAGGGGACATCAGCTACTTCCTCGGGCGAGAGACGCTGCTTACGACGGGAAAGAGCGGGCTCGCGCGCTGGCGCAAGACGCTGTTTGGCTATCTGTCGAGAAATGCGCGGACCGCGACGTCGTTCTTTGGCATTCCGCCGAATCGCGTGGTGGAAATGGGCGCTCAGATCGAGCTGTAAGAGGCTGGGCGTCCGTTGCGGGGAGGGTCTGCGCGGACGCGTGAAGGTTGGCTTTTACAGACGGGGAACACCCAGCGAAAGCGGCGCGGTGCTGTGGTTCTTGCCGAGCAGTCCTCTCAGCATCAGCGTCAGCAGCGTCAGCACGTACGGCACGCTCTGCAAGATCCAGTTCGGAATCAGCAGGCCGCGCGCTTGAAGAAAGATTCCCGTCGCTTCCGCCGTCGCAAACAGCAGCGCAGCAGCGGCTCCCCACACGGGTCGCCAGCCGCCGAAGATCATCGCTGCCAAGGCCAAGAAGCCGCGTCCGCCTGACATCAGTGCCACAAACTGTCGCTGCTCGAAGACCAAGTAGACGCCGCCGATGGCCGTCAAAAGTCCTGACAGAGCGACGGCCCACATCCGCACGCTCAGCACCGACACCGACAGCGCTTGTGCTGCCGCTGGCTTGTCGCCGACCGCGCGCAGCCGCAGTCCCAGCACCGAGTGATGGAAAAGCCCGTGCAGCAGAATCACCGACGCGAACATCGCTCCCAGCAGCCACAGCGGACCACTGCCAACCAGCGCATCCAGCCGAGGTGAGTTCGATGTCGAGCCAAACACCACCTTCAGCAGCACGCGCGACAGCCCGTCTGCCAGCATGAAGATCGCGACGCCACAGACGATTTGATCGCCGCGAAACACGACGACCAGCAGTCCGTAGAGCAGCGAAGTGACAACGCCCGCAGTCAGTCCACACACAAGTGCCGTCGCTGCGCCATACGGTGCGCCGAGCGCCGTTCCAAGTGCCGCAACCAGCAAGATGCCTTCGAGTGCGATGTTGATGACGCCAGCGCGCTCACAGACCGTTCCGCCCAGCGCTGCCATCACATAGGGCACCGAGATGCGCAGGATCGCCCACAAGAGCCCAAACAGAGCCAGAGAGTCCACGTTCTACCTCGCAGCCCACGGAGAGACAGAGTCGGTCGCTTCCGGTTCGTCCAGCGGCGGTTCTGGAAGCTGCGTCGGTTCCGGTTCCCGACTCGGTGGCTTCGACGGTCGTGCGTCCCTGCTGTCGTCGTCGCGCTGCGGCTGCTGAAAGCGCGGCAGCAGGCGGCGAACTTCCGCTGAAGCTGTTGCGACCGCCAGGATCACCACCGCGCTGAGCACGTCGATCAGCTCTCGGGGCACCATCGCGTTGACGGCCAGACCGCCTTGCGCGAGCGTTCCGAAGAACAGCGCCGACAGCAGCACCCACAGAGGCCGGTTGTGAGCCAGCACCGCGACGGCAATGCCTAAGTATCCGACGCCCGCTGAAAAGCCGTCCTCGTAGTAGTACTTGTAGCCGAGCACGAAGTTGGCACCGCCGAGCCCCGCGAGTCCTCCCGACAGTGTCAGCGCCAGCGTCTGAATCCAGCCAATTCGCAGACCTGCCGCCGCCGCTGCATCGGGATTTTGACCGACCACGCGCAGCGCAAAGCCGAGCCTGGTTCGACGCAGCAGTAGCTCTACCATCACCGCGAGCAGCAGCGCGAGCCCAAGCGCCGCATTGACCGCCGAGCCATGAAGCTGCGGCAAGATCGTCGACAGCCTCGGCAATTTCGCTGCGTCAATGACCGGCGCGGTGTGTACCGATTCCCGTAAGAACAGATATCCACCGACGCCGACCATGACGGCGCGCACGATGAAGTTCAAGAGGATGGTGACGATGACCTCGTGGGCTCGACACAACCACTTGCACAGTCCGACGAAGGACCCGACGAGCCCGCCCGCGCAAAACGCAGCCACAAGACACAGCGGAACCGCCAGCACCGACGGAGTTGCGACCGGCAGATAGGCTCCGCACAAGGCCGCAGCGAGCGCTCCGACGATGAGCTGACCTTCCGCACCGACGTTGAACAGTCCGGCTCGTAGGGCGACCGCCACCGCCAGCCCGGTACAGACGAGCGGTGTGGTCTTAAACAGAACCTGACCGATGCCGTAGATGCTGCCCCACGTACCGGCGAGCAGCAGCCGATACATGCCGAGCGGGCTCTGACCGTACAGTCGAGCCAGCAGCGACGCCATCGCCATCGCCAAGAGCGCCGCCCACACAAACGGCAGCGCCCTTAGCCACAGCGGACCACGAGTTTGCTCGTGTGAGCCCGCCATGTGCGACTACAGCGTCCCCGCCTTGCGTCGACGCGCCAAAAGCAGCAGCAGCGCCAGCACCGACAGCAGCGTCAGCGGTCCACCCACCGATCGCTGGCCCATCGAGCAGCCACTCGCTTCTTCCATCGGCATCGGACGGTTGATGCCGTCGCCTTCGGCGCTGACCTGAGCCAGGCTGACCACCGTGCCCTTCATTCGGATGTCGATGAGCTCCGACTTGCTGCCCGTGCCTTTGGGCGCAAACACCACCGGCACCTTGGTTGCTTCACTCGGACCGAGTGCCAGCTTCACCTGCGACAGATCGACCAGCCACTCGTCGCCCGGAGGCACAATCACGTCCAGCTCCAGCGGCGTCGTTCCGTCGTTGGCAATCGTGATCGACAGCGGGTTCGACTGATCTCCAACGTAGACCGGACGGAAGCGCAGCGTCGTAGGGGAAACCGTCAGCAGCGCCGACATCGACGAGCCCTTGATCTGCACCGTCATCGGAACCTGAACACCGTCGGCTTCGACCACCGCCACGGCCTTGATTTCCGCTCGCGCCGTGCGCGGATCGAACGTGATGCCGATCTCGCTGCTCTCGCCGGGCATGATCTTGGTCTTGTAGCCCGTCACGACGGTAAAGTCCGCCGCACCATCGCCCGACAGCTTCACCGCCAGGTTGTCGATGACCACCGAGCCGGTGTTGGTCACTTTCACGACCTTCATCTCGCTCTTTTGTCCGACGTAAATCGGGGTGTTGAAGTCGAGCACAACCGGATCGACGGTGACGTTCGCCACCACGCCATTCACCGACAGAGGCAGCGAGAACTTGGTTCCGCCCGCAACCGCCGGATCGTCGGTGGTGATGTCCAGCTTCGCCGTCGCCACTCCGACCATCGCCGGAATGCAGTTCACCGTGAAGCTTGCGCTGCCGCCCGCCGGGATCTTGGTTCCGTCGACAGGTGCGTTCACTGAAAACACGCTCACCATCGGGGAAATCGCGCTCTTGAGGATCGTCAGATCCTTGTTTCCAGTGTTGCTGAGCTTCACCACCTTCGAGACCGTCTGCTTGACCTTGGCATCGCCGAAGTCCACCTTCGCTACATCGAGCTGACCGACGGCACCATTGGCTTCCGCTTTCATTGCCACCGTCGCTGATCCTGAAGTCGCCAGATCCGTTACAACCCGCAGCGTCGCCGACAGCGAGCCCGCCGACTTGGGCGAAACCAACACCTGCGCGTTCACCTTGCTTCCGGCGCGCAGCACAAACGGCGTGGCTTCCAGCGTCGATACCACGAATGAGTCAGCGCCCATTCCCGATGCAACGGCCACTTCCTTCACCAACAGATCACCGTCGCCATCGTTGCTTAGCTCGACCAGCTTCGGGGCCGACGTCGATCCAATGTTCACCGAGCCAAAGTCGAGCGAGGTGACGTTCACCTTGAACTTCGGCTCCGTCGCTGTTCCCGCTAGATCAATCGTTTTGTCCGAGCCCGGCGGTCCCGGCGGCTCGTTGCTCGACAGCGTCAGCTTGCCCGTACGCAGACCATTCACCGTCGGAGAAAACACAATCTGGAAGGTCTTGGTCTGCTGCGCTTGCACCACCAGCGGGCTCATCGCCGTCGGCGTATTCGGAATCGAAAAGTCCGCGCTGTCCGTCACGATCGACGGCACGCTCAGGTCCGAATAGCCTTCGTTGGTCAGGTTGATCGTGATCGGAATGCCCTTGGTTCCCGTCGGAACATCCGGCATCAGCACCGACGTATACGGCAGCTTGGCTTTGGGCGGACCGGCCAGCGCACGCACTGGAATTTCCAGCGGGCTGCTTGCATCCGTCGACAAAACCGTGATGCTCGTCGAAAACTCGCCAGTGTCCATGCCCGGCGTGAACTTGACGTCGAAGCTGTAGGTCGCGCCCGCGAACATCGTGATCTTGGCGTCGGGACGCGAGGTCTTTAGCTCATAGTGCGTGGTGTCACCGATGGTTGGTTTTTCCAGGTCAATCGGCGACGTTCCCGCGTTCTTCAGTCGCACCGTCACGGGGCCTGCTGTCGATCCCGTCGGATTTCCACCGAAGTCGATGGGCGACAGCGAGATCCACAGGTTTCCCTTGCTGGTTCCTTCGAGCACGCTTTCGATGCGTGGCAGGCCGTTTAGCGTCAGATACAGCGTCGCGCGGTGGGTTCCTTGCACTTGCGGCTTAAACGCCACCTGCACCGGCAGCGACGATCCAATCGGCAGCGTCAGCGGGGAAGCGGCGCTCGGCGAGTAGTCGCTGCGCGAGACAAACTGCGCTTTGCCTGCGCCGTCGATGCCAATGCTCGTTACATCGATCGGAGCGTCGGAGATGTTGCGGAACGTGACCGTCGTCCAAGCGCTCGCACCACCGAGACCCGTGCTCGGGAAGCTGGGCTTGCGCGGGCTTTGCAGCATCGGGGCCGACAGATACAGGATGGCGTTGGTGATTAGCTCTCCGCCGGTGCCGCCCCACGAACCAGTGATCGCGGTTTCGTCGCCGGGCAGCATGTTCAGGTCGACGCGCTTTTTGCCGCGCACCGCAAGCAGGGTTCCGTCCGCCCAGTAGGCGACGGCGGTGGCACCTGCTCGCAGGGCCGTGCCCGTGACGCGCTGGCAGTTCGAGCCGCACGAAAACTCCGTCACACCTTCGACGAGCGGATCGTTGCTTAGCACGGTGCCACGCTTGGTGGCCGACGTGGCATTGGTGGCGCTCTGCGAGGTGAGCGCGTAGTTTGCAAGGAAGCGACCCGCGATGGCCGGTGCCCCGAACAGGCCCGTCTGCCAGGTGTTCGGCTGGAACATCAGCACCGCCGCGCCCGGCACCATCGACATGTAGTCTCCGAGCGCGTTGCCAACACCGTCGGCGCTCGACAGGCCGTAGTCGCTCGACAGCACCACCACCAGCTTGTAGTTCTGAAGCTGCGTCAGCGTCGGATCGCTAAACGCCGAATCAATCTGATCGACCGCCGTGTACAGCCCGGTGGCGAGGATCTTTTGCTTCACATACTGCCACCACGCGCTCTCGCTGGAGCGGGTTGCGGTGACGATGGCAGCCTTCTGCGCGCTGGCCGACTGGACGAAGCCACATATCGTCCAAAGCGCCAGCAGAAGGCCGCACACACGCGCAAGTCGAGATCGAGACATCGTTTGGACTCCTTGCATGGGTTCGCGGTCAAAATTGCGGGTAGGGAATGCGGACACACCTATGCCCAGGTGGGGGTTTAGCACAGCTTCCCCGGGGTCCGCCGCTAGAACGATAGGCGCGTCTGGATTCCGGTCTGAACCACGTTGCCTGCGACGGTAAAGTCACCGACTGCGGAGCGCGGATCGGACTTGCGGAAGGATCTCGTCGGAAGGTACGTCAGGCCGACGTAGCCATCGAAGGCGATGGGACGGGGCAGCACCTTGGTGATTCCCGATAGCTCGACGCCGAGTCCGACGCTGAAGATGTGCTTGTCGCTGTCACCGAGGCTGGATTCGCCATCTTGCTCGGGAATGGGCGAGGCTTCGTAGCGATAGCCCGCGCGCGCGTCGACAGAAACGGGGCCCGCAGCGTCGATGGCGCGCCACTCGACACCGACCGCCGGAATCAGCAGATCGCGAAATCCGACGGGCGGATAGTCTTTGGACTTGGGCAGCTTCACCAGATCCGTCAGCTGTCCAATGTCGAGGTCGAGCGTAAACACAGCGGCGGGCGGTGGCTGATCTTTCCAGCGCGCATAGGTCAAGTCGACGCTGACCAGCACCCGTGAAAAGCGAGCGGCAGCGGCGGCGACAAGCTGCCAAGGCTGAAACAAATCGACGGAGCGCGCCAGCTCTTTGAGGCTGCCTTTTTCGACGACGGGACGCTGTCCGGGATCGGCCACTTGCGCATCAATTTGAAAGCCTTGTTCCAGATCGAGCGCAAAGCGATGTCGATACGTCAGCCCGAGCGACAGGTTCGGCGTCGCCGCAAACAGCAGCCCAACCTGCGGATAGCGAATCGCGAGCAGGTCTTGGGTGATCGACGGGGTCAGCTCACTTCGCTCGGGGTCCGAGATGCCAATACGCCCACGCAGATACACCGTTCCCGACGAGCGCGACATAAACGCCAGACCGCCACCGACGTACAGCCCACGATAGATGTGAACCGCCAAGTTGGCCGCCAAATACAGTCGCTGGGTTCGGTTGTCGTACATGTGCAGCCTCGGCTGATCGAAGCTGAGCACGCGAATCCTGGTCACATGCTGGTCGGGCAAAAACAGCGAAACCCCGAAGGCAAAGCGCACAGGACCGATCGTTCCGGGCAGCACGACTCCGGCGGTGAGCCCGCGCGTATCGAGGAGCGGCTGACGCTGACCCGACACCTCGACGAGCGGACGCGCAAACTGATAGCCGACATCAATGCGCAGATCCGTCGTCCGTGCGAGCCCGGCGGGATTGTAGTAGTTGGCGGCACTGTCATCGGCGACGGCAGAATACGCAGAACCCAGCGCGGCGGCGCGGGCTCCGTAGCCAAAAGCGTCGATGGGATTGGCCTCGGCTCGACGGACCAGTGCGCTGACGACCAGCGCTGCCAAGACAACGCGCTTCATAGCCGCACCCCCAGCGTCGCTCCACCGACGAAGAGCTGACCGCTCAAGCGACCATCCGGCGACAGCAGGTGCGCTTGTCCGAACACATCGATGTCGAGTGGAACGCTCTTGCGCAGGCTTAGGCCCAGACCGACGGTCAGAACGTGACGACTGGCATCGAGCAGGCTCTTTGCATCGTCTTGCGGCTGCACTTGTGGCGTCGGTGTCCAGTCGAAGAAATAGCCACCGCGCAGCATGACACGCACCGCATCTGTCGTCGGTGCTTGATATTCCATAGAGACGCGCGGCACCACTGTGTCGTGAAAGCCGGGCTCAGGCAGCGCGGGCGAATCTGCCGTCGCTTTTTCAATCGGATAGCGATAGTCGCTCCACTTTTTCCAGCCGAGCTGGGCAATCAGCGTCAGCGACGAAGAGACATGCAGCGCTGCCTCGGCAGCAAGCTGATGCGGATCGTACTGTGCGATCCCGGCAAACGAAATCAGCGGCAGTCCGAGCGGAATCGCGTCGCCCAGCTCGGTGTGCAGTCGCAGCAGATACGACGAGCGCGATGCGCCTCGGTAGGTCAAGCCAAGCTGGATGCGATCACTGGGCGACGACCAGCGAATGCCCAAAATCGGCGCGTAATCGACGGTCAGCTGCTCTTCCGAGATGGTCGTGATGCGTCCCGTTCCGTCAGGTCGAATGATGATGTCACCGACGAGAGCAGCGAGCGCCAGCACGCCACCACCGATGCGCAGGCCAAAGGGCAAGCGCACGCCCATTCCGACGAGAACCGAGACAACCTCGGTGCGGGAGTCGAGGAGCACGGCGCGTGGCACTTCGGGATACGGAACGCTGACGCGGTTGACGACCCCGGCGGGTAGATACAGTCCCAGGCCGATGCCGATGCGGTCCGCAAGGACGCCACCGAGCGGAAGTGGCACGCTCGCACCAATCTGAACGCCAGCGGGATTGCTGAGCGAGATCGGCTGATCGTCGATGCGCAGTCGGTAGCCGCCGTACACAAAGCCGATCGAGAGCTTCTTGCTCGACGCCGACAGGCCTGCCGGGTTTTGATAGGTCGCTTCCCAGTCGTCGGCGACCGCAATGCCTGTGCCCGCCATCGCTGCGGAGCGCGGACCGAGTGAGATCAGATCCGGCAGCGACGCGAGCGCCACACTCGGCAGCAGCGTCGTCAGCCCCAGCAGCAGTCGGGCGACGCGCGTCATGTGGCACTGGCCTGTGGGCTAGCGGTGTCAAACCAGATGGTGACGGGGCCGTCGTTGCAGATCTCGACGTCCATCATCGCGCCAAAGCGACCTGTCTCGACGACAAAGCCAGCGTTTTTGCAGCCCGCGATGAAGCGTTCATACAGCGGAATGGCGTCGCTGGGTGGCATCGCTGAAAGGAACGATGGTCGACGGCCTTTGCTCGTGTCGGCGTAGAGCGTGAACTGACTGACGACGAGCAGCGAGCCATGGGCGTCGCGCAGTGAGCGGTTGATGTTGCCGGGCTTGCGACCCTCGGGAACACTGCCGGGTGGGTCGGGAAACAGGCGCATGCCGGTGATGCGATCGACGAGCAGATCGACCTCTTTGCTGCTGTCACCTTGGCCGATGCCGAGGAGGACGCACAGTCCGACGCCAATTTTTCCGAGCACTTCGCCTGAGTCTTGGTCGCGCACCTCGGCGCGGCTGACACGTTGGACCACGGCACGCATGACGTCGCCGTAACACGTCGGCAGCGCGGGTGTAAAGCGGCTGGAAGCATTGCCAGTTTCGGGCCACTGGCTACGATGACAGAAGATGCAGCGCGCACGGTTTGGGCGACAGATTCGATGGCTTGGTCGGGGCTCACGGTCCCTGGCTCAGCTCGTCTGTGGGTCGCTGATAGCGCTGATTTGCAGCGACGGACGAGCGGATCTGTGGAGCTACGAGCACGACGGAGTGGTCTACTTTAGCAACATTCCTCCGTCGGGACGCGATGGTCACAGGTGGTCGGTCGTGTCGCGCAGTGGACCGGGCAAGGCACAGACGGTGTCAGGCGTCAGCGGCTGTGAGCGCTCACGGGCTGATGTGGTGCCGTCGCAAGATCAGAGCCCCGATCGCTTCCATCGCTACGATCGTCATATTGCCGAAGCAGCGACGGTGTTTGGGCTGCCCGAAGCGCTGATCCGAGCGGTCATCAAGGTCGAGTCGGACTACGATCCGCGCGTCGTGAGCTGCGCCGGGGCCAAGGGCTTGATGCAGCTGATGCCCGACGTGGCGACGGAGCAAAAGGTGCTCGACGTGTTCGAGCCGCGCAAGAACATCCTCGGTGGCTCGCGGCTGCTGCGGGTGCTGGCCAATCGCTTTCGTGGTGATTTGGTCTTGACAATTGCCGGATATCATGCTGGGGCAGGCGCTGTGATGAAATATGATGGCGTGCCTCCGTATGAAACGACGCAGCAGTACGTAAAGATGGTGCTGACGGAATATCAGCGCGAGCGGACGCGACTCGGGGACAAACAGTGAGCGGCTGGCTGCGCCGCTTGTCGACGACGTATCGGATGGCTGTGGCTGCCGAAGCGGCGGGTGACTACCTGGAAGCAGCCAAAGCGTATGCACTGTGCGAGGAGCGACACAAGGTCGCGGAGATGCACATCCTCGAAGCAGCTCGACGGGCTGTTCCGGGCAGCGCGGCGGCAGAGCTTCTGATTGCTGCCAACTTTTTGCATGACGATGAGTCGGCTCCGCAGGCGCTGCTGCGACGGCTCGGGGAAGCGCTGCTGCGGCTTGTGCGAAGTCGCGATCTCATCGACAGTGACCGAGAGCTGGCGACGGTGGCTGCGCAGGTGCTGCGTCGGGCCGGGGAGCCACTGCTGGCAGCAGAAGCCTATCAGCGCGTCGGAGATGTCGATCGCGCCGTCGAGCTTCTGTCTTTGGCCGGTGAAGTCGAGCGCGTCGAGCAGCTGCTGTCCGGGCATCAGTCTGAGCGGGAGCAGGCCGAGCGCGAGCGTGAGCTGACGGCCAGCTATGAGTCGGCACAGCGGCTGGGTCGGCGAGACGAGGCGCTGTCGCTGCTGCGGCAGCTTGTGTCCGTCGCCAAAGACAAGCGTGAACCGCAGCGGCTGTGCGACGATCTTTCCCGACGGATGCTCAACAACGGTCAGATCGAGCTGCGGCTGTCGTCTTCCGTCGATGGCGGAGCGGAAGATCGCGTGCTGTGTGCGCTGCCGCCGCTTTTGTGGGGTCGTGGGGAAGAGTGTGGCGTCGTGCTCGGTGATCCGGGCGTGTCGCGTCAGCATGTTCGCTTGCAGTTCGACGAGCAGCTGGGCTTTTCGCTGGTCGATTTGGACAGCAAAAACGGGACATTTCTCGATGGAATGCAGGTCGGGCAGGGCGCACGGCTGCCGCTGCGACAGGTGGGCGAGCTGGGCCTGGGGCTTCACGTTCGCGCGCAGTTTACCGTCGAGCACAATGAGCTGTCGCTGAAGCTGCGAACCGGGATGCGACGAGGCCTGCGGGTGCGTCTGGCGACGAAAGAGCTGATCGTAGCTGGCCCGCTGCGGCTCCGCTTTTCCGACGGAAAACCGCTGTTGTTTTGTGATGAAGAGGGACTGCGTCTAAACGGTCAGCGGGTGGCGTCAGGTGTGCAGCTTGTCGTCGGTGATGTCGTCGAGGCACAGGCGTTTCGCTGCGAGGTCTTGTCGAGATGACGCTGTGGCAGCGGCTGCGTGCGCTCCTGCTGGGATCGTCGGAAGCGTCGCTGCCTGCCGTCGGTCGTCCCCTGCTGCCGCTGTCTGCCGAGGATGAGCCGCTTGCCCTTCTTCAGCGCTACAGTCGCCAGATTGGACACTTGACCGCGCGTCCTTCGTCGGTAGAACCGTCGGTGCTGACGGCGCTGGAGACGCTCTGCTCGCTTCGTCGCGAAGATGCCGCGATTCGCATCGCGCAGAGCTTGTCTCGAGCGATTCCGACGGATTCCGCGCTGGCGCTTTTGCTGGCCAAGCTGCTGCTGTCGTCTCGTCGCCATGCCGAGGCGATTGAGCCGCTTCAGCGGGTGCTTTCGCTGACTGCTCCGCTCGACGCACTGCCGATTCGCTGGCTGCTGGCGACGACGCATCGAGAGCTGGGACAAGCGAGCGAAGCGCGAGCGCAGCTGGCCGAAATTGTCTCGATCGACATACGCTTTCCCGAGGCCCAAGCTGCGCTGCGGGCGCTTTCGTCTTCTGCGACGGAACCGCGACGATCAAACACGCAAGGCGCGGTGCTGGGTGTGGTGCAGCGAGCAATTTTGCCGACGGTGGCGATGCAAACGGGTGGTCGCTATGCGCTGCTCCAAGAGCTGGGCGCGGGACGGACGGGGACGGTGTATCGGGCGCTCGACAAAGAGCTGGGCTGCGAGCTGGCGCTCAAGGTGTTCCATCCGCATCTGCGACAGCGAAACGACGACGATGCGCTTGTGCGGGCGCTTCATGAAGCACGGCTGCTGTCGGCGGCGCGACATCCGGGCATTGTCGCGCTCTATGCCGTCGAAGGGGACGAGCTGGACTCGTCGCGGCAGCTGCCACTTTTGGCGATGGAGCTGTGCCGGGGCGGATCGCTGCGGATGCGGCTGCGCAGCGGGCGACTTCCCGTCGCGGTTGCGCTGGGTCGTGCGCGTGAGCTGTGCGAGACGCTGACGGAGCTGCATGCGGGCGCGCTGTCGCACGGTGATCTGAAGCCGGAAAACCTGCTGTTTCGGGGCGATGGACGGGGTCGGTTTGCGCTGCCGGAGTCCGAGTCATCCCTCGGAGACTTGGTGATTGCCGACTTTGGGCTGTCGCGACTGCGGAAAGAGCCTGGTGCCGTCGGTGTTGGCACGCCTGGATATCTGTCGCCGGAGCGCTTTGCCGGATCGCCGCCATCGCCTGCAGCCGATGTATTTTCCGTCGCAGTGGTGCTGTGCGAGCTGCTCTGTGGCGATGTGACCGAGGTGCTGGTTCCGTCGAAGAAAGAAGCGATTGGGGCTCACGTGCTGCTCGCGTGCGTTCATCCTCAGCTGGCTGCGCTGGGGTCGCATGGTCCGTCGCTGCGTGCGCTGATCGCGGACATGCTCTGTGTCGATCCTACAGCCCGTCCGTCGGCAGCCCAGGTGAGTCAGCGACTGGCGGCGTGTCTTTAAGGCTCGGGGCCGAAGGGGCACTTGGCGACGAAGCACATCCCGGAACTTGGCTCTTGGTTTCGGCCAGATGTTCTTCGGCTCGACGGAGATGCGCACGCGGTGTCGTCGCTGGAGCCGTCTGAAGATAGCTGGTCAGAAACGACACACGGTCACAGCTTGGCGGACGCAGCAGCGCTTCGTAGTAGTCGCGATCTGCCGTCGGAACAAAGTCGCTCATCTTCAGAAAGCGCAGGCTCAGATCGCTGCGACGAAGCTGGGTCATCAGCTTGAGCGGTCTTTGTCGACGACTGCGATCCAGCGCTGCGAGCAGTCCTGCACAGCTTCGCGCGACGTTTACCAGCGGCTGTAGCGTCGGCAAGTCCAAGCAGGCTTGGCTGTAGAGCGGAATCGCTTCGTCGAGCCGACCTTGCGCCATCAGCACGTCGCCCAGACGATAGAGCACACGATGGCTCGGTCCGTCGCTGATCAGCATTCGACGATACTGCGCAATCGCGATGTCCAGCTCTCCTCGTCGGGTTTGACACAGCGCAATGCCAAGCTGGAGCGCTTGTCGATCACGCAAGCGATGCTCGATGGGCGACGACGGGGGCGCGCTGAGCATCCGCTCCATCAGCGACAGTCCGACGTCGCAGGCACCTTGCTCGGCGTAGGTCACGGCCAGCAGCAGCCAGGACTCGGTCTGCTCGGGAAACGTCTGCGTCGCATCTTGCAAGTCAGCGACGGTCTTACCGAGGTCAGCTCCCGGGGCCGTCTGTCCAAACAGAAGCTGGCTGCGCGCGCTGTGGATGATCTGTTCGTAGAGCTGACTGTCGGTGGCTCCGCCTCGCGAGGGACAGCCCCACAGCGACAGCGCACAGTCGCGAACCACCTTTTTGGGGGTCTTGGCTCCGACGGCGGGTCTGTCCGGCTTCGCTGCCTCATCCGCTCGCGTCACCGTCGAGCCCAGCAGCCCAATGCTCAGCATCAGCCCGAGACTTCGCTTCATCGCGCCTCGAAGTGAATCGGAAGCGCCAGCTCGTCGTTGTCATCGTTGCCAGCGGCGGCGGGCGGAAAGCGAAAGCGCTGGAGCGCGTTTTGGACACAGCGAAGCAGCTCTGCCGCAGGTGGCATCGACGAGGTCTGCGTTCCCGTCGGCTTCCACGATCCACGATCCGCCAGCGAGTTATCAAGCGGCTGAACCAGCAGCACCGCGCCGCTCGGATCGACGATCAGGGCCACCAGCATGTCGCCGCTGAGCCTTGGTGCGCGTCGCAGTCCTTGGGCGTAGCACTGACGCAGCTCGATCATCTTGTCGCGGACACCTTTGTGGATGTCTTCTTCCGTGCGGTGCTTTTCGACGCCACCGCTGCTGTCTTCGGGCGCAAAGTGCGGTGAGCCCACGACGACGTTGGCGCGGAACAGCTCTGCGACGGGAATTCCCGGCAGCTTCTGCAAGTCTTCCAGGTGTTCTTTGGCGCGCGGCGTGTAGCGACTCTTGGGAAGCTCGACGACGAACTGACGGAAGGATCGCAGCGCTTCATCACGATTGCCGAGCGCTTCAGCCAGAAGACCGTCGTAATAGAAGCGATCTCCGTCGGGAACAAAGAAGACTTCATCGCCTTGATAGATGCGCAGACCGGGATCAGCAGCCAGCGAGCGTCCGAGCGCTTCCCGACTTTTTTGCACCTGTCCGTCTCGATCGTAGGCCACCGCCAGACCCAGCGCATGCAGCGCGCTCTGATCGCCGGTATCCAGCTGCTCGGCTTGGCTGTAGCGACGGATTGCCTGGTCCAGCTTGCCCATCGCCATCAGCGCTTCCGCCGAGTTTGACAGCAGCGTCGCTTGCTGGTGCCGACTCGGAAACAGCAGCGAGTCCGGCTCTCCCGGTAGCAGTCGCAGCGCGCGATCGTATTCAGCGACGGCTTCCTCGAAGCGACCCAGGTGCGACAGCACGATGCCAAGCTGCGTCGCGATCTCGAAGTCCCAGCTGCCTGTGTCGTCGAACTTGCGGGCAAGCTGAAGCTCGGCAATCGCTTGCGTCATCGCGGGATTGCCCAGCTCTGGCCGCGACATCCACTCACCCAGCCAGACTCGAGCTTCGACATCGCTCGGTTCCAGCACCAGCGCCTTTTGCAGCAGCGAGATCGCGGTCTGGGTCATGCTGATTCGCTCTGGATGGTCGCGCCGACGGTGCTTCAGTCCCGCGTAATACAGCACCTTGGCGTTTTCCTTGAGCCGCGCAAGCTGCTGGACTTTGCTCTTTCCCGTCGGACCGGGCAGTACATCGGCGCTGTGTCCCGACGGACAAAACAGGAGCGCCACGATGGCCCAAGTCACCACGAACAGTCGCATACCGGCAGTATAGCGGGGCTTGTGCGTGCTCACCCGTCGGATTGCACAGGGCAGCTACAGCGAGCGATTGAGCGCGATCGCAATCGTAGAGGGTGACAGCGCGAACGGATACCCAATCAGCACATCCGGCTTGTGGTCTGCGTCGATGTCCGTGGCGTAATAGACCACCGAGTTTACGCCGACACCGACGCTTTCTGGATAGATCACCGACGGACTTAGATAGCCGCCTTGTCGATTCGACAGCATCACGAGCGAAGCACTCTGCGTCTTGTCGCCAAAGATGATGTCGGGCCAGCCGTCTCCGCTGATGTCTTCGGCCAGCACACGAGCAGACGGAGACCGTCCCGCTTCCAGCAGATTTCCCGTCGCCAAGACACTGTTCGTGTTGTAGATGGGAAGCAGTCCTTTGGCACACGTCAGCAGCAGATCGGGACGACCATCTTGGTTCAGATCGCGACACGTCAGCCCAGCGGCTGCACATCCCGGCGCGGGCACGATGCTCTGGGTAAAGTCTCCGGTTCCGCTTTTTTGAGCAACGTGAAGCTCGCCGGGACCATCGACCCAGTACAGCTCATCGGTTCCGTCGCCGCTGGTGTCGCAGGCTGCGGACTCTGCGATGAAGGTTCCGGTCGAAATCACCATGCTGCGCTCATACGATCCGTCGCTCTTGAGCGTCAACAGAGACAGGGTTCGATCCATTGCATCGCTGACCATCAGCGTTCGCTGCGGGCTCGGGGACAGCTTGGTCCAGACGATCTGCTCAGGTCGGGTTCCGGTCTGGATGGATGGACCCGCGACAAAGCTTCCTTTTCCGTCGCCACGAAACGTCTGAATCAAGCCTGCGGTAGTCACCAGAAGATCCAGCATTCCGTCCCCGTCTGCGTCCACCGACTGGATGTCTTGTCCGCTCTGTGTGGAGTCGCCCAGCGTCAGATACGTTGCGGGTTGCAGGGTTCCGTTTCCTTGTCCCAGACAGACTGCAATCGCGGGCTCATTGCCGGTGACGAATGCAACATCTAGCTTTCCGTCTCTGTTGAAGTCTCCGATGGCGAGCCTGCGTGCGCTTCGCGGCTCTCCGTATCGCTGAATTGAAAAACGTGCGGCTTCGGAATAGTAGGAAAACAGATCCGTACGTTTGACCGCTTGTCCGGTGGGATTGCGCAGCGCAATAGGCGTCCACCAGGATCCGTCTTTGCTTGCAGGAAGCGAAAACGACAGCTCGATCGAAGATACGTACTGCACATCAGGAATCTTCTGTTCCTGCCAAAGCACTTCTACGCCGGGTAGGAATCGCTCTCCCAAGATGCGAACAGAGCCACCACCGCTCGTCGGTGTCAGGCTGGGATTCACCGCATACATGGCCAGTGCAGGATGACAGATCTGATCTTGCGGATCACAGACTTCATCGGCCAAGCACAGATCAGGACTTGCGACACAGTTTTCTGGATTGGGAATGCTGAGACTGCCCCAAACAGACTGGCATCCACAGAGCAATGTGGCGACGAGAAAAGTAGATGATTTCATTGGCGCTGTTCGCCTTTCTGATTCAAAGAAGCGAATCGATTTAGGGAATCAGAGCCCATGGTCCGGCGGACTCAAGCTGTCCGGGCGGAATCACGGGACGACTGGCATTGCGAGGTCCGGGCCACGCCAAAAGAAGCGCACCCGAGACGGTGAAAGCAGATCCAATTCCGACGAGTGCAGCACCAGCGGGAGTCGTTTGATACAGGTTTGAACAGACAGCCATCGGTGGCACTGCTGGCTCGATACACTGACCAGAGATCGCGAGTGCAGAGGCTCCCAGTGCGACCAGTCCCAGACCGACTCCGATGCCTGCAATTCCGGTGGCAATCCGCCACTTTGGACGCGGATTCCGATTGGGAGGAAGTCGCACAATCAGCGGTGCTGTCTCTTCTGCGCGGAGGCTTATCGCAAGCTGCGTTGTCTGTCCCGGCCTCACTTCATTGCGAACGGTCTGCGCGGTGTATCCCGGACGCACAATCTCTAGCTCGATGTCTCCGGCGAACAGCGGAATGCGAAGCGGAGTGATTCCCAGCCTGCGATTCCGTAGCTTCACCAGCGCACCTGCGGGCTCGGTTTGCAGTGCGAGTGTGCCGCGACCGCGTGTGACCGCATCGTGAATCAAGCGCGGAAGCTGCGAGGCTGCGGACTCTGTCACTGCGGCTTCCGTACAGGGACTACACGGCACCGCAAGCTGCGCGGCCACTTCCCCAATCTGCGGATCGTGGAGCGCAAGCCGCGCTTCTGTGGACTGTGCTGCGGAAGACTGCGCTGGATCTAGCGACAGACCAGAGACGGTTAGCAGATAGTCTGCGTACGACTGATCGGTCAGCTTCAGGATGCAGCGCGCGTCTCCCTTGCAGTCTTCTCGACCATGCGGAGGCGCAGAGATCACAAACAGACCCGCTTGCTCCAGTCGCGAAAGGAGCGGTGCGTGTGAGTCTTGCTGCGCGCTCAGCGTGCGAACATACAGATCCTGTTCCACTTGAAGCAGCGCGGTCGGAAGCTGCGACAGAACCGGCGCGCTCGACGGATTCGCGGCAGTGTCTGTCTTCAAGAGATAGGCGCGATGCGCTTGTACAGAGACGGTCACTGTCTGTCGACTGTCTCCGTGTGTGAGCGTGATGTTGTGACTTCCTTCCGCGAGCAGCAGCGGCAAAGGAAGTGGCAACATGCCAACCAGTCTGTCGTCGACATAAACCTGCGTCTCGGGCTCTCCTTGAATCAGGAGATCGCCGCTTGATCCTTGTCCTTGCGAGACAATTCGCTCTGCTTCTGCGCGCTGCTGCGGACTTTGATTTCCGGGACCTGCGCTGACCAGATAACGCCGCAGCAGATCCTGCGAAAGGAAGGTCTGTCCTTCGGTGTAAGCGACGATTCCCAGCTGATACAGCGTGTCTGGACGATGGTCGAGCAGATACGCTTCAGAGAGCGCTGCGTACGCCTGCGCAAAGTTGCGTGACACAAGCGCCAGCACACCTTGCGCGACAAGCTGCGCGCTGCGCTCCGAAGGACTCTCTACCGCAGGCTGCGGACGCGGTGCGCGGACTCCTTTGGTGTATCCCTGCGATGCCACAGAGAGCACGACAGAGACAGCCATCCAGCGACTGACGCACAAGCTGCGCGGACGATGCAGATTACGGCGTGACATTTTTGAACAGCGATAGCTTTCCGGTGCGCTGCGCAATCACCACATCCGGCTTTCCGTCGGCTGTGAGATCTCCTACGTAGATCGAACGTGCCAGCGCAAACGACTCCAGAGGATAGTTTGCGCTTCGCGTAAAGACTCCGCCACCGTCTCCTGCATGAACTTCAAAGCGCTCTGCTGCGGCATTGTAATCCAGGGCGACAATGTCGTTTGTTCCGTCTCCGTTCAGATCCGCGACACCACAGCACTCATCGCTGGAAAAGCTATCGAAGCGCTGTCCAGCGACGGTGTTTCCCGTTCCATCGCCCCAAAACAGCTGAAGCTCTGTTGCACCGGACACCGATGAAACCACATCCAGCAATCCGTCATGGTTCAGATCTGCGGCAACCGGGGTCAGCAGGGACCGCTGTGAGATGCTGTAAAACGAGCTACCGAGCGATCCGTTTCCCTGATTCAGAAAGACCCCGAGTCGTGTGTCTTTTCCGCTGGTCAGGATGATGTCCGAACGTCCATCTCCGTTCATGTCTCCGGTCGTGATCTGCGACGAAGCGTCCAGCAGCTGTAGCGTGTGCGGAAACTGTTTTGGCGTGCCAAACATCCCGGTTCCCAAGCTGGGATAGACAGACAGATTGGCTCCGTTTCCCAGCACGAGGTCGGCGTTTTTGTCGCTGTTTACATCCAGCAGAGCCAGTCCGCCCACCGTCACGGGAACTTGCAGCGAACCGACCACCGTGAAGGTTCCGTCCCCCGTTCCAAGCGCCACTTCCACCACCGGCTGTGGACCCGATTCAGTGACCACCACATCGGGTTTTCCGTCATTGTTTACGTCGCCCACTGCCATCGAGATCGGACGGGCTGAAAACGCAATCGGAGCGATCTGACGCAGCGTTCCGTCTTGCTGTCCCAAGAAGATCGCAACCGGCGTGGCCGCATCTGCAGACTGCGCCAGATCAGGACGTCCATCTTGGTTAAAGTCCGCCGAGCGCAGCATCCGAACGGTGGAAGGACTACTGATCTGTATCACCGGCGCAAACTGTGGAAACGGATAGTAGTGAAACAGCTTTCCTGCCAAAAGGACTTGTCCCGAAGGCGCGGTCAGCTGCACTTCCATCGCTTGCTTGGTTCCGCTCTGCGCGGGCGCCATTGCCGTGATCTGCGAGTTCGACACCACAGTCAGCTTCGTCGCTGGCTTGCCCCCGATGGTGAGCGTCATTCCTTCTACGAAGTTCTTTCCCTTGATCGTCAGCAGAACTTCTTGATCGTACGGAGCCGCTTTGGGGGAAAGGGAATCGATCCGCAGCGCGGGTTCGCATTCCCTTGTGAGCTGGTTGCAGATTGTGTCCGGTTCCGTACACAGTTGCATATTTGCAACACAGCTTGCTGGATTCGACTGTGACAGTCCGCCAAACAGTGCTTCACAGCTTGCGCCGGTCAGCGCGGTTCCGAGTAGCAGCATGCGTGCGATGACTGCGCGGTGTCTCACTTGCCTACTCCTTGCGAGGGCTGCGTCTTGGGGGGAATCACGTTCCCGGGCCAAGCCATCGTCAGGACGCCTCCCAGAATCAGCGCGGAACCCGTTGTGACAAGACCCAGTCCCAGGGAACGCGTGGCATAGAGCGCATCACAGTGACGCGCGGATCCTTCCGGTGCGGTGATGCACTGACCGTCGACAGACAGCGCGCCTGCACCGATTCCCAGAAGGACTCCTCCCACACCAATTCCTGCGGCTCCCGCTAGGAGTCGCCAGCGCGGACGCGGGGATCGTTCTACGCTGGGTTTGCTGCCATCAAGCACAATCACGCGACGCTTGCGCGCCGCCGCTTCCTGCTCGCTCCACTCTTGTTCCGCCGGTTCCAATTTCAGGGTCACGCTGGACTCTGCACTCTCTGCCACATCGACACGCTGCAGCAGCTCACGATATCCAGGCAGACTTGCACGAAGCTCGACGGTGCCAGCCCAGACTCTGCGCTGTAGCGGAGCCATTCCTACTCGCTCTCCGTTGATGAGCACTTCTGCTTGGGAAGGCTCTGTCTGGATGCGTAGGAATCCCTTTTTGCGCGTCAGCGCTGCACTGGCCAGCGGAGACAGCACTTGCGACAGCTTGTCCTTTAGCATCTCGACGCTACAGCTTGGACAGGATTCACTGATCGCACTGGCCTGCTGTCCGACGCTGCGATCCACAACCTGCGCTCGCACAGCATAGCTACGCACGTTTGCTGAATCACTCGGTCCTGCGCTCGCAGTGACAGACAACACCACCGTGTAATCGACTTGCTGCTTGGCGGCTTGATCGGACAGACACGCAGTCTGTGTCAAACAGGAAGCGGGTGGCAGCGCATCGCGCGGAAGCTGAATCAGCGTCAGTCTCTGCTTCGACAGCGCGCGCACCGTCGCAATCGCCAGCTCTTCTTCCGCTGCTTTGGGAATCCCTTCGTACTGCTCTAGCAGCAGCGCATGCGGAGGCACCGTAATCGACACCGCTTGCACGCTGAAGCTGAAGCGAACTTCTTGCGCACGACCCGCGCGAACGTCCACCTGCGCGCTGAGCGTACTGCGTCCTTGCGTTGCGGTGATCACATGCTGTCCCGCGCGCAGCAGCAGCGGAGCCGAAAGAGGAAGCTGCTGCGTCGGCTCGCCGTCGACGGAGATCTGGGTTCCGCGCTCCGCAAAGACCTCGACTTCACCGCTTGGCTGAACATCGACTGTGCTTGGCTGCGCACGCACCACCGTGCTTGGCTGCGCACGCACCACTGGATCGATTCCCAGCGACAGCGCGATGAGCACACCGAGCCGCAGCAGCACCTGGTTGTGCCGCGAAGTCTGCTTCACGATCATGGACAGCTTCCTGCTTTCACCGTCTGCGTGGCTTTCACCACCACCGTCTGCGGCTTTCCTTCGATCGTGATCTGATGACTTCCCGGCGGCATCCACAGAGGCAGCAGCGCGCACGACTTTTTGGAAAACTTGGGAACCATCACCACCCCAAGCTGAGGCACCAGTCGCAGGATCGCGGCTTGGGTCGACGACTTTTCTTCCGCCTTCCCCGACACTTTCGGACTGAGCTTCATCGCCAGCTCAAACTCTGTCATCGCTTCTGCCGTGTGACCTTGGGCTTCGTGCGCGCGTCCGAGCAGCACCGACAGCTCAAACGACAGCTCTGCACAGCCCGGCGTCTTTTCCGACCGCGTACACAGCCGTCGCGCCTTTCCGAGCAGCTGCTCTGCCGCCGCGAAGTCTTTGGTGTCCAGCGCGTGCCGACCGCGCCTTGCCAGCTCTGCCACCTGCGTGGTCTTTTCCGTTCCGCTCGGACTCGCAATCGGAGTCGATCCCGTCGGTGGCGCACTGTCGGTAGGACTTGGCTCACGCGGTGGTGCCGTCGTCTTGTCGTCTGCTTTCTGCGGCGCGAGCTTCGTTGGCTGTGGCATCGGAAGCGCCAGCGCCGAGCTGCTCGCGGACACATTGAGCAAGCGCAGCAGCAGCGCCGCCGCTCGCGTTCGCACCACCGCATTGCCATCGTCGGACAGCAGCCGCAAGATTCCCAGACCTGCGGGCTTGCCGTCGATGAGCGGAAGCTCTGCCGCGACCTCTGCCGCCTGGCTTCGCACCTGCACCGACGGATCACGCGCCGCTTTCTGAAGCAGCGGCAGGCTCACCGTCAGCGGCGACAGCAGCAGTCCTTCCACCACCGCGACGCGCTGCTCGACCGGCACCGTCGTCGAAAGCTGTGACAGCAGGTTCGGCGGATCGACGTGCTCGCCCAGCTTCAGCAGCAGCCCATACGCCGTGGCCGCCGCGCTGCCCCCTTTGCCGAGCGCTTCCCGCAAGACCGGCACCGCCCGCACATCGCCCGCTTCGGCCAGCCGTCGTGCCGCCGCCATTCGCAGCGCCCAGCTCTCTTCGGACAGCGCGCGCTTCCACAGCTCGCGGTCCCCGTCTTCGCGATCGATGATCTGTCGTCGCTGCTCGTTGTCAGCTTTGCCGTACAGCTCGTTTAGCTGCTGTCGCTGCGACGTGTCACCGAGCCGCTCCAGCCCAATCCTCGCCAGGATCTGATCGGCCTGCTCCCCGCGCAGCAGCACGTCGGTCAGCCACGAGCGCACTTGACCCACAAGGTCGCTCTGCTTGAGCTTGGACAGCAGCGTCGTCACCTTCACCAGCGTGCGCAGCGCTTCGCTTCGTACTTCGCTCGCTTCGTCGGACAGACCTTGATGCAGCGCTTCCAGCGACGACGCATCACTCCGCTGTCCCAGCGCCCGCATCGCACTGCGTCGGACGCTCGCAACCTTGTCCTTGGTCAGTCGCAGCAGCAGCGTCTCTGCCTGCGCCGAGCGGTCTTCGCTGAGCACGCCCGCCGCATCCGCTCGCAGCGCAAAGTCGTCGTCGTCACTCGCCAGACGCGCCCAGGTCAGGCTCTGATCCGATAGCGAGGTCGGCTCGCGGGCCGCAATGTCGACGATCGCAATCGCCGCCTGATGTCGCAGCTCTTGGGACGGATCGCCGCTCAGGATCGACGCAAGCAGCCGCACATCCGTCGCGACACCCGACAGCGCCAGCCCTTCCATCGCAATCTGTCGCGATGCCAGCGTGGCATCTTGGGCCTCTGCCACCTTGCGAAACATATCGAGTCCCACCGGGCTTTCCGGCGTCGTCAGCAGGCGCGCCGCAAACAGCTGCTCTGCCCCCGGCTGCGCGGCCAGCTCCGTCAGAAATCGTCGTCCCACCTCGTCGTGAACCGCTGCCAGTCGACCCGCCGCCAGCAGCTTGTGCTCGCGTCGTCCCGGCCTGGTCAGTCGCTGTCGCAGCAGCGACTTCGCTTGCTCATCCCCGCCACGCGCCAGCCGTCCGAGCAGCCTCACCGCTTGCTCTTCCGACGTGCCCGACATCGTCGCCACCCCGAGAAGAATCTCAATCGCTTTCGGGTGCCCTTGCTCGCTCAGCCAGTACGCCGCTTTCTGTCGCGCCATCGGGTCGCTGCCGTCGAGCGCTTGCATCAGCAGCTTCTGACCCTGCGGATCACCCAGCTGAGACAGCGCCGCCGCCGCCGCAATCTGCACATTTGGTGCCGACTTTTGATCGATCAGCATCTGAAGCCGAGGAATCGCTTGTCGATCGCCCAGCTCGCCAATGGCCGCTGCGGCTTGGGCTGCAATCTCGCTGTTTCCGTCGGAAAGAAGCGGCAAAAGCTTCGGCAGCAGGCTCAGGTCGTGGGTCCAGCCCAGCTCGCTCAGCACCGACGCACGCAGCTCGGGATCTGACGCGCGCAGCTCGCCCACCAAGAACGCCGTTGCTTGCGCTCGGGCTTCGGCCAGCTCACTCGGACGAAGCTGAAGCTGCGCGGCCTTGCGCTGGTTCGATAGGTAGCGACTGCCCAGGTACAGACCGCCGCTGGCCAGCACCAGCACCGACGTCGCCGCAATCACCGAGCTAAGGAACACGCGCTGCTTGGCTTCCTTCGACAGCCCGCGAAAGCCGCTCTGCAACAGCTTCGCTGCGTCTTTGCCGAGCACCACACGCTCGCCCCGCTGAATCTGTAGCAGCTCAATTTCTTTGCCCAGCTCCGCGATGACTTCTTTCATCGACGGATAGCGATGGTCAGCAGCCTTCGCCAGCAGCTTCATCACCAGCATGTCCAGCGCTTTGGTGATCTTCAGCTTCGGGTGCTTGCTGTGCAGCGTCGGCGCCGGCATCGAGACATGCTTGAACATCAGGCTCGTCGGTGTCGCGCCTTCAAACGGGAGCTGTCCCGTCAGCATCTCAAACAAGATGCAGCCGAGCGCATACTGATCCGCCCGCGCATCGACCTCTGCCGCGCACGCTTGTTCCGGCGACATGTACAGCGGCGTACCCAGCACCGACCCCACTTCCGTCAGTCGCCCGCTTCCGCTGTAGCTGTTGTCGCTGCGACCACTTCGCTGTGCCGCCGTGAGCTGCTCGATCTGCTCCTGACGCAGCGCCTGATTGGCTCGCAGTGCGATGCCAAAGTCGACGATCTTGACGAAGTCCTTCTGCCCCGTCTGCTCCACCAAAAAGATGTTCTCTGGCTGAGGATTCATTCCTCGCACTTCCGTCGAGAAATGGCTGGTTTTCAGTGCCCTGCGGAAGGAAGAGGGAAGTCGCTTTGTTGCCTGGGTCTTTCCGTAGCGCCAGACCCTCTGCGCGAGGGTTTGTCTGTGCAAAAAGGGATGTGCCGAACAGGCTGCGAGGGAACGGCCCGCCAGCCGAAGCGCTGAACGCGAGGGGACGAGGGTTCGCGCGAGGGTCGAGGTCTGCCGTGAACCGTGAGCCTAGAACTCCAATATCGGCTCAGGAATCACTGGGATTCCACCGATATCAGCCAGTATGCACTTGAAGATGCCAGTGAGCTGGAGCTGTAACTGGACCGGAATGGTAGACATTCTTTTTTCGTACTGCCTTCGATAATCCGCAATCACATGGGCCAAATGACCTTTCGCGGACGGACCGTATAGCTTCACAAGCATGCGATATGTATTGTAATCTTTTGTGGCCACATCTTTGGGATATTCTAAGATATCAGTCAATAGCTCCATGTAAATCTGCCATGGAATCAGAACGCCAAAAATCTCATCGCGGTTTGGTACATTTGCAAGATGCAGACAGATATGATGATAGGCGAGCAAGTCGCTGGGACGTAGCGCGATCGTTTGCGCAAGTAGCTCTTTGCTGATGATTCCGTTGTAGTTGAGCTTGTTTTCAAGCTCCCAGTATGTTCCTACTTCATCCAGTAGCTCTTCAGCAACGGGATCATAGATGAGCAGCTCTTGGAACAAGAGCTTGATCTCGTGTCTCCGTTTGTCCCATTGCGACGTGCCGTGATACTGCGCTTCACCTCGCTGTGCTTCTTCGACCTCTTGATTTGCTTGATAAACCAATGCACCAATATAGGTTACGATTGGACCGAATTTTTCCAGAAACTCGCGCGCAGTGCATCCATAAAGAGAATGCATGGTAAATGCCATTGGATACAGCACCGTATTGATCTTCTTTAAGCCCAACAGAGAGACGACAGGTACTCTGCTCTGGCTCCACGGCTGAATGTTTGGCTCCGTCATACCAAGACTCCTTGCGGTGTTTTGCCTGGTGCTTCGTCCGCGTGCTGACTTCCAAACGATTGGACCCAGCGAGAGGGCCCGAGGACGCCGCGCGAAACCCTGCCGCCGATGCGCACCTCGTTGCGAGGTTCCCATGTGTGGTGTGCGTTGACGGGGCAGGTGGTGGCCGCTTCCAGTGGATGCATTTTTCTGAAATTTTAGTAATGTAGAATCCGTAATGAAAGTCAAGTGTTTGCTCGCAAAGGACGCTGGCTTCACCAGATGTCCACGGGCAAGTCCATCTGATGTCCAGCCTCTAACCCTCGCGCCGCTTGTTTCGCCAGACGGCGCAACCCTCGCGCTTCCCTCTTGCGTCTCCACCAACGAGGGTCATGCGCTCTCACACGTTGTCGTTTCCCTCGCACTGTCTGCGCGCTCTGTCTGTCCTGTCTGTCTCGATTTGGCCTGGAATCAGGTATGCTACAGCGTGGTCCACGGACGTCTCATGAAGCGATCCCACTGGCTGTCTTGCACCTCGATGATGGTTCTGCTGCTCGGCGGTTGCCATGGCCTGCCGCCGCTGGAGCCCGGCAGCGTCGTGGTTCAGTATCCAGTGTGGGAGCGCGCAGACTGCACCCTCAACCTACAGCGCACCTTCCCGGGCGGCTCTTTGATCATCGACAGCGAGGGCGCGTTTCGCTCGGCCTTCGAGTGTCACCACGACACCAACCAGCGGGCAGCCGGAGAACCGATCGTGGACTTTTCGCGCGAGCTGTTGGTGGTCTTCCTGGCCGACGGGAAAGGTCACGTCCCCAAGCTTGTGCGGCTTCAGCGCAAGGGCGACCGACTGACGGCGCTGTTTGGCGTCGAGTCCTACTGTGGTGGGGCTCCGCCGTCTTACCTGACAGCCGTTCATTCGTTCTTGGTTCGTCGCGCGCCGCTCACCGCAGAGAGCAAAGTCGTCACGCTGCATCGCGGTCCGCGCTGTCCCAACAACCTGCCGTAGCACACTGCATCGGTACAAAACGGGTCTGTTCCGTTAGGCTGTATCCAAGGAGCGTGTTTGGATGACGCTGCGATCCGTCTTGTGGTGTGCGTTATTGGCCTCCTTCTTCGGACACCTCGGGTGTGCGCACGGTGGACCATCAAAAGGACCGACGGTGCCGGTGAAGTGGCGACCGCTCCGCGCACCATGTCTGCCGACGCCGGGACCCATCTTTGACTCGAAGTGGCCGACGCTCAAGCGACTCTCTTCAAACCGTCCGCTGGAGCTGTCGTCCGAGACGGACTTCGCCGCGCTGTTCGGCTGTGCATCGGGCGTCGATTGGAACAGCGAGCGCCTGGTGCTCCTGATGCTTGAAATACGGCACATGGACTCCATTTTCGTCAGTCAACTTGCGCTACAAAATGACGCGCTGCGGCTCCGCATCCATGTCGACTGTGGACCTGGCTACGATGACCACTCCCGTCGGATGGAAGGCAGTCATGTCTTCTTTGCCATGTTGATTCCGGCCTCGCGATCGCGCTTAGAGGTTCAGTACGGAGACAGCGACAGCTTCACGACGAACTATCAAAAAATCATCCGCCACTGCACCACGAT
>ERZ724519.19-NODE-19-length-55594-cov-9.460757_pt1 | contig 55594 bp, 56 predicted proteins | sample MGYA00376052_ERZ724519 | MGnify/ENA primary metagenome ERZ724519 (study PRJEB28724, sample SAMN07190883) | activated sludge metagenome | isolation source: activated sludge of sewage treatment plant in Hong Hong | place: Hong Kong | collected 2016-03-17 ... | reverse complement strand
TGCAATGCGGTCCGTTGATCTTTGGAGAAGGTCTTGAAGACGTTACCGGCTCCTGTGTTGTAGGCAGAGATGACACAGTATTCACGTGAAACAAGATCCGTGACGTCGTCGAGCTGCGAATAGGTCAAGACGTTGAGGTAGGCGGTGCCCAACTCGATGTTGTTGTCAGGGTCGAACAGGTAGTCGCGGGTCGGAGCCTTATCTTCCCCCTTGGCTTTGCGGTACGCATCCCGTCCCCCGCTGGTCGGTACCAGCTGCATTAATCCATACGCCGGCGCGGAACTCACAGCAAAGGGGTTGAAATTGCTCTCTGTCCGGATGATGGCAAAGACAAGGCTGGGACTGATCTGGTACCGCTCGGCAAACTGCCCGACGACAGCACGGTACTTCTCGGCCTGCTTATGCGAGAAATTAGCCACCATGGGAATAGTGACCGTGTGTGCGGTTTTTTCCCCATTCTCCTGATCGACTTTTCGCGTGGTCGTGCTTTTGGTGAGGAGCGAGTCTGCGAATTGTTCTGCCTCGGTCGGCGTGCGAACTGGTTTTCCCGCCTGATCTACCACCAGTCCCAGCAGATAGGGCTCCTTGTCTCCGGTCAGGGTGACTTCTTTGTCTGAAAACAGGTCGACGCTACGGGGATCATTCGGGGTAAGCAGGGTGGTGACCACGGCATTTTTCAGGCTGGCGCGTGGGTCGCGTTCGTCGAGTGTTTCGATCAGGATAGTTCCCGCATCGAAGTCGACAATCGCCCGGCTTCGATAATTTTGCGTGTATTTCACATATTTTTTCTGCTCCGGCAGTTTGACTTCTTTGGTGCCCCACTTCTTCCCGACCTCTCCGGTCAACGCCGCCATCAGCGCCTGGAAGTCTCGCTGAACGGCTCGGAGGTCCCGGAGCAGTGCTTGAGGGTCTCGGCCGTACTGCTCGACCCGTTGCCGTGCGATATCGGCAGGATCCTTCCCGTGAACGATATCCAACACGGTTCTGCCGGTCGTGCTGCCGACAGCCCGCTCCGCGGCCCCGAGCATCTTGTCGGTCGTTTCGCAGCCGACGAACAGGAGCGGAATGGCAAGACTGAGGAGGAATGACGGCAATCTGCGAGCTGGCATGGCGGGAGTATACCGAAGCTCGGTCGGGGAGGAAAAGACATTTTGACCATGCTATGGGATTTTGTGCGAGAAGCACCCGAGGAGGGCCGCTTGGCGGTCTGATGGTGCGATGCAGGCAGGTAGATCCACGTGCTTGACGGCGAATTTTCGTGGCCGGTAGTATAATCGATCAATGAACATTGCGTTGAGAATGGTGGGGGACATGGCGGGCGGGGCTGTTGAGAGGGGGCGAATGAGATTTGGGGGAACGATCCTGTTCGCTGCCGTGTTGTGCCTGCTGATCGTGCTCTGTTTGCCGTTGCCGGGATGGACAGTGCAAACGCCGACCGAGACCGTCCAAGGGACTGTCAATGAGGTGCTGTATCTCCTGACAGAATTGAAAGAGACCAGCAGGGCCGGACAACGGCAGTGGGAAATCGAACAAATCGTGAGGCGCGCATTCAACTATCAAGAGATGGCGGAACGTGCTTTGGGCGAAGTAGGGGCGCAAGCGACTGCCGTCGACCGCCGGCAGTTCATTCGGCTGTTTGTGCAGGTGTTGCGCGATGATGTGGTCGACAGGCTCCGTGACTATACGGCCGCCCAGGTGGCGTATCTGGCCGAGCAGCCTGAGGAACCAGGCAGAGTACGGGTGTTGATCGCTCCGGCGGGCCTAGCGATCGATACCAGAATGGCCTTTCACCTGATCCATCGAGATGGGGGGTGGTTGGTCGACGACGTGAGCATCGATGGTGCCAGCATCGTGGCCACCTATCGTGCGCAATTCTCCCGTATTCTTCGCGAAGGCTCCTTCTTGGACTTGATGGAATACCTCAAGCTGAAAGCGCCGGTCGCGTAATCCGGTCCGGACCGCGGGTCATAGATCTCCTCCTCAATCCTTCCGTTCAACGTGTGTTCAGTCTAGCGTAGGCCTGGTGTCCGCATCCATTGAGTTGCAGGAGCCCATGTTGCTGGGCTCGCAGGAGCAGCTGTTGTCGGCTGCTCACATCAAATTTGTTGAACATGTGGCTCAGGTGATGGCGAACCGTTGTGGGGCATATCAAGAGCCGGCGGGCAATATCTTTGTTGGTTAGCCCCTCACCGAGTAGCGCCAGGACATGGGACTCACGCGTGGTGAGGAGTTCGGCTGCATGAGGCGGAACTGAACGCTCGTCGGAGTGTCTGCTCGGTCTTCCTTCACGTCGGGATGGGAGTGGTTCCTTGTCGTGATTCCACATCTCCGTCCGGTGAAGTGGCAGCAGTGTTTCGACGGCGACACACAGGGCTGCCAGCGGCTGAGTCGTCAGCACAACTTCGTCGAGTACCGATGTATAGTCGGCTGCCGTGACGTCCCTGTCCCGCACACCACAGAGCGCGATGATTTTGATGGTTGGAAGCATCGCACGCAACGCGCGTGCGCACTCCACGGTCTCACATCCAGTATCCAGATCGAGGAGCACCATGTGCGGCTCGTGTCGCGCAACCAACGCCTCTGCTTCGCGCCTGCGGTCAGCATGCCCGGTGAGCCGCAGCCGTCGGTGGAGGGCGACGAAGGTCTGTAAGCCAAGACGGTTGAGCGGACTCGTGCTGACGATTATCACGGTAGCGCAGGCCGGTTCTTTCTCCTGTGTGTGCATTGGTCGGTTCTCCGTGATCGATTACACTGGCGAGACGCCGGAGTGGTGAAGCGTCTGCTGTCGGCAATACTCGTAACAGCTGGAGAGGACGAGATCTCCCGAGAACCGTACCGTACCGCAGACCTGTCCGGTGAGCAGCGCCCAATCGGCAACATGGCCGGCCAGTTGAGTCGGAGCGATGCCCTGAACCCGAAAGAGGTTGATCGCCACTGTCGAGAGGACGACTTTGAGGTGCGAGAGCGACGGCCCATAGCTGAAGAGATATTCATGTTGGCCGGTGAACAGCAGTTGTACGCCGTCTCGCGCCTTCATGCCGCGATGTCGACAACGCGGACAATAGAGGTATTCGAGCCCGCTGACCGCATCATACCCGGCACGACTGTCCGGCTCCATCGTTTGACCGCAGTCCGTCGTTGGGCAGCGCATCGTCATGGTCTCCCTAGAAGGTGATCAATAGATCGTTCGAGTATCGCCGTCGCTCCGTCGGTGCCGTTTGGGCTACATGTGGACATGTTCGTCGGGGTGCCATTGCGACATCGCTCTTCACGGCCTCGTGGACAGTGAGGACTGTGATGCGGAGTTACTGTACTCGCATGCAAGGGATGCCGAGTTGTGTGCGAAGCACGTCTTCAACGAGGCGTCCGTGTAACACCGGGGGAATGGGGGAGGATGGCTGCGAGGGACCGGGCGGGTTCTCTGGGGTGGCTCGATTCAGTGTGAGAACCGGCGCCTGAGGGCAGAGCCTGTTGACGGCCCGAAGTGTGTCGCGGCCGGCGGCCGGCGTCTGCTTATCGGATGAATCCTGGCTCAACAGAATGAGCTCCGGTTGGATTTCGCCAAGCTGCGTGAGTGTGGAGTCGAGATCTCGTGCCAGCACGGCCTGATAGCCGCTCGTCGCGAGACAATCAGCCAGCCTAAGACCCAGCCGCAGCTCAGGATCGACGATCACGATTCGAACCCGTCCTGCTGGTTTTGTGTGCGTGCTGGTTGCGTTCATGAGCGCGTCTCCTTCATGCCCCTGGGTGAGGTGCAGCCGTTTCTATGCTGTGGGCCGAGATAACAGGGCGATACGTATCCGTCCGTGGCCCTGCGAGGGAAACGACGTATTGGGATCGAGCGTGCAGCTGAAGGCGTAGCGCTCCCTCCCGTGACAGGGTATCGACCGCCATGAACACCTGGTTCCACGAGCAGGAGGGGAGTATGGCGGTCAGCGCCTCAATGGTGCAGGCGCCGCGTTGTTCCAATTCGTGAAGAATGCGCGTTCCTACGGTGGTGGGATCAGCGCCTCGCTGTCTTGCCAACTGCGTGGCGTTTCCGACTTCGCTGATCGGCATCGTTGTGTCGCCGCCTCCTCTATGATGCGGATGGTGGGAGTGACTGCTGCACCAGCACGCGTCCATGCTGCTATCATTACCGGAGGTGAGCTCTGGCCAGCATCGCTCTTTACGGAAATTCCGCGTCGCCGCTCGTGTGATTGAGGCTGTCGCCGTTTGTGCTACGAATTGTGACGGGATGGAGGGAGGGGAACACGCGGGTCAGGAGACGAGCCGGTTCACAAGACGGTTTTCGATCGCATAGTGAGTCAACTCGGTGTTGTTGCGCATCTGCATTTTTTCCAAAATGCGTGCCCGATAGGTGTTGATCGTACTGATGCCGACGCACAAGTCGTCCGCGATCTCTTTCAGGCTCCTCCCGACGGCGATCAGACACATCACTTGGTATTCGCGGTCGGACAACTGCTCGTGAAGCGGCTTCTCGAAATGGTCGTCCAAATTTGACGCCAGCAATTCCGCGACTGCGGCGCTGACGAATTTTCCGCCGCCCAGGATTTTTCGCAGCGCACGGACCAGTTCGTTTGGGGCGCTGTCTTTGTTGAGGTAACCGGCGGCACCGGCTTTCAGCATGCGTCGTGCCAACTGATCCTCCGGGTAGGCGCTCAGCACGAGGACTGGAAGCTTGGGCGAGGCTTGCTTGACCTCCTTGAGGGCATCGAGCCCGCTTTTCCCCGGCATGCCTACGTCGAGCACGACGACGTCCCAGTTGTGCAGCCGCAACTGTTCCATCATCTCCTGCGCGCTGGCCGCTTCGCCGATCGTCGCGTCCCGGAATTGTTCGCTGAGGATTTGCCGGACGCCCTGCCGAACGACGGCATGATCGTCGACCACCAAAATATGTGTCACAAGCGTTCCTTTCCGTAGGTTCGATTCTATCAAGAACGTCACCCGTGGCGTCATGCCGACTGTGGCCGACTGAGGGGAATCCTAACCGTGACCGTGGTTCCGCCGTTGGGGATGCCCGCTAGGATGGTTTCCCCGCCCAGGAGCAGGGCCCGTTCTCGCATCCCGACCAATCCTAACGAGTGGGGATCCGACAACTCGGATTCGGTTACCCCCCGACCGTTATCCCGCACCTCCAGCACAAGGTTGCCGGTCTGTTCCTGCAGCGTGATGGCGACGGCCGTTGCTTGTGAGTGCCTGGCCACGTTGGTCAGAATTTCCTGAAAGACTCTGAACATCGTGTTGGAGCCGGCGTGGGACAACGCGACGGACCGCAGATAGATATCAAGCGTGCATTGAATGCCCGTCCGGGTCTGAAATTCATGCGTTTGCCATTCGATCGCAGGGATGAGCCCAAGTTGATCCAGCACCACAGGGCGCAATTCGGTGGCAATTCGTTGCACCGATTGGATGGCGGTGTCGACGAGCAGGGAGACGGACTGCAGCTTTTTTCGTTGTGTCGGATCGGCCGCCTGCATCTGGTCGCTGAGCGACGACAGTTCGAGTTTCATGCCGGTCAGTTCCTGTCCGAGTTCATCGTGGATCTCGCGCGCAATCCGGATGCGTTCCTCCTCGCGCACAAGTTCCAGGCGGGCGGACAGATTTCTGAGTTGGTCATGCGAGAGCGTCAATTGCTGCTCCGCCCGCTTGCGTTCGGTGATGTCGACGAAGACCACCACCGCTCCGGTGATCTGCCCCTGCTCGATGACCGGAAACGAGGAGTATTCCACCACAAAGGCGGTCCCGTCTTTGCGCCAGTAGACTTCGTGGTCGATCTTGCATCCGGTGCCGCTGTTGAGTGTGTCATGGATGTGGCAGCATTCACGCGGATAGGCGGTCCCATCCGGGTAGAGATGATGAATGCATTCATGCATGTCCTGCCCGAGGAGCTCATCCGACAGATACCCGAGCATGCGCGCCGCTGCCGAATTCATAAACGTACAACGGCCTGCCGTATCGATGCCATAGATGCCGTCTCCGGTCGATTCTAGCAGGAGGAGCTTGTCCTTGGTGAGTCGTTGCCGTGTCTCCTCCGCCTGCTTCCGATCGGTGATATCGGTGGCGATGCCACATAATGCGTAGCGATGGCCCTGCGCATTGCGCAGGGGAAATTTGACGACAATGCTGGTATGCAGCCCATCATCATGGAGCGCCGATTCTTCGAACCATATCGGCGCGTTGGCATCCAGAACCTGGCGATCATTCTCACGATATGTTTGAGCCTGGTCGGCGGGAAAGATTTGATCGTCCGTTTTTCCGATCAGATCCTGTTGTGACAAATGGGTGAGCGTTTCGAATTGGCGGTTGACCTGCAGGTACCGGCCCTCGAGATCCTTGATGAAAATCAACGCCGGGCTGTTGTCCATGATGGCTCGAAAGCGGTCTTCACTGTCCATCAAGGCTTCGTCGGTGCGTTTGGTGGCGGTGATGTCTCGAAAGACGACGACCCCGCCCTTCAGCTGTCCGCTCTCATCTCGCATCGGCCTCGCGGACACGTCGAGCCAGAGTCCATCCGTGTGCGCCGAAGGCCGGAGAAAGAGCCGGGCATTAGTCACTGATTCGCCGCGCAGTGCCTTTGCTAGCGGAACCTGCTCCGGAGGGTAGGGGCTGACTTTGTCCGGTAGAAAAAGGGCGTAGTGCTCGGACCACTGCCCGATTTTCCGGCCGGCCGGCCCGCTTCCGAGAATGCGTTCAGCGGCGGGGTTCCAGACTCGAAAGGTCCCTGTGTCATCCGCCATCACCACACCGTCGGCCATGCTGTTCAGGACGGACTGGAGAAACCGGGTTTGTTCCCGCAACTCTTCTTCCAGCCGCTTGCGGCCGACGGCATATTTCAACGTGCGGGCCAGCAGGGAGGCGGTCGTCTGGCCCTTGACGAGATAGTCTTGGGCTCCGGCCTGGATGAGTCTGAGTCCCAATTCTTCGTCATCTACTCCGGTCATGACGACAATGGGAATGCCGTGCGCCGCCGCATGTGTCTTGATCAGCGTTTCGGTCCCTTGGCTGTCTGGAAGGGAAAGATCGAGGAGAATGACGTCGATGGCGCGCGCATCGAGGTGCTCCATGCCGGCGGCCAGACGATCTACCTGGGCGACGACGAATGCGCCGGTTCCGGTATTGTCGAGCAATTCGCGCAAGAGGCGAACGTTGCCTGGATGGTCCTCAATCAATAGCACATGAATCGGTTTGCTGTTCATGCGGTTCCATGGTTCGACGCCGGCAGTACGACGATGCCTAGCCAGAAGTCTTCGATCGATCGCACCACCCGTACAAATTGATCCAGGTCCACGGGCTTTGAAATATAGCAGTTGGCGTGAAGGTTGTAGCTCTTGAGCACGTCCTGTTCGTCCTGCGAGGTCGTCAGGACGACCACCGGGATGTGTTTCACACTGTCGTCGGCCTTAATGGCGGCGAGGACTTCACGCCCGTCCATTCTGGGAAGGTTCAAGTCGAGCAGAATGAGGTGGGGGCGTGGCGCCGAGGAGTAAGGCTCCCGGCGGCGGAGAAACGCGAGCGCTTCGACACCATCCTTGAGTACGGTTAGATGATTGATGACCTTCGCCTCCTTCAGTGCTTCGATGGTCAAACGTACGTCCCCCGGGTTGTCCTCCACCAGGAGAATTTCGATCGGTTTCACCAGACTGGGAATGGCCATAGCCGTAACTCCTTCAATGGCGGCCGGTCAGTGAGTCGGACCGTGCTGCCTCGCGTGGATGATGCGTGACAGGCGGCGCCTGTGCGGGATCGGGAATGCTGAACCAGAAGGTCGCGCCCTTGCCGAGTTCTGATTCAACCCAGATGCATCCGCCGTGCCGTTCGATGATCTTTTTGCAGATAGCCAGGCCGATCCCGGTGCCCGGATACTCCGCTCTGGTGTGAAGCCTCTGGAAAATGACGAAGATGCGGCCTGCATATTGGGGATCGATGCCGATCCCGTGGTCATGTACCGAAAACCGCCACTCATTCTCTTCGCGCCGGGCGGAGATATGAATGCGCGGCGGCGATTCTCCACTGAACTTAATGGCATTGCTGAGGAGATTTTGAAACACGAGTGCCAACTGTGGTGCGTCGCCTCGTATGGTCGGCAACCGGTCGTGTGTGATCACCGCCTGACTTTCCTTGACCGCATTCACGATATTGTCCAGGGCACAGTTCAGCACCGCTCCCATCGGAGCCGGTTCAAACTCCCGCGCACTTGTGCTGAGACGGGAGTAGGCCAGGAGGTCTTGAATCAATGTTTGCATCCGGGTGGCCCCATCTACGGCATACTCGATAAATTCATCTGCATCGGAATCCAGTTTCCCCCGGTACCGCTTCGCGATGAGTTGCGTGTAGCTGCTGACCATGCGTAACGGCTCCTGAAGATCGTGCGATGCCACGTACGCAAATTGTTGGAGATCGGCATTCGATCGCCCCAGTTCCGCCACAGACTGCTCCAGGGTGTGCCGGGTGTGGATCAACTCGTTCCGTTCTCGGCCCAATTGCCACGAGACCCAGATACCGAATCCCGTCAGCGGCAGAATGACCAAGAGACCGATTCCGCCGACCGTCCATAAGAGTCGGTCGACGGGCGCATAGACCTGCTCGTGAGTTTGACGGAAGAGTACGACCCAATCGAGCCCGGAAAAATTGAGGTATCCCCTAGTCGAGGCGTAGCCGGTCACGACGGAGCCTCCACGGCGGTGATGCGTCTCTTCGACAAAGCCCGATTGATCGCGGTTGATTGCGGTTCTGGTGAGTGAGGGGATCTCCAATTGCACCGGTTCGCGTTCGGAGCCTTCGGGGAAGTGCTTCTCGCTGAGGATGACGCCCTCCCTGGTGAGTAGCAGCCAGTCATAGATATCCTGTCCGTATCGTAGCCGGCCTTCCTGTTCGAAGATCGTGCGGAGATTCTCCACTGGTACGCGCGTCGCCACGGCTCCTCGAAACACGCCTCCCGGTCCATAGATTGGGGCCATGAATCCGACCGCCTTTCCCTGTTCCAGCCCCGGGTTTGCAGACACCTTCTCCACGAAGACGGTTCCGGTCCCGCGCACGAATTCAAATGCGTCAACAGGGAACATGCGGGGGGTAGATGAGGGCGAGGAGTCAGTTGAGGCAATCACGCGCCCCTCGGCGTCGGCTATCCCTAACCAGGAGTAATACCAGTAGAGCTGTTTGTAGTGCAGGAGCCTGGTCTGCTTTTCATTGGAAGTGCCGTCACGGAGGGTGCCGTCGTTTGCGAACAATTGGATATCACCGAATCGTTCGAAGAGGACGCGATCGAGTGTATCTGCAACTGCGGCCGCATTTCTGGCCAGCTCGTTCCCTCGTTCCGTTACCAGCATGGATCGAAGGAAGGACAAGGCATACAGTCCCAAGGCTGTGGCGATCAGGAAGCAGAGCAGTAGCAGCAGCGGGAGGATGCCACTGGTCCACCTGGGGCTGTGTGCGAACGCGCCTATCGCTGAGGTCTTGTGGCCCACGATGCCTTTCGTGGAAGATGGACGGCCAGTCCACCTGCAGGTAACATCCTAATAGTAACCGGTTCCTATACTGAGATCCATCCGGGGGCGGCAGGTCTTGATCGTTCAATGAATGGTCTGTCTGACGCACCCGCTTGTTCGCGTGAGTGGTTGACTCGTCTGGGCCCGCCCGAGTACGTTCCTGCCACCGAGGGGGCAGGGATATGTTCATCATTTCGGCGCACGTGACGATTCCGGATGAAGACATCGAGTTGACGGCTGTGCGTGCGCAAGGCGCAGGCGGGCAGCATGTTAATAAGGTGTCGTCCGCGATCCATCTTCGTTTCGATGTCCGGGCGTCCTCTCTTCCCGACGCCTACAAGACACGGTTGCTGGCCGTACGTGACCATCGGGTCTCGCGCGAGGGCGTCATCATCATCAAAGCGCAGGACTCGCGGAGCCAGGAGCGCAATCGGGAGTTGGCGTTGGATCGTCTCCGGGAGTTGATTCTGCAAGCGACAGTGTCACGCCCGCCTCGGCGTCAAACAAAACCGACACGAGGGGCTAAGACGCGACGTCTGGAGGAAAAAGCAAAACGAGGGCGGCTGAAGGTGTTGCGAGGCAAACTCGACAAGGAATGACACGGCGGTGTCAGAAAAAGGAAGGGGCGCATCGGATGACGCGCCCCTTCAGAGCCCAGGCGATGTCGCTCCTCGCTTAGAAGCGATTTCGTCCGCCGCGGTCGCCGCCGCCGAAGCGTCCGCCCCCGCCGCCGCCAGAACGCGACTCTTGCGGTTTCGCTTCGTTGACGGTGAGTTGACGTCCACCCATATCCGAGCCGTTCAAGGCGGTGATGGCTGCCTTTGCTTCCTCTTCCGTCGACATTTCCACGAAGCCGAAGCCGCGTGATTGTCCGGTGAACTTGTCCGTGATCACGCGCGCCGATTCGACGGTGCCGTGAGCCGAGAACAGGTCGTTCAGTTGCGATTCAGTGGCAGCATACGGCAGTCCGCCGACATACAATTTGTTACCCATGGGGGCCTCTCCTTTTGAAAAATGACATTGTCGGCGACACGAGAACAGAGGGATGAGGGGAATGAGCGGGCCGAAGACGCGATGATTGAGGCGACTTGGGTCGGACTTCCGATCAACTGCTCGCTGACAAACAATATCGGTGATGGGCCGTTCAGTCGTCTAAAGCTCACGCGGCCCGTCATGAACTTCCTCGGCATCGTATCAGATGTCATGCGCGATTGCTAGAGCTGTCACGGAGCCGGAAGTTTTGCCTATTCGAGGCGGATCTGGGAGCAAACGGAGGAATGGGGTCGGGAAAACCGGGTGCGGTCTGATCAGCTGCCTGAGGAGGCCGTGCGAAGTGATGAGGCCAGCCCTAGTTTGGAGAGGGTGTAGATCAGCCACTTCGAGGGATCGAAATTGTACCAGAGCGGGCCGTTGCGATAGTCGCTTGGGAAGGTGTGGTGATAGTTGTGGTAGCCCTCGCCGAAGGTGAGCAGGGAGACAAGCCAGGAGTTGCGGCTTGAATCCGCAGTCCCATACGGTTGATCGCCCCAGATATGACAGACGGAATTAATGCAGAACGTCGAATTCAGCACGGCGAAGGTGCGTCCAACTCCGGCCAGCATGAACCCTCCAATACCACCCTGCCATCCGTCGTAGAGGAAACCCACAACAAAGGGAAGGGCAAGGCCGACGAGGACGATTGCGGCATAGTTGCGGTGTTGCCACATCGCCACCGGGTCCTGCATGACTCGGGAGCCGAATCGTTCATCGTTGCACGGCACCGGATTGAGTAGCCAGCCGCAATGGCTGTACCAGAACCCCCGCTTGGCGTTGTAGGGATCAGCCGGGTCATCACAATGCGCGTGATGGCGCAGGTGATCAGCGGTCCACTTCGCGCCGGAATTTTGAAGCGCCCACCCTCCGGCGACCAAGAGACAGGCTTTGACCCAGTCGGGGCATTCAAAACTGCGATGGGTCAATAATCGGTGGTACCCGACGGTGATTCCTAGTCCGGTGACGACATAGAGAACGGCGAACATGGTCCAATCCAACCATGAATATCCGAACAGCAGCCCATAGCCGGGAACCGCAATGACGGAGCCGACCACGACCGACCAAAAGAGCAGGTAGGTCCAGAACTTATGATGCACCCGATGGACAATGTGGGCTGGAACTGCGTTCGGGGACGTCTGTTGCATCCCGCTACAATAGATAAGCAGGCGCCATTTCGCAAGAGCCTGTTACCGGCGTCGGGTTTCGTCAACCGCGAGAGCGGAGCGGCGTTGAATCAAGCACGACCGATCATCAACCAGTGCTCGCATGGGACATCCCGAGTCGGGGGGGCAGGCGGGTCATCAGGCATCGAAAGGAGTGAGTATGCGCAGGACATGGAGAGATCAGCGGGTAAACAGGAAGATCGTGCTTGTGGGTGGATTCGTGACCGCGATGGTGGGGGCGCATGGCTTCGCCTGGTCGGCGGGTGATCCGCACGCTCCCCCGACTCAGGATGCGCCGGCGGCATCCTCCGTGCCATCCAACGCCGATGGGGCAGGGGCTGAGGACCGGGGGCGAGGAGGGCGCCAGGGGAGGAAGGCCTGTGCCGAGGATGTGAAAAAGCTGTGTGCGGGTATCAAGCCGGGAGAGGGGCGAATTGTTCAGTGCCTGAAAGAGCATACGCAAGACTTGTCGCCTGCCTGTGCGGACACCATGCAGCAACGGGGTAAACGCCGATCATAACCTCCAGCAGGGGGCGTGGCTGCGATTTGTGAGGTGTGTGAGCAACTGACGCTTGATCTGAAGACACGGTTCGGCGTCGCGCTTGTCCGCCGCGGATTTCGTCAATTTATTTTTCGAAGCGCATCTCGTGCGATACAGTGACCACTAGACATACGGGAGGGTACGTATGAGTGGCACTACGGGGCAGGAACAGTTTTCGGTCGATTTGCGTCAGCATCCCAGGTTACGGGTTTCGGCACCATTCGTCTGCTCGTTGTCGCGCTTAGGTTTGGCCAAATGGCTCAGTCGCGGAGGAGATGGAATTGGCGTGGTCTTTGACGTATCGATGCGAGGCGCCAAGGTCATGAGCGAAGCGGGGATTCAGCGCGGCGACAGACTGTCGGTCAGCCTGTCGTTGCCGAATCAGGTTTCGCCGATGACCGTCGAGGAGGCCACGGTCCGCTGGGAGCGGGAGCAGGTGTATGGCCTGGAATTTGTGAACCTTTCGTCGGTGGCGGAAATGAGGCTGCGGAAGTTCATCGCACTGGCGACAAAGCCCGCGTCCTAGCGCCGGGTCTGGTGCCTGCTGTCTGGCCGCGCGAAGTCTGGCCGATTTCACGGCCCGTTGGCACTGTTTCGACGGTGGCTGCTCCGCCGCGGTGAGGCGGCGGGCTGTTCATTGCTGTGAGTGCGGGCTTCTGCAACGAATGTTCCGTCCGCCTTCGAGATTGCGCTCGCCGCTCCGTTTCCATACAATGGCCTCCCCATTCGGCCATGTCCAGGACACAGACCCACCATACGCAGCGGCACCCACACAGCCCCTACCATCCCATGTATTGGCCTACCTGGGTTGGCATCGCGCTGTTTCGTCTCCTGTCATGGCTCCCGTATCACTCGCAACTGGCATTCGGGCGGCAGTGCGGGCGACTGCTGCATAGCCTCCTGAGTAAGCGGCGAGAGATCGTGCGCGTCAACTTGCAGCTCTGCTTCCCTGATCAGAGTCCGGAAGAGCGCAATGCGGTCGCGCTGCATTGTTTTGAGTCCATGGGGATGGGTGTCCTAGAAATCGCGATGGCCTGGTGGGCTCAGGATCCCCGTGAGCATTGCGAATGTACGATCAAGGGGCTGGAACATCTTCGTGACGCCCTTCGTGCAGGGCGCGGGGTGTTGCTCTGTGGCGCACATTTGCATTCGGCGGAGCTGGCCGGGCGGTTTATGGCTCTCGAGCAACCCGTGGCGATCGTCTATCGGCCGCAGAACGATATCGTGGCGGACATGGTCGCAAACCGTTGCCGGAGCCGCTACTATTCCGATTTGATTCAACACCGGGATATGCGGGGGATCTTGCGCGCGTTGGCAAAAAATCAGGTAGTTTGGTACGCCCCCGACATCGATGCGGGCACCAAACGCAGTGTCTTCGCCTCGTTCTTCGGGGTGCCGGCTGCGTCATTGACCGCGACCTCCAGATTAGCCAAGGTCAGTGGAGCTGCGGTGGTGCCCTGCTTCTACTACCGGCGCTCTGATGGATCCGGCTATGACATCGAAGTGGGGCAGGCGCTCGACCAGTTTCCGTCCGGAGAAATGGTCGAGGATGCGACACGCATCAATCGCTTGATCGAAAACGCCGTACGCCGGGTGCCGGAGCAATATTTCTGGCAGCACCGTCGCTTCAAGAGTCGCCCGCCCGGTGAGCCGCCGCTCTACAAGCGCTAGGTGGCACCCCATCACCGGAGTGATCGTCCGGCGGGTCTCATCGACGAGGCCCTGGTAAGTTCTGCGGAAGTATTCGGCGTCTGTTCCCTGCTACGGTATACTGACCCTGCTGATTCACACAGACGATCGCATCATCCGCTTGGCCATGGATCAATCCAAGAAGCTCTCTCCTGCACAGAAAGACTTACGTCAGCACCAACGGCGTGTAGCGCCGCCCGGATGCCTGTTGTCCTTTGCCCCGTTTGCTCCGACCCTCAGTTTTAACGGCGATGCTGAAGGTGAGGGCGTCATTCTCAACCTCTCGCCCGGTGGCTGCAAAATCAACAGCGAGGTGGGTGTGAAGGTGGGGGATGCGATGTCGCTGATCCTGCTGCTCCCTGGGGAATCATCTCCCACAGCGGTGGATCTGGCCCTGGTGCGATGGGGACACGATGCGTGTTTCGGTGTCGAGTTCGTGTCGATGGGTACGGTCGAACAGGATCGCTTGCGTCAGTTCGTAGTCGCCTCCTCGGTGGGGGGCTAGCACCACGCAGGCGTGGGCGATAGGAGGGAAGGGGCACGTGGAACACACAAAGACATTGCGCAAGTCCCGTCGGGTCGCCACCGAGTGTCGCCTGGAGTTCGTCGGGGAGGACGACTTCGACGGTGAGGCCGAAATGTTGGATGTGTCCTCAACCGGCTGCATGGCTCGATCTGAGCGTACGATGTCGCCCGGGCTTCGCATGAAGGTCTCGCTGTTCCTGTCGGATGGGCTGGAGTGGCCGGTCCGGGTAGAAGAGGCGGTCGTTCGATGGGCGCGGGGAGGAGAGTTCGGGATCGAGTTTGTGGTCATGCGTCCTCCCCAGCTACAACGCATTCAGCAGTACGTCATCAAGCATCGTCCGCTGTCGTAACCCGTCTTCGATTCGTTGCCCCCTGCAGTTCCCTTTCCAGTCGGATCCCGATCAGGTCTCAGGTCGTTGGTCTTCTCCATCTGGAGCGTGATGTCGGCCGGGAGCCTCGTTGCTTTACCTGCGATGCTCGCCTACAATTTCGACGGAATGCGGGGCGCATGTGCAGCGGGCCCGGCCCAGGCTGCGGCTTCGTGAAGGAGGCGGCTCTCACCTGATGATCGAGTGGGTAGGACGGAAGACCATTGCCGGCTATGCATACCTGGCGGCCTTGGCCACGCTCTTCACGCAAGCGATGGTGGATGTGCTGTCCCCAGCGCGGCAGGGACGTGGGGAGACGCTGCGAGTCCTGATCCGCCAGATCCTCTTTACAGGGGTCGATGCATTGCCTGTCACCAGCGTCATCGCGCTTCTGCTCGGCATCATCATTGTGACGCAGGCCGGCACCCAGCTTCCCAGGCTCGGGGCAGGCGGGCTGGTGGGGAGCATCATCGTGGTCACGGTGATTCGAGAGCTCGGCCCCTTGATCACCGCATTCATTGTCGTCGGCCGGTCGGGAACGGCGATTGCCACGGAATTGGGCAACATGTCCGTGACGCGAGAGGTGGTCGCACTCCGACTCATGGGGATTCCCATCAGCCAATTCGTCATCATGCCGCGCATAGTCGGCATGGTGCTCTCGATGCTGTGCCTGACGTTCTACTTCGATGTCGTGGCGGTGTTCGGTGGATATCTGGTCGCAGATGCACAATTGACCATTCCCTTCTCCGCATTTGTCGAGAGTGTCACCCGGGCGCTGTCGACGACGGATGTGTTGATGACCGCAATCAAGGGGCTGGGGTTTGGATCGGCCGTTGCCGCCGTCTGTTGCTACCATGGCCTGGCGGTGCAATCCTCCTATACCGAAGTGCCGCAACAAACCACCAGGGCGATGATCAATTCCTTCGTCTTGTGTCTGCTGGTGGATGTCGTCGTGACGGTGCCGCTCTATCTATGAGCGAGGCAGCGATCAGCTTTTCGCAGGTTCGGACGCCCCTGGAGGGCGGCTCGTCCTCCCTGGAGCTGGATGTGCACATCACGGCGAGTCAGTTTGTGGCGCTGGTGGGGCCGAGCCGCTCGGGGAAAAGCCTGGTCATCGAGTTGGCAGCGGGGCTGGTGCTACCGGAATCCGGGAGAGTCACGGTTTTGGGGCAGGACTGGAGCACTGTCCAGGATGGAGCGGTCAGCCCGGTTCGACTGCGTGTGGGGACCGTGCTGCAGCAGCCGGGGCTCTTGAGCAATATGACCCTGTTCAACAACGTGCTCTTACCGCTGCGGTATCATCGCGGGTTGCTGCCGGCTCGTCAACGGGAGCAGCTGGTGATGGTGCAGCTGGAACGGTTAGGGGTGATGGCATTGCGGGATCGATTTCCCGCTGAGCTCAATCAGGGAGAGATACGGAGGGGAGCCATTGCCCGCGCGTTGATGCTGGAGCCGGAGGTCCTGCTGTTGGACGATCCTGTGGCAGGATTGGATGCAGACACGGTGCTGGTTCTGAAGCAGTATATCGAAGAGCACCGACGTCGCCACCCATTGACCGTCGTGGCGGCGTTACGCGCCTGGTCACCTTTCATGGAAGGTGCGGATCGACTGGTGGTGTTGCAGGATGGACGGGTGGCGGCCGATGGCACTCCTGAAGCAGTGGCCGGGACGGTTCCTCCATCGCTGAGACGATATGTCGGGTAATCGGCTCGAGAGCACGGCGCAGTCTTCGGAGTGAGAGAGGATCGATCATGCATTATTCACATCGACTGTCGAGCGGCAGATTGGCGCAGATTGTCGGGACCTTCGTGGTGATTCCGGTGCTGATTTTGGTCGGTGCCGGTTTTTGGATGTCGCGGGCCGAACATCTGTTTGAACCCAAATATTCGCTCATGGCCAGCCTCAGCAAATCATATGGCCTGGAGCCGGGAGCTCCAGTGGTGGTCTCGGGCATTTCGATCGGCCGGGTCAAGCAGGTGGATTTGAATGATCGTGGAACCGTCGACCTGACCCTGCAGCTCTTGACCCGATACCAGAATATGGTGAAGGACAACTCCGAATTACGAATTACGAAGAGCGGTGTGGTGGTCGGTCAGACCCAAGTCGATATCGGGATGGGCACATCCAACAGTCCGGTCTTGGGCGATGGCGCGACGATCCGTGCCGTGGAACCGAAAGACATCGCCGATCTGCTCAGCGAGGTCGAGCCGGTGTTGATGGCGGTGAAGCACACGTTACTTCGAGTGGAAACGATCACGCAGGATCTGCAAGGTGGTCTCAAAGCAGGCGGAAAGGCATTGGAGCAGGTGGCCGTGGCGACGCAGGATTTGCCGTCGGTGGTGGCATCGGTTCAGCGAACAATTGCCTCGGTGGAGCAAACGGCGACGGCACTCCCGGCGATGACCGGTTCTATCAAGCGGACTCTAAGCGTGGTGGACCGTGTGACCGCGGACGTGCAGCAGGCCACCGGCCGCCTGCCGGCTATTCTGGACAGCGCCGAGTCCACGTTGACCAGCGTGAAGCGCCTTTCGGATTCCGTGGACGAGGTCAGCCAGGAATTGATGCCGGTGATTCGGACGGCCGAAGGCACATTGACCGATGTCTCGATTCTGGTGCGCGGCGCGAAGCAGACGTTTCCCTTCAATCGGTTTGCGCAGAACGCCGGGCCGACACCGAAGGAATCGCCTGTGCGATCCCAGCCGGGCACGCAGAGTTTGAGGGGAGATCAACTGCGTCGATGAGACCGCGATTGGATGGGTGCCACGCAGTCTTGGGCGTCATGGCGCTGTGCACGTTCCTGGGATGCGCAAGTCCTCCGCCACCTGCGTCTCCCGAACCACAGCTTGGGCCAGGGGCGGCACAGATTGCGTCTCTTCGGCGGCAGGGCGAGCATTGGCAGATGCGGGGGGATCGCGCCCGTTCAGCGGAGGCCTACGATGCGGCACGTCGCTTGGCGGAAAGTCTGGACGACAGGAGGAGCCTCATTGCGACGCTCAATGATATCGGTCGCTTGTCTCTGAGCCGAGGGGATTCGGCTCAGGCCATCATCTTGCACGAGCGGGCGGTCGCCATGGCTCGGGAACTTGGCGGTGCGGACCTCCTGCTCGAAAGTGTGATCGCACTGGGCGCTGCGCAGCATCAGGCCGGGCAAATCCATGAGGCCGAACAGCGTTATCAGGAGGCGCTGGAGTGGGCTCAACAGCAGGGAGATCAGTCGGCGGAGGCGACCCTTCGAAACAATCTCGGCTTACTGCGACAGGCGAAGGGAGACCTTGAGGAGGCCGCACAACTGTTTCGGCAGGCCATGGTCTTCAATCAGGCAGTCGGCAATCTCGCCTCCGAAGCCAGCAATCATGTGAACCTGGGGATGGTGGCCGAGGCCCGCCAGGCCTACGATACGGCTGAACAGGAATTTGCACGAGCCCTTGAATTAGATAAGGCGGCGGAGCATCGGGACGAGATTGCGGCTGATCTCTTACGGTTGGGACGGGTTGCCGACCGCCGTGGATTTCCTGATCGCGGCTTGGTCTTCTTCGAGCGCGCCTACCACAGCTATCTGGCGCAAGGCGATCAGGCCCGAGCCGGGGCTGCACTGACGCAGGCCGTGGTCTGTGCGAAAAAGTTGGGACGGGATGCGGAGGTGACGCGGTTGGAACGCGCGCTGACGCGGTTGGCAATGCCCTCTCCCGCGAAGTAGCGGGTGTGACGATCGGCGGAGCGCCGGTTACTTGATGGCGACAGCCTTAACCTCTTTGTAGGTCGTGTGCCCCTGCAACACCTTTTGAATGCCGTCCTGCACCAGGGTCGTCATGCCCTCGTCCATGGCGGCCTTGAGCATTTCATCCGTTTTGGCTTTGTTTTGGATCAACTTCTTCATGTGATCCGTCCCCAGCAGCAACTCGTGCAACGCCACGCGGCCCTTTAACCCGGTGCGGTTGCAGGTATCGCAGCCTTTCCCTCGATAGAGTCGGAAATTGGCGTCGAAGGGAACGTTCAGCGATTCCCAGTACGCCGGGCCATACCCCAGCCGCAATTCCTCATATTCTTCCTTGGAGGGTTGATAGGCCTCTTTGCAGTCTTTGCAGATGCGCCGTGCTAACCGCTGAGCCAGCACCCCCAACATGGCATCGGCGAAACTGAAGGAGTCGCAGCCCATGTCCAATAGACGCGTGATGGTTTCCACGGCGCTGTTGGTGTGCAAGGTGCTCAGCACCAGGTGACCCGTCAACGAGGCTTCGATCCCGGTATCCGCCGTTTCCTTATCGCGCATTTCTCCGACCATGATGACGTCCGGGTCGGCGCGGAGAAAGGCGCGCATGGCGGCCGCGAAGGTGAATCCGATTTTCGCATGAACCTGCACCTGGCGGAGACCGTATTGCGTGATTTCGACCGGGTCCTCTGCCGTCCAGATTTTGATGTCCGGGGTGTTGATGTACCCGAGGACGGAGTGCAGCGTGGTGGTTTTCCCGGACCCGGTGGGGCCGACGCAGAGGATGATGCCGTAGGGCTTTTGAGCGATATTCTTGATCTCGCGCAAGTTCCGGTCTGAGAACCCCATCTTATCAACGGGGAGCGGTTCGCTTGCGGCGAGAATACGCATGACGACGTCTTCGTTATAGCCGGCGGTCGGGATGGTGGCGACACGCAGCTCAATTTCCTTGTTCTCGCCGATCTTGAATTTGATCTTGCCGTCCTGAGGCTTGCGGCGTTCCGCGATGTCGAGGCTGGCCATGATCTTGAGCCGGGACACGATGGCGCGGCGATAACTTGGCGGGATCTTCATGTATTCGAAGCAGTCGCCGTCGACCCGGAACCGAACGAGCGTGTCGCGTTTTTCGCCGTAGGGTTCGATATGAATGTCTGAGGTGCCTTGGCGGAACGCGTCCGCAATGATTTGGTTCGCGAGACGCACGATGGCATTGTCGTTTTCATCGAGGCCGGCACTGGACGCTTCTTCCTGAGCCTCCAGCTGGGACTCGCTGACCAACTCGCCGAGAATGTCCGAGACATTCTCGTTCATCTTGGTGACGGTTTCGGGAGTGCCGGTGGTGCTCGTCAGAAACAGGGCGATGTCGCGGCGGAGACTGACGGCGAAGCGGATATTCAGGCCAGGAAAGGTGCGTTTAATGTCCTGGACGCGGTCCAAATCACCGGGGTCGTCGGTCAGGATCTCGATCGCGGCGCGATCCCGCTTCAGGGGCATCCAGTGGTTTTTTTTCAGATAGTCGACATTGAGATTTTTCAGCAGCTCGATGTCGACGATGGTGCGTTCGTTGTACTCGATGTAGGGGCACTTGTGGAAGTTGGCCAATGACTTGCCCAGTTCGGCCTTCGGAATTTTGTATTTCTCAATGAGAAGCGATTCGATGTCCGTCGTGCCCTTCTTCGCTTCGGTCAAGGCGACATCGAGATCCTGTTGTGAGATTTTGCCGTTGTTCAGTAGATAGTCGAATTTCGACGGTGGCTTTTTGGAAGTTTTTCGCAGCGTGTGAAATGCCGTCCCCAGCGCTTTGGCGATTTCCGCGACGCATTCCTCGTCTTTGCGGGTGAATCGCCCACCGCTCTTCTTGTTGAGAAGCTGGATGACGCCCATGAGATATTTGTTTTCGGCAACGACGGGATAGGTGAGGACCTGCTTGGTCTTGAACCCCGTGTTCTTGTCGTAGGTGGCGTCATGGGTCAGCGCGGGATGAATCGTGCCCAGCTCGGCCAGGCTATAGGCATCTCCCACATTGACCGGGCGGAGGTACTTGGCGCAGAACCCCGGAAGACTCTGTTCTGTGATCGGGGTGCGCACTTCCTGAACCGTATCGAGATGGGGGATCTTGGAAAAGATTTCCTTCTTTTCCGAGTCGACGACGAACAGCGTGAGATCTTCTGCGTCGAAACAGCTGAGAATGTCGTGGCGTAGGTCGAGGAGAATTTGATCGATGTCTGCCGCGGCGAGGATCTGTGCGCTGATCCGTTTGACGTTTTCGGCGTTCCCGGCCTTGAGTGCAGGGTCACTGACACCAGGCAGCGGAGCTTTGGGCTGCATCACGTTGTCTCCAACAGGCTGAACGGGGAGCTGAGTGTGGTGTCGGGATGCAATATCGGACTGGGAACCTGCGTCAGGCACGGGTTCCGGGCCGGGCTTCTTCCGTGTGTGTCAGTGTATCGCAACGGCGGGTCAAGGCAAGCAAAAGGCATTTTCTCAAACCCGGAGTTGCGGTCGGGTGGGGGCCTGCTGACGCAACGTGGAATGAGCGTGGTGACGGTGGAGAAGCGGAGGAAGGGTCAGGATGCAGACTGCATCAATGTCGTCAGTGTCTGGAGGACTTGGTCGGGGGCGATTTTTTTCGTTTCGCCGGTCTGACGTATTTTGAGTTCAACCTGCCCCTGTGCCAAGCCCTTTTCCCCGATGACCAGGTGGAAGGGGGCACCGATCAGGTCGGCATCGTTAAATTTGACCCCGGCGCGTTCGTCACGGTCGTCCCAGAGGACTTCGATGCCGGACTCTTGTAGTGATCGGTACAAAGAGCCTGCGAGCTGGCTGACCGGCTCGGACTGACTGAGCGGCAACAGGGTGACGTGAAACGGCGCGATGGGAATCGGCCACTTGATGCCCTTGGCATCGTGATTCTGCTCAACCGATGCGGCGGCCACGCGGCTTACGCCGATGCCATAGCAGCCCATGACGGCCAACTGTTCCTGTCCTTGCGCGTCGAGGAACGTCGCCTTCATGGCCTGGCTGTATTTCGTGCCCAACATAAAGACATGGCCGACCTCAATGCCTTTGGCCGTCTTTAGCGTGCCATCGTTCCGCGGAGAGGGATCACCGGCCTGTGCATTCCGTAAATCCGTGAATTGATCCACGGTGAAGTCACGGTTCCAGTTGGCGTCGACGTAATGGGTATCGGGTTGGTTGCCTCCCACGGCGAAGTTGGCCATGGCCTTCACGGCCCAGTCGGCCAGGATCCGGATCTTTTTCAGACCGACAGGCCCAACGTATCCGACGGGAGCGCCGGTCAATTGCGGAACGAGTTCCGGGGCGACGAGTTCAATGTCGGTGGCACCTAAGAGGCGTTTGACCTTGATCTCGTTGACCGCATGATCGCCGCGAACCAGCACGGCCACGGTTTCTTTCCCTGTGCTGTACAGAAGGGTCTTGACCAGTTGGGCCGGAGCGATGTTCAGGAACGATGTGACCTCTTCGACTGTTCGCCGTCCAGGAGTCGATACGGCGGTGAGCGGGCGAAGTGCAGGCAACTCGGCTGGCTCAGGCGCCAACACCTCGGCCCGCTCGACGTTGGCGGCATACGTGCCTTCCCCGCTATAGACGATGGTTTCTTCGCCGGTCTCCGCCAGCACCATGAATTCGTGTGAGGATGTTCCGCCGATCAGGCCAGTGTCCGCCTCTACCGGTCTGAAGGTGAGTCCGCAGCGGGCGAAGATGCGGTTGTAGGCCTCGTACATCTTTTGATAACTCAGCCTGGCCCCGGCTTCGTCTCGGTCGAAGCTGTACGCATCCTTCATGATGAACTCGCGTCCCCGCATCAACCCGAAACGGGGCCGGATTTCATCCCGGAACTTCGTCTGGATCTGATAGAAGTTGAGCGGCATCTGCCGATAGGAGCGGACTTCGCGGCGGAAGAGGTCGGTGATCACCTCTTCATGCGTCGGACCGAGGCAGAAGTCACGCTCGTGGCGATCCTTGAATCTCAGGAGTTCCTTGCCGTAGAAATCCCACCGCCCCGTTTCCCGCCACAGTTCGGCCGGGGAGGCGACGGGCATGAGGACTTCCTGTGCGCCGGCGCGGTTCATTTCCTCACGGACAATCTTCTCGATTTTTCGAAGAACACGTAATCCAAGCGGGAGATAGGTATAGATGCCGGCCGCAACCTTGCGAATCATGCCGGCGCGCAGCATGAATCGATGGCTGACCGTTTCAGCTTCGCCTGGATCTTCTCGCAGCGTGGGGATGAGTGTTTCGGAAACGCGCATGTGGGGTTATGGGGAAATCAGTCGCTCGATGTCGTTCCAGAAGGCAAAAATCATGATGCCGACTAATAGCACCAATCCCACCTGTTGTGCCAGTTCTCGCTGCCGATCTTCAAGAGGTTTTCGTCGAATCGCCTCAATAAAGAAAAACAATAAGTGTCCCCCGTCCAAAATGGGAATGGGCAGCAGGTTGAGCACGCCCAGGTTGATGCTCAGCATCGCCATGAGGAACACCAGGCTTGAGGTGCCCTGTTCGGCGGCATCCCCCGCCGTTTTGGCGATTGTGAGCGGCCCGCCGATGTTTTTCCGCGAGATATCTCCCGTGATGATCTTGTAAATGCCCACCACCGTCAGCTCGGTCCATCCCCAGGTGGCCTGGGCTCCGAGCCAGGGCGCCTTCAGCGGTTCGTTGGTTTGGAGAATCGTCTGGTTCTGAGCCGAAATGCCGATTTTTCCTATTTCAGCCGGTTTCCCGTCCACGGTCGCCTTTTCGCCCATGGGAGTCACGGCGACCGTTTGGGCGGATCCGTTCCGTTGAATCTCAAACTGCAGCGCGTGGTTCGGGTTCTCCCGCACCAGCGCAGTCATTTGGGACCAGGTGAAGATGTCGTGTCCATCGATGCGTACGACGCGGTCTCCGGCAGTGAGTCCTGCAGCCTGCGCGCGGGAGCCGGGGATGACGGCTGTGATGACCGGAGCCCGCTCCTCAATGCCAAGTTGATAGATCGTGGTGGGCTTGCCGTTGTCCTGCACGGTGGTTTTGCCCGGAGTCACGAGCACCGTCTTGATCTGTTCCCCGCGAGTGAGGTCCAACGTCAGCTGCTTGCCGTTGCTTTGGGAGATGAATTTCAGCAACTCCGCATTGGTCGAGATCTCTTTCTCATTGACCCGGATGATACGGTCGCCGGGCTTTAATCCGGCCTGATCGGCCGGCGAGCCAGGAAGGACGGCTTCGATTTCCGGAATGATGTCCTTGAAGCTGGGCACCGGCAGCGTGTAGCCGAGCCCGATATAGGCCGTATAAATCAAATAGGCGAGGATGAAGTTGAAAATCGGACCGGCTGCGACGATGAGGGTCTTCCCCCACAGCGATTGATGGACGAAGGCTCGCTTCTTGTCTTCGGGGGTCAGAGGCTCGTGTTCGTCCTCGCCGAAGAGCTTGACGTAGCCACCGAGCGGAACAACCGAAAGGAGGTATTCGGTTTCACCAATTTGCCGGCCGAAGATCTTGGGTCCGAAGCCGAGGGAAAACTTCAGCACCTTGACGCCGACCCAGCGTGCGGCCAGGAAATGTCCCGCTTCATGGAAGGCGACGAGGACGCCCAATACCACCAGGAACGGAAGGGCCCAGTGGGTCAGCATCGACACCACGTCAGGGGACCAGACAAAGGTTGTTCCCACAACAGCACTCCTTGGGTTCAGGGTATTACCGCGTCAAGGCGTGGACCAGGGACTCGGCCTTTTCACGAGCCCAACGATCAGCTTCGAGAGCATCATCCAAGCCCGCGATGGGTCGCGGCGTATGAGCATCCATTGTACTCCGAATAATGTCCGGAATATCCAGAAAACGGATTCCGCTCTGGAGGAAGGCCTCGACGGCCACCTCGTTGGCGGCATTCATCGTGGCCGGCATGGTGCCACCGATTCGTAAGGCGTCATAGCCGAGCTGTAAACAGGGAAATCGATCATGATCCGGCTTGAAAAACGTCAACGTGGCGATCTCGGTCAGGTCCAGGGATGGAAGGTCCAGCGGCATCCGTTCGGGATACCGCATGGCATAGGAGATCGGTGTCCTCATGTCCGGGAGCCCCAGCTGGGCGATCACCGACCGGTCTCTGTATTCTACCAGAGAATGGATGATGCTCTCGCGGTGGACCAGCACTTCGATCTGCGTCTCCGGAATATCGAAGAGCCACCGGGCTTCGATGACCTCCAACCCCTTGTTCATCAAGGTGGCCGAGTCGATGGTGATCTTGGCGCCCATTTTCCAGTTCGGATGTTGCAAGGCGCGCTCGGGTCCCACATCCTGGAGTTGCTCGCGAGAGAAGTTCCAGAGCGGCCCGCCCGAGGCGGTCAGGATCACGCGTTTCACGTCTTCCCGGCGATGGCCTTCAAGCGATTGAAAGATGGCGCTGTGCTCACTGTCGATGGGGAAGATGCGGACGTGGTGTTTCTTGGCCTCCGCTTGCATCAGGGCTCCGGCCATGACCATCGGTTCTTTATTGGCGAGTGCGATCTGTTTGCCGGCTCTGATCGCCGCCAACGTGGGGACAAGGCCTGCTCCGCCGACGATGGCGGAAATCACCAGTTCAGCGTCCGGCGATTGCGCCACCTGTGCCACCCCTTCCTGGCCGGCGAAGATCTTGACGGGGAGGTCGGCGCAGCGCTGTCGCAGTTTTTCTGCGGCGGCTTCGTTGGCTAGGGCGGCGAAGGCCGGGCGGAACCGGCGAATTTGTGCTTCGAGTTTGTCGTCGTTCGAGCCGGCGGTGAGGCCGATGACGCGAAACTCCTGCGGAAACCGATCCACAATATCGAGCGTGTTCGTGCCGATGGACCCGGTCGAACCCAGAATGACGATGTTCTTCATGGCATGCTCCAGAGCAGGCGGACAATCATGCGTTACACGTTGGCGACGATCGCGACATAGTAGTAGAACGCCGGTCCCGTGAACAAGAGGCTATCGAGTCGATCCAGCATCCCGCCATGGCCGGGAATGAGCGCCCCGGAGTCTTTAAACCCCGCATGGCGTTTCATGGCCGATTCTGCGAGGTCGCCGATGAGGCCGGCAATCGTGAGGAGCAGACCGAGTGCGAGGCAGTCGACGAGTGAGAAGCGCGGAAGAAACCAGGCTCGTGCGACGACGGCTGCCAGGCAGGCGAGGACAATCCCTCCGGCCAATCCTTCATACGTTTTCTTGGGACTCACGATCGGTGCGAGCGCATGTCGCCCCAGCGACTTTCCCGCGATGTAGGCCCCGGTGTCTCCGGCCCAGGTGACCAGCACCACAAAAAAGATCAACATGGTTCCATCAGGCTGGGCTCTCGTCAGAAGGAGATAACCGAGCGACAGGCCGACGTATAAGACGCCCATGATCAGCACCATGCCGTCAAGAAGCGAATCTTTCAAAGGCTTGCCGGAGAACAGCGGCATACACAAGGCGGATGACAATGTCCCCGCTAGGACGGTGCGTTCGCTGAGCAGGCCCGGCCACTGCGTGCTGCCGAGGAACAGGCCGGTGAAGGCGACGCCGGCCCATCCCCACCAGGGCCAGGACGCGGGGCCGACATGCAGGCGATAAAATTCGCCTACTGCGAACATCCCCGAGATGACGACCAGCACGAAAAAGGCTACCGGTCCCAGGTCGCGCACGAGAAAAAAGAAAATCGGAACAAACACGACGGCCGCGAGGACGCGGCGAACCGTTTCCGACGAGGAACGGGGGCGAGCATGGTCCAGGGGGGGCGGCATCGTCTCCTCGCACTGGTATGCTCCCGGTTTCACCACGAAGAGACTAGGAGGAAACGCTGCTGAACACTCGACCGAAACGGCGCTCGCGCCGCTGGTATTCAATCAGCGCGACCAACGTTTCGCGTCGACGGAAATCCGGCCAGAGAGTCGGGGTGAAGTAGAGTTCCGTATAGGCCAGTTGCCATAACAGAAAGTTGCTGATTCGAGTTTCGCCGCTGGTGCGAATCAAGAGGTCTGGGTCTGGAAGATCGTGTGTATAGAGCGCCTGTTGTAGGACCCCTTCGTCGATCTGATCGATCGTGAGCCGACCTGCGTGCACGGCCTGCGCAAGATCCTTGGCTGCATCAACGAGTTCCGCACGGCCGCCGTAACTGAGGGCCACGTTGAGGATGAGTTTGTCGAGATGGGCGGTTTCCTGTTCGGTGGTGCGGACCCACTGCAGCGCCGACGCGGGAAGTGCCGTCACACGGCCGATCGTCTGGAAGCGCACGCCCTTCTCGACCAGGCTCGATCGCTCGGTCGAAAGATAATGTTCCAGCAATCCCATGAGCGCCGTGATTTCCTGGGCCGGCCGGTTCCAATTTTCCTGCGAAAACGCATAGATCGTCAGGACTTTGATGCCCAATTCCAGGGAGAGTGAAATGAGCTCCCGAACGGACTTGATCCCTTCCTGATGACCGGCGATGCGTGGAAGCCCTCGCAGCTCCGCCCATCGGCCGTTGCCATCCATGATCACGGCAAGATGTTTGGGCAGCAAGTCAGGGTCGAGTTGCGAGAGCAGGTCGGCGTCTGGTGGTGGCTCAATTTCGCGGGATCGAGGGTCAGTCATGGAGCGGCGTGGGCACCTGTTTCGTATGTGATGCAAGCCCTGGAGTCAGTAATTCGAGTCTAGCGGTGGGGTCCTGGAAAGTCAAACAGAATTTCCCAATTTCGCTGTATTTGCAGATGGTTCGAACGTGCTCGCATTGCACCGCCGGAAATGAGTGCGTTATACTCACGCACCGCACGAGAGGAGAATGTTCATGGCCAAGGACGAGTCCGGGGCGTTGGCGCGTTTCGGAGTGACCGATCGAGACATCGAGCAGGCGCTGGGACGGGTCAAGGTGTCCAACGTCGACTACGCCGACCTCTATTTCGAATATTGTCAGTCCGAGTCGGTCTCCATGGAAGAGGGGATCGTCAAACGGGCGACGAAGAGTATTGGCCAGGGCGTCGGAGTGCGGGCGACAGCCGGTGAGAAAACCGGCTTTGCCTATTCCGATGAGCTGACCTCCAAAGATTTGAACATTGCCGCCGATACGGCGCGGTATATCGCCAATTCCGCTCAAGGGACCGCTCCCGTTCCCGTCACCCATCGACCGGCCCCGACCCGTGATCTCTATCCCCATGATCGCGCGAATGTGGAAGTGGCGACCCGGGACCGGGTGACGTTGCTCAACGCCATCGACGCGGAAGCCAGGCGGTACGATCCGCGGATCAAGAACGTCATGGCGGCGTACAATACCGAATATAAGGTCATGCTGGTGGCAACGTCCGACGGGTTGATGGTCGGCGACATCCAACCGTTGTCCCGGCTTCAGGTGACCTGCATTGCCGAAGAGAACGGCAATCGCCAGGTGGGAACGTTCGGCGGGGGAGGCCGGATCGGTTTAGCCTATTTCCAGGACAATCAACGATATCTCCAGTTTGCCAGGGAAGCGGCTCGAGAGGCGATTCTGAATCTCAGCGCGGTCGACGCTCCCGCCGGAGTCATGCCGGTTGTGTTGGGCGGAGGCTGGCCCGGGATCCTGCTGCATGAAGCGATCGGGCATGGGTTGGAGGCTGATTTCAATCGCAAGAAGACCTCGGCCTTTTCCAACTTGGTGGGGAAACGGGTGGCCTCGGATGTCTGCACGATTGTGGATGACGGGACGCTGCCGTTCCGCCGCGGCTCGCTGAATGTGGACGACGAGGGGACACCGACCAGTCGCACCGTGCTGATCGAGCGGGGGATTCTGCGTGGCTACATCACGGATAAATTGAATGCGCGGCTGATGGGCATTCCGCTGACCGGTAACGGCCGACGGGAAAGTTATCAGAGCGTCGTGTTGCCCCGTATGACCAACACCTTCATGTTGGCCGGCGAGTCTGATCCGCAGGACATTATCAAGTCGGTGAAAAAGGGCTTGTACGCCGTGTCGTTCGGCGGCGGTCAGGTCGACATTACCAACGGCAAGTTCGTCTTCTCGGCCAGCGAGGCCTATCTCATCGAAGACGGGAAGATCACCAAGCCGGTGAAGGGCGCCACCTTGATCGGCAACGGTCCGGAGATCCTCACGAAGGTGTCGATGGTGGGACACGATTTGAAGCTCGATGAAGGCATCGGGACCTGTGGCAAAGACGGGCAGTCGGTGCCGGTCGGCGTGGGGTTGCCGACCATCCGGATCGATGAAATCACCGTTGGTGGAACGAAGGCATGACCATGACACGTGAGATCGGAGCGCAAGACTATACGAACGTCGCCCAGGATCTGTTGGCACGAGCGGCGAAGCATGGGGCGACGGCAGCGGACGTGATGGTCGCCGACGGGGAGACCCTCTCGGTGCAAGTCCGCATGGGGGCGGTCGATCGCCTCACAAAAGCCCGAGAGAAGCGGTTGGGGTTACGGGTCTTCTTCGGCCACCGTTCCGCGAGTGCCTCGACCTCCGATTTTTCTCACGATTCGCTGGATCGGTTCGTGGGAGAAACCTGTGCCCTGGCCCAGGCTGTGGTCGAGGACCCGGTGTCAGGATTGCCCGAGCCGGGGCACTATGCCACCGAATTGCCGGACCTGAACATCTACGACGCCACGAAACTGCAGACCGATCAGCAAATCGATCTCGCACTCCGCGCCGAACGCGCGGCGTTTGCGGCCGATTCCCGTATTACCAACTCGGAAGGAGGCGATTGCGATTCCTCGTCCGGGCGGATCATCCTTGCGAATAGTCATGGGTTTCTCGGGCAGTATGCCAACAGTAGCTTTTCGTTGTCGGTGTCGCCCATTGCGTCCGATGCGGCGGGTATGCAGCGCGACTATTGGTACGGCGTCAATCGCACCTTCTCGAAGTTGGAGAGCCCGGAAGCCATCGGACAGGAAGCGACGAGGCGGACGGTCCGCAAGCTGGGAGCGCGTAAGGTCCCGACGGGCCGGGTGCCGGTGATCTTCGATCCCGAGGTTGCGGGGAGCCTGCTCAGTCATCTCTGTAGCGCCCTGTCGGGCTATGCGTTGTATAAAGGCGCCTCTTTTCTCATCGGACAACGTGGCCAGCAGATCGCTCCCGAGTTTGTGACGATCTATGATGATGGCCGGATGCCGGGAGGGCTTGGGACACGCCCCTTCGACGGTGAAGGACTGCCGACGCGGAAACAAGCGATCGTGGAACGCGGACGCTTGGCCAGTTATCTGCTGGATACCTACTCGGGGAAGAAGTTGGGGTTGCCTTCCACGGGAAACGCGTCACGAAGCATCGGCGAAAGTCCCTCCGCCGGGCCGACCAATTTCTATATGGTGCCGGGGACCACTGCTCCGGCGGAGATCCTGGCCTCAGTCAAGCAGGGACTCTATGTCACGGATCTGATCGGGTTCGGTATCAATATGGTGACCGGAGACTACTCCCGTGGCGCGAGCGGGTTTTGGATTGAGAATGGGGAGTTGGCCTATCCGGTTGAAGAGATCACGATCGCCGGCAATCTGAAGCAGATGTATGCGACGATCGAGACCATCGGATCGGATCTGGTGTTTCGTGGACGGATCGCCAGCCCGACGGTGAAGATTGCAGAAATGATGGTCGCGGGAAACTAACGTGGTTGGAAGGCCGGTGATGCGGTGGTCGGGGCAGTGCCCATCGGCCTCCATATCCGGAACATGGCAAGCATCACAAGAGAGTAAGGAAACACATTATGGCGCTGGATGCCGAATTCGGAAAAATCATGTTGCAGTTGATCACTTCCCGCTACGAGGATCGGCATTGGCGAAAGAGAATCGAGAAGACGCTTAGTTTGCCGCAGAGCGGCGTCGGCGATGAACGGCAGCAGCAGATGTTTCTGTATTTGAAGTTGAATTTGAAGGCCTACAAGTCCAGGCGTGCGGATCCCGACTCCTGGATTCTTGGTGGGTACGCCACGAAGGAAGTGATCGATCGCGCCAAGTTTCAGCCGCATCTCGTCGGCCAAGGGATCACGGCCGAGGAGGTGGCGTTTCTCGGGACCGATCCAGGTCCGGAGATCGACGAAGCCTGGTGGGAAGAGATGCTGGTGCAGTGGTTCGGCGCTCCAGAGGACGACGAGCCAGTGGAGCCGGCCGCCGAAGCTCCTGCGTCCGAGGCCGGCGCGGAGAGCAGCCCTGCCCGCAGTTAGCCGAGTCTCACATCTGCCATCCGCTGTCGCGGCTCAGCCACAGCGGGCGGCATCGGCCTCCCGGCTACGATCCGAACAACTCCATCTGTTGGGCCTCGACGGCCGGTCGCTCGATCTCAATCGTGCGGGTTGGGCCGGTTGACGCCTGCGCTTCCGGCTCAGCCGCCTTGCTGTGCCGATCCAAAAACTCCTTCAACTTTTGGAAATCCTCACGCAAGGGCGGCAGCATGGCTGCCTGGTGCAAGGCTGCGGCCGGATGGAGGAGCGGGAAGAGCGCGAATTCTTTGAGGTAGAACACTTGCCCCCGCACTCGGGTAATGCCGACTTTGCGTTCCAAGAGCGTCTGTGTGGCCCAGTTGCCGAGGGAGCAGACAATTTTCGGGCGGATCAGGGCAATCTGTTTCAGGAGAAATGGCTTGCAGGTGTCGACTTCTTGAGGTTCGGGATCACGATTGTTGGGTGGGCGACACTTGATCACATTGGCGATGTAGATGTCCCCCCGAGACAAGCCCGCCGATTGGAGCAACTCATTGAGTAATTGGCCGGCCGCACCGACAAACGGCTCTCCTTTCTGGTCTTCGTGATATCCCGGTGCTTCTCCGACAAACATCACCGACGCTTGTGGGTTGCCCACGCCGAAGACGACCTGGCGCCGTCCGAGTTTGGCGAGAGGGCACCGCTGGCAATCGTGCAGTGATTCCGCAAGTTCTTTGAGTGCGATCTGAGGTGAGGACATGTATGACGGGTCCGAGTGGAGAGCCGAATCTTAGTCGCGGTCACCGACCTTGTCAATCTGGAGATCGAAGGAACAGGCGACGCTTAGGACTGTGCACGTTGTTGCAGGGCAGTCAATGCCGTGGCGCAACGCCGGCCGCTGAGAATGGCGGACTCAAGATTGGCCGGCCATCCCGTATCGGTCCATGCGCCGGCGACGAACAAATTGGTGAATGGGCTCGTGGAGAGCGGCCGAAAGTGTTGGGCGCCCGGCCTGGCCGCCAGCATGGCCGACGGCAGTCGGAGGATCTCGGCATCCAGGACATGAGGAGCCGATGTCTGTGTCGGGAAGGTTGCCGCCACATCGTCCAGGGCGAGCCGGATCAGATCGTCTTGGGCGTGGGGGAGGAGACCAGGCTCTCCCACGGCCGTGGCCCAGATCACCGAGGCGTGATTGTGTCGGGACTCGTCGGCATGCCGGATCATCCAATGGAAGGTCTTCCCTTCCAGCAGGATCAACTGTGTCTGATCAGCCGGCCGGTCGAGATGGAGCCGAACGACGAGCATCGATGAATCGCTGAGACGGCTCAATTGCTGGAAATAGGCGAAGTGGGTCACCACCCGTTCCGGCAGGAGCGAGGTCAGCCGGTGGTGTGGAAGTGCGGCGATATACCAGTCGGCAGTGAGCCTGCTGCGGTCCGTTAATTCGACGCCGGTCATACGATGTTGTGCAAAATGCAGTTGGCTGACGGTCGCAGGCTGCCGGAATTGCACCCCCAGTTGGTCGAGGCGCGCCTTCAGCGGTGCGAGTAGGAAGGTGTCGACCCCATGCGGCGGGATAATCAACTTGGTCGCGCGGGCGCCGGTCAGGAAACACCGCCGCAGGGTGCGCATGAACAGGCCTGCGGACACCAGCGGCAGGGCGGCTCCCAACAGCAGTCGGGCCAGGCTGTTCCAGACGCCGTGGCGCGCGTGTTCCGATTGGCCGATGCTGGTGAGCCATTCGTCGGCGGCTCGTGTATCGAGGTCGTTCGGCAAGGGAGGATCCTGTTCCCAGGTCCGTTCGAGAAACGAGAGCAGATGCCAACGATCACGCATGGAGAGACCTTGGAACAGCGTCGTGCCGAGCAGGGTGTTGAGGGGGGAGGGAAGCGGAAGGTGGAGGAACTGAACGCGGGCGCCGTCGGCCTGGAGAAACTCGAGCCGGGTGTGTCGACGTTGTCGCGTGGCAGATTCGTGTCCCAGGTCGCTCAGCAGCGACCAGGTGGCGCTGTGGGCTTCGAGGAGTATCGGCGGTGGCCCATGACGAAGGAGGCCTCCGACCTGGTCGGCCTGTTCAAGTACGGTGACGGAGTAGCCGTCGGTCGCAAGGTGCAGGGCTGCGGTGAGGCCGGCAAGTCCCCCGCCGAGAATGAGCACCTGACCGGTCATGGAGTGGACGCAGGCAAGCGTGAGCGTAACCAGACGCCGGCCGCCACCGCCAATCGGTGGCTGGAAGACAGGCTGACGCGATCTCCCAGGACACGAAATCCGGACTCCTCGATGCGCTGCAGAATTCGGCCATACACGCCGCGCATGATCTCGGCGACGGTGAGGGCTCGACGTTCCTCTCGCGGCAGTGAGTCGAGGGCCCGGGCGGCCTTGGCATAGAAATCCTTCGCCCGCTCGACTTCGAATTTCATGAGCTCCGTGAATTCAGGTTGGTATCGCCGGTGAAGCAGGTCTTCTTCACGATAACCGAAACGCGCAAGGTCTTCTTGGGGGAGGTACACACGGCCGCATTCGGCGTCGTTGCCCAGGTCGCGCAGAATGTTCGTCAATTGAAATGCCATGCCGAGATTGACTGCATAGTCCTGCGCCCTGGGCGAGGTCGTGCCGAAGACATGAAGGCAGATCAATCCCACCACGGAGGCGACGCGGTAACAATAGAGTGACAGCTGGTCGAAGGTGGCGTAGCGCTTGGTGGTGAGATCCATCTCGACGCCTTTGATGAGTTCCTCAAAGTACGCCTGGGGGATGGAGAGTGCACGGACGTGTTGCGCCAGGCTGATGGTGACGGGAAAAGTCGGCGTGCCGCTATAGGTTGCGGCCAGTTCTTGCCGCCAACGCGCCAATTCCTCCTCGGGATGGCTGCCGGGCGGCGGTTCATCGACGGCGTTGTCCACCTCCTTGCAGAAGGCGTAGACGGTGTACATGGCGTCGCGCCGGGCCTTCGGGAGAAACAGAAAGGAATAATAGAAGTTGCTCCCGCTTTTCTTTGTGAGTGTCGTGCAGTAGGTCTGAGCTTGAGTCGGTGTCATCATCATGTCATCGGGTGGAAGTCTGAGTCATCGCAAGTCGTTCGACGGTGGCCGGAAGCTGATGGCCATAACAATTCGGGTGAAGGATGGCAGCCAGCTGCTCGACGCCCTCAACCAGCCTTGGGCCGGGGCGACTGAAGTAGGACAACGCATCGACCAGATAGACCTCGCCTCGTTGCACGGCCGGAAGACTCTTCCAGCGGGGATGGTTGGTCAACAGGGCCAGTTCGGTCTTGGTGCGTGCGATGGTGAAGCCGCAGGGCATGAGGATGATTACATCCGGCCTACTCGCCGCGAGTGCGTCCCAATCAATTTTTTGAGAAGGAGTTCCTGCCGCAGCCAGCGCGTCGATCCCCCCCGCGGCTTCCACCATGTCGGGAACCCAATGGCCGGCACAATAGAGCGGGGAGAGCCATTCGAGGCAAGCCACTCTCACGCGTGGTGATGATGTCGAAACCGTGCTTCGCACCGCATCGAGCCTGCGACGGAGGCCGGCGGCGAATTGTTTGCCCGCCTCTTCCCGGTCCATCGCCGCACCCAACGTTTCAATGTCGCGCAGCACATCATTGAGCCGATGAGGACTGAGGGTGACCATGCGCGGCGGCGGCGTGAGCGCACGCAGCACTCGAGCAACCTGCGTGGGTGTGATGGCGCAGACATCGCAGAGGTCCTGGGTAATGAGCAGATCAGGCTTGGCGGCCAGGAGGCGTGCTTCGTCCAACTCATAGAGGCCCGTGCCGGCTGACAGCAGCGTCCCGACTTGGGCATCGATCTGAGCGCTTGAACGCGTGTCGGCCTCGATTCGACCACGAACCATCACCGGAACGTGCGCGAGGTGTCGGGGGAAATCACATTCGTGGCTGATGCCGACGAGGTGGTGTTCGAGCCCCAGCGCGGCCACGACTTCGGTGGCTCCCGGTACGAGCGAACAGATGTTCATGAGGAGCCTTGGCCCGGTCCCCAGAGTCGTGTCCTGAGGTCCGAGAGCCGGGTGTCGGCGAGGGAATGGGTAATGGCATCGGCCTCGCCCAAGTCTTGCACCGTATGGGTATTGGCGACGGCCAGCACCTTCATGCCCGCTGCCCGTGCAGCCCTGATGCCAGGCAACGAATCTTCGATCACCAGGCAATCCTTCGGGGTTAAGGCCGGCTGCGCCGGCTGCCGATTCAACCCGGCCATGGCATGGAGAAACGGATCAGGCGCCGGTTTGCCTCGCGTGACGTCTTCGGCGCTGGTGATATGGCAAAACGCCTTGCGCAGCCCGGCTTCCTCCAAAATCACGTCGATTTCGTTTCGTAACGCTCCGGACGCAATGGCGAGCGGAACGTGCGCGGCTGCGTCATGGACGAGTTCGCGCACGCCGGGAAAGATGGCGAGGTGGTGTTTGATGGCGGCGAGGTAGGCCTGTGCCTTGCGGTCCATCAACTCGCCCAGGAGTGCGGGGGAGGCCTCACGTCGATGGAAGTGCAAGGCGGCCAGGAAACACCCGCGATCATCGAAGCCGAGATAGTCGGCGTAATACTCCGCTTCGGTCAGGGGGATATCAATGTCGGCCAAGACCCTCTGAAGGGCGGCCAAATGCAGTGGTTCGGTGTCGGCAATCACGCCGTCGAAGTCAAAAATAATCGCGCGTAAGTCGTTCATAGGCGGTGCAGATGCCTCCTGTTGTGGAGAGCCCCGCAGCTGGAGTGCCGGTGGAGCGGGCGCGGCATTATAACAAGGGTCGACCGGCAAAAAAAGACAACGGCCCGTTCCACGGAGGAACGAGCCGTTGCGGAGAAGCCGGAAGCCTGAATGGGCGTCAGCGTTTCAGCTTCAAATGGCGTTCGGCGATCCACCCCTTTTTGCCATCCTGAGTGCGGACTGCATACATCCACCCGCGTTTCTGATAATCGCCGTCCAGGATCGTCAGCGTGGCACCGGCCGGGACCGTCGTGCTGGTCTTGCTGCCGATGGAATCGACGAACAACGGCATGGGGGCCTTGGGTCGAGTGGGATCGGCCACCACCGTCACCCGTTGGCTCTCCGCGAACACCGGACCGGCGATGCGCACCGCCGCCGGGGCCGGCTTGACGACCGGTGCAGGAACAGGGGCAGCGGCGGCAGGGATGGGTTTCTGGGCCGGCGTTTCCACCGGGGCCACGGGTGCGCTGTCAACGACGGTAGGTGGGGCCATGGCTGGTGCCGGGGCCGGAGATGGAGCTGCTGAGGGCGCCGGCGTCGGTGCGGCGGCCGGTTTGGGTATGGGGAGCGCAGGACGTTGGGCGACCGGCGGGGTTGTCTCCGCGCCTCCGTCGAGATACGGTTGAATCAGTTGCAGCGCTGCGTCGGGATCCATGGCCACGTAGCCAATGCCGCCGACGAGTAGGAGGAGCAGGATCCACAGCAGCGGTCTTTTCTTCGACCGCTTGGGAGCATTCATGGGTGGGGCCGGAGGCGGGGCCGCCTCGTCCAAGTCTTCTTCGGTGAATTCCAGATCAGGCTCGGGCTGACTCGCGAACAGGAGACGCCAGTTTGTCCACTCACGACCGATCGCGGGAATGCCCATAGATGACACCATCGGAGGACCTCCTCATTCGGAACCATCGCTGTCTACTCGTAGGTACTTATCACCGGTTCCGGGGCCTGTCAATTTTGTTCGACAAAACGACAGTATGCGTTTGTCGGACCGATCGGATGTGCAGAACACGCATGCGCCTCGATGGCGAGAACCGGGCTCCGTTGCCTCGACCTCGGCATCCGGAACTATGGCGGACACACGGCTGTCTCCACCGCGCAAGGGCTTGCAACTTTGAACATCGCCGTTGCAGAATCGCGCACGACCTGTGCGCGGAGGATCATGAAATCGTATCGCGAGGAACTCTGGTTCGAAACGAAAACCAGACGCGCCTATCTGAATATCACCGCGCACGTCGACGCCGCCGTGCGAAAGAGCGGGGTGCGCGAGGGGCTGGTGCTGGTCAATGCCATGCATATCACCGCCAGCGTCTATATCAACGATGATGAGGGTGGGCTTCTGCAAGATTACGATGCGTTTCTCGAACGGCTTGCGCCGCACGAGGCCACCTATCGCCACAACGAGACCGGCGAGGACAACGGCGATGCGCACATTAAACGACAACTGATGGGCCGGGAAGTGGTGGTGGCGATCACGGATGGAAAGCTGGATTTCGGGCCTTGGGAACAAATTTTTTACGGCGAGTTTGACGGACGACGGCGCAAGCGTGTGCTGGTGAAAATCATCGGCGAGTAAGTTACGGGAATTGTTGGGATCGACCATCGAGGCCGGTCCCACGAGGAACCGGCTTCAGGCTTGCCACGTTTCGGAAAGTTTGGCAACATGGACAACAGGATGACTGCATATTGTACCGTGCGACGTCGCATCGACCTGGGAGGCCAGCCATGTTGAGTTGGTCACGACCGGATCCGCTGACGCGAGATTTGATTCACCTCATCAATGCCCGTCGTCACGACCATGGGGATACGGATGCGGCGATCGATACGCTGCAGGCCTTCATCGAGCAGGGGCGGGAGCAGGACCTGCTGACGGTCCTGGCCGCACTCGACGAAGAGATGGCGGAATGGATGTTCGACCTGGTGGCGGAAGCTTCGTGTGCCGTCATCATGGATGGTCCGGACGAAGACAAGGGCGCCTATGCGGTGATGGCGGCGTTGGAGTTGCCGTTGCAGGCGAATCTGGGGCAGCCGCTCGGCTTGAAAATTGATCCGGTGGCGACGGCAGATCTGCTGCACCGACATCTACAGATTCCGTCCGGCGTGGTCGTGCGCGTCGAACCCCGCCTCTTGACGGATGCCACGCTCGAAGGGTTGACCCTGCAGACCTTGAACGAGCACCTTGTCAGCATCGCCGATTCTCAGCGTACACAGGCCATTGCTTCCCGACTCTATCCCCCGGTGGAAAATACCGCATTTCTCTTTTTCCAACTGATCGGGTTGCCGGATCCGGGGTTGCCGGATGTATTGGAAGAATCGGAGCGCCGCGCATTGCTCGATGGACTCGTGGCGCAATGTGCCGAGTTGGCCCTGGCGCCTGATACGCTTGAAGTGCCGGTCTATGCGTCCTATGCGTTGTTCGATGCGCAAAATGCCGTGCGGCTTCATCGGTTGGCCGACGAAACGGCCGCGGTCTGGCGCGACCTCGATCCGATGGTGCGGGCCCGCACCATCGTGCACCTGCATACGCAATGCGGCAACGGGGTGTATATGCCGGTCTGGACCGATCTCTTCGATCCGGAACTGCCGGAGGACCATGGGCCGGTTTGGACCTCGCCCGACGTGTGGGTCTTTACGGCCGACCTGCCGATCGAGTGGCCCGGCGAGATGTTGACCAATCGTCTGTTGGCAGAAGGTTGCACCCGGTTCGAAAATCACATCGTGGAAGCGCCGGAAAACTAACCGGCGCTCCAGTGTGTCACGCATTTCGTTGATCCATCGGCACCGAACATCTGTCACCGAGGGGTTCCTTGGCTGGCTCATCCCGCATCGGCGCCGTCATCTTGGTCACATTGCTGAGTTGTCTGGTCCTCGGCGGAGTCTGGGGACTGGTCATCCTTCTCCTTCCCCAAAGCGAGGTCGTGCCGGAAAGCCAGCCGATTTCTTCGCCGCCCAAGCCGGTTCTCCCTCCTTCGACCGCTCTGCCTTCCGGCAAGGCTGTGCCGGGCGATTCGCCGCCGCCAGTCGTCGCGCAGCCCGAAGTGCCGCTCGCTGCACAGGCGCCGCCACGTTCTTCCGCGACTGAGCCTGCAGGACTCCCGCCGGGGAAGGAGGTCAAATGTGATCTGGAAATCGCCGCGCTCTGTCCGGAAGAGGAGGGAGAACGGCATGCCTGCCTACAGCGCAAGGCGGCACACCTGTCGATGCCCTGCCGACCGATGCTGCGGGAGAAACTTGCACGGATGAAAGAATCCATGCAGCAACTACGTACCGCGTGTGAGGCAGATCGGCGGCAATTTTGCCGGGAAGTCGCTCCTGGTGGTGGCGGGTTGGTCCAGTGCTTGGAGTCCCACGCCCAGTCCGTGTCGGACCAGTGCTTTCAACTCTTGCCAAAGCGTGGGCGTCTGCTCAATTGAATCGGGCTCGTGCCGCTTCCGTTCACCGGGTCCGGCCGACGGGCATGGAACACAGGCCCGCTGGTGGAGCTGGTCGATGGTGCAGGCGTCAGGCCGCGCTGCTCGTGTGGTCTCGCAGGAGAAACCGCATCGTAATGCCAGCCACCTCGACGACATCTCCATGGCAGAGTGGCTGTTCTCCTTGCGCCAGTCGGCCGTTGATGAGAATAGGTTTCCGGCTCTCCGTCTGGCTCACGACATAGCCCTCGCTGTGGCGGCTGATCATCGCAGCCGTCTTCGGAGCAAACCAGCCCGTGAGGGTAATGAACGCGTCATCCTGCGCGCCGACCAGGGAGATCTGTCTGGTCAGTCGGTACTGTGCCTGACCGGTTTGCCCCGAGAGGATCTCGACGATGCCGATGTGGCGATCGGGCGAGAGTGTCTTGGCTTCCCGCCGGTGGGACACGACCGCGGGTGTGTCTTCCAGGCGTGGTTCCTGGGCGTGGGACGATCCGGCCACTCCCTCCTGTTGATCTTGAAACATCAGGCGGTATGTCCCGAGGCGAATGCTGTCCGCATCACAGAGCCGACGACGGTCGATGGTCTGTTCGTTGACGAAGGTGCCGCTGCGGCTCCCCAGGTCCTCAATGAACCACAGGTTCTGCACGTTGACGATGCGAGCATGGCGGGCGGAGACCGCACGGTCTTCCAGGCAGAGATCGTTCTCCGGTGCTCGGCCGATGGTGAAGGGCGTGCGAGAAAGTGCGCAGACTCGGGTGCCGCCTTGGGGCGATCTCACGAGGAGTGTGGGTGGTGAATCGGGCTGCGACATCGGTGTTCCTTATTGCGGGTCCATTGGGGAGGACGAAAACAGGCGGCCGTAGAGGCGACCCCAAAGGCCGGATTCCCGTTGCGTGACCTTGACCACGACGACGGTCGTATTGTCCGAACCCCCGGCGTCATTCGCCACGGTGATGAGTTGGTGCGAGACTGTCTGAAGATCGGATGATTCGAGGACGACGCGCAGGATGGTGTCGTCGGAGACGCCGGTGGTCAATCCGTCGGAGCAGAGCAGCAGAAGATCCTCGTTCAGAACGGGCCACTCCCTCAGTTCCACATCCACCAGGGCCTGGACCCCGACCGCGCGGGTCAGCACATGTTTGTGCGCCGCGCGCAGGGCTTCGGCATCGGTCAGCAGTCCGGAGCGGACCTGTTCCTGCACCAGGGAATGGTCCCTGGTCAGCAACTGAATCGTCTTGTTGCGGATGAGGTAGAGGCGGCTGTCTCCGACATGCGCGATCGAGAGGATCGACCCCACGAGCCACGCCGCGACCACTGTCGTTCCCATTCCGGCATAGGCCTGGTCGTGTGTCGCTTCCTGATAGACCTGGTGATTGGCCACTCGCACGGCACTCGCCAATCGATTCGTGGCGACCGAACAGTCATGGCGAGCGCGGCCGACGAGGGGCAGCGTCGGGTCGGCAGTGGCGGCGGCGATATGTTGTGGAATCAGGGCAATGGTGCGGCTGCTGGCCACTTCTCCGGCACGGTGCCCTCCCATGCCGTCGCAGACAATGAACAGGCCGGCTGCGGGATCGGCATGAAAACGGTCTTCGTTGTGATGGCGGCTGAGTCCGATATCCGAGGCGGCTCCATGGGTGACGTGCCAGGTATACATGGGCGGGGCTATCTCGGCATGACCTGGAAGACGTCGCGCAGGTCCTGCGCCATGTCGCTGGCATGACGGTATCGATTCGGAATGTCCTTCTGCAGGGCACGATCAAGGATGCTTTGGACGCGGGTCGGCAGATCCTGACGGTACTTCATCAAGGGCGCATGCGGGGCTTTGGTGATGCGCGTCACGAGGGCGGGCATGTTATCGGCGTCGAACGGGCGTTCCCCGGTCAACAACTCGAAGAGCACGACTCCCAACGAAAACACATCGGACCGGCCGTCGACATCTTTCCCGGTCGCCTGTTCCGGCGACATGTAGCGCGGCGTGCCGACGATCAGGCTGGGCTGGGTTTTCGATGCCGTCGCCATTTTGGCGATGCCGAAGTCCATCACTTTTACCACGCGCTGTTTCAGGAGCATGATGTTGGGGGGCTTCACATCCCGATGGATGACGCCCTGGCCATGCGCATAGTCGAGCGCGTCTGCGACGGCCGCCACGATGTGCAGCACGTGCTTGGAGGGTAACAACGTCGACTTCTGACAGTAGCAGCTGAGCAGCGTCCCTTCCAAGTATTCCATGGCAATGTAGGCCAGACCGTCCTGCTCGCCCGCGTCGTACACGGTGACGATGTTGGGATGTGACAGACGTCCGGTCGACTCCGCCTCGCGAAAGAACCGGTCGCGAAAGTCTTTGAGTTCTTCCGCGCTGTCGATATCGTCCAAGCGCATGGTTTTGATCGCGACGAAGCGTTGGATCGTGGGGTCCTTGCCTAAGTACACCAGGCCCATGGCTCCGCGTCCCAATTCCTTCACGACGTGATATCGCCCCAATTGGGCAGGCGGACTCCCCCCGTTGCGGCCGGCCGCGGTCCCGGCCGGCCGAGTTGGTGCGGAAGCGGCCGGCTCGACGGCGGCCACACTGTCGGTGGCCTGATTGGCAGGCACGGTCTCCTGTTTTGTCTGGCGGCGGCGGGGGCGTCGGGTGAAGGCTTGAGTGAGGGCATCGACGTGGCGGACCCAGGCAAATGTCAGCCAGCTGGCTGAGCCGATAAGCCCACCGGTGACCAGCCAGGTGTAGAGCGGTTGCCTCGGCGGTCCCAGGACCGGAATCCCGTGTGCTTCATAGGCTCGTGACGCCATCAGGACGATCAGGAGCAGTGCGGCGGGGAAGAGAATGGCCCGGAGGAACGTTTGCCCTCTGCCGTTGTCGTGCAGGTCATATCTGGCTCTGGCCGCTCCCATCCAGACCATGAGCAGGCAAATGCCGTCGGCGATGAACAGGACGACTTGCGAGGCGTTCATGCCTAATGGCCGGAGGAAGGTGTGGTGAAACAGCGGAAGCGAGGCCAAGAACGGCCCCACGAGAATAGCCAGCACGATGACGATGAAATACGGGCCGATCCAGCCCCAGGCTGTGGTCATGAGTTGGAGTGATGCGTCGTTGTGTCCCAGTGTAACGGAAGGTCCGGGGGTGTCAACGAAACGAGGGAATCATGCACGGCCGGAGGCCGGGTGGGGGCATGCCGGGGACGAGGAGGAGCGGGTTGCTGGGCAGCGGGATGAGCTAGGCGGCGGTTGCGGCCTTCTTCAGCGGATCGAGCAGTTTGTGCGAGACCTTCAGCTGGCCGCGTCCGATGCCGACTTCGATATCCGGTTTGGTGATGCCATGAAAATCGCTTCCGCCGGTCACCTGCAGGTCACATTGCTTGGCCAAGTCGAGATATTCGGTCGTCTGGCTTGGTGTATGGGTGCTGTAGTGGACTTCGATGCCTCCCAACCCGACAGCCTTGAGGTCGCGAACCAGCGTGCGTAAGCCGTCGGCCGAGGTGCGAACCCAGGTGGGATGGGCAAGGACCGGGACGCCGCCTGCTTCGCGGATCCACCGGACCGCCGTGGCCGGTTCCGGTAATTCCCGATCGACGAAGGCCGGACGGCCGTTGGCCAGGTATCGATCGAACGCCTCTTTCGCCGAGGTCACAAATTTCTTCTCCATCAGGAGACGGGCGATGTGGGGACGGCCCACGGACTCCGTGCCAGCCAGCGCCCGCACTTCGTCGTAAGTGATGGGGATGCCCAGTTCATTGAGACGTTGCACGATCCGGGGATTGCGCAGGTGACGACTGTCGCGCAACGTCTTTAACCGCTCCGCCAGCACAGGGTCGGTCCAATCCAGAAAATAGCCGAGGATGTGGAGTTCGCTTTCACCGAGCCGAGAACTGATTTCGACGCCGGGCACCACCTCGATCCCGAGTTCGTTCCCGATCGCCGTCGCTTCCGGAATGCCCTCGACGATGTCGTGGTCGGTGATCGCCAACGCGGCGAGCCCGGCCTGCTTCGCGAAGCCCATGACCTCACGCGTGGAAAAGCTGCCGTCCGAATGGGTGGTGTGCAGATGAAGGTCAATGCGGCTCATGGTGTTTCTGGCCCTGCTTTCTGCGCGACGAGGCGCGCGGTATAGCTCGCTCCGCTGCCGTGGCCGCCGTCGTGTTCGCCTTCGTCGTAGTGCAGCACGCGCAGGGGAGACGTCAGGCGAAGGAGTTCGTTCGGGGCCAGGCAGAATTCCCATCGGCGCGGATGCCGATGGCGGAAATAATTGTCGATGGTGAACGTTTCGTATAGGAGGATGCCGTTCGGTTTCAACGCGTCGATGAGCGACGGAAACAGGGGGCGGTGCAGATAGTACGACACGATGACTGCATCATAGGCCGACTGGCCGAGGCTCGGCGGCCGGTCCGGATGTTCTTCCAAGTCCAACACCCTGGTTGTCAACCCAGTCAGGTGCCGAGCCTTGGCCGACGCGTCCAATTCGGTAAGCGCCTCCGCATCCCGGTCGATGGCGTCTACCTGTGATCCCTGGGACAACAGGTACAGGGCATTGCGGCCTCGGCCTGCGGCGACATCCAGAATGAGACCTTTGGGGATTCGGCCCTGTTGTTCGACGAGGAACGGCAAGGGGGTCGGCTGTGCCGGCTGCTGTGCCGCGCGTGTGCGCTCGTAGCGGACACCCACCGATCCGGCCACCATGGCCAACGGGGCGTGGAGTTTGCGAATCCAGAGCTGTACCCGTTCGACAGGGAATTCGGCGAACAACAGGTCGAGCAGCTGTTCGGCTAGGGTCTCTAGGAGTTGGCAGGTGAGGCCGGTGCTCAGCGCAACCACGCGGTCGGCGACGCGTGCGTAGTCGACGGTGTCGTCGAGGCGATCGGAGAGTCCGGCGGGCTCCAGCGCCGTGTCCAGTTCGAGATCGACGGCGATTAACTGGGGTTTGCGGCGTTCTTCTTCAGTCACGCCGCAGCGGCCGTAAAACTCCAGACGTTCGATAATGATGCGCCCCGCCATGACGGCATTCTCATGGATGGGGTTTCAGACTGTCAAGCAAGGCGGGAGACGTGAAAGGGGAAACGTCAAACGTCACGCGCACCTCGCGGGGCCTAGCCCGGATTATTCATGAATGCCGTGGCGAGGCGTTTGGCGAGGCCGTTAGCCGGGGACAGTATTCGACGCAGTGCGGCGGCCACGGTTGCGGGTGCGAGTCTCGCCGTCAGTTCCTGCAACAGGCGAATACCCGTGCTCTGCAGCAGGGCCACGATTTGGCTTGCGGTCGGTTGCGCGGGATGCGCGAGGCGAAGTTGCTGCAACTCCGATCGGTAGCGTTTCCGGCGACGCCAGGTGGCGTGAATGGCCACGGCCGCGATAAAGGTGAACAGCAGGGGATTCGGGGCCATGGAGAACAACCACCGCCACCATTCGTACAGTGCGAGGAGGGCAAGGCAAAGCGGAAGCGACAACGCATCGCCCCAGGCACCGTGCAGAGCGCGGATCTGGTCGTCGACGGACTGGTTGATCGAACGGCGGGGAGTCCACTGCAGCGGCGCGCGGCGGTTTTTCGAACTGAACAAGCGGGCGGGGCGGAACATTCCGGGTACCTCCTGTCGTGAACAGCCTTCTCCTGAGAAGGCATTGTAGGACAGGTCGGTGGAACGGGATAGCAAAGACAGAATTTCTGCAGCGGCGCGCTCGGTAGTTTTACCCGGGTGATGGAGGCGAAATTCTCATCGATGTCGGGGACCGTCGACTCAGCGCAGTCGTTGTAAGATGCCCTCGGCCACGACGGAATTCGGATCGCCGCCGACCATGAGATCCTTGTCTCCGAAATGGCTGGCCGTGCGCGTGGTGATCCGCATCTTCAGTCCTTCGGGCACGAGCGTGTATTCAAAGAGGGCCGCTTCCTGACGTTGGTCCATATACCCCTGCCTCGCGCGTTCGAACGACCCGACGATACCGACCGACAATCGGCCGGGCCCTTGTGCGAAACTCTTCACCGTCATCCGTTGCACGCCACCTCCCGGCGGGACGTATTCGATGTGTTGGCCGACCTGCGATAACTCCAGCTGTCGCGTGAGGCCTTGATTGTTCGTGTACGAGTACAAGGGAAATCCCTTCGCGCTGAAATCGATTTGCACGTCGGCCTGGCTACCGTCGGCGCTGGCGAGTCGGCCTTTCCACGCGCCGGACATGTCCGCCGCGTACAGCATCGCGGAGACTGCCATCACGCAAGGCAGGGTGGTGGCGAGTGTGAGCCAATGTTTGCCGGTCATGGGGCCGAGCTCCTGAACGAGCAGTGGACGCGGACCTTCGTCCCCAGCGTCAGACGCTGAATGGTTGCTGTCGCAAGAACTTTGCGACCGTCCCGAGCGTAAAGAGATTGGGCGTTTGGCTGGAAGGCAGCCCAGCTGTGACGGCCGCATGAAACTTGGCATAGTTCCCGCGATAGGCCGCGTGATTCCAAACCTTCAGCACCTGTTCGGTGAATGCGCCGTTGTGGTCGCCGTCCATGGAGGTCTGGTTGTCCTGACAGCCTGAAATCAGAATCACGGAGGCGTTGAAGTCTTTCGCGATTGCGGTCAGGCGCGGGCTGACGGCGAGTTGCGCCAAGACGCTGTCCGGATCCACGGCGGCAGCCTTGCCGGCGGCTTTGGCGACGTCGTGTTGGAGTTTGTTGTAGAACCGTTGGTGTTCCCGATAGGTCCGGATGGCGACCGCAGGAGGCATCATCTTCGAGCGGCCGGCCGTAGTGGCACCATCGGTGGGCCGTGGGATTGCACGGGTGACGGTGCCGCTATGGCAACTGTCGGACAGCACGAGAATGCGCACGCCTGCCGCAAAGCGGCTGAGTTCACAGTACAACTCATCGTCGATCAATTGCCCATCGTACAGACACCAAGTCTCATCCTGTTTGTCTGTCTCTTCCCCCGTGACATCGGGCACCTGTCCGCCATGACCTGAATAGGTGAGAAAAAACAGATCGCCCTTCTTCAACTGCTTGGCGGCCTTGCGAATGGCGGCCAGCGTCTGCGCACGTGTGCCCTTCTTGGTCAGCAACACCGTGGACTTCATGCCCTGCGATTTGGCGATGGCGGCCATGTCCTTGGCGTCGAATTCACACGCCGTCAGGTCGCCGCTCCAGCCACCATAGGCAGCGGGACTGACTGCGTTGAGGCCGATGTGCAGGGAGAGGGCTTTGGGCTTGCCGGACGCGGATGTGGAAGTGTTGGCCATATGGACCTCCTTGGCGGACGGGAATGGATGAGGATAAGAAGTGCGATGATCGAAAATATGCCGGTACGGTAGTCCTTGAGAAGACATCTGTCAACGGAAAGAAGGGGAGAAATACTGGTATTTCAAGCGGGTTGGGGAGCGGAATGTCGCACGTTCTCTGTATTCCCTCAGGGCGGCTCAACGCGCAATGAGCAACATAGATAGGCTGTACGAAGTCAGCCTCAGCCTATGAACTCGGCGACTCCGGCATTGCCCATCCGTCCGAGATCGCCCCTCCCCTGACCAGCTTCAAAAAATTTTCTTCAGTTGTGACCTCGGATGTCACACCGCAGTGATAGGGTCGGGAGCCACGATGAAGAGTGGATTGCGAATGGCTGATGGCTCGAGGGGGAGATTGTGACGCGTCGTTCGGGTATCTCGGGAATGTTCAGCGCTCAATTCTCAATGTTCAACCGAATCTCGGCTAGCAAGACGGGAGACGCGTCATCAGGAAGATGCCCTAGGTGTAATCCTAGGGCCTATTTGTCGGTGTTCTCCGATGACGGCTGTCCCCATCCTTGCTACAGTGCGGCGGCCCTCTAAAGTCGGCGACGGGAGGATAGATGATCAATCGACGCAACTTCTGCCAGGTACTCGCATCTCTGGCGCTTGCCGGACTCTCCAGCCAGTTTCAGAAACTTGCCGCTGCGAAAAAACATTCAGGGCCAACATCTCGTACACGACCTGGGAGAGTTCAGAAGGATGGGCGCGAGAAGTTGATTGTCTGTATCGCGAAACGTCACGCTCCATATGAGCCTGTGACGTTTCTGCGAGCACCTCACTACACAAACCATTTCGATTCAAATATCTAGGCGATGAATCACGCATTACGAAATCTTTGGGCAAAAACGTCAAAGGAGGGAGGCGATCTGTGGCACCCGCTGATCCTCCACATGCTCGACGTGGCTGCAAGTGCAGAGGCCATTCTGCTCCGCGAACCTGAATCGACTTACACAAGAATGGGAGCGATCTTAGGATTGCAGTGGGAGCTAGCAAGACCCTGGCTGTTGTTTCTGATCGCCTGTCATGATTTGGGGAAGGCCTGTCCTGGCTTTCAATGCAAGTGGCGGAATTTGTCTGGTCTGGATGCCGGAAGAAGTCCTAATACCAACATCAACCATGCCTTCGTGAGCCAGATTACGTTGGTATCCTGGCTACAGGAACAAGGATGGCCAGAGGAATTGGCAGAGTTGGTGGCCGATGCTGTCGGGTGCCATCATGGGGAGCGAGCTGCGCCAACAACCCTGAATTATCTCATAGGAGATCAGCGAGCGATTGGAAAGTCTGGGTGGACGGATGTGCGCAACGGACTGATAAAGAGTCTTCTAGAAGTTCTCAGGCCGACGATGACTCCCACAAAGGCAACTCTGTCTGGCCCTGACTTTATGTTGTTGTCGGGGCTCACGAGTTTTGCAGATTGGATCGGTTCGAATGAAGAGTGGTTTCCCTTCGGAAAGCCCGTTGACTGTAGCGACTTGAATGCATGGTTCGAATCGCGAAGAACTTGTGCGGAACAAGCGTTAAATGGCATCGGATGGGAGCACAGAACCCCGTTGACCCAAGAGCCAAAGTCCTTCACGGAGGTCTTTGGTTTCGTGCCGCGCCCATTACAGCAAACCGTTGCCGAGGCTCTGACCGAATTGGAATCGCCTGCCATCCTGCTATTGGAAGCTCCAATGGGTGAAGGCAAGACCGAAGCGGCGTTCTTTGCTCATCTCGAATTACAGCGGAGATCGGGGCATCGCGGTCTAGATGTAGCCCTGCCGACTAAAGCTACGGGCAATGCGATGTTCACGCGAACGCTCAAACTCCTGCGTAACCAGGGAATCAACAGAAATGTCGATCTTCAGTTGATCCATGGCGGTGTATTTCTCAACGACGAATTCCAACAATTAAAACCATCCGGCATATGGGACGAAAAAGAGGGGCAGGTTCGCGCCGGAGAATGGTTCACGAATAAGAAGCGGGCACTACTTTCTGAATATGGAGTGGGAACGGTGGATCAGGCGTTATTACCCATCCTGCCGGTGCGACACAACTTCGTTCGCCTCTGGGGACTCGCGAATCGGGTGGTCGTCTTCGATGAAATCCATGCCTATGACGCCTATACAGGCACCCTCCTCATTCATCTGTTGCGCTGGCTCCTCGCACTTGGATCATCAATAGTGCTTCTTTCCGCAACCCTGCCTCCTTCGATCCGTCGCAAGCTGGCTACGGTTGTAAACAGCTCGTTGTCCGAGCATGAGGCGGAATACCCTCGGCTAACGATCTATCAGCAAGGACACAACGTACAACAGAAACATTTTCAGGCTGATCCGGCGCGTCGCCAGACGGTGCGATTGCAAGCTCTTACTCCAAACTTATCCGATATACGCGCTGCTTTAGATGCCTGTCTTGCTCAGCGTGGGATGGGCTTGGCCTTGCTCAATACTGTGCAACGAGCTCAGGACCTATACCGGCTGTTTGCTGACGGTGAACCTTTGTATCGTAATGATCAGCGTGTCGGTAAACGATTGGCAGATGGAACGGAGGTGTTTCTGTTTCACGCTCGCTTTTCCGCAGACAAACGACAAAAGCGGGAGGAGCAGGCCTTAGACGCTTTCGGGAAAGAGAGAATTCGGATTGGGCGGAAAATCCTCATTGCCACTCAAGTTGCAGAGCAAAGCCTTGATCTGGATTTCGATGTGATCGCGACCGATCTTGCACCCATTGATCTGGTGCTCCAACGTGCGGGGCGGTTGTGGAGACATGCACGATCAGCTAGACCGGTACGCGAACCGCTGCTTCTAGTCGCGGGACTTGCCGACGCCGCGCCGCCCTCGTTTGGAAAGCCACTCTGGTGGGGTTCGGTCTATCGAGAAGACATCCTATTGCGTACGTGGAGCCTATTGCGTGGGAAGCAGCAAGTCACGATTCCGGACGAGATCGATACGCTGGTGCGGGTGGTGTATGAGGAGGAGGTCGGTGTGCCTGAGTCAGTCCAGGAGCGATTGGACAAAGCCTTGATGACCAGTGATGGAAAGACAATCGCTCATACAGGGCGGGCGAATCAAGCCATCATAGGTTTTCCCGATGACGCGTCATGGAACGATCCAACGAGATTTGTGCTCTATGATGAAGACGCGCCTGGTGTGCATCGAACCCTCATGGCCCAGACCAGACTGGGCGAAGATTCGGTGATAGCGATCCCCTTATGGTCGGAAGATAGTTTCGATCCCAACGTGGCTCCAGATTTCCCATACTCCAAAGGGTGGTTCCTACGGGCCATGAGTCTCACACGCAATGAGGTCGTCCAAAAACTGAGGAAGTTGGGAGTGCCGGAAGGCTGGAAGGAGTCGTCGCTCCTGCGTAACTGCTTCCCGTTGCGGCTAAGCGTGGATGGACGATGGATTGAGGATGCTACGGTACGACTCGATAACGACTTAGGGCTGGTCTACGAGCCAAAGGAGAGCAAATGAGCCGATTCAACCTGATTGATGAGAAATGGATACCAGTTCGATTCCTCGATGGAAGCCGTACGGAACTGGGTATCCAAGACATTCTCCTTCGAGCCAAGGAAGTCGCGGCTATCGAAGATCAATCGCCGCTGGTCGTGGCTGCGCTCCATCGATTCTTGCTCGCCGTTTTGTACCGCGCACTGGAGGGACCGACCGACATCGATCAAGCCAAGAAATTGTTCAGGGACGGGCTGCCTGGCGAAAAGGTCAGGGACTATCTCGAAAAATGGCGGGATCGATTTTGGCTGTTCGATGACAAGTATCCATTTGCACAAAACTCAAATGTTCCCAAGAAGGAAATTGAGCCTTGGACCAAGCTTGCTCCTGAATATAACGCGACATCGAACAAAGTGCTTTTCGATCATACCGACACAGCCAATCCTGGATTCAGACAGCCAAAGGAGTGTGCTCGGTGGTTAATTGCGACGATGAATTTCTCGCTTGCCGGTGGAAGAGGCTACTACCCTTCTCCATCGCCCAACGCCGTCATGTGCATTCCGCTTGGGCGCAATCTCCATAGCACACTCTGTTACACCCTTGTGCCATATCCGAATAGGGAAGTCATGCGTACAGATTCTGCGCTCTGGGAACGTGACTCTCCAAAGCTTCCATTGAAACATCCTAAACGCACAGCGGCAGGCTATGCAGATTTTTTTACGTGGCAAGCGCGGATGATCCGACTTGAGGAGAGTCCTTTTCAGGGTATAGCGAGGATGGGGTTTGTTGCCGGCTGTGGGTTCGAGAGGGGCAAGCAGGACGTAGACCCGATGCAGCCGCATAAAGCAAACAAAGAACAAGGGCGGCTTCCAGTGCGGTTCGAAGAGGATCGTGGAGCATGGAGAGATTTTGATTCTCTGCTACCTGATGCTGAAGGGTATGCCCCGCTGACAATCCAGAACGCACTGAGACTCGCCGGAAGGAAAGCTGAATTATTGCCGAAGACTATGCTCGTTCTCGGCCTGCGATACACGCCGCCGAATGCCAATGTGGATTTCTGGAGAATGGAGCAGTTTGTCATCCCTGAGTGTTTAGCAACTAAGAATGGAGTGCGATCAGAGGTTGCCGCATTGCTCACTTGTGCAGAAGAGGCGCAAGAGTCTCTCCGGTTGGCCTGCCGCTCATACGCACGCGACCTACTCGGCCGGGGGGAACGGAAGCCTGACAAAAGCGACATTGAAAAATTCGTAAAACAGATGCCGGTGAGTGCTTCATACTGGGCTACTCTCGAAACTCGTTTTCACGAAATTCTAGAAGATTACACGCTCGGCTGTGATTCGGACGACATCCGTTGTCAGTGGCTGAAGGTTGTCAGAGATACCTTGATAAAGGCGTGGGAGCAACATCGCGCATCGGTTTCCATAGGGGATGCCTGGGTTATCCGTGCGCTCATGAGGGCCGAGAAACCAGTACAGGACAAACTCAAGGAGCTGAATGGCGAGATCCGAAAGCTTGAATCGCAGGAGGAATCTGTATGAATGGATTCATCAACTGGCTGGCAGGTTTGAATGAGAAAGATGTCAAGGTGCGGGCGGTGCTGCGGCGTAGCCTCGCATTTGAACCAGGACAATATGTTCCTGCCTATCCCTATGTCGAGCCCTTCGTGAAGAACGAGGGCAATTCCTGGCGGCGGGAGATGCACTATCTGGTTGCTGGTCTCTGGGCGGCACATGTCCATGAGGAACAGTCCAACGCGAAGATGGCAATTGGTAGCGCTTGTCAGGCTTTGTACCTGAACAAGGACAAATCGCCGAGCATTGAGCGGCGGTTCATAACACTTCTAGACTCAGACCAGGATCAGCTCTCACATCGATTGCGTCAGATGCTCGACTTACTGAAGGAGTACCCGATTAATTTCGAGGCGTTGTTGGCTGACCTGCTGTACTGGAGCGATGATCGGAAGCGAACTCAGAATGCGTGGGCGCGAGATTTCTACAAAAACCTGCAAGACGATAGGGAAACCAAATCAGAACCTGTTATTGAGGAGGAGCAGTCAGCATGAAGACGTTGATCGAGATTCACGCGTTGCAAAACTATGCCCCATCTAATCTCAACCGCGATGACACCGGCGCGCCCAAGGACGCCTGGTTCGGCGGGAGCCGCCGCGCTCGCATTTCCAGCCAGTGTCTGAAGCGGGCGGTGCGGGAGTATTTCAAAGAACACAACAAGGAGTGGGTGGCCAGTCGGACGAAGCGCATTGTCGACAGGCTTAAGGAACAGGTGGCCTCCAAAATACAAAACCAAAAAGGGTTTTCAGAGGAAAAGCTGGGGCAGGCGATTGAAGCAGCGATAACGAGTCTTGGAGGGAATAAGAAGATTAAATTAGATAAAGAGAAGAAGACGGACGTGTTGCTATTCCTAAGCCCCCAAGAAATAGAGTCGCTGCAAACCGTCATTGCAGAATCCTATGTCGACCTGCTCAAGAAGAAACCGTCAAACGAAGTTGTGCACGCTCTGAATGATGCTATTGATGGAGAAAACAAGTCGCGCTTGAGCGTCGATGTTGCGTTGTTTGGCCGTATGCTGGCTGTCATGCCGGAGAAGAATCAGCACGCTGCCTGCCAGGTAGCCCACGCGATCTCGACTCACGCAGTCGAGCGGGAGTTCGATTTCTATACGGCCGTGGATGATTTGAAGCCGGAGGACACGGCTGGAGCCGACATGATGGGAACTGTGGAATTCAACTCGGCCTGTTTCTACCGTTATGCCGTGGTGGATTGGGAGAAACTAAAAGCCAATCTTCAAAGTGACGCTGAGCTTGCGGAGAAAGGGTTGAAGGCCTTTCTGGAAGGTTTTGTTGTTGCCGAACCGACCGGCAAGCAAAATACCTTTGCGGCGCACAACCAACCAGAATTTGTTGCGATCACGGTGCGTCGGAATACCGCTCCACGCAATTTGGCCAATGCTTTTGAGATCGCGATTCGCACTAGGAAGGATGAGTCTATTACGAAGGAATCGGCGACAAAACTGGATGCCAAAGCCAGTGCGCTCGATAAGTTGTACGGCATATCCTGTAATTCCCGTTTCGCCGCTTCGCAAGATGTTTTTGGTGAGAAGTTCGAGGCAAAGGGGTTTGGCAGCCAAGAGCAAAGCATCAACACTCTTATCAATTGGGCGTTGAGCGAAGTCTCCAAGAAGGAGAAATGAAATGCCAACTTTGTTGCTTCGATTGGCAGGCCCCATGCAATCGTGGGGGACGACCAGCCGTTTCGACCAACGCGATACGGGAAAGGAACCAAGTAAATCCGGCGTTGTGGGTCTGATAGCTGCGGCCATGGGAATCGACCGTGAAAATTGGACGGACCTGGAGCCACTTACGCTCCTATCCATGGGGGTTCGTCATGACAGGCCGGGCGTGCCGAAGCAGGATTATCAAACAGCCCAGCACATCATCTCAGCGGACAGGTCGAAGATTCATGAAACGGCCGTGACGACGCGAGACTATCTGGCGGACGCAACCTTTTTAGTCGGGGTGGCGACCGAGGACGGCGCGTTGCTGAAAAGGCTACATGCCGCACTACGCAATCCCATCTGGCCTCTGGCTCTAGGGCGGAAATCCTATGTTCCATCCGAGCCTATCTGGATGGAGGACGCGATGCAGGATGTGCCACTGCGTGAAGCGCTGTCTCGGTTTCCTTGGATCACCACCCATCGGAAATGGGAAGAGCTTCCTACGAAACTGTTAGTGTCTCTTGAATCAGAAGATGGGTCGGGCGTACTCCGCATGGATCAGCCGTTATCCTCTTTTGCTGAACGGCGATTCGGCGCGCGATTTGTGTGCTCAGAATGGATTTTGTTCCCGCAGGAGGTGACGTATGTTTCTCCATAGAATCCATCTTGATCCACGCTGCCGTGAGGCCAGACGTGATTTGGCCGATCCCTATCAGCTTCATGCAACCCTATGTCGAGCATTCAGTCCATCGGAGCAAAAGTGTCCAGAAGGAGAAGTGCTGTGGCGACATGAGCCAGAAACAGGATCCGATGGATATCCGCGGTTGCTTGTCCAAAGCCGCACGATTCCGAACTGGGATGGCATCGGCGTAAAAGGTTGGTTGGCGCATGCTGACCTTCCTATTGATCTGAAAAGTCGCCTAAAGCTTGATGCACTCATTGTCGGACAGCGCTTTCGATTTAGGTTGCGGGCGAATCCGTGCGTCACTCGAAATGGTAAGCGGCTTGGGTTGCTTCAGCTCCTGGAACAGGAACGCTGGATTCAGCGAAAAGGGCAATCGCATGGGTTTGTGCTTCCCCAACTGCCGTCCGTTGACCTTTCGGAAACGGGGCAAGAACGGGTTGATGTACAAGTCTCTCAAGAACGGATGCTCAGTGGTCGGCAGCATCACGGAAACACTATCCGTATATTCTCGGTCTTGTATGACGGTGTAATGACAGTCACCGACGCGGATGCATTTGTGAAGGTGCTGCAGATGGGTATCGGGCATGGCAAAGCATTGGGACTTGGGCTCCTGTCCGTGGCGCCGGTAGCTTGAGGAGAAAGAAGATGGAGTCCCGGCATGGCTGACCTTCTCCCACCGCTGAAACCTATTGCGATCAAGGAACGGTTGTCTGTCCTCTATATCGAATATGGGCAACTCGATGTGCTCGACGGGGCATTCGTCGTCGTGGATAAGAACGGGGTTCGCACGCATATTCCCGTCGGAGGCGTGGCCTGTTTGATGCTGGAGCCGGGAACGCGGGTTTCTCACGCAGCCTGTGCGTTGGCAGCGCGAGCCGGCACTTTGCTGGTCTGGATCGGCGAGGCGGGGGTGCGACTGTACTCGGCTGGACAGCCGGGAGGTGCCCGCGCGGATCGGCTGTTGTATCAGGCCAAGTTGGCGCTGGACGATGAATTGCGCTTGAAGGTTGTGCGCAAGATGTACGCATTGCGATTTGGCGAAGAACCGCCGCAACGTCGGTCTGTTGAGCAGTTGCGCGGGATCGAAGGCGCCCGAGTCCGGGAGATGTACAAGCGTGTGGCTGCGCAAGCCGGCGTGCAATGGAAATCACGAAATTACGATGTGGAAGATTGGGATCAGGGCGATATTGCTAATCGATGCCTGTCTTCCGCGACCGCCTGCCTCTATGGGGTCACCGAAGCCGCAGTATTAGCAGCAGGGTATGCGCCAGCGATTGGATTCATTCACACCGGCAAGCCGCTCTCATTCGTCTATGATGTAGCCGACATCTATAAATTTGAAACTGTCGTGCCCCTGGCATTTCGTATTGCAGCCAGGAATCCTCCAAATGCGGAGCAGCAAGTGCGCCTGGCTTGTCGTGATAGCTTCCGCCAAACCAAGCTGCTGGAACGAATCATTCCCGGTATAGAGGAAATGTTGGCGGCAGGAGAAATTCCACGGCCTGCCCCGTCTGAGGAGCAAGTCCTTCCGGTCATTCCCAATGAGGAGAGCCTCGGCGATGCTGGTCATCGTACTTGAAAACGCGCCGCCTCGACTTCGTGGTCGTCTGGCGATCTGGCTACTCGAAATCCGTGCCGGCGTCTATGTCGGCAACTACTCGGTCAAAGTGCGGGATCACATTTGGGAACATGTGAAGGTGGGGCTTGGTGAAGGTAATGCCGTGATGGCCTGGCGCGCAAATAACGAGGCGGGATTCGACTTTGTCACGTTGGGAGTTAATCGACGAATTCCCGTTGAAATTGATGGTGCGAAGCTCGTGAGTTTTCTCCCTGAAAGCGACCCCAATACTCAAAACGCGCAGTCGTCGTAACGGGGGATCTTTTCGCAACGTTAGTCGGTAGATTTCCGGGGCGATAAATTGTCCTGGTAGATCAATGTGATGAAAGAAGTGTGTTCCCCGCGCGAGTGGGGATGAACCGTAGACACCCCTGTATATGCATATCTCAGTTACGTGTTCCCCGCGCGAGTGGGGATGAACCGAGAGGGTTTAGCTATGGGATTCCCGGCACGGTGTGTTCCCCGCGCGAGTGGGGATGAACCGCCTTGCAGAAATGCAACGCCGAGCTAGAGGCGGTGTTCCCCGCGCGAGTGGGGATGAACCGGTCCAGCTGGGGGCGGCGACAGATCGGTCACCGTGTTCCCCGCGCGGGTGGGGATGAAAAAAGAAAGAGCGTCGCGGAGGGAAGGAGTGTAGATCTCG
>ERZ724519.18-NODE-18-length-55666-cov-6.124957_pt1 | contig 55666 bp, 37 predicted proteins | sample MGYA00376052_ERZ724519 | MGnify/ENA primary metagenome ERZ724519 (study PRJEB28724, sample SAMN07190883) | activated sludge metagenome | isolation source: activated sludge of sewage treatment plant in Hong Hong | place: Hong Kong | collected 2016-03-17 ... | reverse complement strand
GACCTCGGTGATGCGCTCGACCGGCAGCTCGCAGGTTGATCCGTACTCGGCGGTCGCGGCTGCTTCGGCGGCGCTCTACGGTCCGCTGCACGGTGGTGCGAACGAAGCGGTTCTGCGCATGCTCGCCGAGATTGGCAGCCTCTCGAACGTCCCGGCCTTCGTCAAGGAAGTGAAGGAAGGCAAGGGCGAAAAGAAGCTGATGGGCTTCGGTCACCGGGTCTACAAGAACTACGATCCGCGCGCCACGGTCATCAAGCGTCTCGCCGAGCAGGTGTTCGAAGTCACGGGTCGCAACCCGCTCCTCGACATCGCCATCGAGCTGGAGCGCATCGCGCTGCAGGACGACTACTTCGTCAAGCGCAAGCTCTACCCGAACGTCGACTTCTACTCGGGCCTCATCTACCAGGCCATGGGCTTCCCCGTCGACATGTTCCCGGTGCTGTTCGCGATTCCGCGTACTTCGGGCTGGCTGGCGCAGTGGTGTGAAATGCTCGACGACTCCGAGCAGAAGATCGCCCGTCCGCGTCAGATCTACACTGGCCAAGACCGTCGTGACTATCCCGCAGGCCGCTCGAACCCGTTCGAGTACGAGCGCAAGCGCGGCTAACCTTCCTTCGCCGGGGCGCTACCCGCGTCCCTGCATCCACGCAAGCGGCACAATCGGCCACGGCCTGGGCCCGCTTGCGACCTTTCCCGCCAACTCTCTGGCTTGATCGAGCGCCGCAGTGACTTGCGTAGCGAGCACAATGCTGCCCGCTGCCCGCTGTGATGCAGCCACGTCTCCGGCCAGTCCATGCCAGTACGCACCGGCACAGGCCGCATCGAACACGGACCAGCCTGCGGCCAGCAGCGCGCCAATCATTCCGGTCAGGACGTCGCCCATTCCTCCCGAGCCCATCCCTGGATTGCCGGTAGGAACGACTGCCAGCCGGGGCGCTGTCGTTTCGTTGTGCTTCGGTGGTTCCGCAATCAGCGTTCGCGCACCTTTGAGCAGCACGACCGCCCCTGTCTGTTCCGCCAGCGCTTGCACCGCACCGACCCGATCCCGCTGAACGTCGGCAGATGTCGTCTGAAGCAGTCGCGCCGCTTCGCCCGGATGCGGGGTCAAGATCGTCGCTCGTCCATGCTGTGCGCGTGTCCGCAGCAGCACTTTGTCATCGACCAGTTGATTCAGTGCTTCGGCATCCAGCAGCAGCGGCTGCTCACAGTGCGCGACGAGTGTCCGAAGGAGCGCTTTCGTCTCCATGGTCGGTGCGAGTCCCGGTCCCACTGCGAGCGCGCTCTTGCCTGCCAGACCTTCCAGGAGCTGCGAATCGGGGGTCGCTGCGAGCCGATAGGGCAGGGTCATCGCTTCGGGACAGCGACTACCCAGCGATCCGTCGGCGGCATCTTCGGACAGCGCCAGCGTGCACAGTCCGACTCCGACGTGAAGCGCTGCTTCGGTGGCCAGCAGCGCGGCGCCGACCTTTCCCGATGAGCCAGCCACGATCATCAAGTGACCATGACTGCCTTTGTGTCCGACGGGAGATCTTGGTGCGGCAAGCCTGGCCAGCGCGGAGGCATCGAGCAGCCGAGCACAGACCTGATGACGCGGACCGAGTGCGGCGGAAATGCCAATGTCAGCGACGAAGACTTCGCCAGCGAACAGAAAGCCGGGGGAGCCAACCAGACCGATCTTGGGAAAGCCGAGCGTGACGGTGAAGTCCGCTTGCACGATGAGTGGATCGCTGGGCGCATCGACTGGGATGCCACGATCCGCATCGAGTCCCGACGGGAGATCGATGGCAATCGTACAGGCTCGGCTGGCATTTATGTGACGGATGACCGAAGCCAAGCCGCCGGTGACGCTGCGCTGTAAGCCGGTGCCAAGCAGTGCGTCCATCACGACATCGTCGGACGAAAGGGACGCAAGCCGTGTGCGCAGCTCTTCGGATGCTCCGTCGCAGAATCGAGGTGTGACACCGGCTCGCTCCGCCGCAGCGAGGTGAAGCAGTGCATCGCCCCGGATGCGTGCACGATCCGCGACGATCCATAGCTCAAACGAAAGGCCCAGCTCTTGAAGGTAGCGCGCGATGACCATGCCGTCGCCGCCGTTGTTGCCAGGGCCAGCGACGATGACAAAGCGAGCCCGATCGAAGAACAGGCGTCCACTGCGGTTGAGTGAAACCAGGACTTCGACGACGCTGCGACCTGCGCTTTCCATCAGTACACCGCCGGAAATGCCGACTTGAGAGATGGTGTCTTCGTCGAGCGCGCGCATCTGCGCGGCGGTAGGTAGCAGCATCGGGGCTTGTCTCCTCATCGTTCGGCGATGACGACGGCGCTGGCGGAGTCACCTTGATGCGTCAGCGAGACATGAAGCTTGCTGACGCCCAGTCGTTCCGCCGCTTGCCGCGCTGCGCCATGTAGCGCGATCGCGGGACCGCCGTGGGATCCCTGGATGACTTCCAGTTCGTGCCAGCTAAGTCCGTCGGGAACGTGCAGCGCTTTGAGGATCGCTTCTTTGGCGGCAAAGCGCGCAGCATAGTGCTGACTGGGACTGGCTTTTCCGTCGCAATACTGTCGCTCTCCGTCGGTGAAGACGCGAGCGGCGAAGCGTCCGTCACTGCGCGACAGGGCCCGTTCCATTCGAGAGATCAGGCATAGATCCAGTCCAACACCCACGATCATCGCCACAGAGATCTAACACACGAGCCGTCAGCCTGGCTATTCGTCGGTGATGCGATCTGGATCGATGCTTGGACGACTGTCCTCGACGGACTCTTCCTCGCTCGCAGTCGGTCGTGTGCCGGTTCGCACCTGTGTCGGGGCTGCGCTGCTCTGTCTCTCGGGTGATGCGGGACAGTATTCATCGCTACGGGTCGATAGCGAGACTCTGCCGCCGGTCAAGATCGAGAGCGTTGCCTCAACGGTCAGCCGTCGCTGCTCGTCGCTGCGTGATAGGGGTCGTGGTCGCTGAGCCAGCACGCAGCGCTCACTGCTGAGCTGAGCCACTCGCTCGAGGAGCCTGTGACGAAGCTGCGCTCGCGACTGTTCTTCTTTGAGCAGTGACAGCTCGCCGTGAGGAGAAATCAGACGTGCCAGATCCCAGCTGGCACTGAGCGCATAGTTCACCCGATCGTTATCCGTCTGCGGTGTATCGATCAGGTAGTCGCGACTGGTGGTGAGCTGCCAGCCTCGGCCAAACGTCACGCGAAGCTGCGGGAGAAGCTGGGCCAGGTGCAGTCGCAGACGCAGCGATCGTGTGGGCGACGAAGTCAGCTCGGCGGTTTCCAGCGCGGCTTGCTCGATGCTGCGATCGGTTGGACTGGGAGCCGCGACGGCCACACGGATGAGCGACGAAACGCCAAGCAGCAGTGCGAACAGCGCCAGTCGCAGCGGGTGCGGACGGAGCACGACGTGAGGTAGACGCACGGACCGAGGCTGGCTTGCTCGTTGGATGTGCAGAGTGAGGCACAGGCATTCACGAATCGTTGAGCTACAAGCGAACATGCAGGACTCCTAACCAGTGGTGGCTTGTGATGTTCGGCAGCCCCAAACGAAAGTTGCGTAGTTAGCTGCTCATTGGTGACATTTTTTCGCGAGGAGATCCCCGTGGTACTGGTCGAAAAGCAAGCGCAGGTGTGGACGATCATCCTTCGTCGGCCCGAGGCACGAAATGCGGTCAATCGTGAAACAGCGACGGCACTGACAGCGGCGTTTTCTGACTTTGATCGCGATCCCGAAGCACGGGTTGCCGTCTTGTTTGGCGACGGAGGACACTTTTGTGCGGGCGCGGACCTCAAGCAGGTGGCGCAAGGTCAGCCCAATCAGCTCAGCGTCGAGGGCGACGGTCCGATGGGGCCGACTCGGATGCGACTTCAGAAGCCGGTGATCGCTGCGATTTCGGGTTATGCCGTCGCGGGAGGTCTGGAGCTGGCCTGCTTTTGCGATCTGCGGGTGGCGGAAGAAAGCGCGGTGCTTGGCGTGTTTTGTCGACGCTTCGGTGTGCCGCTCATCGACGGTGGAACGGTTCGCTTGCCGCAGATCATTGGGCTCGGACGGGCGCTCGATCTGATCCTGACCGGGCGGGCAGTGACGGCGAGCGAGGCGCTGGCGATGGGGCTGGTCAGTCGCGTGGTTCCGACGGGAATGGCTCGTCAGAGCGCGGAGCTGTTGGCCAAAGAGCTGGCGCGGCTGCCGCAGGGCTGTCTGCGCAGTGATCGCATGGCGACGCTGCTTCAGCTTGACGAGCCTCTGCCCATGCAGCAAGCACTGCGTCGAGAGTTTGAGCTAGGAATGCAGACGATTTTGTCGGGAGAGACGGAGAGCGGGGCTACGGCCTTTGCGAAGGGCGAAGGCCGTCACGGCAAAGCAACTGCTTAGCTGACTTTTCCGTAGAGCAGGAAGGCGATGAGCAGCGAGTAGATGACCAGCGACTCGATGAGGGCGAGGCCGAGAATCATCGGGGTGAACAGCTTGTCCGACGCGCCGGGGTTGCGGGCGATGCCGTCGAGAGCTGCCGTCGCGGTGCGGCCCTGACCGAGCGCGCCACCGAATGCCGCAATGCCGAGGCCGAGCGCCGCAGCAATGGCGTACCAGCGGGAGTTTTCCGCCTTGGCAACTTCCGGCGAGGCCGCCTGAGCGTACGCAGCCGAAGTAGCCATCAGGGTCACGAGCGCAGCCATCGCCGCGAGCATGTACTTGGAGAGCTTGGTGGTCATGTTTCGAGTTCCTCCTGAAAAAACAGCGTTTGGTTTTCTGTAACGGTCTTGCGTTTGTGAATCAATCTTCCCATTCCCGCGTACGGAAACGGGGTCAACCGCGGCGGCCGTGCGCCGGGCGTTGGTTAGTGCGAGTGAGCGTGCTCGCCGTGTTCTTCGTGGCCGTGGTCGTCGTGTTCGTGCGTCGTGACCGCCATGTTGATGTAGACCATCGACAGCAGACAGAACACCAGCGTCTGGATGACAGCGACCAAGGTTCCGAGGATCAGGAACGGCACCGGCACAAGCAGCGGCACCAAGAAGAAGAAGACGCCGACGACCTTGTGGTCCGACACCATGTTGCCCATCAGACGCATCGACAGCGACAGCGGACGAGCCAGGTGACCGATGATCTCGATCGGGATCATGATCCACGCCAGCCACCAGATCGGACCCGCGAAGTGCTTGAGGTACGACACGATGCCTTGCGCGCGGATGCCTTCGACGTGGGTGATGACGAACACGGTCAGCGCCAGCGCGACGTTGGTCTTCAGCGTTGCCGTCGGTGGAACCATGCCGGGAATCAGCGACAGGACGTTGCTAAAGAAGATGAAGCACGCGAGCGTTCCGATGAGCGGCAGGTACTTGCGACCGTTGGTCTCACCCATGATGTTGCGGGTCAGGTTCCACAGCGCGTCGCCCAGCACCTCGAAGAGGTTGCGCAGCGAAAACTGCGGCGGCGGCACAATCGCATCGTCGCCGCCTTTGCGCATCGCCGACGAAAAGCTCATCGCACCGAAGGCAACGAACGCGAAGACGAGCAGCGCCGAAAAGACGTGCGTCAGGTTGAAGTGCGACTCGACGAAGGGTCCGCCTTGGAAAAAGAAGCCCTGCGACGGATCTTCACGTCCAAGATACTGCTTCGCCCAAGCGACCAGGTTGGCCAGCCCAGGCAGAAAATCAAACCAGGTGGATTCCTCACCCATTGCTCACTACTTCTCCATTGGAATTGGGAGCAGACATTCCCCACTGTACGGCTCGCACGACGATCGCGAGCGGCAGGATCGACAGGCCGACACACAGGCCGATTCCGTCGAGAGAAAACAGCGTAAGGCCGAGGTAAATCAGCGCGCCGATGAAGAACAGCTTGAGCTGAAACAGCACGACGAGCAGACCGACGGACTTGAGCCGCGCCAAGCGATCGCCAAAGAAGCGAATCGCACGCGCGTTAAACAGGCTCAGCAGGACTCCATACGACAGCGAGAGCTGAATCTTGAGCGCAAACCCTGCGATCGCGACGACAACGAGCAGGACTCCCAACACGAGGGAGATTTTCTCGATGGCCCGAAGGTGAGCGCCACGGCTCTCTGTCACGGAAGGCTGGTTCACGGTTTCTGCTTCAGCTGTTTCTGGTAGCGCTTGGCAAGTCGCCACAGTTCGTTAAATCCGGTCGCGATCCCGAGGACAACACCGACCATCATCAGGTACGGATGGGTTCCCCATTTTCGATCAAGAAAAGAGCCAACAGCTGCTCCGATGACGAGAGAAACGCCAAAGAAGATGCCGAGATAGCTCAGGCTGGCTGCCTGGAGCCACATGCTCTGTTTGTTGTCGCTGATCGCTTCCTCCTTGGCACTCGCGCGCCGACGCTTACCACACAGCCCACCGATTCAGCAACCGTTTTCCCCTTTTGCCGAGCCTTGTCAGAAGCGGGGACTGTGGGGCATGCTCTCCGCGCGTCGGCGCTTTCTCTAACGAGCCTGCGCACCAGTCCCTACGGATTTGCACCCAAAGGAGTCCCTTATGACCCTGGCTGTTACCGAGCGTGTAAAACAGATCCTCTCGTACTATTCGTCGGATAACCCTGGAACCTTGACCAACCTGGCGCGCCTGATGATGCATGGCCGCCTGGCGGGAACGGGACGGATGGTGATCCTTCCGGTCGATCAAGGCTTCGAGCACGGCCCGTATCGCAGCTTCGGAATGAACCCGGATGCGATGGACCCGGAGTATCACTTTCGGCTGGCAATCGAGTCGGGCTGTGCAGCGTACGCGGCTCCGCTTGGATTTTTGGAAGCGGGCGCGGCCAAGTTCGCGGGTCAGGTTCCGCTCATCTTGAAGCTGAACAATAGTGACTCGCTGTCGAAGCTGGAGCCGTGCTCGGCGCTGACGGGATCGGTGAAGGAAGCGCTGCGGCTCGGCTGTGTCGGCATTGGCTTTACGATCTATCCGGGCTCGTCGTCGCGCAACGAGATGTATCGGCAGCTTCGCGATCTGACCGAAGAAGCCAAAGCGGCGGGTCTGGTCGTCGTGACGTGGAGCTATCCGCGCGGCACCAACCTGTCCAAAGAGGGCGAGACTTCGCTCGACGTGGCGGCGTATGCGGCGCACATCGCGGCGCAGCTTGGATCGCACATCATCAAGGTGAAGCTGCCCAAGGATCGGATCGAGCAGGCCGAAGCGCAAAAGGTCTATGACGCGCAAAAGCCAGCGCGTGCGACGCTGACCGAGCGGGTTCGTCACGTCGTCAACTGCACGTTCAATGGCCGACGCATCATCATCTTTTCCGGCGGCGAGACCAAAGACAGCGACGAGGCGGTTCTGGAAGACATCCGAGCGATTCGCGATGGCGGTGGCTACGGATCGATCATCGGTCGCAACTCGTTCCAGCGACCGTTCGCACAGGGCAAAAAGCTGCTCGAAGACATCATGGACATTTACAAGTAGTAAATGGTCCGCAGCGAAATCCGGGGACGCTGGCGGCAGTTAGCTGGTCGACGGAGAACGTGCGGTGAAGTCGGTTGACGCACCTTGGCCGGGCGGCAAATGATGGTGTCTATGAAAAAGCTGACCCGAGTGCTGTCCGTCTGTGCCTTGCTCTTTGGCGCCTGCCAGTCGGGGTCTGATTCCCTGCTCGGCGAACAGGCGCTTCAGCTAAAGACCGTGCAGTGGAACGCCAAGTCGGTGTCCACTGGAACGGTGTTTGCCGTCGCAGACTTGAACGAAGACACGGTGGTGTTTTCGAGCCTGGGCGCGATGGTGTTTACCGCCGGACTGCCGCTGTACACCGACGCAGCGGTTCAGAGCTGGAAGTCCGCGACGGTGGTTCCGGCGGGAAACCTGGCGGGATCTTGGCTGATGGGCGTCGACGGAGCGGGCAAAGTTCGTCGTCTGCGCGATCGCTCGCTGATGGAAGACGTGTCGGATCGTTATGGGCTCAATCTCGACAATGTGAGCGATGTGGTTGCTGTCGATCCGACGACGAGAACGGCGTTTTCGCTGGGCGCGGAGCTGGCTGTATCAGACGGTGCGAAGGTGACGCGCTATCCGCTGGCGTTTTCCCAGATCAGCGGTGGCAGTGGTCGGGTGGCGGGCATCGTCGATGGATCGGTGCGAACATTTGATGCACGCAGCGGAGATCAGTCTCGCTTTGACGTGAGCGCGCCGGTCGGAACGCTGATTGATACGGCGGGACGGCTGGTGGTGGCGACGGAAAACGCGCTGTATCGAGAGTCGGGAAGCTCGCTGGCGAAGCTGTATGAATCGTCGGATGCGCCGATTCGCGGGCTGGTGCTATCAAGCGGTGTGGTGTGGGTGCAGATCGGCGATACGCTGGCGGTGCTCGACGAAGCGGAAGTGCGACGGGCGCAAGCGGGGATGATTCCTGCCGATGGCAAGCTGATCAGCTCGTCGACGGGCGATGTCTGGGTGCTGTCGCAAGGAACGCTCAAGCGCTTTGGCGAAGACACGGGCGGTGGTGCGTCGGAAGATCAGTGGAAGAACACGGTGCAGCCGGTGTTCACGAGGCTGTGCAGTCTGTGTCACATGCCGGGTGGCAGCGCCAACATGGATCTGTCGACGTACAAGTCGTGGGTGGCGCGCAAAGACGCGATGCGCAAGCGTGTGGTGGAGATGACTCCGTCGCCGATGCCTCCGAAAGGCGCGGGCGCACTCACGCAAGATGAGCTGATGGCGGTGTCGGCGTGGCTGGATACGGTGCCGTAGAAATCGACGAGGCGCGACGGTTAGCGATACTTCACGCCACCGAGGACCGCGTAGCCGCACGGCTCATGGGTGAAGTGCAGGACGGCGGCGGGTCCGAGCGCAGTCGTTGCGTTCGCGGTTGCCTTGGGAATGTATTCGCCTTCTAGCTCGATCTGTTCCCCGGCGCGAACCGGGATTTCTTTGGGCAAGCCGGTCATGTCGGTGGCGGTCTGGATGTTCATCGCGACCTCGACGTTGGTGGTGTCGACGATCGATGACTTGTAGACCCATGGGGTGTTGATGATCGTGCCGTGGACGATCTCGTGTGGACCGTTTCGGCCCGTCTTTACACCGATGTACTGGTCGACGCGAAGCACGACTTGAATGCCGGTGACTCCCGACGAGCGCTGATAACAGCTGGCTGGCGGTGGCATCGGCGCAGGCCAAGACAGATCCGGGCTGGCGGCTTGGTCTTTGGCGCTTCCATCGCGAAGGCTTCCGTCGCTGATCGTGGCGAGATCGGAGCCAGCATCGCGGACTGGCGCGCCGGTTTCGTCTAGCTCGCGACAGCCTGAGAACACGAGCAGGCTGAGACCAAGTCCAAGCAGCAGACGAGAAAACACGGACAGAGAGCTGGTTTTTGGATGGAAACGCACGGGTGACTTCCTGGCTACTGTGTGCCAAGGAGGATACACAACCGTGCGGACAGCGGCGTCGATTTGGGACGTTAGCGAGGATGCAGACGGTCAAACAGCGCGGCGTTTTGCGGAGCGATAAAAAACGCGCACAGATCGGCCAGATCGGCTTCTGCTTCGGCGTGGGCTGACAGTTCGGCTTCGCCCAGTCGCAGGTAATAGCCGCTCTGCGCGGTGCTTGGATCTTGCGAGGCTGGTACGTCGACACCAAACAGCACGCTGCGCGCTGCCAGCAGATCGCCCGATACAAGCAGCGCTGCGCGCGCAATGGCTCGGCGAATCGCGACCCGATAGCTGGCTGCCGACGAGTCAAACTCCGTCTGATCACGCAGCAGATCTTGCAGGCGCTTGCTGGCGCGATAGGGCAGCTCTCGCTTCCACGTCGAGACATCGTCGGGCAGCTTCGGCGTCTTTTGTGGACCGAACGCTTTGACCGCAAGCTGACCGAGCTTCACCAACTCCGACGCGGGCATCGACAGCGGCAGGATGTATTCGGGACGCAGACCTTCGACGGCGCGAGCCAAAAGGAACAGCAGCTCTCCGACGGGACGCTTGCCAAGCTGCGGCGACGCAATCACCGCCGTCGGAAGCTTTGCGAGCAGCCGAGGCTGCTGAAGCGTGTGTCCTGCGGGACGATACAGACCGGCGCGCTGATTGCCGAGCACGCGACTGGTCAGTGCAAACGCTCGAGCCAGCTCGTCGGGCGAAGACTCATTGCCTTGCAAGCGATCGGTTCCTTGCACGCCCAGCGCATCCAGCGTCGGAGCCTTGGTCGCATACACACCTTCCCACAGCGCCGACAGCAGCTCGGCGATGGTTCGGGCATCTGCGTCCGCGAGCCGCGCATGATCCGCATCGTCGAGCTTGACATCCTTGGGTGGCAGCGTCGGCGCGGGCGGAACCGGCTGGCTTTCGTCGTATAGATGCAGCAGCTGCTGAAGTCGCCACGACGCACCTTTGTTGCCTGCGCGCTCTTCCACCGACTGAAGCTTGCCAAGCAGCGCGATGTCTTTGGGCGCGCTTGCGAGCAGCGCATGCAAGTGTCCGCGTGCGCGATCCAGCTCGGTTTCGGGCAGCACTTCCAGCACCGCTCGTCGCAGACCCAGCGCTTCGTTCGGATCGAGATCCGGCAGCACCGACAGCGCACGCTCGTACGCTTCAGCCGCCAGCGATCCCGCACCCACTTTGGCGTGAATCGTCGCGGAACGAATCCACAGATCCTTGAGCTGGGTCTGCCACTCCGGTCCTCGCGGCGTCGTCGAGCTGCTCTCTGTCGAGCTGGCATTGTGCAAAAGCTGGGGCAGCTTTTCGCTCGCTTCTTCGTCGCTGGCTAGCTCAAGATATTCACCGATCAGACCGAGCTGCGCCGGAGTCTTCCCGAGCGCCGCAAGCAGCAGCGCTTTGGCTCCCGCACTGTCTCCGCCTCGGAGCGCGCACTGTGCCGCCCGTCTTTGCCACGCGCTCTGACCTTTGTTTGTCTCGGCCAGCTCCGCCAGACGCTCGGCATAACCGCGTGCGTCGGACAGCTCGCCAAGCTGCTCTGCGCTGTCGTACACCGATGCGAGCAGCGTGCTCCACTCATGACGCAGTGCGTCGTCGCTGTCTTCCCCAAGTGGCGGCAGCAGCGCGAGCGCTTCTTTCAGCAGTCCTTGCGCCCGCAGGCTTTCCCCAAGCTGGCTCGACGCCAAGGTTGCCGCGCGCTGATAATCCCGTCGAGCTGCTTGCACTTGTCCGACGCTGGCAGCCTGGCTTGCTCGCTGCGTCAGCATCGTCAGCGCTTGCTCTGCATCGCCGCTCTCTTTGCCGAGCAGCAGCAGATCCAGATAGTGACTCGTCGCCGAGACATGCTCTGGCGCAAGCTGAAGGACCGACTGCCACAGCGTCCGTGCCTCGTCGAGCTTGCCGAGTGCCAGCGCCGCTTGACCCGCCGCATCCAGCGAGTCCGCGAGCTTTTCGATCGTCAGTGGCGTCGGCAGCGCGTCTCGCTGTTCGATGTACTTCGTCAGCGCACCCAGGTGTGAAAGTGCCGTCTCGAAGTCTTCTTGCGCAAACGCGGTCTCTCCGAGCCACAGCTTGTCGGACAGCGTACCCGGAATCAGCCGCTCGGCTTCTTTTAGCACCGTCAGCGTTCCGTCGAGATGTCCCAGCGCTTGCCGCGCCCGCGCTTGGGTTCTTAGCAGCCGTGCGCGCTCAATGTCCGGCAGCAGCGAGTTCGTCGTCGCTGCTGTCGTCAGAGCGGACTCGATCAGCTGATCAATCCGTGCCTGATCCGTGCTCGACGACAGAAGATCGAGCAGCGACAGCGTTGGTTCCAGAAGTCCCGGTGAAGCCGCCAGTGCTGCGTCGTAGAAGCGAATCGCCTCGTCGGTCTTTCCTTCCGACAGCGCCTTGTGTCCCAGGTGAACTTGCAGATCGGCGGCTCGACTCCCGACGAGATCCGCCTCGTGAATCGCTCGCTGTGCCAGCGCTTGTGCTTCGTCGACGTTGCCTTCCCGCTGCGCCAGCTCAAACAGCGACACCAGCACCTGCCCGAGCGCCCGTCGAACCAGCGCTTTTTGCGCCGGAGTCACCGTCGGAGCTGCATCCACCCGCGTCAGTGCATCACGCAGCAGTCGCTTCGCACCCTCGGTGTCTTCTTGCGCCGCGAGCGTAATCTGCGCCGCTTGACGAAGCGCCGCCACCGCTGCTTCCAGATCGTTTTGCTGCGACGACAGACGCTGAAGTGCCGCGACCAGTCCGGTGTGATTGCCACTTCGCTGATGCAGATCCACCAGCGCTTTGATCGCTTCCGCCGAGCCTGGCGTCTGATGAAGGATTCGCTCAAGCGCCGCTTCGGCCTCGGCAAATCGTCCCAGCTCCAGATCCAGCCGAGCCACTTGCAGCGTTAGATCGTTGCGCTTTGTCGCGTCCGCGTCGGTCTTTTCCAGCAGCGCAAGCCGCTTTGCTGCGACGGTGCGCGCCTTCGCTTGCTCATTTTTGCCGAGCAGCAGCGCTTGCTGTTCCGCGAGCAGTGCGTCGTCGCTGGGTCGAAGCTGACTGAGTTCCTCGAGAAGTCCCAGCAGCTTGTCGCGCAGCGCCGTCGATGGTGACTGCGGATCTTCCCCGTCGCGTGGCGTCGATTCACTCGGGGCTTGCAGCTTCTGCTTGATCAGCTCGTACTGACGGCGCAGCAGCGCTTCTTTTTCGTCGGACAGCGCGCTGGTTGTCACCGCCAGTCGCTCCGTCACAAGCCCGTCCATCTCTTCTTGACGCTGTAGCTTGCCGAGCAGTCGCTCGACGGTATTCCACGCCGCATCACGCTGTTCACGCAGCGGATCTCCGACGGGAATCGTCTCTCCGCTTTGCAGACGCTGACCTTGCGCCGCCAGCGTCTTGCGCAGTGCTTGCAGCGACAGCGTCAGCGCTTCGTCGGACTCATTGAGCTTGCGTTCCAGCAGATCCGCCGCCACGAGCAGCGCTTTGGCCGAATCCACCGCCGACTGCGAGCGCTGCGCACCGCTGCGATACGACTCAATCGCACGCGTAAACGACTTCTGCGCCTCGAACAGCTTGGCCATCGACAGGTGCGGTCCCGCGTCGCTGTCATCGATTGCCACCGCTTGCTGAAGCGCGTTCAAGGCCAGCTGATGCTTGTTGATCTCGCGATAGACCTCGGCAAGCTCGATGAGCAGCTTGAGCAGCGCCGAGTCACTGAGCAGCGCCCGTCGCTTTTCGAGCAGCGTCGCCAGATCCGCCAGCCGTCGCTGTTGTCGATACACACGCTCCAGACCCGACATCGCTTCGTCGGCGACATCGCTCTGCTTGAGCGCTTCTTGATACCGTCGCTCGGCCTGACCGAAGCGTCCGCGCTTTTCGTCCGCCTGCGCAGCGTCGATCAGCACCTTGGCCGCCCACTGCGGTGCGCCCGCTTCCGTCAGCTGATTGGCCAGGTTGTCGAGCACCGTCACCAGCTTCGCCGCTGGCTCTGCTTCGCCTTGTGCCGCGCGCAAGATTGCGTCGATGACGCTGCGAATGTGCTGCTGCTCAGCGACAAGCTCCGGCGTAAGCTGCGGCGTAAGAAGCTCTGACAGAGGCTGCGCAGACTTGCTGCTCGTCGGAACGCCTGCCGGGAAATACGTCATCCGCAGCGCTTGACCCGCCGCATCGACCGCTCGCACCGAGTCCGACGCACCTTGCTGCCACAGCGACGCAAGATACAGCATCTTCTGACGGAGCAGCTTCGGCTGACTCGCCACCAGCGCTCGCTCGGCGCGCACCACTTCGTCCCACGCGAGCAGCCCGAGCTTCTGACCGATGCGGAACAGACGACCACGCATCTCGGCTTGCGCGTCGCTGCCTTCGCTACACAGACCCAGCGCTTTGATGCAGGCCTTGAGCGCTCGCTGCGGATCGTTGCCATGATCATCGAGCCAGCCCGCGCTCTCGCACGCAACTTGCTGTCGACGCTGATCGCTCTGCGCCCGATCTTGCCGACGCATATCGACGGCAACCGCTTCTTTGATCTGACCGCTCAGCAGCGCCAGACGATGAATCTCTGCGATCGTCTCGGCAAACACCTCGTCGGCCACCAAGTCTTCGCTGTGATCGCGCTCGCCACCGACGGTAAATGCGTGAAGTCGTTCCCCCAGTGCACCCGCCGGATCGAACAGCACTTGCTCGCGAACTTTGGCCGATTCCCCGAGCAGCTTGTGAATGCGCAGCGACGTTTCTTCGATGCCAGCGTCGGTCATTCGCACCAGCTCATCGACGAGCGCGTGATAGACGTGCGCCAGCTCTCGGGCCAGCGACACCGACTCCAGCGCCAGCTCGCTGCTCTGCTCGCCGCCTTTTTTGTGCAGCGAGCGCACCACCCGATCCATCTCCGACAGAAGACGTCCTTGTGGACTGCGCTTGTCCGTCGCTGCCATCGCTGCGCTAACCGTAATCGGCAGCGATTTTTTCAGCAGACGGAACGCTTGAATCGGATCTGAGAGCTTTTGTTCCAACGTCGTCGACGCAGCCAGCGCCGAGTCCAGCGGAACATCGATCTTCGCGGCCAGCGCTCGCTCGACGCGCTGAACGTGCAGATCCGCCAGCGGCTTCCACTGACCGTATTTTTCCGCAATGCCCGCGAGCTGATCGATCGACATCAGGTCCGGTGCCAGCTCGAACGCTTGAATCCGCAGCGCGAACCCGTCGATCGGCTGACCCAGCTTTTCTTCGTACACCTGCGCCATCTCGACGAGGATTGCCGCAGCCTGCATCGCTTCATCTTGCTCGACCGCGATGTTCAGTCGCTGCTGACCAATTCCCACCACGTCGTCCCAGCGTCCGCGCTGCGCCGACATCTGGCTCATCGCTTCCAGCGCCTGCGTGATCAGACGACGAACCGCCGCTCTTTCGACGCTGTCCGGTGGAAGCTCTGGCGCCATCCGCACCGCACGCTCATACGACAGATAGGCGCGCCCCGCGTCTTTTCCGCGCGACTGCCACAGACGAGCAATCTCAATCGCTCGCTCGATCCGAGCCACCGGATCTTCCGTCAGCAGCAGCTCGCGTTCTTCACACGACACCGCCGCACGCACGTCGCCCAGCTCTTCGTACAGACCGCGCAAGTGACGGTGAACCCGCAGATCGACGATCGGCGTCTCGGCCTGCACTTTTTCCAGCAGCGCTGCCGCCTGACGCGGATTTTCCATGTGCTGCCCGAGCACTTCCGCCAGATCGAGCGCCAACGACAGACGCTCTCTCGGTGGCAGCGGCGGCTCCATCGGCTCGAGCTGCTTGCGGAGAACCTGCTCCAGCTCTTTCCACTCGCCGCGCGTCCGATGAATCTTTTGCAGCGCCGCCAGCGCTTCCCCGTCTTGCGGCAGACGCGCCAGCACTTCCCGAAACGCCCGCAAGCTCTTGTCGAGAAGCTGCGGATCATCCGCTTGCAGCGTCAGCCGTCCGAGCAGCCGATGAATCTCGGGACCGCTCCGACTGCTCTGCTTTTGCACCAGATCCAGCGTCGAAACCGCCAGCTCCAGCCGACCTTGCGCGCCATAGACCCGCGCCAGCTCGCACAGCACTTCTTCCGCCTCGGGACCGGGCGGACAGATGCGCACCGCGCGTTCCAGGTGTGACACCGATCGCGTCAGATCCCCACAGTCTTCCGCGATCTTGGCAATCCGACGATGCAGCGTCAGCTTCTCGCGCGGCGTCGGCGCAACCCGCAGATACGACTCCAGCACTTCGAGCAGCTCGTTCTTGCTTCCGACGAGCTGAAGCGCATCCGCCAGCCGCTTGAGCGCGTCACGATCCGACGGCAGCTCCGTGAGCAGGCTGCGACACACCCACACCATCATCTCGATGCTGTCTTGCCCGTCGAACTGCTCATCCCGTCGCAGAAGTCGCTGATCGCACAGCGTCATCATCCGTCGCAAGATGCCCAGTCGCTCGGCTTTGTCACTCGCCAGACCCGCTTGCTGTCGCAAAAGCTCTAGCTGCTGCGACGTGTCACCGCTCTGCTCGGCCAGCTCGATCAGCACTTTGATCGACGGCAAGTCACCCGGCGCAAGCTGCAACAGCTGATCGAGCACCGTCGCTGCATGCTTCGGCTCGTGGATCTCTCGATACAGCTGCGCCAGCCGTCGCAGATATTCCACGCGCGTTACATCGTCGGGCTCCATTCGCTCCAGCTCGACGATCAGCTCGTTGATCTGCATCTCCGTTCGCGTCAGACGCTGCCCGAGACGCTTGCGCTCACTCTGCGAACGCAGCGACGGAAGTAGCTCGTCAATCCGTCGCCAAATCGCCGCCGCCGACACCACGTCTTGCAGCTTCTTTTCGTACAGCTCACCCAGGTCTTCGAGCTGCTTGGCATAGCTTTGCAGATCGAGCCGCGCCGTCTCAAACTGCGCCGCCATGCGGTTTTCTTGAATCACCGCCAGCCCGATGAAGTCGCGACGGCTCTTGTAGTAGTCCGACAGCTTCCGAAACGCTTCGCTGTGCAGCGGCAGCTCGTGAAACGCTTGCTTGAGGCACGCGATATATCGCTCGGTGTCACCGCCTCGGTTGTAATAGTCGGCGGCTTCCATCATCAGCTCGGCGCGCTCCTCGGGCAGCGCCGCTTCCAGCGCGTCTTCTTCCCGAAGCTGACCGAGCCCCAGCTGATCGCCCGCCTTTTTCAGCACATCGACCAGCACTTGCCGCGTCTCGTGCCACTCATCCATCGAGCTGACCGCGTCGAGACCCGCTCGGCACGCATCCGCCACCGCTTGATAGTCTGGACTTCCCGTCTGTTCGTACAGCTTCAGCAGCTTCGGACCCCGACGAGTCACCCGCGCACCGCTGCGATACAGCTTGATCAGCTCGGGAAGTCCCGTCGCTGATGGCGTCCGCAGATACAGCGCTTCGACCAGCACCGCCGCCGTCACGTTGCGAATGTCCGCTTCCAGCGCCCGCTTCAAAAAGCCCAGCGCCAGCTTGTCTTGCTCCGCGAGCGGCTTGTCCTTGCTCTTGAGCAGATTTTCGACGGACAGCGGCGAAGAATTTCCCTCTTCTTCTTCCGCTTGCCGCAGCTTTTCCAGGATTTGCAGCAGCTCTTCGTCGAGATGCCGCTTCGCCAAGCCCAAAAAGATGTCGCTTGCGTTGCGACGAGCCTGCTCTTTTTCGCTGATGCCCGGCTGATAGTCGGGCGACATATACGACTCAGCCAGCGTCGATAGGAGCTGCTCGGGAACTTCCGTGTCTTCGCTCAGCTCGTTGTGCATCCGCAGCGCGCTACGCAGCACATCGACGGCTCCCGCCGGATCATGCAGTCGCAGCTTCAGGTGCCCAAGCTCCAGCGCCAGCTCCACGCCTTGCTGGGCTTCCCCCGCGACGAGATTCGCCAGATGCAGCTCAATCAGCCGCGCCACCATGTCCATGTCGCCGAGCGACTGATAGATGACGCGCCCGCGACGCAGCGGCTCCATGAAGTCGGGTCGCAGCTTGAACGCCTGCTGATAGTGCAGCAGCGCTTGCTCAAACCGGCCCAAGTCTTCTTCGCACAGCTTGCCCAGCTCGAACTCCAGCGACGCACCCAGCTTGGCTGCCGGCGGAGATCCAATCTGATCCGCCAGCTCAGCCAGCGCTCGTTCATAGGAAGTAAACGCTTGTTCCACATCGCCTTGCGCACGGAACTTTTCCGCTGCGCGACGTAGCGTCTCGGCGGCTTCCACGCCACGCTGGGACTTGGCGCGAGCAAGCAGCGCCTCAGCGTCGGGACTTTGGGTTGCGGGCGGATCTTTTCGTTCTGCCATTGACCACACTCTGTCGGCAGGGTCAGGACTGCCGCCCGATTACCGTACCATGGATTTTTTTCGTAGCCCACAAAGTCCTTTTTCCATCAGGACTTGCCGCAAAACCGACGCAACCGGCGGTGCTTCTTTGCGCTTTTCCTGCGCGCTGTCTCGCGGCATGCTGCTTGGGCTACGTCCGATTCCTTGCGCTGGCACTGTGGTCTTGCCTACACTGCCGAGCGTTTCGTGTGGGCCAACCTTCAGTCGAAGCACAAGCGAGAGATGACCTGTCATGAGCAAGGCGAAGACGGTTCTTGAAGTCCGCATCCTCAGCGGCGGAAGGGCCGGCGAGCAGCAGCTATTCTTCGACGCGAATGAAGTCCGCATCGGTCGTCATCCCACCGCTGATGTGCTGATTCCCGACGCGGTTGCCTCTCGTCAGCATGCCGTAATTGCCCGTCAGACCGACGACAGCTATCTGCTTTCCGATCAAGGGTCGACCGCAGGGATGTACGACTTGTCGACGGGACAGCGGATCAATCAGATTCCAATTCCTGCGACTGGCACCGTCGAAGTCTCTCTCGGGCCACCGGCTACCTCACCGCGCTGTCTGATTGGCGTCGGCACCGCGCTGCCCTTTGGTCGCTACCTGCTCACGGGACGACTCGGCGGCGGCGGCATGGCCGAGGTCTTTTTGGCTCGTCAGACCGGACTCGGCGGCTTGTTTCGTCCCGTCGCGCTCAAGCTCATTCAGCCCGAGATGTTCGAGATCGTCGATGCCTCTTCGATGTTTCTCGACGAAGCGCGCATCGCGTCCGAGATCAACCACCACAACGTCGTCAAGATCTTCGACGTCGGTGAGCAAGACGGCGTGCTCTTTTTGGCGATGGAATACCTACGCGGTGTCACCGTCGCCAGCTTGATTGGTCAGTTTCTCCGTCGCGGTGAGACGATGCCGCCCGACCTCGCGGCTGCCATCATCGCTCAGTCGTGCGCTGGACTGCATGCCGCGCACCAGCTTCGCGACAGCAACGGACGGCTGCTCAACGTCGTTCATCGCGATGTCAGCCCGTCGAACCTGATGGTCTTGCCCGAAGGTCTGGTCAAGGTCATCGACTTCGGCGTCGCGCGCGCCGACACCCGCCTGCTGCGCAAAGAAGAAGGTCTACAAGGTAAGCCAGCGTACATGTCGCCCGAGCAGATCATGCTTCAGCCGCTCGATGCGCGCTCGGACGTGTTTGCCCTGGGTGTGGTCCTGTACGAGATGTGTAGCGGTCAGCCCCTGTTCGCACGAGATGACACAGCAGCGACGTTCTACGCCATTGTGCGCGGCGAGATTACACCGCTCCACAAGGTGTGTCCGCAGGCCTCGCCGCTGCTGGAAGCGGTCGTTCACAAAGCGCTCGCGCGGCCTCTGGGCGATCGCTACAGCAGCGCTGCCGAGCTGTGCCAAGACCTCGACAAGGTTGTCGAAGAAGCGGGCGGTCGTTTTTCCAGCATCGGGGCGATCGGTCGCTTTTTGTCAGAGCACGGGATCGCGCTGCAAGCGGCTCCCCCGTCGCTGCTTCACGAAGTTCCCAAGGCCCTGTATGGCCGCAAGCGCGACGATCGCTCGTCAGAGTTTGTCGATGAAGAAGCGCTCGCCGACGAGTCGTTTGGTTCCGTCAGCGCGCGTCCAGCCTCGGGCCGATCGTCCGATGCGCTGCCCAGCACGTCCAAGTCGCAAGATCGCGCCATTCGCTCGGGAGAGTTTCAGCAAGCGTCTCGTTCCAGCGACGGAGTGCCTCTGTGGACCGTCGATCCGCGACGAAGTCCAGGCTCAGGACGCACCAACCTGGCTCTGTTGTGTCCGCTCGCCGACGAGCCCCATCGCTTGGCTGGCTTGGTCCTGGGTGATCGCTATCGACTGCTGCGCTTCATTGGCTCGGGGCCCAAGCGAGAGGCGCTGTATCCCAAGCTGTACTTTCAGGCCGAGCTGCTCAGCGACGGTCCCGGCGAAAAGCGATCGCGAGATGCGGGCATCCTGCGCGGCGGTCACGTCGCGGTTGCGGTGTGCGGTCGTGGTCCCAAGCTTCAGCCCTTGTCACCGACGGGAAAGGCCAAGCTCGCTGCCTTTGTGGACGCGCGCCAGATCCAGGCTGAACAGAAAATTTTGCTGCCGATGCTCTCGAGCGGAACGGTGCAGACCCGTGACGACACCGATCCTGACGGAAGCGGTGCCAGCTTCGTCGTCATGCCGCTGTGGGAACGTCGTCTGCCTACCGTCGGACAGCTCTCGACCACCGAGCGTCTCAAGCTGGTTGAGCGCCTGTTTTCGTCGCTGACGGAGCTACATCGCAGCGATCCGCGCTTCGTCCACGGCTCGATTCGTCCGTCGAGCATTGGCCTGTGTCTTGCGACCGACGCGCCGGTGCTGCTCGATTTTTGTCTCGAGCTGATTCTCGGCGAGCCGCTGTTTCCGCCGGGAATGGAAAGACCACTGCTGCTCGATCCGTACCTGGCCCCCGAGTGTTATGGCGGCGCACCGCAGAGCCACAAAAGCGACGTGTTTTCCGTCGGAGCTTTGGCCTACGAAATGCTCGGCGGCGATCTGCAGATCCTCACCCAAGCGCTGCGTTCTCGACGGGGCGTTCCGCGCTTGCCGCCGCAGCGAGGCGTGCCGCCGCACATCGAAAATGCGATCCTGGCGGCGCTGCGTCCCGAGCCCGCGCAGCGACTGACCGCCGAGGAACTGGCACCGCTGCTGACCAGCTCGCCGAGCGGCCCACCGATGGATGTGGTGGCCTCGCGATCGTCGGCGCTGCTGTTGCCTTCGTCGGGTGAGACGCTGCGTCAGCGCTTGCCAAGTGGCGAAGAGATCAGCCTGCGAACGCTGCCGCTGCTGTCGGGTCAGCAGCCGTCGGTGCTGCCGCTTTCTCTCGTCGAGCCGCCCGATGCGCTGCCTGCCGAGCTGTCGCTGCTCCTCAGCGGTGAGACGATTCAGCTCGAGCTGACCGAGCCAGGCCGTGGCCGCGATCGTCCGAGCCTGTATCACGATGTCCGCGAGCCAAGCACGCGACTCGACTGTCTGACGCTGCTTCCGACGGAAAAGCAAGGGCACTTCGATGTCGGGCACCGTCGCTCATCCGTCGCGCGCATTGGCTATGCCAGTCAGGAAAGTACGACCGGACGCAGTGTGCTCGAAGTGTCCGTCGCAGAGCTTGGCATTTCCATTCGCTCAGCGGGACCGCTGCGTCGTCTGACCGTGCTCTACAACAAGTCAGCGACGCAGCCGCTGTGGTACGCGCTGTGTCTCTGTCTGGGCTAGCCACACCCGCAGAAGGAACGCTTAGTTTCGCAGCGAGATCACCGGCGCCGGAATCCGTCCGCCCAGGCTGATAAACCCGTCGGGTTGATACTTGGACACCGGCATCACGATCGCTTGCCCGAGCAGCCCGCCAAAGTCCACCGTCTCACCCGGACCTTTGCCCGGCACCGGAATGATTCGCACGGCGGTGGTCTTGTTGTTAAACGTTCCGATCGAGATCTCGTCGGCAATGATCGCGGACAGCATCGCTGGCGACGTGTCACCTGGCACCGCAACCATGTCCAGGCCAACCGAGCACACCGCCGTCATCGCTTCCAGCTTGTCGAGCGACAGCGCGCCACACTTGACCGCTGCGACCATGTCGTGATCTTCGGACACTGGAATGAAGGCTCCCGATAGACCACCGACGCTGCTGGTCGCCATTGCGCCGCCTTTTTTGACCGCATCGGTCAGCAGTGCCAGCGCCGCCGTGGTGCCGTGACAGCCGGTGCGCTCTAGGCCCAGGATTTCCAGGATTTCCGCGACGCTGTCACCCATCGCAGGCGTTGGAGCCAGCGACAGATCGACGATGCCAAAGCGTACCTTTCCGCCGAGCCTGCGCGCCACTTCTTGACCGATCAGCTCTCCGGCGCGCGTGACCTTGAACGACATGCGCTTGATCGTCTCGGCCACGTCGGTGAGGCTGATCTTCTTTCCCGACTCTCGCAGCCGACGCAGCGCCGACAGCACCACGCCGGGACCGCTTACGCCGACATTCAGCGTCAGATCGCCTTCGCCGATGCCGTGATTGGCTCCCGCGACGAACGGATTGTCTTCGGGCATGTTCGCAAACGTCACCAGCTTGGCGCAGCCGATGCCACCGCGATCTGCCGTCGCCTGCGCGAGCGCGCGAATGACATGACCCATCAGCGCGATCGCGTCCATGTTGATGCCCGCGCGCGTCGTCGCCACGTTGATCGAGCTACAGACGCGCCCCGTCGTCGCCAGCGCCTCGGGAATCGACTCCAGCAGCACCGAGTCGCCCGTCGTCATTCCTTTTTCACACAGCGCCGAAAAGCCCGCGATGTAGTCGATGCCCAGCTCCTCAGCGGCGCGATCGAGCGCCTGCGCGAGCGGCACGTAGCTCGATGCTCCCGTCGGCTCACCGATGAGCGCGATCGGCGTCACCGCGATGCGCTTGTTGACGATCGGCACGCCGTACGTCGCGTTCACTTCTTTGGCGATCGGGACCAAGCGCTCGGCGCTGCGCATGATGTGTTCGTAGACGCGACGGCTGGTCTCGGTGATGTCCGACGTCGCACAGCCGCGCAGGCTGATTCCAAGCGTCACGGTGCGAATGTCGAGGTGCTCTGTCTCGATCATGCGCAGGATGGCGCGCGTCTCTTCCAAGTCGAAGATCATGTCGATTCTCCCGTCAGACGCGGTGCAGCGATCGCACGAGGTCTTCGTGCATCAGCATGACGTGAAAGCCCATCGACGCAGAGGCCTGCTGGAGCGCGGTCTTGAGCTGCGCAAAGTCCACCTGCATCTCGGCAATGTCGACGATGACCAGCATCGTGAAATAGTCTCCGACGAGCGTCTGCGAGATATCGAGGATGTCACCGCCCAGCTCCGCCAAGATCGCGGTCAGCTTGGCGACCACGCCTTTTTGGTTGCGTCCCGTCGCGGTGATCACGACCTTGCGACGCGCGCGGCTGCGCTCCGACTCCAGATACGTCGAGCAGTAGTCGGCACTCGGCGGCAAGCCCGGCGCAGTCTCTGTCACCGTCGTGCTACCGAGCGCGGCCATCACCTCGCTCGCCACCTTTTCGACCACCGATTCATCGGTCTTGCCCAGACGAACCAGGATCTGTTCTGCGACGCGCGCCGCAACCTGGAGCGTGTCGCTTCCGACGCTGGGTGAGCCAACGGACACCCGAATTTTTCGCGCCGTCGCGCGCTCTTTGGCCAGCGGGGTAAGCTCTGCACCGGGTTCGATGAACAGCTCACCACCGTCGGGAACTTGGGCTACTTCTGCATGCGTGACAATGCGCGCCATGGATCGATCTGCCTCTTTGCGAATGACTTGCGGCTTGTGCGGCGCCGCGAGGCAGGCACTCTAGCAAAAGTTTTTTGCCTTGTCGGGGCATCGATTCCGACGGACGAGTGACTAGGTAGCGAGCGCGTCCTTGCTGGCAGCCCGACGACGCAGGTTCAGCACCACGATGCCGATCGGTGAAAGCGGCAGAAAGACCGCGAGCGCAGCCAGACCGACCACAAAGCCCACGCCGACTGCGATGCAAAACTGAGCAAGCTCACTTATTTTCACAGACGTGACTTCGCCGCTCGGCACGCTGAGCTTGGTCCGCACGTCGCGAACCTGCATCGACAAGAGCGACTCGGCATCTTGACCGTACAGCGACTGACTGCGCAGGCCGCGGACAAAGGCGCGAAAGATCCGACGCGGCGACGCCAAAAACGCGCCCATCGCCGACAGGTTGATAAACCAAGCGAACGGCTCGTTGTGACAGCCAGCGGCCAGCTCCCACGCGCCGATCTCCAGCTCTCCGATGAACGTGGTGTCGTAGCCGGTCAGGATGTGGTGCATGTCGTGGAAGCGCAGCGCGCGCACCCTCGACGCACTGTTGGGAAACGGCAGCGGCACCGGCCCGATCTTGAAGTCCACCCACGGATCGTTATAGCCACCGTCCGCGCCGAAGTGATTGGCGGCGAAGTATTCGGCCCGAGCCTCGCGCATCGTCAGTGAAGGTTCGTAGTGAATCACGGTCATGGCTGCTCTCTCCTTGGTAACTCAAAAAATGAGCATGCTCATTTTTTACCGCGAAGCTTGCATCCTGTCAAATGAGTCGCTACAGCTTCAGAAGAAGCAGCTCACACTCCGCACAAAAATGACCAAGAACAACAAGTCCAACAGTACACGCTCGCAGTCGGGTCATCGCAAGCGTGTCGTCAGCCCAGCGCAGGTCGCGCAGGATGCGGATCCCGAAGAGCGCAGCCGACGAGAGCGCAACAAGCTGGAAAAGCGCGATCGCATTCGTCAAGCGGCTTGGGAGCTGTTCATCAGCCAAGGCTTTGACAGCACGACGACGCGGCAGGTGGCGACGCGGGCGGGCGTGGCGAGTGGCACGCTGTTTCTGTACGCCACCGACAAGGTCGATCTGCTGTTTTTGGTGATGCACGATCGCTTGGCGGATGCGACGGACCGAGCCTTTGCGACGCTGCCGACGAAGGCTCCGCTCATCGATCAGCTGATCCACCTGTTCTGTGTGCTGTATCGAATGTACGCAGAGCAGCCACCGGCGCTGGCGATGGCGTTCATTGCCACGCTGCCGGGCGCGCGGGGTCCGAATGCAGATCGAGTGAACGCGCTCACTTTTGCGTTTATGTCACGGCTTTCGGCGCTGCTTCGCGACGGTCAGGCTCGCGGTGATGTACGCGCCGATCTGCCGCTTCAGACGGCAGCGAGCAGCGTGTTCGCGTGTCACTTTATGCGGCTGCTCGGCTGGGCGTCGGGAATGATGGCGCTACCGACGGAAAAAGATCCGAGCTTTCGGGAGCTGATGGATGTGCTGCTGCGCGGAATTGCGCAAAAGTGACGAGCGAGCGACGAGAAAGCGGGGAAGAAGGATGCGCTCCGTCGAAGCCAAGACGGAGCGAAGCGGGCTAGACGGACTTGGCGGATTCCTTGAGCGCGGCAGCCTTGTCGGTCTTTTCCCACGAGAACGTCGACTCGGTGCGGCCAAAGTGACCGTACGCAGCCGTCGGCTTGTAGATCGGACGAAGCAGGTCCAGCTCACGGATCAGCGCCGCCGGACGGCAGTCGAAGTGCGCGCGGACCAGCTTTTCCAGCGAGTCGTCGGAGACTTTGCCCGTGCCGAAGGTGGTGACGTGGATGCTGACCGGAGCCGCGACGCCGATTGCGTAGGCAACCTGGACTTCGCAGCGATTGGCCAGGCCCGCAGCGACGATGTTCTTGGCGATGTAGCGCGCGTAGTAGCAAGCCGAGCGATCGACCTTGCTCGGATCTTTGCCCGAAAACGCGCCGCCGCCGTGACGTCCCCAGCCGCCGTAGGTGTCGACGATGATCTTGCGACCCGTCAGACCCGAGTCGCCCATCGGACCACCGACGACGAAGCGTCCGGTCGGATTGATCAGAAAGCGCGTGTTTTTGTCGAACAGGTGCGACGGGATTTCCTTGCGCACCACTTCTTCGATGATCGCGTCGGTCAGCGTCTTGTGCGCAACGTCCGGCGAGTGCTGGCTCGACACAACCACTGTCTCAACAGCGACGGGACGATTGTTTTCGTAGCGCACCGAGACCTGCGATTTTCCGTCGGGACGAAGGAAGGGCAGGGTGCCATCTTTGCGAACCGCCGCGAGACGACGCGACAGCTTGTGCGACAGCGAGATCGGCATCGGCATCAGCTCTTCGGTGTCGTCGCACGCGAAGCCGAACATCATGCCTTGGTCGCCAGCGCCTTGCTCTTCGGGATTGTAGACGCCGTGTCCATCGACGCCGAGCGCGATGTCAGGTGACTGCTGCTCGACGGCAACCATGACGCCGCAGGTCTTGTAGTCGAAGCCCATGTCGGAGTCGGAGTAGCCGATCTCCTTGACGGTGTTGCGGACGATCGTCGGAAAGTCGAGGACCGCTTTGGTGGTGATCTCACCCGCAAGCAGCACGAAGCCGGTCTTGGTCAGCGTCTCACAAGCAACACGCGAAGTCCGGTCTTGCGCCAGTGCCGCGTCGAGCACCGCATCAGAGACCTGATCGCACAGCTTGTCGGGATGTCCCTCGGTGACTGACTCCGAGGTAAAGATGAAGCTAGACATGGACTCTCCTAACTAGTTCTCGTCGAGAATGAAGGCTGTTTTTGTGCCAGAAGTCGCTCAAAAGTCAACGTAAATGAAGCCCTGATCTTCCGCGCCCGAACACAGCAGCAAGATCACGATCACGATCGCGATGCCCAGGCCCATTCCAAGATCGGCCAGGAGCGCTGTGGCGACGGACTTCGGCACGCGTGAGGGATTCATGTAGCCAGCTGCGGCTATTCGATCGCGAGGAACTTCACGGTCACGATCTCGTATTCACGGTTGCCGCGCGGCGTCTTGACTTGGACGGTTTCTCCGGCGCGGTGACCGATCATTGCCCGGGCGAGCGGCGAGGTCAGGCTCATCTTGCCAGCCTTGATGTCGCCCTCGTGCTCCCCGACGATCGCGAAGGTTTGGCGCTCTCCAGAGTCGGTGTCTTCGACGGTGACTGTTGCACCAAACACCACTTTGTTACCGGACAGCGTCGAAGGATCGATGACATCAGCGAGAGCAACAAGCTCTTCCAGCTTGCTGATGCGACCTTCGTTGTGTGACTGGGCTTCCTTGGCCGCGCTGTACTCGGCATTTTCGGACAGATCGCCGTGTGCGCGGGCTTCTTCAATGGCTCTTACGATCTTGAACCGCTCGACCTCTTTGCGGTGCTTGAGCTCGTCCTTCAGCGTCGTAAGACCCTTCTTGGTCATTGGGTACTTGTCGGCCATGCGGGACAGAGCATGCATGCGACCGCGCAAGTGATGCAAGCGACAAAAAACCGTCCCATTTGTCGCTAAGATGCCGACCGCTTATGAGCTCTCGGCGACCTTCGGCGATTTACACCCTGCTGTTTTCGGTGCTGCTGTTGACGATCTGCACCTGCGTGCTGCATCGCGAGGTTCTCTTCGGCGGCGCGATCTATCACATGGACGACGCGGCGGATAACTACTATCCGGCGCGTGTGGCGTTCAAGCGAGCGCTGACCGAGCGAACCCTGCCATCGTGGGAAAATACAACGATGTCGGGCTGGCCGCTCGTCGCGGACCCGTATTACGGCTACTTCTATCCGCCCAACGCGGTGTTCTATTTTGGTCAGCGAAGCGGAGAGCCTCCGTCGGGAATTTCGGCTGGCGTACCGGCGGGACTCGGGCTGTCGGCGGCGCTGCACATGTGGATCGGTGGGCTCGGGATGCTGTGGCTGCTGCGACGGCGTGTGTCCTGGTCGGCTGCGCTGTTCGGTGCACTGGCGTTTGCGCTGTCGTCGTTTCAGGTGGTGCGAATCCGTCACATCATCTTCGTGCAAGCGGTGGCGTGGCTGCCGTGGCTGCTGTGGTCGATCGAATACTTTCTTCAGACGGGAAAGCGCAAGAGCTTGGCCGCCGCGGCGCTGTGTTCGGGGCTGCTGCTGCTGGCGGGCGCGCACTCGCTGCTGCACTTTTTGCTGTTTCCCGTGATCGTGTATGCCGTCGGAAGGCTGCTGACCTTTGCCTGGCAAAGGCCGCCTGGACAGAGGCTCCGGTATTTGCTGATTCAGACGGGCTCGTTGGCGATGGCTGCGACGGTGGGAGCGCTGCTCGGGGCGATTGCGCTGTTTCCGACGCTGCTTCAGATGCCACTGACGGGACGCGCGCTTGGGACGGACTATTACTTCGCGTCGACGTATGCCTGGCCGGCGTGGAAGTACTGGCAGACGCTGGTGATGCCCGATCTGTTCGGTCGCGGGGAATGGCGTGGCGAGCCGTGGGTCGGCAAGTGGAATCACTGGGAGATCGCGGGCTATTACCAAGGCGTCGCGGCGCTGATGCTGGCGATTCCGGGTTCGATCCTGGCGGTGTGGCGACGGAAATCGGTCGAATCCAGCGATGAAACCGGCGCGGATGGTGTGCTCTCGCACGTCCAAGGTCTGGAGCGACCGCTGCTGCTTCTTCTGTCGTTTGCGGCGCTGGTGATTGCGCTCGGCGACGGTGGACCGCTGCATCCTTTGCTGTTTCGCTACTTTCCGCTGTATGCCGCGCTGCGCTGTCCGTCGCGATCGCTGTCGATTTTGGTGATCACGGTGCCAATCCTGGGCAGCGTTGGGGCCGAGCTGCTGCTCGCGGGCTCGCACAAACAGACGCTGCGACGGATGCTCCTCGGTGGACTGGCTGTTGTCGCGATCATCGTCGCTGGCGTGCTGTATCGCGGACAGCTTGTGAAGCTGGCGACGGTGGCACCGCTGGCGAAGCAGCTTGCGCTGTTGGCCAAAGCACACGCGACGCTGCCGGTGACGCTCGTCGCGGCGCTGCTGGCGGTGCGTCTGCTTGGCGGGCTGACGGGCGCGATGCCGCTTGTGCTGCTGTCGCTTGTGACGATCGCGGATCAGCTGCCCATCGACCGAGGCTATCTGCATCCGCAGCCGATCGATTATGCCTACGGAACCGAGCGCTTTGCGGCGGTACAGTGGCTGCTCGATCGGCAGACTCCGGCGGAGCTGCCCAAAGACTCGCCGCCGCTCTACGATCGCTTTGTGTCGGATCCGCGCGGACCGTTTCGCTTGCTCGCCGTCGGAGAAACCATCGGTCGGCCCAGCGCGAGCGGCTATGGCTCGATTCAGCTCTGGCGCTATTCGCACCTGCTGTACATCCTCAACCACGGCACGGTCTATCCGCATCAGCGACTGAAAGAAGACCTGGCGGCGGCGATGCTGTGGCGGCTCGATTCGCCGATCGTCGACATGCTCAATGTGCGCTATCTGATTGGAACTACGTCGCCGGGGCCGCACTGGATGCAGCGTTTCCGTCCCGATCCAGGTCAGCCGCCGAGCGCTCGCTTCGAGGCGTACTGGGATTCGCAGCTATCGGTGTTTGAAAATACGAAGGTGATGCCCCGAGCGTTTGTCGCGTATCAGGCGAAGCTGGCCAAGACGCAGGCCGACGAAGCGGTATTGGTGGCCAAGTCAGACTTTGATCCGCACCGAGAGATCATCCTCGGACAGCCGAGCAAGCCTTCGCTGGGCACGCAGCCGCCGATCGTCGAAAACCAGGGACGCGCGCACTCATCGGCGCAGATCGTCGAGTATCACCGACATCGCATCGTCCTGTCCGCCGAGGCGCTGGCGCCGGGTGTGCTGGTGCTGGCCGATTCCTATCATCCCGACTGGAGCGTACACGTCGACGGACAACCTCAGCCGCTCTATCCGGTCAACCTGGCACTGCGCGGCGTGGCGCTGTCACCGGGAACGCATCGCATCGAGCTGCACTATCGCGATCGAGGGCTTCGTCTGGGTGTGATGCTGTCGCTGCTTGGCTGTTTGGGCTGGCTTTTGCTGCTGTACTTCGGCGCGCGGAAAGATCGCGAGAAGGTTCATGTATAATCGGCAGTACTGCTAGGAGTCGTCGTGCCTCGGATCTTTGTTTCCCAGAAGCGTGTGCAGCAGTGGACTGAAGAAGGTCGCATCCAAATCGAGGGCAACCAGATGACGCTGCCCGAGCTGGGTCGCATGTTCCGTCTGACCGAAGCGTTCTACGTCGAGCGCGCGGTGTCTGACGGGGGTGACTCGCTGGGTCTGCGCGGTCGCGTCAAGACGAGGAACCAGATTGCGCAGCTTGGTGGCGAGGTGTTTTTGAACTCGCTGGTGATTGGCGAAGCCGCGTACGAAGGGGACCCGGGCTTCGTCGGTGAGCCTGTTGCTCGATCCGCCAAGCAAGTCAGCTCTCGTCAGGATGCTGCACCGGCGCGCAGCTTGTCGAATGCGACGACGGGAAAAGTTGCACCGAAGCAGCCCGCGTAGCGCTTGTCGCGCTGTGTGTTCGTTCGGCTGCTGGGAACGAATCGCTCCAAAAACAAAAAGGGCCGACTGCACGATGGCAGCCGACCCTTTAGGAACCACTTCGTTAGGACGAGTTACTTCTTCTTGGCGGGCGCCTTCTTGGCGGGCGCGGCCGGCTTCTTGGCAGGCGCTGGAGCCTTCTTGGCGGGCGCCGGAGCAGCCTTCTTGGCAGCCGGAGCAGCCTTCTTGGCAGCCGGAGCGGCCTTCTTGGCAGCCGGAGCAGCCTTCTTCGTGGCCGGCTTCTTGGCGTCAGCCTTGGTCTTCTTGCGCTTCTGACCACCCACCGCGCGCTTCGCACGCGACACATCACCGTGCGAATCGAGGAAGTACAGGTAGCCTTCCTCACGGTTGAAGCTGCCGTTGGCAACCTTCTCAGCCTTGCCAGCCGGCGAGGCCTGACCCGCACGCTTCATCGGGGTCTTCCACACTTCGGTGCCCCGAAGGAAGTACAGGTAACCGTTCTCACGCTTGATGTTTAGCTTCGCAACTTTCTCGGCCATTACTTTCCTCCATCTCTCAGAGGGGTTGGGTTTGAATTGACACTATTTGAGGCCCGACGAGGCTGTCAATTCGTTTTGTGCGGAAAGGATCACTTTTTTTCGTCGACCGCAACCGGCTGCTCTTCGGGGGAAATCCAATTATCGTCGGAGATAACCGTTTTCCCGTCTGAATGGCGGAATTTGGCGATTTTCGGCGATTCAGACGGGGTTTTCTTCAGCGCACGCGAGCGCAGATCACCTGCTCTGCGCTGACGGGGCTTAATGACTGTCCGTCGAAGCCTCCTGAGCGATGCCAGACCGAGAAGCCGTTGTAGTGCAAAAGGGCTTCTAGTTCGGCTGGATAGAGCTGTCTCTGGGTCAAATGAATGGTCCGAGGCGGGCTCGAAGGCTGTTTTTGCGGTCCGTGATCGCGCTCGAGCTTCCGAGAGCGTTCCAGATCGGGCTCATAAAAGAGACGAATGAACAGCACTTGGCTCTCTGGGTCGTAGTCGTGGCAGGTGCTGTAGAGGAAGGGCTCGCCGGTGACAGGGTGCTTAAAGCGCGTCTTCGACAGACGCTTGTCGCCGCTCTTTGCCAGCCACAGCGGATCGGGATTCACCACATCAAAGGCAAACAGTCCGTCGGGATGCAGCAAGCGTCGCACTTCAGATAGAAAGCGCTCGAGATCGCCTCGGGTGTAGAGGTGCTGCATTCCATGAAAAGGACAGAGGATCAGGCGAAAGCGCTCGCTCGATGGCACGTCGAGGGGAAGCTGTCGAAAGTCGGCGCGAACCAGCTGGGCACGCTCACGGACCTTTTCACCGACGCGAACGAGTCGCTGCTGACAGCGCACGAGCATCTCTTTGGACAGATCGACGCCGATGACGCGATGTTTGTCGCGGCACAGCGGCACAAGCAGACGTCCCGACCCGCAGCCCAGCTCGACGATTGGCTGCGTGGCGTGCGGACTCTTTTGATAGACGGACGCCACATCCGCCGCGAGCTGCCGATACCAAGCAATGTCGTGACGTCGGCTTTGAAAGTCGTGATCGTATAGCTCGACGTCGCGATAGTAGTCACTGGTTCCAAGCTCGAGCGCTGACTGATGTTCTTCGGTCATGCGCCTCTTCTACTTCAGCCCTCGCGAAAGCGTGTGCGGAAACTTGACGAAGCGGCAAAGCCTGTCCATGGTCGCCGCGTGCGGATCCTCGGGCTGGATGTGGGGAGTAAGACGATCGGCGTCGCGCTGAGCGATGAGCTGTTGTTGTGTGCGCATCCTCAAAAGACGCTGATGCGACGGGGAACGCGCAAAGATGTCGAGACCGTGATGGAGCTTTGTAAAAAGCACGGTGTCTCGCAAGTGGTCGTCGGGCTTCCGTATGACTGTGAGGGCAACGAAGGTCATCGCGCCAAGCGGGTGCGTGTGCTTGGTGATGCGCTCGCGGCGGCGGGTCTGACGATTGAGTATCAAGACGAGAGCTATTCGACGGTGGAAGCCGAGAGCGTGCTGCTGGAAGCGGATCTGTCGAGAGCGCGACGTAAGGAAGTGGTGGATCGCTTGGCCGCAGCGGTGATCTTGCAGGCGTGGCTGGATGCGCAGCGTCCGAGTCAGCTTTCGTCGGAGGAGCCGTTATGAGTCGGCTGTCCCTGGCTGCTCGACAGCGACTGGCTGCGCTGGTGGTCTTTTTGACCGTCGGTGGTGCAGTCGGTGTTGGCGGTCACTTTGTGTGGCAAGCACTGCGCTATCCCGATCGGCCCGGTCCCGCGTCGGGGCCAGGTGACACGCGCATCGTGATCATCAAAGGCATGAGCCTGTCGGAGATCTCGCGGCTGCTCGCCGACAAAGACATCATCAATCACCCGGAGTGGTTTCGCTTTTACGCGAGCGAGCGCGGCGTGGCGTCGAAGATTCGCGCGGGTGCGTATTCTCTGTCGGCGCGGATGTCGCCTCGTCAGATCCTCGATACGCTGCTGTCGGGCGCGCGGGAGCCGGAAGTGCCGGTGACGATTCCCGAAGGCAAGCACATGCTGGAGATCGCAAAGCTCCTCGAAGAGGCGGGAATCTGCAAAGCCGTCGAGGCAGAGCGTCTGATGCGCGATCCAAGCTATGCGCTGTCGCTCGGGCTGAGCGGAGGCTCGCTCGAAGGCTATCTGTATCCCGACACGTATCGCTTTCCGCCGGGTGTGCCGTGTACGCGGGTGCTGCCGGCGCTGGTGAAGCGAACACAGAAGGTGCTCGGCGAGCTAAAAGCGCAGTACTTCGAGGGTCTGCGCGTGCTCAACCGTCAGTACAAGTTCGGTGATCGCGAGATCATCATCATGGCGAGCTTGGTCGAAAAAGAGACGGCGCGTCCCGAGGAGCGGCCTCGGATTGCTGGTGTGTTCTTGAATCGTCTGCGGCTGCCGACGTTTAAGCCGCATCGGTTAGAGACGGACCCGACGATCATCTACGGCTGTACGGTTCCCGTCGAAAAGAGCGAAGCCTGCAAGCAGTTCCAAGGTCGGATTCGGCGGATTCACCTGCAAGATCCCGACAACCCGTACAACACCTATACGCACGAAGGGCTACCGCCGGCACCGATCAGCAATCCGGGTCGAGCGGCGCTCGCGGCGGTGCTGGCCCCGGATACGACGCCGTACCTGTACTTTGTGTCGCGCAACGATGGAACGCACCAGTTCTCGGTGACGCTGGAAGAGCATCAGGCGGCGGTGAACAAATATCAGCGCAGCGGGCACTAGAACGCGCCATGGGCTGATTTCGTAGGCCGCACAGGGGTTTGGGCGCAGGCGATAAACCTGCCGTTGCGGAAGCTCCGGGCGCGCTTAGATTGGCCTTATGTCGAGTTCGCACAAGTCCGCTGAAGCTGGATCGTCGTCTGAGCGTCGCTCTTCATCCTGGCTGGCTGATTGGTCCGCGAAGCTGTTTCCGGTGACCCCGGATGGCAGCACGGCGCTGCGAGATTATCGGATCTTGTCGTCGCTGGTCGGTCTGGCTGCGCTGGTGGCGCTGGCCGCGATTCCGAGGATGCCGGTGTTTGTCGCGCCACTCGGGCTGATGGTGGGCGTCGCGTACTATCTGATCTTTGCTCGTCGAGAGCGACTGCGTCAGAAGCTGCTGGCCGCGCCGTTTCCCGATGCCTTTCGCGATGTGCTCCGTCAGCGTGTGCCGCTGTACGTGCAGCTGACCGACGACGAAAAGCGTCGCTTCGAAGGCGAAGTTGCGGTGTTTTTGGGGGAGCAGCGGATCTATGCGCTCGGTGGGCTGGAAGACGGCGACGATGCGGCGCAGGTGAAGCTGACCGACGAGCATCGCGTGCTGATTGCGGCGAGCGCGGCGATCCTGCTTCTGGGACGACCGGACTGGCGGCTGCCGACGGATCGCGACATCGTGGTCTATCCGACCTCGTTTGCCGAGGAGACGTACTCGATGGAGCAGAACGCGCACGCGATTGGCATGGTCCACGCGCAAGGTCCGATTCTGTTTGCGATTGCGGCGATCGAGCAGAGCTTTCCTCGTCGTCAGAGCTGGCTGCACGGAAGTGGGCTGTTCCAGAGCCAGCCGCAGTTTGCGCAGTCGCACGTCGGGCTGCATGAGTTTGCGCACGTCCTCGACTTTCTGGGTCAGCAAGGACGCTCGACGGGCGTGCCGGTGCTGCTGCCGCCGAGTGTGCAGCGAGAGTGGCATCAGCAGCTTGCGATCGAGCGGGAGCGTCTGATGGACGGCAACTCGGTGCTCAATCCGTATGGGCTGAAGAACGAAGCAGAGCTGTTCGCGGTGTCCGTCGAGAGCTTCTTTCAAGACTCGACGCGGCTGCGCAGCCATCACCCGGAGCTATACGGCTTGCTGTCGGACTTTTTTAACCAAGATCCGGCGTCGCGGATGGTTCCGATGCAGTCGGTGGTTCAGCTTCGTCCGTGGTTTTCGCTCGGCAACACACCGCGCTATCTCGCCTAAGACTGCCTCGTAGTCGGCTCGATTCGCTCTCGCCTGTCCTCGTATTTCTCTCTTTATCCCACACAGTCGCTGCGTAGTATCCACATAGTGAAGATCTGATGCGTGCGTTGAATGCACAGTGAAGTCACTTGCGCACAGCGTATTGATGATTGTGCGTTTTGACTTCATGTCAGGCGATTGTCTGGCAAATAACCACCTGTGCGTAGCGTGGAAGCGAACGGAGAGCGGTTCGTACATTGTCGCGAGCTGCGGCGTGTTGTCGGCCAGTGCGGACCTTCTGCTACCACGCGCTACCTGCTGCCACAGCGCTCCACACCGGATCATGGACAACCTGTGAATAACTGTGTGTACACAGGTCGGATCTGGCTGATTTGCAGGCACTTTCTTGTCAGCGCCTAAAATTTAAGCAGCGGCCCAAGGTGCCGTTTTTCGTCGATTTGGGGGGCGATCCACCTTACCGAAACGGTCCACAGTTATTGCTGAAGGTACGGAGTGATCGATTTTGGTCAGACCAATTCAAGACACACAAAGGCCAGGTGACAGGATGTTTCCATGGTCCGAAAAACACATGAATAAAGATGGCGATTTGCCAAATTCCTGTTTGGTTCCTTGCAGGTAGAAGCGGCCAAGCTTCTTGTCTAATTGACGCGGCAAGAGTTAGAATCGTGCGGTCCAAAAAGATACCTACGCAAAAGGCCCATACCCATGACAGATATCGTGCAGGCACTCGCGACCTTGGATAGCGACCCGACGCAGGCTCAAGCCCGAGAGCGGCTTGTGGCGGTAGCGAAGGTTGCGGCCCAGTCTTCGAGTGAAGCGGCAGCGCAGGCCAAGACGGCGGTGCGCGAGGCCCAGAAGCGTTATCGCGAGCGCGGCGATGCAGAGCTGTGGCTCGCTCTGTGTGACGTTCTCCTCGATTCCGGCCTGGTGACGGTGGCCAGTGAGCGAGCGGAGCTCCTGGTTGAAAAGGGCCGGGTTTGCTGCGACGAGCTCTTGTCGGAAAGTCAGGCAGAAGCTGCGTATCAAGCAGCGCTGGCGGCGGATGCAGAGAGCGAGTCGGCGCAAGATGCGCTGGAGCAGCTCTCGGCGGTGAAGGGGAACTGGCAGAAGGTGGTTCAGAAGTGGCTCGATGAAGCCAAGCGCTCGACGGAGCGACAGCTGACCACCGACCTGTATACGCGCATCGGTGAGTACTACGGAAAGTACAGCGCTCAGACGGGCGACGCCGAGAGCTACTGGTACAAGGCGCTGTCGGTCGAGCCGCGCAATCGTCGTGCGTCGCTGCACCTTGAGCGTTTGTTCCGGGCGCAGAAGAAGTGGCCGGAGCTTATCAAGACGCTGGAGCAGCGATCGGAGAGCGCAGCGACGAAGGAAGATCGCGTGCTGGCGCTGCTGAGCTTGGCCGATCTGTACGGCAAGCAGCTCAAGAACCACGACGCGGCGGTGGATTCGCACAAGAAGGCGCTGCAGATCGATCCGGCGAACGGACGGGCGCTGTCGGCGCTGGTGTCGCTGTACACGGAAAAGCAGGACTTTTCGTCGCTCATCAAGCTGTATGAGCAGGCGCTGAAGGTCCGTCAGCGTACCGAGAGCGAGCTTCCGACGGTGCTCGAGATCGGTCGGCTGTACTTCCACAAGCTGAAGAACTACGAGCAGGCGAGCGAGTACTACCAGCGGGTGCGCAAGGTCGATCCGGCGCAGCCTGAGATGCTGGACTTTTATCGCTCGTACTACGACGGCAAAGGCACGGGCAAGCCGACGGCGGATGACTCGAGCAAGCTGCTGGCGGTGCTGACGCAGGCGCAGAAGGTCGAAAACGACGCGGGCCGACGGCTGGCGCTCGGTATCGAGATGGCGCAGGTGGCGGAGTCGTCGCCGGGCGGGCTCGACAAAGCGATCGACATCTGGAAGTCGGTGCTGAAGCTGTCGCCGGGTCATGGCGAGGCGGGCGCGGCGCTCAAGCGGCTGTATACGCGGACGGAAAAGTGGAACGCGCTGCTGGAGATGCTCAAGGAGCAGGCGGAGTCGCTGTCGAAGGACGATCCAGCGCAGCTTGATCAGCGGATCGAGCGGTTGCTGGAAGTGGTGGCGATCTATCGCGATCGTCTGAAGCTCGACGCGATGGTGATCAACACCTACACGGCGATCTTGGCGCTCAAGCCGGAGCATCTGGGGGCGCTCGACGCGCTGGGCCAGAAGTACGAGGCGATGGCGCGCTGGAACGACCTGATCGGCGTGCTGCAGCGCAAGGCGGATCTGCTGGCGAAGTCGCCGGAGTCGCGGGCGGAGCAGGCGCGGCTGCTCAAGCGAGTGGCGCAGCTGTGGATCGACAAGTTTTCGAACCACAACCAGGCGGTCAAGCCGCTGGAAGACCTGTACGCGATCGATCCCGACGATGCAGAGACGGTGACGCGGCTGCGCGACATCTACAACAAGCGTCGGTCGTGGCGGTCGCTGCTGGACCTGGAACGTCGTCAGCTCGATGTGCTGGAAGCGCATCCCGAGCGGCTGCCGAGCAGCGAGGCGTGGCTCAAAGAGCGTCGGACGCGTCTGACGGAGCTGGCGAAGCTGGCGCAGGATCGTCTGGGCGACAGCATCGAAGCGATCGGGATCTGGAACCGGCTGCTGGAGATCGACGAAAACGACGAAGGTGCGCTGTCGGCGCTGGCGAGCCTGTACGAAAAAGAAAAGCGCTTTGTGGCGCTCATCGAGGTGCTGCTCCGTCAGAAGTCGCGCAGCAAAGATGTGAAGACGCAGGTGGCGCTGCTCGAAAAGATCGGCACGCTGCTGGCGGAAAAGCTGCTGGCGGCGGCTCCGGCGGTGGATGTCTATCGCGAGATCGTGCGACTTCAGCCGACGCATCAGAAGGCGATGCGAACGCTGCGCGAGCTGTACGGTCAGGCCGGTCAGTACGACGAGCTGGAGCGGCTGTACGGTCAGCAGGCGCAGTGGGACGAGCTGTACGAAGTGCTGCTGGCGCTGGCCGAGCGTGCGGAGCAGTCAGCGACGCGAATTGACCTGTATCTGCGATCGGCGCGGGTGGCCAAGTCGCAGCTGGCGAGCCAGGACAAGGCGCAAAAAGCGTTTGAGCGGGTGCTGGTTGTTGAGCCGCAGCATCTGGCGGCAGCGACGGCACTGCTTCCGATTTATCAGGCGACGGAGAAGTGGCCTCGGCTGCTGGCGATGTACGAAGTGCTGCTGGGACACGCGCAGAGCGACGCGGAAAAGATCCAGCACATGCACAAGATCGCGGAGCTGGCCGAGCAGAAGCTGTCGGCCAAGCCGCTGGCGTTTTCGTGGCTGTCGAAGGCGTATGCGCTGCGTGAGTCGGAGTCGCTCGATAGTCGGCCTCGGCAGCAGCTGGAGTCGGAGCTGCGACGGCTGGCGGGCGAAGCGGACACCTGGAACGAGCTGGTGTCGATCTACGCGCGTCAGGTGGAAAAGCTGGACGACGGTGCGCACAAGCTGGCTCGTCTGCGGCTGCTCGGTCAGTGGACGCAGCAGAAGCTGCATCGTCTCGACGAGGCGCGCGGCTATTGGGAACAGGTGCTGGCCAAGATTCCGCTCGACGAAGAAGCGCTGACGGCGCTCGAGCAGATCTTCCAGTCGCAGGAAAAGTATCCCGAGCTGCTGGGCATCTATCGCAAGCGCGTCGAGAGCCAGGCGGATCAGAGCAAACGTACCGACGTTCTGTTCCGTATGGCCAGCGTCGAAGAAAACAAGCTGAGCGATCGGGGCGCAGCGGCGGCAACGTATCGTCGAATCTTGGCCGAGTCGGCGTCGAATGCGTCGATGGCGACGACGATGCGGGCACTGCGAGCGCTCGAAAAGATCTATACGCAGTCGGGTGACTCGGAGTCGCTGGCGGAAGTGCTCGAGGCACAGCTTCAGCACATCGCGCAGTCTCAGTCGGGCAGCGAGCGGTCAGAGCGCGACATCGAGACGCAGATCATGATCAGCTTCCAGCTCGGTGAGCTGTACGAGCTGCATCTGGACAAGCCGGAAAAAGCGCTGGAGCGCTATCGTCAGGTGCTTCAGCTGACGGCGGGACATCGTCCGACGCTGGTTGCGCTGGAGCGATTCCTGGTTCCGTCGAATCCGGTGCGCGTCGAAGTGGCGCGGCTGCTGGTGCCGGCGTACGAGCGGGCGGATGACACGCGAAAGCTGGCGGCGGCGCTGGAAATCGTGCTGTCAGCGACGGTGGATGCGGCGGAAGAGCTGGAGCTTCTGCGTCGGCTCGCGGGTCTGGTTCGCAAGCTGGGCGACGTCGAAAATGCCTACAAGTTTGCGGCGCGGCTGTTCGAGCGCGTTCCCTACGATCACGACAACCGGCACGAGCTGATCGAGCTGGGTGAGACGCTGGAGCGTCAGGAAGCGGTCGCGGAGCTTCTGGAAGATGCGGAGCGGGCGGCTCGTCGAGCGGGCGACAATCAGCTGGCGCGCGATCTGGCCTGGGACTTGGGTCAGCTCTTCGGTGAGCAGCTTCACGAGATCGAGAAGGCCGAGGCTGCGTACATTCGCGTGCTCGAAAGTGATGAGTCGCACGAAGGTGCGGCGCGCGCGCTGGAAGAGATCTATCGCGCCGGGGAGCGGTTCCCGGAGCTGCGTCGGTTGCTCGAGCGTCGCAAGGATCTGGCCGTCGAGCCGAGCGATCGCAAAGAGCTGCTGTTCCAGATCTGCGATCTCGATGAAGGTGTGCTGGAAGACGAAGAGGCTGCGTCGCGTGACTACGCCGAGATCCTGGAGCTGGATCCGTCGAACACGCGGGCCTTTAAGGCACTGGAACGACTTCACACGGCGGCAGAGCGCTGGCGTGAGCTGGACGACTTGCTGGCGCGTGCGGTGCCGCATGTGGACTCGGTGGTCGATCGGGCGCAGCTTCGCTTCCGTCGCGGTGAGCTGCACGCGGTTCGGCTCGATGATCCCGATGGTGCGTGCGAGCTTCTCGAGGAAGCGCTGTCGGAGCAGCCCAAGCACAAGGGCGCTCGTCGGACGCTCGAGAGCTTGATGGACAACTACGGCCTGCGTCAGCGCATTGCGCGAACGCTGGAGCCTTTGTTTGAGCAAGACGGCGACTTTGCCAAGCTGGTGGCGGTTCTGTCGGTGCAGCGAGAAGCGCTGCCGATGGAGCGGAGTCCCGAAGCGGCGGCGCTGCTGTCGCGGATTGCTCGGATTACCGAAGAGAAGCTGCGTAAGCCCGACGGTGCGCTGGGTGCGTATCGGGAAGCGCTGCGACTGGATCCGGCGGACCCGCAGCATCGTGGCAACGTCGAGCGCGTAGCGACGTCGCTGGGTCGCTTCGAGGATCTGGCGGCGGCGTGGGAAGAAGCGTTTGTCGCGACGGACTCGGACAACCTGGCGCTGCGTGGTGAGCTGCTTCGTCGAGCGGCGGAGCTGTACGATCACAAGCTCAGCGACGCAGAGCGAGCGCGGGATGCGTGGAAGCGGCTGCTCGATCTGGACCCGACCTCGCTCGATACGGCGCGTCCGGCGGCGGTGGCGCTGGCTCGTCTGTATCAGCAGGCAGAGCAGTGGCGCGATCTGATCGACGTGCTGCGTCGTCAGGCAGAGTGGTCGCACGGCGACGAGCGCAAGTCGTTGCTGTTCCGCATCGGTGAGATTCAGCAGAGCCTGCTGGATGACAGCGACGCGGCGATTGCGACGTATCGCGAGATTCTCGACGGGGACGCGCAGGAAGTGCGTGCGCTGGATGCCCTGGAGTCGCTGCACGTCGCCAAGGAGCAGTGGACCGATCTGATCGGGATTCTGCGTCGACGGGTGGATCTGGCAAACGATAGTCAGAGCCGTCGGGATCTGCTGTGGCGGATCGCGGAAGTCATCGAGGTCAAGCTCGGAGATCGCGACGAGGCGATTACGGCGTACGGTGTGATCCTGAGCGAGCGTGCCGAGGACGTTCCGGCGATCGATGCGCTCGGTCGGCTGTATGAAGCGGCGGAGCAGCACTCGAACCTGCTCGATATGCTCGAGAGACGGCTGCCGCTGACGCTGGATGTGACGGATCGGGTGACGCTGCGTCTGAAGATGGCGGGGCTTCTGGAAGGTGCGCTCCGTCGCAATGATGCGGCGCTGGAAGCCTATCGTGAGGTGCTGATCGACGACGCGCGTAGCTCGATTGCCCGTGAGGGTCTGGAGCGGATGCTCGACGATGACAGCCTGCGGCTGCGGGCGGCGGAAGTGCTGGAGCCGATCTACACGCTGCACGGCGATCTGCGGGCGCTGGAGCGACTGAGCGAGCTGTTTGCGACGTACCTGGCCGATGTTCACGAGCGAATCGTGCGTCTGCGCAAGGTGGCGGAGCTGCGGATTACGCTCGGCGACCCGCGTGGTGCGCTCGAAGCACTGGCGCGAGCGGTGCGGCTGGCCGTCGCAGAGACGGAGCTGCCGGAGCTGCTCGATCTCGTCGAGACGCACGTTGACTCGCACAAAGCGCAGCGCGAGCTCGTCGAGCTGTATCGCGAGGTTGCGGATCAGATCCTCGATACGCGAGTGCAAGAGCGTGTGCTGCTTCAGATTGCGAAGGAAGCGTATGCGCTCGGCGATCGCGATGTGTCGCGAGACTATTACCGTCGCGTGCTCGACAACGTAAGCGATCACTTGGTGGCGCTCGAAGCGCTGGAAAAGATCTACGCCGAGGGTCGCGAGCTGGAGTCGCTGCTGGAGATCTATGCTCGACGGGCGTCGCTGGCGCAGCGTGAAGATCGTCGCGATGACGGACAGCGTCGTCAGTATCTGATCCTGGCGGCGGATCTGTGTGAGCGTGAGCTGGCTCGTCCGAGTGAAGCGATTGCGCTGTTGGAGCAAGTGCTTGCGCTCTTCCCTGCGGATGCGGAGTCGGCGACTTCGCTCGAGCGTCTGTACAAAAACAGCCTGCGCTGGGCGGATCTGGCGGACCTGCTGGAGCGTCGGCTAAAGTACGCGGGCTCGGATTCCGAGGTGGTGGATCTGCGCTATCGGCTCGGTGTGCTGTTCGAGGAAGAGCTACAGAGCCCGGATCGTGCGGTCGAAAACTATCGGCTGGCGCTTACCGTCGATGCAGAGCATGAGCCGTCGATCGGTGCGCTGGAGCGATTCCTCGACGATGCGGATCAGCGTGTGACGGCAGCTTGGGTGCTCAAGCCGATCTACGAGTCGCGCGGAGCGTGGGCGAAGCTGATTCGCACCCACGAGATTCACCTGTATGCCGCCGACGACACCGAGAAGCGAATCGAGTTTACCAAGGCGATCGCGGCGCTCTACGAGGACAAAGTCTCGGATCTGAGCCAAGCGTTTGCGTGGTACGGCAAGGTGTTTGTGCTTCAGCCGGGCGACGGCTGGACGCGCGATCAGCTGGCACGGCTCGCGGGGGTTCTGTCGTCGTGGCAAGGTCTGGCCGAGCTGTATCAGCGCTATCTGGATGAACAGACGGCGGACAGTGAGCCAGCGACGATCGATGTGCTGCGTACGGCGGCTGAAATCTACGATCAGCGGCTTGCGCAGGTGTCGAAGGCGCAGGAGTGCTACCGTCGGCTTCTCGTCGTCAATACCGAAGACATGGCGGCCTTCCAGCCGCTCGAAGCGATGCTGCTGCGGGCAGCGCGCTGGAACGATCTGTACTCGGTGTATCGCGATGCGATTCGCGACACGCTGGATCTGGATCGCAAAAAGTCGCTGCTGTTCAAGGTGTCGGCGCTGCAGGAAGAGCGACTCGAGGATCCGACGGCGGCGATCGAGACGTTCCGCGAGATCCTGGATCTGGACAGCGAAGACGAGCAGGCGACGCTGGCGCTCGATCGGCTGTATACGACGCTGGGTCGCTACCAAGACCTGGCCGAGCTGCTGATCCGTCGCATCGAGCGTGCGGATCGGGGCGGCGCTTCGGAGCTTGGCAAGTGGAGCGAGCTGAAGCTGCGACTCGCGGGTCTGTATGAAGAAAAGCTCGACGAGCTGCCGAAGGCGATTGATGCGTACGAAGAAGTGCTGAGCAAAGACGAGCAGTCCGAGCCTGCACTGTCGGCGCTGGAGCGTCTGCTGTTCGAGGATGACGCGTCTGCTGTCGTCGCTGCCCGAGAGAGAAGCGCTGCGTTATCGCACGGCGCGGATTTTGGACCCGATCTACCGTCGGCAAGATGCGTGGCAGAAGCTGTCGCAGCTTCTGGAAGTTCAGCTTCTGTTCGTCGAAGACAAGCTGCGTCGCGTCGAGATCCTGCGGGAAATTGCGACGATTGAAGAGTCGCGCGGTCTGGCTCCTCAGTCGGCGTTCCAAGCGCTGTCGCGAGCGTGGCTGGAAGAAGCGGGCGAAGGCGAGTCGCGTGAGCAGCCGCTGTTCGAGGAGCTCTGCCGTCTGGCGGGGCTGACCTCGGGCTTTGCGCAGCTGGTGTCGATCTTGGAAAAGGCCGTCGAAGGCTCGTATGACTTCGAGCTGGTCGCTCGAGTGTGGGCTCGCATTGCGCGGATCTACGACGAGCAGCTGTCGGATCGCAGCCAAGCGATCGATGCGTGGCGCAAGGTGACGAGCGTTCACGACGAAGACGACAGCGCGTGGCAGAACCTGGAACGGCTGCTGTCGGCGGAGCTGCGATCGAGTGAGCTGGTGACGGTGCTCGAAAAGCGCTTCACGCTGGTCAGCGACGGAAAAGAACAGAAGCGACTGCTGTATGCAGCGGCGGATCTGCATGAAAAAGTGCTGGGCGCGCCGGAAAAAGCGATTGCGACGTGGCGTCAGGTGCTCTCGCTCGATGATCACGACGGAAATGCGCTGGTTGCACTCGGTCGGCTGTACGAAGGTCGCGATGCGTGGCGGGATCTGACCTGGGTGTACGGTCAGCAGATCGAGCAAGCGGACAGCGATGCGGTTCGTCGGAGCCTGCGCTTTGCGATGGCTCGGGTGTACGAAGAAAAGCTGGGTGATTCGTTCGAAGCGATGGGTGCGTACAAGAGCGCGCTCGAGAGCAATCCGAGCGACACCGAGGCGCTGGTTGCACTCGGTCGGCTCTACGAAAACGAAAGCCAGTGGGCGGATCACCTGGAGATCCTCGACAAGCTGGCGTCGCTCAAAGAGTCAAATGATCAGGTCGGCGAGCGTCTGAGCCTGTGGCTGCAAGCGGCGCGTGTCACCGAGGAAAAGATTCAGGAATCCGACGCGGCGATTCGTCGCTACGAGCAGATCCTGACCTTCGAGCCGGCGGGCAAGCGAGCGCAGGCTGCGGTGCTGGCGACGCAAGCGGAAGCGAAGCTGGCGCTGGAGCGGCTGGTTCAGTCGCCCGAGACGCGAGCGCAGGCTGCGGCGGTGCTGGAGCCGCTGTATCGCAAGCACCGTGAGTGGAAGCCGCTCATCGCGCTGCTGGAGCTGTCGCTGTCGTCGGCGGCGGACCCGAGTGAGCGTCGTCGGATTCTGTCGCAGATTGCCGAGCTTCAGGAAAATGGTCGCTCGGATGCGGCGAGCGCGTTTGCGACGTGGGGTCGAATCCTGTCCGAGGACGGCTCTGACGAGCAAGCGGTGCAGGAGCTGGAGCGTCTGGCGCGGCTCGGTGGTGAATACGGCGAGCTGGCCCAGATCTTCGAGCAGCGTCTAGAAACGGCAAGCGATCCGCAGGTTCAGCGGGTGTTTGCACTGAAGCTGGCGGGTCTGTACGAAACGCACCTGTCCGACGAAACCAAGGCAATCGAGCGCTATCGTCGCGTTCGTGAGCTGCCCGGCGATGAGATGGAAGCGCTGGCGGCACTCGATCGGCTGCTGCTCAAGAACGGCGCGCTTGGCGAGCTGGCTGAAGTGCTGGAACGCGAGGCGGAAGTCGCGGATGCACCGACGGAACAAGCGGAATTCCTGTATCGACTCGGTGAGCTGAAGACGGGATCGCTCTATGACCTCGACGGTGCGCTGCAAGCGTTCCGCAAGTCGCTCGAGCGACATCCGCAGCACACGGCGGCACGCGCGGCGGTGGAGCGTCTCATCAACTCTCCGGCGCACGCGGTGGCGGCGCTCGATTTGCTGGAGCCGCTGGCGGAGCAAGAGCGTGACTTTGGCAAGCTCGTCGAGCTTCTGGAAGTTCGCGTCGGTGTGACGCAGGGCAAGCCAGAGCGTGCGGCGCTGCTCGAGCGAATTGCCAACCTGGCGGAAAAAGAGCTAAGCGACTCGTCGCGGGCCTTCGACGCGGTGGCGCGGGCGTTTATCGAGATGCCCGACGATACGCGACTCACTGACGAGATGGAGCGACTTGCCCGAGGCTGCGGTCGCGACAGTGATGCGGCCTTCAAGCTGGAAGAAGTGCTCGATCGCGTGACGTTTGGCATGAAGTCCAGCGACAGCGGTCGTCGGATGGCTGCCGAGATGCAGCGCTCGCTCGGTCTGCGGGCGGCGCGAATCTGGGAACGTCTGTCGGACGATCAGCGAGCCGAGACGCGCTATCAGACGGTGCTCGATCTGGAAGGCGACAACCACGAAGCGCTGGCGGCCTTGGAGCGAATCTATCGTCAGCGTGGTGACTCGACGCTGCTCGCCGAGATGCTGCTGCGACGTGCCAGCCTGGAAGAGACCACTGCGTCGCGGAAGGCGCTTTTGACCGAGGCTGCGGGTCTGTATCAAGGACCGCTCGCCGACGAGTTCAAGGCTGTCGAGGCGTGGAAGAAGATCCTGGAGCTGGACGAGACGGATGGCAAAGCACTGTCGTCGCTGGCAGAGCTTTATCACCGAGGCCGTCGCTTCGAGGAGCTGGTGTCGGTTCTGACGGCGCAGTCGCGGCTTCTGTCGGGCAACGCCAAGGCCAACATCCTGGCGCGGATCGCCGATCTTCTGTCGGAAGAGCTGGATCAGTCGGCGCAGGCCATCGAGGTCTACCGAGAGCTGCTTCAGATTCAGCCAAACTCGCTCAAGGCACTGTCGGCGCTGGAGTCGCTGTACGCTCGTCGGGAAGACTGGACGCAGGTTCAGGAAGTGCTCGGTCGTCGCTTCAAGGCGGTTCCGTCGACGAAGGACAAGATCGCGGTGCTGCGTAAGCTCGCGCAGATCTCGCTGGAAAAACTCCAGTCGGTGGACGACGCGGTGTCGCACCTTCAGCAGGTGCTGGAGCTTCAGCCGGGCGATCCCGACGCACAAGCGGATCTGGAGCGACTGCTCGAAGCGGGCGAAAAGTGGTACGAGCTGGTCGACGTGCTGGTTCGTCACGCCGATGCCTCGCACAAGCTGAACAAGCTCGACGAGGAAATCTCGCTGCTGCTGCGTGCCGCCGAGATCTGGGAAGGCAAGGTGCAGGCTCCCGAGCAGGCCAAGAAGCTGCTTGAGCGCGTGCTGGAGCTTGATCCAAACCACGTCCGTGCGCTGATGTCGCTCGCGCGGATCTACGAGTCGCAGCATGACTGGGCGCGCTGCAAGGCGACGCTCGAAAAAGCGGTGCGACTGGCCAAGACCTCGGTGGAGATGGCGGAGCTGTACTATCGGCTCGGTCGAATGGAAGCCGAGCGTCAGGGCGATGCCGCTGCCGAGCCGTACTACGAGCGAGCGCTCCAGGCCGATCCGACCAACGTCGAAGTCGCTGAAGCGCTGGAAAAGCAGGCGCGGTCGCGTGGTGACTTCCGTCGCGTCGCGGCGCTGCTCGAAATTCGGGCAGAGCGGATGCAGTCGCTCGACGTGGCCAAGCAGAAGGAACTGCTCATCGAGCTGGGCCGACTCTACGTGAACGAGCTGAAGTCTCCCGAGGGTGCTCTGCCGGTGCTACAGCGTGCGTACAAGCTGGCTCCAGACGACATTCAGGTCGTCGAGCCGCTGGCCGAGATCTACTACAACGCCGGTCGCACCAAGGAAGCGCTGCCGCTGTATAAGACGCTCGTCGAGCGCACTGCCAAGGGTCGTCGCAGCAAGGATCTGGCGCGCATCCACTTCCGCTTGGCCTCGATTGCGGAAAAGGAAGGCGAGCTGCTGAAGGCGCTCGAGCAGTACAACGCGGCCTACAGCATCGACGCGGGTCACTTGCCGACGCTGATTGCGCTCGGTCGGCTGTACATGCACCAGTCGGACTGGGAAAAGGCGCGTCGCATCTATCGATCGATGCTGCTTCAGAACCTGGACCCGAACTCGGGAGTCACGCGCGCCGATGTCTATCTGCACCTCGGCGAGATCCACGAAAAGCTCGGCGAAGGTCCGAAGGCCGTCGGTATGTACGAGCGCGGCCTCGAGCTGGATCCGAACCACGCCGGTCTGCTGCTCGCCATGGGTCGCGTCCGTCAGTCGTAACGCTTCCATCGGCTGATCGCTTCGCAGCGGCGGCTTTCACGCTGCCCGCTGCGGGCTCACTTCCTTCCAACAAATCCAATCGCACGATCGCTGGGCTCACCACCGAGTGAGCTGCGACGAGCCGTTACTGCGCGAGCGGCGCCGGTTTTTCCCGTCGCTGATCGTCGATTTCTTTTTGTGCTTTGCGTGCGACATCCCGCGCGGTCTCTTTGGCTCCGTCGGCCAGATCTTGTGCTTCCGGCGTCTGGGCAATGCGCACCACATGTCCCCACAGCGTGCGTTTTCCGATCGGCACTGTGACGGCGAAGTAGGCGAAGGCGACGGCCCCGAGGAGCCACACGAGTCGATTCATCCCTGCATGGTAACTCAACGCGGGCCTGGGCACGAAAACGGGTCGCGACAGATAAGAAGGCTCGTGCTATGTAGACGGCTCTTGCCGGTGCGGTATCTGTCCCGACGACCGGCGGAACCATCGCCTCATAGAGAGAACCTAGGATGATGACCAAGCTGCGTCGCTGCGGAGTCTTTTTCGCGCTTTTGTTTTTGGCCGTGACGGCTTCGTGTAAGCAAGGTGAAGGCGAGCGCTGTCAGCTCGACGAGGACTGTAGCGAAGGTCTGTACTGCGAGCTGGCTGGCAACACGCGAGCGCAGGGCGGCTTCTGCAAAGCGCCGGGCAGCTCGACCTCGTCTGTCGACATGAGCAAGCCTGCGGATCTGTCCAGCACCGACATGTAATTCGCTTCTGCCGAGACGCGAAGCGGAAGCGGTTACTGCATCGTCAGCTTGGCTCGGCCACTTCGTTCCAGCACCTGCACCAAGTCAGGCAGCGACGGCGGATCGATATCCAGCACCTTCTGGAGTGCGCGCGCGACCACCATCTCAGCGGTGACGGCTCGGGCTGCATCGGCTCGCTGGAACAGATCACTTTCGCGTCGCGAGTCCGCCATCTTTTTTCCAAACGAAAACAGCTGCGAGCGAAAGTCCGTCACGCGCGGACGACCCAGCGGCTGTCCTTTTTGCCACGCCACGGCGGCTCGTCCGACCTGTTCTAGCTCTCGCAGACCGCCGCGCTCGTAGAAGGCAATGCCGCCACGGATGCGCTCGGGCTGGCTGGGATCGGCGAACAAGCACAGCACGTCCGGGCCTGACTCCGACAGCACTTCACCAGCGACGGGCAAGAGCGGAGAAGGAAACATCGGCTCTTCGTGGATATCGACCCAGTCCGACAGCACATCGGGCCAGCTTGGCGCTCGCACGGCGCGCACATCGAGCGGCTCGACGACCGTCACCACGTTTGCTTTGGGTAGCCTCAGCACCGAGCACAGCGCCGATCCTTTCCAGACCTTCGCCAGCCGTCGCGGTAGCTCTGCTGTGAACTCACCCGGAAACATCAGCCACTCAATCATGACCGCATTGTATCAGGGGAAACACCGTCGCTCAGTCTGCGTGTGTAGAGCCAAGCGATGCGCAGAAAACAAAAAAGCCAGCTAGGGATGCTAGCTGGCTTCTTCTGTGGGCGTTGTTGGACTTGAACCAACGGCTTCAACCGTGTGAGGATTGCACTCTACCGCTGAGTTAAACGCCCGAAATGGTTCGCCAAAGCGAACGGTTTGGAACCTTAGTGCAGACTCGATGCCATGGCAAAGAAAATCTGCACGACGGCTGGCTTTTTAAGCCTTTTCGACGGCACCGCTGCGGAGACAGCGAGTGCAGACGCGGATGCGACGGCTCACACCGCCCACCTTCGCGTGAACACGCTGCAGGTTGGGCCGCTGCACCATCTTGGTCTTAATGTTCGAGTGACTGACCTTATTGCCGACGAGGCGGCCCTTGTCACAGAGATCGCAACGATTTGCCATGGTCGTTTTGCCAGAGAGTTAAGTAGACCGGAGTTCAGTCGGGATCTGCCCCAAAAACGGGGTCAGCCAAACGAGAGCCGAATATCTATCACGGCCAAGTTCGCTGGATCAAAAGAAAAATCGCGCTTTGTTGGTTGGAAGTACGCAAATGAGACCGGAAGGTAAGATCTCGACGGTAACTGAGCCAAGCTGATCGGTGCGAAGGATCTGGCTGCCCAGCTTTTGATAGCGCGCGACGACCTCTTCATGCGGAAAACCGAAGCGATTGTGGCGTCCTACCGAGCAGATCACCAGGCGCGGCGCGACCGCTTGGACAAACGGCTCGGTGGAGCTGGTGCGACTACAGTGATGCGGCGCTTTGAGGACATCGGCTCGCAGCGATTCGTCGCCAGATAGTAGAAGCTGTTCGCGCGGGGACTCGATGTCGCCGGTGAGCAGCAGCGAGGCGTGGCCATAGCGGATCCTTGTCACCACCGAACCATCGTTGAGTCCAAGAAGCGCTGGCTGTGGCGCGGGCAAGACGCGAAGCTCTACCGGACCGGACCCAAGCGAGTGCGGCTCCGTCACGAGCGTGTTCTGTTGCGCGGCGAGCTGACGAAGGCGCTGATAGGCAAGCTCGGCGGCGTCGACTTCTTTGCGGTGATGCTGGCTGGCATCGGGTGGAAGGCTCGGAAGCGCTGCGAGCCAGAGCTCCGTCACGGAAAACTCGCGCAGGAGCGCTTCGACCCCGCCGCTGTGATCGGGATGCGCATGCGTGATGAGCAGCCAGTCGATGTGGGAAATGCCTCGCTTGCGCAGCATCGGAGCCATCACGGACTGTCCTGCGTCTGAGCCGTCTTCACTGCGTGGTCCGGCATCAATGACGAGCACTTTTCGCGTTGGTAGTTCGATGACCAGGCCGTCTCCTTGGCCGACAGACAGCGCGCTCAGCCGAAGCGCATCATGCGGTCGCAGCCAGTCGATCAGATACAGTCCAGTGGCAAGCAGGGTGATCGTGTAGCCGTGAGTGCGACGCAGCATCGCCAGCACCAGCCCGATTCCATACAGGATCAGCCAGGCCAGGGGCGGAGCCGGCACCGTCCAGGCAAACGGAAGCTGCGCAAAGCGATCGGTCAGCCATAGAAACAGCGCGGTCAGCTTGAGCGACAGCGTCAGGATCGGCAGCCCGAGAGCGGGAATCGGCAGCCCGATGATCAGTCCGAGCAGTCCGATCGGCAGAACCAGCAGCTCTCCGAGTGGGACCACGATGCAGTTTGCGATCACTCCCGTCGCTACAAACTGTCCAAACCACAGCGCGGTAAGCGGTGCGGTCGCGAGCGTGGCTCCAGTTGTGGCGGACAGCATGCTGCGCAGCCGATCGAAGAGCCGCGTGCGAAGCGGCGATCCGGGCTGCATGCGATCGGGCCACAGCCGGTCGAGCGGACGTAGATAGCCAAGTCCCAGCGTCGCGGACAGGGACAGCAGCCAGCTTGGTTCCAGCAGCCGCTGGGCATGTCCCGCTGGGATCGGTAGGCCCATCCAAAACACTGCGATCGAAAGACCGTGCGCCAGGTCCGTGCGACGACCACAGGCCACCGCGCAAAGCCAGAGCAGCAGCACACAAGCCGCTCGCACCGTCGGAGGTTCGGCTCCCGTTAGCAGCGTGTAGGTCAGCAACAGCGGCATGGCGCACACGGCTGCCAGTCTCTGTGTCGCGATTCGCTGGGCCAGCCAGGGCAGACAGCGCAGTAGCCACGATAGAACGTGAAAGCCAAGCCAGCCCAAAAGCGCTAGGTGCAAGCCGCTCACCGACAGGATGTGGGATACGCCTGCCGCGACAAAGCGTGACGTGAGCGTGGGCTGACCGGCGTGCTGGCGTGCTCGATCGATCGTGAGAAGCTCGCCGCGAAAGCCCAGGCACAGCGCGATGAGCGTGGCTTTGGCGTCCGAAGATCCCGGCGTGACTGCGATCTGCTGACGAAAACGAACGCGAAGACGCTCGATCGATCGGCGCGTCCGAAGCAGCCAGTCGGCTTCAGGCTGTGGCTGACAGACGATCGCTGGGCTTGGCGGAACCACCACGAGCGCGCTGGCTTGGGCGAAACCCGCCACAACGCTGTCCGGGTCGATCGGTGTGTCGTAGCGATCGGCGCTTTCTGGTTCGATCGTCGATCGCAGCCGGGTTCGAACGCGCAGGATATCGCCGGGAAGCAGGGACTCGGTCGGCGTGCCTTGCAGCCAGAGCATGCCGCGCCACGCTTGGTCGAGGCAGCCACCACTTCCGTCGCTGCGATGGACTGCGAAGATCGCGATGGGAACACGCAGTCCCGCGCTGGTGGCAGACGCGGGCTGGCGCACTTGTGCCGAAATCCACTGCGGTTCGTCTCGTGGATCGCTGGTCAACAGCGCTCGGATCTCTGATCGGCTGGATGGCTCGGGACGCTGCTTACTGGCCCAAATTCCCGTCGCACAGAAGCCAAGCAAGAGCAGCACGCCGATCCGTAGACCTCGCCACGCTGCGATCGCCAGCGCGATCCACATCAGCACGACCAAAGAGGCCGCGTGCTGGGAAGACATCGGAAGCGCACTTCCGAGCACAATGGAAAGCCCATAGCTAAGTGCGCAGAGTGGCAGCGCTTTTGGCATGGCGACGGTTTTCGGCTGTCGTCAGATGTAGTTGCGGGACTAAAAAATCGTGATTTCAAAAACCATGATTCTTGCGTTTGGTGGAGCGTGATACACTGACCAAACACGCATGCTGGGGTCTAGGATCGACTCGGACATCCCGCCGAAGCTGGTGGCCGCACTTGAGGCCAACGTCAGCGTTCCGCCGCGGTTACGTCAGGAAATCATGTCTCTCTCGCTACAAAACCGAGAGCAGATAGAAAACCTGGCGGCGAGCATTGTTCGCCATATCTCGCTGTTTGCAGGAACGGAAAACATCCTGCCGATCTTGACCAAGCTCGATCAGGCAACGAGCGGAGTCCTGTCGCTGGTTCCACGCGATGACAAGATGCGCGTCGACAACGAGGCCTCACTGGTCTTGGCGCGACGTGCAGCGATCACGCTGGCTGCCAAGCTGGGCTTCGGTCCTGTCGAGCGAACCAAGGTCGCAACCGCCGTCTCAGAGCTTGCGCGCAACATCGTGATGTACGCAAAAGTTGGTGAGATTCGACTGTCGGTGGTGACAAACGCGAAGATCGGTCTGGCGATCGAGGCGCGCGACAACGGCCCCGGCATTCCTGACATCGATAAGGTTCTTTCGGGTGGTTTCCGCTCGAAGACCGGACTGGGAATGGGCCTGCGCGGCGTCAAAAACATCGCGCAAGAGTTCACGGTTCAGTCGGCGCCAGGGCAGGGCACTCGCGTTCGCGCGGTGTTCTACCTGAACATGCGCTAGGAATCCCATGTCGAGGTCTTGCCGTACAAATGCGCTTCGTCGACCAGCTCGGTTCGACTTTGCTCCGATGAAGCGGCTTTCCGTTGACGGGTATCGGTCAACGCTCCGAGAGGCATTCCGATGATTGATCGTATTCCGATCCTGCGCATTCGCGACCTGTTGCTGGTGTCGATCCAGGCTGATCTGCACGATATTCTCGTCGAGCAGCTCCAGAGCGACATCTTGAAGGAGCTGGAGCGCAAGAGTGCGCGAGGTCTGGTACTCGATATCTCGGCGCTCAATATTTTGGATACCTATACGGCGCGAGCGTTTGTGCATACAGCGCAGATGGCTCGGCTGATGGGTACGCGAACGATCGTGTCGGGCATGACGCCAGCGATCGCGATGACGCTGACGGAGATGGGCTTTTCAGCCGGTGGTTTCGAGACCGCGCTGGATCTGGAATCCGCCCTGACCGCGCTGTCGACCCAAGACGCAGACGAGGACTAAACCCTGAGCGCCGACTCCTCGCAGCCGCAGTCGGTTCCTCCCGCCGACGCACGCCAGCCCGTAAGTGAGCAAGTCTCGCTGCGGCTTGCTGAGTCGAGTGACTTTGCCAACGCGCTAAGCTCCAGCAAGACGTTTTGTCAGCAGCTCAACCTCGATCGCAACAAGGTGACTGGCATCGTCGCGCAGCTAGATGAGCTGCTCGCGCGAATCCGACGGCTTCAAGTCGAGCCAACGACGCTGACGCTGGTCAAGCAAGGCGATGGGATCGCGATCGAGTGGACAAGCAGCAACCTCAGGCTGCCGAAAGTGGAAGCGCGACCCTCGTCGCTGAGCAAGCCTCCTGAGCCGATCGCGACGACAGTCGTGATACCGACCGCGACGACGGCAGCGAATCAGTCGCGCGTTCGTGGGGCCGGATTTCGCTGGAGCGACGAGCCGCTTGTGCAAGTGGTTCATCTGGAGCGACCTCATCCACGCGAGACAGTGTGCGGCGACATGGCTTTGGTTTCTCGTCGAGGATCGCTGCTTCGTTTGGCTGTTGCCGACGGTCTAGGCCATGGTCCTGCGGCTCGAGAAGCTGCGCAGATGGCCGTTCGCTGGCTTCTTCAGACGCAAGGTGAGCGGATCGAAGACGCAGTGCTGACCGCTCATGAGCAAGCTGCGACAACGCGCGGTGCGACGCTTGGGCTTGTGGATCTGGATCTGCGAACGCAGACGGTAGCGGCAACCACCATCGGCAACATTCGCGTTGGAATTTACCAGAGCGCAGGCCGAGTCTGGTCGCCGTGTGGAACGGATGCGGTGCTTGGCCACGGACGAGGCAGCTTCCACGGTAAGCTCGATGTCCGTGTCGAAAAGTTTCAGCTTCCGCCGGGCGCGCAGCTATTGCTCTTTTCCGACGGACTCAGCAATCAGCTTCGTCTGCCATTTCAGCGTCAGCAGTCGCTGGAAGAGCTGGCCGCGCAGCTGTTTTCGACCTTCGTTGTAAGCTCCGACGATGCGACCTTGCTGGCGCTGAGCACCAGCCGATAGTCGCCGCTCGATCTAGTCTTCCGACGACAGTGTGTAGGTCACTTCTTGCGAGCTGGGCTTGTTGACTGGCTTCGACAGCTCGGCGCGGATGGTCACTTTGCCGGCTTCCGTCGGGAGCTTTTCGGCAGGAATCACGAACAAGACCACGCGCGAACCAGGCGACAGCACACGCGCATCACGAACCTGTTCAAACGAAACCTTCGAGCCTTGGCTCACGGTCAGCTTGACGGTGTGCGGCTTGGGCGATCCCTTGCTCTTGTCGGACAGCGCCACCGTGACTTTGCACAGGATGTCGGTGTCTTCGCCCGCGATGTGACTTGGACGGAGCGGACGATAACCCGCGTCGCTGTCTAGCTCGCCGCAATCGATCGAGCGGAAGTCGTACGGAGCTGGGGGAAGCTCACCCTCTTGGGCCAGTGCTGAGCCACCGATCAGCGCCAAGTAACCAGCTGCCAGCAGTGCCAACGCTTTGTGCATCGAGAATCGCGCTCCTTCCTGGGGTACGTGGAAACAAGACCGACCTCTATAGCACGAAAGATTGGGCAGGCGCCCGCTCAATCTTTGCTGGCACGCAGCCTTCTTCGTCGCTGAGCTTCTCGCAAAAGAGGTTCAAAACCGTCAGGACCAAGCTGCCCGCGCAGGGTCGCGAGCTGTCGATCGATCAGATCGGCGACGCCATCGATGCGGCGACAGCGAAGCTCTGCTGCTGACTGAACCAGGACATCGTAGGCTTCACAGGTCTCGTCGGCTGCCACCAGCGCACTGGCCAGCACAGAGACGATCAACAGGCTCCAGGCCGCGCTGACATGACGACCGAGCAGCCAGCGAAGAGCTCGACGAAGCTCGACGGTGTGTTCTAGCTCCAATGGACAGTGCTGCGCGAGCAGTCGCAGCACACGCAGCAAGTGCGCGACGGTGCCTTGCTCGGTTGAGATCGCTCCGTAGCGCCCGGCGATCACATCGTCGAGCATGGCGCGCGCCAGACGGCGATTTTCCGCAAACAACAGCCCGACGAGCAGCAGTCGCAGCAGTCGATCCTCGGGACCGAGCCCGGCGCTGGCATGGAGCGCGACTTGAATATGCCCGAGTGCCAGATCGCTTCGTCCAACGCCGACTTCAATCGCGGCCAGCAGCATTCGCGCCACCACGACCACACCGCGAGGCTGGCGATCATCGTTTGCGACCAGCTCCAGCTGATTTCTAGCGGCGCCTACGTCCGTCGCGCGCAGCAGTCCTTCCGCATACGCGAGCGCCGCGCAGCCGTGAGCCAGTTCAGCCAGCGCGGGCTGTTCTACGTCTGTTTCCGTCGAGACATTGCCCAGCGCTTGGGTCAGCCGCGAGATCTCATCACTGGCGGCGGCAGATGGCGTCAGCCAACAAGCGCGATACAAGCTGGCCGCGAGCCAGAGCCGTCGCTCTTCAATGCTGCGGACAGGCTTTCCGCTGGTTAGCAGCTCGTCGGCGCGGGTGCCATCGCCACGACTGAGCGCTGCGAGAGCCAGGATCGAGCGAACCGTTGCGCTTGCTCGCTGGGCACTCGACAGCTGACTGTGGCGCAGTGCGCGTAAGGTACTTTCGGTCAGGCCAAGCTCGCGACAGCGACCCAGCAGCACGTCGTCGACGAAATCAGCCGTTGTGGGCGTGGGAGACTGCTCCGCAATCGGCAAAGCCGCAGTACCTGACGACATCGCTCCACTCCTCGGGGGAAACAGGCGCCTACTATCGCCACAACGAGGGTCTTACACAAGACCACAATGGGCGAAGCCGTCACCGTTTCCGGTGCGGACTGATGTGAACGATGTGGGGGGAAGAAACGAAGCGAGGGGAGGAGCCAGCGATCCCGTCTCAGCGCGAGACGGGACCGAGGCTGACTACTGGTGCGTAACGAGGAACTGCGTGCGACGGTTCTTGTCGTAGCAAGCGGCCGTCTTCTCGGTGCAGATCGGCTTGGTCGGGCCGAAGCCTTCCGACTTCAGACGCTCGCCAGCGACACCGTGATCGACCAGGTACTTGCGGACCGCCTCAGCGCGGTTCTTCGACAGCTGGATGTTCCACTGCAGCTTGCCACGCTCGTCGGTGTGACCCTGGATGTCGACGGTCATCGTCTGGCGCGACTTCAGCACCGAGACCACTTCGTCGAGCAGCGGGAACGACGCGGGCTTGATGTCCCACTTGTTCGTCGCAAACAGGATCTGCTGCAGCAGCTTGATCTCGCCTTCCTCGACCTTGATGAACTTGCGAGGCGGCGGGCAGCCGTTGGTCTCCTTCGGACCTGGCTCGTACGGGCACTTGTCATCCTTATCGGGGATGCCGTCCTTGTCCGTGTCGAGCAGCGGGCAGCCATTGTTCTCAAGCGGGCCGGGCTGATCCGGGCAGCTGTCGAGGCGATCGATCAGGCCATCACCGTCGCGATCCTTGTCTGGGCAGCCGTTGTTTTCCTTCGGACCCGGCTCGTTCGGGCACTGGTCTAGGCGATCAACAATGCCGTCCTTGTCGGTGTCGACGTCTGGGCAGCCCTGGTTTTCAGGTGGGCCGTACTCGGTCGGGCAGCGATCGTACTTGCCAATCAGGCCGTCGCGATCGGGATCGAGGTCGACCACCTTCGGCTTGACCTGTTCTTTGGCGCGGGCCATCGGCAGATAGCCAATGCTCGCGAACAGACGAACCTGCGGCGAGCCTGCGACCGGGGTCAGACCGGGGCCACCACCGACGTTGACGGTGA
>ERZ724519.17-NODE-17-length-56019-cov-11.119863_pt1 | contig 56019 bp, 45 predicted proteins | sample MGYA00376052_ERZ724519 | MGnify/ENA primary metagenome ERZ724519 (study PRJEB28724, sample SAMN07190883) | activated sludge metagenome | isolation source: activated sludge of sewage treatment plant in Hong Hong | place: Hong Kong | collected 2016-03-17 ... | reverse complement strand
TGGTTTATGCCATTGGCGATGTGGTATACAGAAGAGTTGATCCCAGGATTCGGTGAATGGGTCTAAATACCGCTTGGCTTTTATTAAACTGAACATATTGTGATGCGGATTTGAAGGTGAAAATTGTAAACCCATCGGCTAAAAAAGTTGCAAAAATCACCTATTTGGCTGGGTTTTTGCAAACGAAAGTTAAGAGAATTCGTTCACTATATTGACTCATTTATAAAGAAATCTTCACCAACTAAGATAGCCGGATCCGCATCTAATAGTACATGAAATGGAATGATTTTGCATCTTTGCAACCGATAAAAAACTCCACATTGAACAAAACCCACATCCCCGTCCTATTTGCCTTCATCTTCTTATTGGCTTGTAAAACACAAAAACCACTGGTGGTACCCATTGAAGATGTAATGGAAACTGAAATTCTGGACACACTTACCATTAATGGCAATGATGCCCGATTTTTGGAAGAAGATGATCCTGCCCGACCCTATCAGGCTGCCGCAACCCGGTATTTTGACCTTATCCATACCAAACTTGACCTTAGATTTAACTACCACAGGCAATGGGTTTTGGGTACGGCTGATTTGGATTTGAGACCCTATTTTGGGGTCCGCGATAGCCTTGTACTCGATGCCAAAGGCATGGACATACATGAAGTGACTGATCGGGTAAGTCTTAAAAAATACGACTACAACAATACAGGCCAATACCTGGTAGTAAGGGGTACCGCTGGTTTTACCAGAAAAGATACACTGCGACTAAGAATCGTCTATACAGCAAAGCCCAATGAAGGTCTTGAATCAGGCAGCGATGCAATTCATTCGGACAAAGGTTTGTTTTTTATCAACCCACTAAAAACGGATACCTTAAAACCGGTACAAATCTGGACCCAGGGCGAAACCGAAAGCAATTCAAGGTGGTTTCCAACCATCGACAAACCCAATGAAAGATGTACAGGAGAAATTAGTATGACCGTTGACAACCAATATGTAACTCTTTCCAATGGCAGACTGGCACAGAGCGTGAAAAATGTTGATGGAAGCAGAACAGATACATGGATTCAGGACAAGCCACATGCACCCTATCTTTTTATGATTGCAGTTGGCGATTACCACATTGAAGAAGAAAAATGGAACAACATTCCACTGCAGTATTTTGTAGAAAAAGAATATGCCCCTTTTGCAAAGTCAATCTTTAATCACACCCCCGAAATGCTGTCTTTTTTCACCCAAAAATTTGGCTATGATTATCCATGGTATAAATACAGTCAGATTGTAACCAGAGATTATGTTTCAGGTGCAATGGAAAACACTACTGCATCCGTCTTTGGAGAATTCGTACAAAAGACGGATCGGGAAATGATTGACAACGACAATGACTATATCGTAGCGCATGAGCTTTCACACCAATGGTTTGGCAATTTGGTAACTCTCGAAAGTTGGGCCAATTTGGTTCTCAACGAAGGCTTTGCCAACTATGCCGAATACTTGTGGCTGGAACATAAATATGGCAGAATGAGAGCCGATGAACACCGGACCAATGAGTTGGCCGGCTATATCAATAGTAGCTTCAATGGCATGCATCCCTTAATTCATTACAGGTATGCCAACAAAGATGACATGTTTGATGCACACAGTTACAATAAGGGGGGCCTGGTTTTGCATCACCTGAGAAAATACCTTGGAGATGATGTATTTTTTGCTTCACTCCAATATTATCTGAAAAAAAATGAATTTACTGCAGTAGAGGGTGATGAACTAAGAATGGCATTTGAAGAAGTGAGTGGAGAAGATTTGCATTGGTTCTTTGACCAGTGGTTTCATAAAAAAGGACATCCTGAGGTCAATGTCAATTATGAATGGGATGAGACATCCCAAAACCTCAAAATTTCGGTAGCTCAGGAACCTTCTAATGTTTGGACTTTTCCGGCAGATGTAGCCATTTACTTTGCAGATGGCAGTGTACAAAAACAAAGAATTAAAATAACAGGTGGGGATGAAAAATTTGTGATCCCACTCAATCGAAAAGATGTAGTTACCTGGGTATTTGACGGCGACCACCATATTCCCGGCATTATTGAAGAAAACAAGACCGATGAACAATGGCTTAATACCTATAAATACTCTCCTTACTTTGGTGATAAGTACAAGGCAAGTCAAATGTTGGCAGATGAAAGTCCAATAAAAGATGAATTGACTTCACTTGCGCTAAAAGATGCTTATTATTTCTTCAGAGACTATGCTATCAATGCCATGATGCAGTCGGGCAAAATTGTCAATGTTGACAAAGAAATAATATACATGGCTGAACACGATGCCCATAGCCTGGTGAGGGAAAGTGCCACGAGAGCGCTAAGCATGGTAGATGCCCCAGATAAAATATCAATCTATAAACGCATTGTTCAGCAGGAAAAAGCATACAATGTTTTGGGTGAGGCGCTGGCTCAATTATTTCAGGAGTCACCCGATGACGCATTAAAACTAAGTGGAAATTTTGAAAAAGACAACTCAGCCTACCTCACACCCAAAATAGCAACTTTGTATGCAGGTAGTACCGATGTGAAATACAATTCCTGGTTTACCAACCAAATTGGAAGAAGCAATCCCTATCAAATGTATGAACTCTGCAGTTATTACAATCTTTATTTATTAAATCAGGATGCCTCTGCTCAAAGGCAGGCCATTCAACTTTACAAAGAAATAGCCAAAGACGCTGACCAGAACAAATACAAAAGATACATAGGCACATCCAGTTTATTTGCACTGAAAAACTTGCTGATGACACAACAACTGGAAGAGGGAAAGGCAAATGAAAAAGCAATTGAAGAAATTTCAAAAGCTATAAATTCAATAAAGGCCTCTGAAAAAGACAGAGAATTAATAGAACGATACAGCGAATTTTAAGCCCACCCAAAAGCATGAACAAAGAAAAAGACTATAATAAAATCATCAACCGACTATTTATCCTAATAGGTATTGGTCTGTTGTTGCATGCCATTTTTCTGGCTTACACCATTGATCCCAAATCTTTTGAATTATTGTATCAGATCAAATGGTACTATCTGGTACTTATTACAATATTGGCCATATCGCCCTGGATCGGACATGCCTTTCGCATTGTGATGTGGAGTCGCTGGCTGGACTACCCCATCAGTTTCAAATCGGCTTTCGCCATTGTTATGGCAAACGATATTGGGGCTGCGATCACACCTACAGCAGTGGGTGGTGGTCCGGTGAAAATAGGCATGCTGGTCAACAAAGGCATGCCAGCGCCCAAGGCTACTTTTATGGTTTTGTTGTCAGCCACAGAAGACATCATTTTTTACGGCACGGGCATTGTATTGACGCTACTCTACATGCACCATGTAATCGAGCAACTTGGGGCATATTTACTAAAACATTCATCATTGCTGATTGGGTTGAGTATTTTCCTGCTGGCCATTATACTGGGATGGAAAACCGTAAAACTTATTATTAAAAAAATACTGTCGTATTTTCCAGAAAGTTGGCAGTTGCGATTATCCAGATTTAACGCTGGCTTGCGGCATTATTTTTCTGACATTGGACAGACCTATCTGGATGTTGTTAAAACAGGAAAATGGAGGCTTGCAGTAAGCATCATTATTTTATTCTATCAGTGGTTCACTAAGTTTACCATCCTGGCCATCATTCTCATTTCACTGGATATTCCATTTACTTGGTTTGACATGTACATCAAACAATGGATTATTTGGATGGGCATGCTGATAATACCCACTCCCGGTGCATCTGGTGGAGCTGAGGCTGCATTTCTGGTATTGTTTAAAGGAAGTTTATCGGGTGATCTGCCCAACCTTATCGTTTCTACCTGGAGGTTCTTTACCTATTATTTTATTTTAATCTTATCGGTCATTTTATTCAATATGCTAAAGGGCCAACTTATGAAAAAAGGCCAATAGCCCGGGAAACAGCGTCTTTATCCAACATCGACACAAGTTGCCCATTTTCATCGTTGACAAGGAGCAGTCCGCATTGGTGTTTCTGCATATATTCATATGCCGTTTTCATGCTTTCGTGAATTTCAATGAAATGCAGCTTAGCATCCATAAAAACAGACACAGGTTGTGTCAAATCCTGAATGGCTTGCGCTCTGATAATTTGGACAGGAGTTATCATGCCGGCAGGGTAGCCTAAGCTATCGAGTACAATGGCATAAACGATGCCGTCTCTTTTTGCTTTCTCAACAACAACGGTCATAGCATCACCCAGGTGGTAAGATACCAATTCGGTTCTGCAGTAATCGGCCACCTTTAAATTGACCAATTTTTCCATGACCACAACCTCGTTCATTTCCACCCTGGCCATCATAAAGATAAATAAGCCCAGGAAGGCAAATAAATAATCCCGATTATAAAGTCCGTAGGCAATAAAAAGCAGGGCTATGATTCTACCCACCCAACCTGCAATTTGTGTGGCCTTGGATCGACCGTACTTCAAAGCCAGTAGTGAACGAAGCACCCTACCCCCATCCATGGGGAATGCAGGTACGAGGTTGAAACCAAATAACATTACATTGATGTAAAGTCCTATCACCAGATAATCGGTAAAATCAGGAGTGACCACTCCCGGATTTTGTACAGTGTTCCAATCAAAACCTGTCAGCACCAAAACAAGAAGAAGCAGCGATGCAAGCAATAAATTGACCGCGGGTCCGGCCAGGGCGATGACCAGTTCCTGTGCTGGTTTTTCGGGTAATCTCTCCAATCGGGCTACACCGCCAATGGGTGACAGGATTATATCTTTGGTATTGACCTTAAATCTTTTAGCCATCAAAGCGTGGCCATATTCGTGAAGCACAACGCATAAAAATAAGAATGCAACAATGCCCACAATGGTAAAAGAGTCATTGGTGACTACATTGAATAAAACGTAGGCAAGCAGCAATGCAAACGACCAATGTAATTTAAGGGGGATATTGAAAAATGTCCCAATGGTGATGGTTCCTTCCAAGGGTTACGGAATTATCCTTCCTGAAAAAATATCGGTTCGTACAATTGGCCGGCCAAAACGGCCCTACTGATCACGATTCGCTGCATTTCTGAGGTGCCTTCGTAAATCTGGGTGATTTTGGCATCTCTCATCAATCTTTCCACGTGGTATTCTTTTACATAACCATAGCCACCGTGAACCTGTACCGCTTCAACAGAATGCCTCATGGCAACTTCTGAAGCAAATAATTTTGCCATGCTGGCTGCGGTGGTGTAATCAAGGCCCTGATCTTTCATAATGGCAGCTCTATAAACCAGCAGGCGCGCTGCTTCAATTTCTGTAGCCATGTCTGCCAACTTAAAAGCAATTGCCTGGTGTTGACCAATGGGCCTTCCAAAAGCTTCTCTTTCTTTGGCATATTTTACTGCCAGTTCATATGCACCAGCTGCAATGCCCAAGGCTTGAGCGGCGATGCCAATTCTACCTCCACTTAAAACCTTCATGGCAAACTTAAAACCAAAGCCATCTTCGCCAATACGATTTTCTTTTGGCACTTTTACATCTGTGTACATGATGGTGTGGGTATCTGAAGCCCTGATTCCCAATTTGTCTTCTTTGGCTCCAATGTTTACACCCTGCCAACTGGTCTCTACAATAAAGGCATTGATGCCCTTATGCCCTTTTTCAGGATAGGTTTGGGCGATGACAAGATGGACACTGCTCGTTCCTCCATTGGTAATCCAATTTTTAGTGCCGTTGAGCAGGTAATGGTCACCCATGTCAATGGCAGTAGTGCGTTGACTGGTAGCATCACTGCCAGCTTCCGGCTCCGATAAACAAAATGAACCGATCCATTCGCCTGTAGATAATTTTGTGAGGTACTTGGATTTTTGTTCTTCTGTTCCATAGGTCTCAAGTCCCCAGCATACCAGAGAATTGTTGACAGACATTATTACAGAACAAGAACTGTCGACCTTTGATATTTCTTCCATGGCCAGCACATAGCTCAATGTATCCATGCCACCACCACCATAATTTGGATCAACCATCATGCCCAAAAAGCCCATTTCGGCCATTTTTTGTACTTCTTCTTTGGGATATTTCATGTTTTTATCCCTTTCAATTACACCGGGAAGTAATACTTGCTGGGTAAAATCTCTGGCGGCTTCTTTTACTGCCAATTGTTCTTCGGAAATGAAAAAATTCATTTTGATTCTTTGGTTTACTTGGTTAACAACTATCAGGGCTTCAAAGATGAGAAAAATTGGACTTATTTAGAAATATTGCGCTTTGATGTATATCCGACAACTCAAACTGAGCTCAAAATCTACCATTTTGACAAAAAATGATAACTTGCCGGGCAATCCAATGGTTTAACATTTCTGAATACAAAGTGAAGAGACAAAAACATATCAAAATCTTTATTGTGGGCATATTGATGACGCTGATTAGCCCTTTTTATGCACAGTCCGACTACGACCTTGCCATTTCAACGGCGGCAGAACAATTGGCGGGCTTACATAATGGGACCCTGGTGGTGCGCATTTATATGAATAAAAACAAAGCCGATCTGTTGCAAAAAACAATTCAGGATCCTGCCACTTCCGAAGAAAAAAGAAAATCACTCTCCCACTTGCTCAAAACCCACCTGGAAGACCGTGAGTTGTATAAAAAGAATGTTATTAAGGCATTCAGAAATGAATATCACTTCTCCAAGGTGGTTTTCATTCACGACTATGACCAAAAAAAACTGGCAAATGGCAGGGAGGCTGGTATTTTTTTAAACGATCAGGGTATCGTTGACCCTTCGATCAAAATGGAATCAGATTATTATTTGTTGTGCGGCAGAGGCAATAACGATGATAGCTTTGTTATTTATGCACCCAACGGTGATAACATGCCCACCCATTTTCCCAACAAATACAACCGCAATATTTTTGAAGGACTTGCCTCCCTTTTTATCAAAGACAAGATGGCTAACTATGTTAGAAAACTTGACGGTCTGTTAGGTAACAGATATGAAATGTGGAAAGAAGTGATGAAATAATTCATTGCATATAGAAGTTTCTGTTAATTTCCATAAAGCAAGATTATAAGGATTCATTCAAATCAGGTGGCTTTTTGGCCAAACTTCTCTTGACTAAACCAGGTAATAAGTAAGATCTCAATTTTTCTCAAGGTGAAATCAAAATAATATTATGTTTTTGGTTTTAAATTGTCTTGTGATTAAAATTTAATACAAGTAAATATTCAATTATTAAACTTTTGTGTGGTATGTAAATATTCTTGCAGATTATTGTAAAAATAAGTTGCATAACGTATAAATACGTTGTATATTTGCATTATTAGTTAAACCATATGGATCAATCACTTTCAAAACTTACAAAAGCAGAAGAAGAGGTAATGCAATATATCTGGGATTATGGGCCCGCAACTGTTAGTCAGCTCATAGAAAAAATGGAAGACCCCAAACCACCGCATTCCACCATTTCTTCAATAATCCGCATCCTTGAATCAAAAGGCTTTGTGACTCACAAAACGTATGGTAGAACGCATGAGTACTATGCTGCAGTGGACAAAAAAGCCTACACCAGGTTTTCCTTAAAAAAACTGGTTAGCCATTATTTTGAGGGATCGATGAATGAACTGGTCTCATTTTTGGTTCATGAAAACGACTTGAGCCTCAAAGATTTGGAAGAAATAAAAAATAAGTTTAAGTCATGAGTACCTTTTTGCTACAATCTGCATTTGTCTGGGCAAGCTCTCTTTTACTTTACTACAGCCTATTGAGGCGGACAACTTTTTTTGCACTCAATCGCTGGTACTTACTATTTACGCTGCTCTTTGGTTTGACGGCAACCGCACTTTCCGGTTTTTTACCCAATTGGGCCGATGCTCAGACAAGAGAGTTGGTTTATGGTGTCTTACCTGAAATTAATTTTGGCAGTCAAGCTGCTCAAGGGTTTAATGATTATTCAAGCTGGTGGTGGCTGCTTTATTATACCGGCCTCTGCTTTTTCTCCCTCCGGTTTTTTTATGGTTTGTACCGCCTTGTAAGGATTTATCTTGAAGGTAGCAAAACTTCTTTTCACAGCTATACCTTAGTACAGCATTCACAGGTTCACAGTCCATTTTCATTTTTTGGATGGATTTTTATTCACAATGACCATCCCTATCCGTCATCCCTAAGTGCCGTCATTGAGCATGAAAAAATGCACATTCGTTTGGGCCACAGCTTTGATTTACTGTGTCTGGAAATATTGAATTGCATCTTTTGGTTTCAACCATTGCTTAGGCTTTACAAAAAAGCACTGAAAGAAAGCCACGAGTTTATTGCTGATGAATCTGTATCCAGAAGCTGGTCTGCTGAAAAGTACATTCAAATGTTATTAGGACCCTACTCAAACTGGCAAGAGCCTGATTTTGTGAGTCCTTTTTTTCAATCAGAAATTAAAAATCGTATTCATATGCTAAACCACAACAGAAGTAATCGCAAGCAGCTGCTTTTCTATTTGCTTTCTCCCCTGATGCTTGGTACGTTGGCTATGGTGTTTTCTTCTTTTTCAAGTCCTGCCAGATCAATTGAAAAAGTCAATTTCATCATGGCAGATACTGTGCCTATTACCCACGACATGCGTGTGCCACCGCCTCCTCCACCGCCACCACCGCCAAACCAGGCTGGCAGATCAGGAAAGATGCAGGCACCACCGCCGCCACCGCCGCCACCGCCGCCGCCCGGAAAAAGTGGCAAAATTATTTACGAAGAAGTGGCGCCGCCACCACCACCTCCGCCGCCGCCTCCCGGCAAGTCTGCATCCAAAAATAGTTTGTCGGCTGCCGATGTAGATGAAATGCCCCGATTTCCTGGATGTGAAGACAATGGGACATTGCAACAAAAAATTGATTGTTCAAACCAAAAACTAATGTCGTGGATTGCCAAAGAAATGAAGTATCCAGAACAAGCCAGAAAAAATAAAACACAGGGACGATGTATAGCAACCTTTGTGGTCAATACAGAAGGTTACATTGAAAACCTGGTCATAGAAACCGAGCCGGGTGATGGCACCGGCAACGAAGTTTTGCGTATCTTATCCAAGATGAACATGCAAAAAGAAAGATGGATTCCGGCAAAAAAGAACGGCAAAAATGTAGCAGCTTTTATGACCTTACCCGTCAATTTTTGGCTGGACGGAAAATAAAAATAACATACATCACACTAAAAAGCCGTCTCCTGTGGACGGCTTTTCTATTTGATATACCTACTCAAGGTGGGTAATTGTCTATCTTTGCAGCCTAACTGTAAATCATGAAAACAACGATTGTAACTTTTTTGCTGTTCTTTACAACCCTTTCTTTTGCCGGCGAAGGCATGTGGCTTCCGCACCTGCTCAAAGCCCTGAATGAAGCTGAAATGAAGTCAATGGGCATGAAGTTAAAAGCCGAAGACATTTATAGTGTCAACAAGGGCTCACTTAAAGATGCCGTAGCCCACTTTGGCGGTTTTTGCACCTCAGAAGTGATTTCCAACCAGGGACTTTTACTCACCAACCACCACTGCGGATATGAAAACATCCAGTCACATTCAAGCATAGAAAAAAACTACCTAAGAGATGGATTTTGGGCAAAATCCTTTAATGAAGAACTGCCCAATCCAGGCTTATTTGCCCGTTTTATAGAACGGATTGAAGATGTGACCACAGAGATTATGGATGGGGTAAAACCCGAAATGACGGCCGCTCTAAAACAATCTGTGATTGATATCAATATGAAAAAATACAGAGACAGACACGAAATGGACAAGTTTCATGAACTGGAAATCAAGCCGTTTTTTGCCGGAAATCAATACCTGGCTTTTTTTATGGTTCGATACAACGATGTACGATTGGTGGGTACCCCTCCTGAATCCATCGGAAAATTTGGGGCTGATACCGACAACTGGGTTTGGCCCCGTCATACCGGAGATTTTTCACTTTTTAGAATTTACGCCGGCCCTAACAATGAGCCCGCGGACTTTTCTGAAAGCAACAAACCCTTTACACCAAAACATTTTCTTCCTGTTTCAATGGATGGTGTGAAAGAAGGCGATTTTACCATGGTTTTTGGGTTTCCTGGACGTACGGATGAATACCTGCCTTCCATAGCTGTTAAACAAATTATGGAAAATTCGGATCCGGCGAAAATTGCAATAAGAGACGCAGCATTAAAAATCATGGATAAGTACATGCGCAAAGATGAGGGTACACGACTTAAATATGCCGCCAAATATGCAACCATCGCCAACTATTGGAAAAAATGGATCGGAGAAGCCAAAGGTCTAAAATCAACCCATGCCATTGAGAAAAAACAAAATTTCGAAGCAGATTTTGAGAAAAGGGCAGCCAAAACGGGGAAATATACCGGCATGATTTCTCAATTTGACAAGCTCTATAATGCCAATCTGGAGGCAAGTCTGGTGAGGGATTATTATAGTGAAGCCCCCAACAGAAATATCGAATTGATGAGACTGATGGGCAGTGCCCGCAACCTGGTGCAAACCCTCGACAAAAGTGGTGAAAAGGATTACGCCAAAATGAAGGACCGATTTATTGAATTCCTCAACGAGTTTTACAATGATTTCTCGGCAGACATTGACCAGGAAATATTTGTAGCCCTGATGAACATCTGTAAAAAAGACCTCAATAGTGCGTATCTGCCAGCGGGTATTAACAACGCCGATATGCAGTCAATGGCACAGGATCTATATAGCAAGAGTCCTTTTGCAAACCGAGAAAAAGCAATGGCCTTGTTGGCTCAGGATGCCAAAACAGTCTCTGAAACGATCAAAGCCGATGCAATGTATCAACTTGCCAATGAATGGAATGAAATTATAAAAACAAGGGTAAATCCATCTTTCGAAAAAAACAAAAGGCAAATTGACAGTCTTCAGTCCATTTATATGAAAGCACAAATGGAGTTGTTTCCTGAGAAGAAATTTTTCCCTGACGCCAATTCTACATTGCGTGTCACCTACGGCAAAGTACAGGGTTATCAACCTCGGGATGGGGTCAATTTTTTACCTTATACTTACCTGGATGGTGTTCTTGAAAAATACGTGCCGGGAGATTATGAATTTGATGTTCATGCCAAATTAAAAAGCCTCCATGAAAAGAAAGATTATGGCAAGTATGCAGATGCAAGTGGAAAGATGCCCGTTTGTTTTATAGGTTCCAACCACACCACGGGTGGCAATTCGGGCAGTCCGGCAATTGATGCCAAAGGCAATCTCATTGGCCTCAATTTTGACCGCGTATGGGAAGGCACAATGAGTGATCTCAATTACGACCCAAGCATTTGCAGAAACATCATGGTGGATGCGCGTTATATTTTATTTGTAATAGATAAATTTGCAGGAGCCGGACACCTTGTCAATGAGATGAAGCTGGTACATCCCAAAGGGAAAAAGAAATAAAACAATTAAGTATACAACTTCAGTACATGAACTGAGGTTTGAAAAGTTGTCCCCCTCCATGTTTGTGGAAGGGGATAACTTTTTATATCAAAATGATTTTTCAAATCCAGAATAAATGGAGCCGTGAAATGCCTGCCGGGCTCAGAGAGCCATACCTCGCTATTAGGTTGCATCATTTTTTTCAGACTGCCCGGTAAATCCTCAAAAAAACGCTTTTCATAGGCTATGTCTGAAGCAAGGATAAGCTCGTATCGCTGATCTGAGTTATAGGATCGCCAATCAATACATTCATACCTGATCGACAAAATGCCATTGAGCTCTGCATTCTTTTTTGCAAAAATAAGCGCATCGGTGAGATAGTCACTACAAACCACAGCAGAAGTATATGAAGCTGCAACCAAAGAAGGCAAGCCCATCCCTGCACCCAATTCCAATACCGTTTTTCCTTTCACCCGATCCTTATTATTTAAAATAAAGACCGACAAAGCCAAGGCAGAAGGCCATATTTCTGTCCAATATGGGATGCGCTCATCCGCTTTGTCAACATGGGCATCAGGAAGGGCAATCAACGCATCAAACACCTCATCAATGTTGGCAATCTGAAGCAGGTCAAAAGTCATTCCTTCAAGTGAAAGCGTTATTTTTTCTTCTTTATAAACCGACATATTAACGTACCAATGGGAAGTAACGATCTCTGATTACTTCCATGTGGTGCACAGCATGGCCCGCCACAATAAAGGCAATAGAAAGGGTAGAAAGTTCAATCTGGTTGGCACTGCCTTTGGCCATCAAATCCTGTTCATTAAATGACTCAAACATGACCATTCCTGATTGCCTTACGATTTTGTATTCGTCCATGATGTTGTGCAAAGATCTGTGGCTTACATCGGCATGATCGGCAAAAAGATTTTCGTCAAAGCCAGGCAGTGGGCCGGCGTCTCTTCTTGCAAAGCTCAGTGCCCGATAAAACATAATTCTTTCGGTATCTATCACGTGTTGCAAGATTTGTTTGATTGTCCATTTTTGTTCATCGTAAACGCGGTCACCAATTTCTAAAAAAATATTGATGGCTCTTTCATAGAGCTCAGGACCATAGGTTCTCATTGCTTCTCTCCAGCTTATGTCCGGAATTTTTTGAATATAACGGTCAAAATAATTGGGTGCCAGATCGATCTGTGACTTTTTCATCTGATTTTTGCAGTAAATCTATTACATTTATCAAAATATAAATCCATTCTTACGTGATTAAAAAAAACAGGTGGACGCCAGATCAGGCACTCACTGAATTGAAGCGGTGGTGTGCTATTCAGGAACGATCGCACGAAGAAGTGAAAACAAAGCTAATAGAACGTGGAATCTACGGAGATGAAGTAGATCGGATCATTTCAGAACTGATAACCGAAAACTTCATCAACGAGTTGCGATTTGCCAAGGCCTATGTAAGTGGTAAATTTAAAATCAATGGCTGGGGCAGAAACAAGATACTTCAAGGCCTCAAACAGCATAAAATTTCCTCTTACAACATACAAAAGTCGCTGGCAACCATTGAAGAGGACGCCTATGAATATCTGCTAAAAAAAACTATGCTTAAAAAAAAGGAACTCATTTCAGCATCAGGTCTTGAACTTAAACAAAAACTCTACAACTATCTGGCCCAAAAGGGATTTGAAGCCGGTGAAATTCAAAAATGCATGGCAGAAATATTGGATGATAAATAATCATTTCATACGCATATCCATCAAACGAAGTCTGTACCTTTTGCCCATGTGAAAATCTCTCTTATAAAATGCTTTTTTGACCCCCCACCCTGTAGCCAGGGCAGCCACACCAATGACAATCTCCTTGGTGCCAAATTCTGCTTTATTGTCAAGTCCCTGACTGATCAGCCCATAAGCCAACCAAGCTCCTCCAAATGTTGTCAAGGCTACCGATAACGCTCCTACACCGGGTCTTGTTTCTCTGATGGCCACAATGTCTTCAACCTGCAACATGCCCTGATCATAGAGAATTGTGCCGGTTTCATAAATAAATTTGCGCAAAACGATGGCTTGCCATTCATCGTTTTGTTTTGTCTTGATAACAATTTTTTGACCCAGGCCATATTTGATGGTCTCCGGATCATTTTGAACTTCAATCTGGAGAAATTCCTGAGCTGGCGAAGTAGCTGCATATCCTGTGATCAAAAAAAATACCATCCACCATTTAGCCATTGTAACTAATTAATTTGATAACGTAATTATGACCCAATGGGCCTCCTGCATTCATCCACCAAACTGCCAGGCCACCAGATCCCAATATAATGACTAAATTTACCCTCTTTTTGGATATTTACAAAAACAAGTTTTATGGCATTTACTGAATCAAACCTCCTGCCATTGGGCACAACAGCACCCGACTTTATGCTACCAGACACTATGAGTGGCAAATCACTAAGTTTTAATGATATTAAAGGAGAAAATGGCACGGTAGTTTTGTTTTTGTGCAATCATTGCCCTTATGTCATTCACGTAAATTCTACATTGGTTTCAATAGCCAATGAATACTTGAAAAAGGGCATAGGTTTTGTGGCTATTTCATCCAATGATGCTGAAAAATATCCAGATGATGCACCCGATAAAATGTCGATCGTGGCCCGTGTATTACAATATCCATTTCCTTATCTATACGATGAGCAGCAGGATGTTGCCAAAGCATACGACGCTGCATGTACACCAGATATCTACCTGTTTGATGCACAAAACAAACTCTATTATAGAGGCAGACTGGATGATTCCAGGCCCAAAAATGACAAGCCCCTGACTGGAAATGACCTTCGAATGGCTATAGACGCCCTTTTAGCCAAGCAAACCGCGCCTGAACCCCAGTATCCATCAGGTGGGTGCAACATTAAGTGGAAAACTGAGTAATGAGAGATATCACTGGAAGGGTTCCAATGAAAACCACAATATTATTTTCGGTGAAAGTGGTGGTAGTAACAATCATAGCACCAATCTATCAACACCAAACTGTCTCCTTTTAATTCCACGGAGAAGTTGGTGCCATCGCTGAGGGCAACATAGGTTTTTTCCTCTGTGCCAAATATGGGTTTATCCGACAGATTGAAGTCGTACTGTTGATTTATTTTTAATGTCTCATTTTCGATCCATTTAAAAGTAAGGTCATCAATTTCCAATCTGATGGATTTGCCTGTGGATTGAGGCGTGTCTGTCCAACCACCAATGCCGCCTACAGATTTGTCCCATACCCAGCTGCCCTCAAAGCCCTGGGAGTTACATGAATCTTCGTCGCGTTTTGAACATGAAATCAGCAGCAGCAGGCAAATACCTAAAAGAAAGCGCATATTTTTTTATTTTAATAACGATGAAGAAGCTTGTTGGGTTGGGTGCAATCATTTTTTTTAGTTTCCAAAGTCGGGGTAATAAATAAAACCATTAACAAATATTTAAACAACAGCACAAAGTTGCCATCGTTATTATGAAAAGACCTTAGTATGAAACGAGTTTCCATTCTTGCATTTATTTGTTTTCTAACCTTTGAAATGATGGCAGGCAACACTTTGCCATCCAGAATTGAAAGCGTTACCTTATTTCGCAACGGAGCCCAATTGGTCAGAAAGGCCAACCTCACACTCAAACAGGGAGAAAACACAGTGGTATTGGGCGATTTGCCCGCAGGCTTTGACGTAGCATCAATCCGGGTGAGTCTTTCAGGCAAGTCGGTAATTAACGGAGTAAGTTATCGCGACAACCATATTCAGGATTTTAGCGCTAGTCCTGAGTATGCTTCATTACAAAAGCAATTAAAAACCCTCCAGGAAAAAGCTGAAAATGAGCAATTGATCTATGATACCTGGAAAGAAGAGGAAGGACTGATCCAGGCCAATAAAAAACTGGGGGCTGAAACTACCGGCGTTACTGCAGCCCAATTGACAGCCATGGCTGATATGTACAGGATTCGTTTGCTGGAAGTCAAGCAAAAATTATTGGACAGCAAACGAAGACAGGAAGAAAATTACAAAGAAATTGGCAAAATCCAGGCGCAAATCAATGAATGGACCCAATCCAATGCAAATCGTCATACGGGTGAGGTAGTTGTAGATATTTATGCCCCTACATCGGGTGAGGCTAACCTCAAGCTCATTTATTTTGATGCGAGGGCTTCCTGGAGCACCCATTTTGAGGCAAGGGTTGTAGGACTGGCAGCTCCTATGAACCTGGTTCAAAAAGCAAAAATCAACCAGTATACCGGGGAAGATTGGAAACAGGTCAACATGGCACTTACTACCGGAGACCCATCATACAATACTGTTGCACCCGTAATTAGCCCATGGTTCTTATATTTTAATCCCATTTATCAAAAAAACAACTATGCCCTTGGTGCTGCATCGGCTCAGGTGCGATCCAATGTCCGTCCGGCAAAAGAAGAGGCTATGTTAGACGAAGTAGCCGTTTTGCCTGAAGCCAGTGCCAGAGAAAATCTCACTTTTACTGAATATACCCTCGCTGACAAAACCAGTATTCCTGCAGACAACAATCTGCACGAAGTTCATCTGAAATCGTACGAAATACCTGCCAAATACCGCTATAAAGCTGTGCCAAAACTCGATAATAAGGTATACTTATTGGCCGAAATTACGGAGTGGGATCAATACAATTTGTCATCAGGCGCTGTTAAACTATTCGTGGAAGACACCTATTTGGGAGACACCTACCTGAATATGAGCGAAGTATCAGACACCCTCTCGTTGTCATTGGGTCCTGACATCGCAGTAGCCGCCAAACGTGAAAAAGTGAAAGAATACCAGAAAACATCTTTCCTGTCATCCAAAAAACAGATACAGAAAGGTTGGGAATTGAGTTTAAAAAATAATAAAACCGCGGCAATTGAGGTGACCCTCATCGATCAGGTTCCACTGAGTACAGTCGATGAAATGGAAGTTGAAGTAGATGAACTTTCCGGTGGCTCATTGAATAAAGAGACCGGAGTTGTGGAGTGGAAATTGACCTTAAAACCTGGAGAACAGATCAAAAAGAAGCTGGCTTATAAGGTCAAGATTCCTAAAGATCAGTCAGTCAATTTGTAGTAATGATTTAAATCATTGAATGACGACAGCCAGATCAGCTTGTCGTCATCCCTTTTTAGGGCGATAATACTTTATTTTGCGCCCGTGAACATCTGGAAAAATATCATTAAAAAGCCAAGTTGAGTCAAGACATTGCCTCATTGAAACTTTATTTTTTGATATACAATCCAGTAACATGAAAACCATCATTGAACCCTTCAGGATTAAATCCGTTGAACCCATCCATTTTACGAGCCCGTCGCAGCGAGAAGAGTTTTTAAAAGCAGCTTATTATAACCCTTTTTTGCTTCACTCAGATGATGTGATTATTGATTTGCTCACCGACAGTGGTACCAGCGCCATGAGCAGTGAACAATGGGCAGGCATCATGAGAGGGGATGAATCGTATGCAGGGAGTCCAAGTTTTTTCAGATTTGAAAAGACCGTTAAAGATCTAACGGGTATGTCTTTCATCATACCCACCCACCAGGGAAGAGCATCGGAAAAAATTCTATTTAGCATAACGGGGGGTAAAGGAAAAATCTTTATCAGCAATACCCTTTTTGATACAACGCGTGCGAACATAGAATTTTCGGGTGCTGAGGGCATAGACCTGGTATGTGAAGAAGGGAAACACCCTAATATACCGGCCCCATTTAAAGGAAATATGGATGTGGATGCATTGCAAAAAACCATTACCGACCGGGGAAAAGAAAATATAGCCATGGTCATTATGACCGTTACCAACAATTCCGGAGGTGGCCAGCCTGTTTCCATGCAAAACATCCGGGAAGTTAGCAGGATATGCAAAGAGAATCAGATATTGTTTTACATCGATGCCTGCAGGTTTGCAGAGAATGCCTGGTTCATCAAAACAAGAGAAGAAGGATTTGAAAGCAGAACAGTCAAATCCATAGCCCACGAGATGTTTTCTCTGGCTGATGGCTGTACAATGAGTGCCAAAAAAGATGCCTTTGCCAATATTGGCGGTTTTTTAGCTTTAAACGATACTCAATTGGCAACACAATGCAGAAACCTTTTGGTCATCACAGAGGGCTTTCCTACTTACGGAGGGTTGGCCGGCAGGGATCTGGAGGCCATAGCCATTGGTCTTGAAGAAGTGTTGGATGAACATTATCTTCAATATCGGGTAAGAAGTATGGAATACCTTACCGAAAAACTTGTAGCAGCAGGTGTGCCTGTAATGGTCCCCGCAGGAGGTCATGCGGTTTATCTGGATGCCAAAGCCTTGATGGACCACATACCGGTAGACCAATATCCCGGGCAGGCACTGGTATGTGCCTTGTATTTGGAAGGAGGGGTACGCTGTGTAGAAATTGGTTCTTTGATGTTTGGCAAATACAATGAAACGGGCAGTCTGGTGCCATCGACACTTGAATTGGTAAGGCTTGCCATTCCAAGAAGGGTATATACTCAAAGCCATATTGATTATGTGGCTGAAGTGATCATATCTGTTTTCCAAAAAAGAAAAACGTATAAAGGCATGCGCATTGTAGAAGAAGCCCCCATGCTCAGGCATTTTACAGCTAAACTTAAGCCAGTTTAGTCTTAGTTGCAATTTATATTGCCTTCAGGCATGCTTAGCAATATTGCTTGCCTCGAGTAAGTGATAAATGTATCATGAAGGATTTTGCTATGTGTCACGAATTTATTTATTCTGGAATTGACAATAATTTACACTAATTTAATTATATATAATACTCATTTTCATAATGATATGATACATTTTGAAAAAAGTTCCTTGCATTTATAATTTTTTTTGCGGCTGGTGCAACGTTTTGATTCCTATTTGCGAATATCCATTTACAACAGCGCTGTTGATGTTATTATCAACTTTTCACAATACAAAAATTACAACATGAAAAAAACTGGTTTAATCAGCTTTTTACTGCTTGCACTCGCCATGATTATGGTTTCCTGCAACAAGGACAATATCGACAGCAACCTTACCAAAGAAGAAACACCCCTGCCAAAAGTAAAAGTAATCAATGACCTGATGAGTCGGGCCGTAGCTTCTGCCAATGCTTTGGGATTGGATCTGGGTTGTTTCACCATTGAATATCCATTTACATTAAAAGATGATCAGGGTGGGCAACATCTGGTAAATGATGACACTGACTTCTACACTTTATTTGACAGTACCACTACTACCTATAACATTGTTGACTATGTTTATCCAATTACCATATCTGACAGCACAGGTGTAACAACACAGATCAACAACATAGATGAGTTAGCAGAAGCTTTCGCATCCTGCACACCCAGTGGAGGTTGGGAAAACGGCAACTTTCCTGCCTATCTCATCAATGGTGAGACTTCCTGTTATAATCTTGTTTACCCAATCCAACTGAAAAAAGAAGATGGGTCTTCTATTTCAATTAACAATGAAACTGAGTTCCTGGCCGCTATTGCCGAACAGCTGTGCTTTTTTGTGTTTCCTATGACCCTGGATCCTGTAGATGGTAGTGCAGATGTAACTGTGGCCAGCATTGATGAACTTTTTAATGCCCTTATATCCTGTGGCGGCATGCCTTGTGATACCATCATCGGTTGGGAGGATAACTTTGAAAATATTGGCTGCTACACCATCCAGTTTCCAATCACAGTGAGTCTTGGCAATGGGGCTTCTCAAGTGGTCAATTCGAGTGAGGCCTTTGCTACGATTTTGCTTGAGGGCAATGTATCTGATTTTGTCTATCCAATCCATTTGATCAATTCAGACAATGAAGTAGTAACAGCCAACTCTGCCCAGGAACTCGACAATTTACTTGCTGAATGCCTCACCATTGTAGACCCCAGCGTAAATGAATTGCAAATTTTGGCCATTGGCACCATGGATAGTGTGGGTATGCAACCCTGTTACACCGTTTTATTCCCTGTGCAAGCCATACCACAAAGTGTTCCCGGTACGGTAGTAAATGTGCAGAATCAAAATCAATTGCTTCAATATGCATACAATCCGAATGGAGAGGGCTACAAGCTTATATTCCCGGTGAAGGTTAAGAAAAATGAAGACAACACCGAGGTTATTTTTAACAGCCTGGAAGACATTTTCAATTTCCTTGTGAATTGTCACTAATAAAATGAATAAAAATCAATAGAAATCGCGTTAAGTGGCAGGTAGGATTCGTTTCCTGCCTGCCCAATTTTGCAAAATGACTGATCATAACTTCATAAAAAAACTAATAGAAAGAGACGCTTCGGCGTTTCAATCCTTTTATGAGGACTATGCCCCTTATGTATACGCTATTATAAAAAATTACATTTTTGATGAGGTGTATAGAAAGGATGTGATGCAGGAGACTTTTGCAGCGATTTTCTTGTCGGTAAATAATTATGACAGTAGTAAGGCCGCATTTAAAACATGGATTTCTAGAATTACAGTTAACCAGTGCATTAACTTTTTAAGAAAACACTACCGACAAAACATGACATTTAATCTGGAATTATATACAGAAATAAGTGACAGTAATAACAATGGACTGCATGCTCTTACAAAGGAAGAACTGGAATCTTTGTTATCTAATATGCCTTTGGGTTATAGGACCGTTTTTTTACTATCGGTAATAGATGAATACGATCACAAAGAAATAGCCACTATGCTGAACATTACGCAGGAAACTTCGAGATCGCAACTGATGCGTGCCCTCGCCTGGATAAGGAACCATATTTTTAACACCAACAATGCGTTGAAGTATGAATTCAGATAATTTCAAATTGAAAAAAACGCTTCGCGAATCATCTGCACTTCCTCCAGGATATGAATGGGAGAAAATGCAAGGAGGCATTATGCAGCAGATGGAAAAACAAATGAAACCATCAGTGGCGAAGAGCAAAAAAAGAAATTGGCTCTATGCATCTTACATCGTTGGCTGTATGCTTATGACAGCCGTTGTGGCTTTTTATCTTGGCAACCGCTCTGCAGTCAAAAACATTTCTCAGGCATCGGTTAACTCTATTCAATCCAATCAAACCACAGAAAACCAGACATCGGCTTCTAAACCAGAAACCCACAATTTTATATACAACCAAAGTACTGCTATAAAGTCATCAGCAAAGTCAAATACAAAAGCGAATGTAAACAACGCACAACATTTAGTAATTTCTCATGGAAGTCAGCAAGTAAATAAACTCCAGGGACAAAATGGTTCAACACCTCAAAATTTATCTACTTATGATAATGCTGAACCCCACCAAGTCCCATCATCCAACAGTAGACATGGTGGGTTCAGCGACGCAACTCTCAATTCAACAACCAAAAACAGTCAATTAATTACAGGTCAAAATACAGTGGCTCAGGTCTCTGAAAATGAAAGACCACAGGAAATTGAAAATAACAACTTAATTATTGGGTTTGAAAATAAGAACTCACTGCCGTTTGCAGAAGCCACAGTAACAATACAAGCTCTGGCCATGAAGAGGATTCGACTCATAATGCCAGGTAAGGAGCAAATCAATGAATTGGGCCTTGTAGTAAACACACCAATTAAAGCAATTAAACCACACTTATATTCAATTGCCTTTGGTAGTGGCCTTACCTTTATTACACCTGAATTTACAACCACCGTTGGCACTGAAAAAACAACTTCTTTGGAAAGAAGTGTGCTTTCCCAAACATTCGCTTTACACATTGACAGGCAACTGGGTAAAAGGTGGCAATTGAATACTGGTTTGGAATATGCAAAACTTTGGCATCGCTTTGATTTTGTAAAGGAGACAATCCGCGAAATCAATGTAAACAATGTGGCCGTGGAAGTTCACATCAACGCCATCTCGGGTGATTCTACTTTTATATACGGGGATACCATCACCCTTAAAAAGGATATAAGAACAATCCGGCATTACAACTCAATTGAAGTATTGACATTGCCTTTATTTTTAGGTTATGAGAAAAAAATCAATGACTGGTCGCTTATGTTAAATGGCGGCACCAATTTACACTTGATTCATAAATCCCAGGGTAAAACCCTAATTGCAAATGAACTAATTGAATATGGGGATTCTACCATTATTCACAAGCGTTTTCCGGGATTGTCATTAAGATTGGGTGTTGGTCTGGGCTACACTATTTCCCAAAGATTGTCTGTTGAATGTGGTATTTCCGCTTCAAAGGCAATTGGCAATTGGTCGTCTGTGTCAGGCACCACGTTTAAGCCCTGGATTGTAAGCAGCAATCTGGGAATTAGATATAAGTTCTAAATTTTCCTGTGCGCCTTAATTGCATACACCAAAGGAATGAGTTTATTGAGGTGGGCAATGCGGTATTCATCTGGCCCTGTTTGGACCATATTGGCGAGGCAGTTGTAAGGAGAATAATCATATTCTTCCAGCGTCTCAATGCTGAGTCCTTGTTTTTTCAGCGCAGTAAATACTTCACCGATGCTGTGATTCCAGGTCATGGTTGAATATTGGGTATTAATTTCACGATCTGCATACGTACCTGACTCCGTTTCCAGGATAGGTTCAGCCTTAAAATATGAATACTGAACATACTTAAGATCATTATCAAACATCCACACCACCGGGTGAAATTCAGCAAATACAAAGCTTCCTCCCGGCTTCATGAAGTGCGCTACTACCTGTGCCCATTTTTCCATGTCCGGCAACCAGCCGATGGTGCCATAGGATGTAAATACGATGTCAAATTTTTCATCCAGTACCTTCGGCAGACCATACACATCGCAGCAGATAAACCGGGCATCAACATCTAATTCTGCGCCCAAATCATTTGCTTTTAAAATGGCAGCATCCGACAAATCTATACCTGTAACTCTGGCACCCATCCGGGCCAATGAAATAGTATCCTGCCCAAAATGGCATTGAAGGTGTAAGATGGATTTACCTCTGACATCACCCAGCAATGTCAATTCAATTTGTTTCAATGAGGATTTGCCAGCCCTAAAAGCCTCCATGTCATAAAAGGCCGAATCTACGTGTACCGGTACTTTTTCGTTCCAGGTTTTTTTATTGATTTCGAGGTAATTTGGTGTTGTGTTCATGGGGTAAAGGTAGGGAAAATGGATGATTGGGTAATTTTTCTTTGTTGCTAATGTTATTATTATTTGCATTCTATTTAGATGCCAGGGCTACGCCCCTTTTATCAATATGCTCTTTTCTACGAAGATTATTGGGCTACGCCCCTTTGTTTTTTTACGAAGATTGTTAGGCTAAAGCCCCTTCTTTTTTAAACCAAGATTTTTAGGCTAAAACCCCTTTATTTTTTATACGAAGATTTTTGGGCTACAACCCTTTCTTTTTATACGAAGATTGTTAGACTAAAGCCCGTTTATATTCTTTTACTAAAAAGAATAAAAGGCTAACAAATCAATTAGATAGGGGCGGAGCCCTGACATCTTCGTAATAAAATCATATCCCTGCATTAAATAGGGGCGGAGCCCTGACATCTTCGTAAAAAATCTTATCCTACACATCATATAGGGGCGGAGCCCTGACATCTCCGTAAAAATCTTATCCTGCACATCACATAGGGTCGGAGCCCTGACATCTTCATAATAAAATCATATCCCAGCATTACATAGGGGCGGAGCCCTGACATCTTCGTAATAAAATCTTATCCCACATATTACATGGGGGACGGAGCCCTGGCATATTAATAACATACCCTAAATAATATTGAATTAGAACCCTGGCATATTCGTGAAAATACTACTACAAACTACGATTTCAATTCGTACCATTCAAAAAGGTATGCTTCTTTAAAATCAATTTCAAATTTCTTCAAAAACAAGGTATATTCATCTTTAAATGCTACTTTTTTGTAGTGCTCTGGCTGGTTTAAAATATATTTTACTACGGTATTAATTTGTGATTTACCATATGTAAAAGCCCCAAATCCATCTTGCCATGAAAACCTTCCTGGATATAGATTTTTTTCATTTATCCATTTCGATGAGCCAGATTTAACGTGTTCCATCAATTTTGAAGGGGACATTACCGGATGCATTCCCACTAAAATATGTGTATGATCCGGATTACAATAAATAGCGTAGGTTTTACAACCTTGATTGGTTATAATACCACACATTATTTTTTCCAATTCATCTCTGAATTTTTCACTAATAACGTTTTCTCGCCCCCTGACTGAAAACACAAATTGAACATACAATTGGGTATAGGTGTTTGCCATAGCTTAATAAGGTTGGGGCCTTTGCCCCTTTTTCGGGTTTAAATAATAACAACAAAATTATTTGGTTTTTTAATTTAAATCAATAGGTAGATATTGAATTATCAAAATTGGATTGGTTATAAATATGTTAAATTTTGTTTTTGGTGCCTTGGTCATAATTATTTATCTTTTTTAGATGCCAGGGCTCCGCCCCTTTTATCAATATGCTCTTTTCTACGAAGATTATTGGGCCCCTTCTACGAAGATTATTGGGCTACGCCCCCTCCTTTTTTATACGAAGATTTGTGGGATACACCCCTTTATTTTTTATACCAAGATTTTTGGGATACACCCCTTTATTTTTGCTACGAAGATTATTGGGCTACGCCCCTTTATTTTTTATACGAAGATTCGTGGGCTCAGCTCCTTTTATTTTTTATACCAAGATTTTTAGGCTAAAGCCCCTTCATATTCTTTTGCTATAAGGCTAACAAATCCTTTATACAGGGGCGTAACCCTGTCATATTCGTAATAAAATCTTATCCCTCACATCACATAGGGGCGGAGCCCTGATATCTTAGTAAAAAATCTTATCCCTCACATCACATAGGGGCGGAGCCCTGACATCTTAGTAAAAAATCTTATCCTACACATCACATAGGGGCGGAACCCTGACATCTTCGTAATAAAATCTTATCCCGCATATCACATAGGGGCGGAGCCCTGACATCTTCGTAAAAAATCTTATCCTACACATCATAAAGGGGCGGAGCCCTGACATCTTTATAATAAAATCATATCCCTGCATTACATAGGGGCGGAGCCCTGACATCTTCGTAATAAAATCTTATCCCTGCATTACATAGGGGCGGAGCCCTGACATCAATCTTTTCTTCAATTTACAACTATACTATCTCCTTGATACCCTAATAAACTTCGTCTCAAAATGCTCAATTAGCAAGGGCCTCTCCAGTGTCTTGATCTCTTCACCCAAAACATTTACCTCACTGATGGTGGTGGCTCCGGTTTGTTGTTTTAATCTTGCTACGTCCAAAATGGCGTGGTCACCTTCAGTTTCTCTGAGGTGGAGAATGACGGAATTGCCATCCGGAGCTAGCTGGCTGTCTACCACTAATACATTAGGTAGGTCAAGGTCGATGAGGGAACGGGACAGGGTCTTGCTTTTTTCTGCACCGGCAGGGATGACGCGGGCAGCCAGGGGGATGGTGTTCTCCCAGCCAAAACGGGTAGCGGCGGTGTTGGTGGTATTGGGCGTGGAGGTTATTACATAATTCCAGTTCATCTCTCCTTCCTGGTTGGCTTTGAAATTGGTGGTCCAGTAGTTGTTGAGCACCCATGAATAGATGTGCGACTTAGCTGGCTTGTGCTTGTAATAAAACCTACCTGTGTTGATGTCACCAAACTGTACAAGGGGTGTGCTCTTACTGTTGAAAATGATCTGGACATTTTGGCTCTTAACCGCAGCAAAATTCTGGATGGTGTTCCAATCGGATGCTGTACCTTCCAATTGATTGTAGCCCGGACGCACGGTGCCTCCCTGCACCTCAAATGCCAATTGATCGGCATCACTCATTTTAAAGGGAAAGGCAACATAAAGACCCTCTGGTGTTGTCACCTTAAGTTTGTGGGTCTTGTACAACAATTCAATTTTCTTTTCATGGTGATAGAGGCGAACCTCAATCTCAACACCTCTCTCATCCGAACAGCGGTCAAGCTGGCCGTGGATCCTAATGCTATTCCAGATGATATCCGGGATTACTTCTGAAACTTCAATCTGACTCAGATATGACAATTGTTTTTTAAGTGGCACATAAGTGGTATCTCTGTTGGCATTGGTTAGGCGCTCCATCGTATGCCGATTATCTAATTCCTCGTAGATGATAGTACCAAGGGGTGTCTCGCTCTGTTGGTCAATCAATTCCTGATTTAGCTCCTTATCAAAAATGCTGGTGATGGCGCCTTTTTGCGGGTCTAGTTCAATTTTATAAAATTGGTTTTCAAGTGTGTTCACCTTGACTGCTTTATTCATAGATTTCGTAGCAGTCCTGTCTACCTCAATGCGCAGCAAAGCAAATCCCATTGGTGGTAGCTCCTGCACCCATATCGACCAATAGCTGCCGTCGTTTCTACTTTTGATGAGGTGAGCCGCCAGGTTTCTGCCTTTGTCATCGATGATTTTAAATTCTTTATCCAGGGGTAATACATCGTGATCAATATACACGTTTATCAAACCGGAGCGTTGCCAGTTGAGGGTATTAAATACGGCGATGGTAGGTACATCAGATTTTTCAATAAAGGGCTGGAGATATCCCAGTGCCTTTTCCCGCAACAGGCCAGACTGCTTAACGGCTGTCCACACATAGGCAGATTTTTGTCCCCATTGAATAACGGTGTTTTCTGACAAGGGGTTGGTTATGCTCTCATCTGCTCCCAGGGTATGCTCATCATAAAACAAAAGGTTATCATAACAATCCTGTACATCTGTTATAATTTGAGAAGGTATATCAGCTCCCAACATTCGGGCCATTGAAAGTAAGCCGGTATTGCTGATCATTTCTGCCTGTGTAAGCCTTGCAGCTTTGGTTTCATTCATGGCCGAACCAAAACCATCGGTCCACCAATCGGGCCAGGCTACTTTTTGAACAGCAAGATGATCATTTTCGTTATTCTCCAGAAAAACCATAAACTCGCTGGTCAAAGAAATCCTGAGTTTGGGCCACTCGTATTTTTCATTCCACTCTTTAACGATATCGCATGCCGAAATCGAAGGAGGGGAGTTGTCGGTAACATAACCAGAAAATTGAAAGGCAGTGTGATCAAAGGGATAGTTCTTTTGTTCCAGTGATTTGAGGTATTCCGATAAATTGGCTCTGAAGACATCAATGTTGCCGGAGGTAAGACTTAGGGCATTGCCATGCATATAATGTTCGCTCCTGTATGCTAATAAACGATTTCCGGCAGGCGACTCCCACCAGAAGGCAGTGGGTTTATCAAACGGGATTTGAGCGCGGTGACCATGCTGGCCCATGGTGAGGTATTTTACACCGGTATTGTGGTACAAATCTACCATACACCAGCCTATGCCATTCACATCATTTTGCATGGCAGCGGTGACATCTATGCCCTGGTCTTTAAAGTATTTTAACGTCTGGGTTTGAATGGCCAATGCGGTTTCATCAACAACCTCAGAAAAATTAAAGAACATTCCCGTCACCTCAATCCTACCCTCTTTAATGCGTTTGAGCAACCGGTCGATCTGCTCCCTGGGTCGCGCTTTGAGGTATTCTCTTACCGTCCATGATGCTTCGCAAGTCCAACGAAATCGGGCATCGTCGGGGTAATGATCGGTCTGGTCACAGTAGTCGAGGGCATAGTCAATAAAACGCAGGTGTTCGGCTAAAATTTCGGTTTGAGACCGGGTATATCCAATGTCAGTGTGACTGTGTTGCACCATATTGATGGTCCACTCTTTGATAGGTGCCAGCGTAAAGGTGTGATAGGATGCTTGCCGATCCTTGATCTCTACCTTTGCTTTATATTCAGTTGGCTTTTCTACCGCCTTAATATTAAAATCAACTTCATTCAAACCGGGTACCAGTCTTGTTTTTTTCTTTTGGTTGGCAGCGAATAGAGATGCCTCCACCGGATCTCCCAGGTGGATGATATTGAATCGCACAGTATGCTTGCGCTCATTGTTCTCTTTGGTCACCACCGCCAACTGGTTGACTTTGATCTCCTGTTTTAATGGTAGTTTGAAGGTCATATACCATATGGGACTTTCGTTGTCAACCGCATCAACTTTGATTTGTAAAGGCTCTCCCTTCCTGATGTTGTTTGCAGGCACAGTGAAGACTGCAAAACCCATTTGATCGCCGTGTTTATCAATCATGGTTTTATTGAAGGTAAGTTTGGTGCCCATGGCTCCCATCATAGACCAGGTGGTGATCTCGTTGGTCAAAGGGCTATAGAAGGTACCCAATTTCACATCATTCATGTATAGGTCAAAAGCCTGAGGGGTCGGTGTTACATCAATGCCATAGAGCCAAACAAAAGAGACACTTTCGCCTTTGAAATCTGTTGGCACCACCTGTGTCTTCCAAACTATAGGTTCAAAGTCTTTGTTGGCTCTTGAAAGTAAGCTCTTTTCAGCATTGGAAAATGGAGAATGGTAGGTAAATTTATTGCCTGAAACTTCGTTTTGATAACCGATGAGGTAATTGTCCTGTGTCTTGCCAGAAGGGAGAAATATCCATAAAAATAAGGCCAAAAAGAGGTGTTTCATATTTGGTAAATTGAGGGTTGGTCATTCCAAATATAGCAAATTTCTGTCATCGTTTTCAAAAGAAGCTTGCTAAATTCTGAGCCTATATCACAGTTTTGGCTCTGACTGATCTATCTTAGACTCAGCGTGGTAGGTTTTTGGTACAGGATAGAAGGACGGTGGGGTTGTTTCAATATGAAATGCTAGTTTTCAATGATACCTCGTTTTCGATACAATGTGAGATTTTTCTCTCCAAATTTTTCTATGAGTCCTTTTTCAACCCCATTTTTTAAGTCGCGACTGGCTGTAGCAGTTGAAATTTCTGGGTATCGTTTTATGTATACTTTTCTGGTAAAAGTTTGAGCACAATCTTCTAAAAACAACTGCATCCTTTGCGTTTCATTTGGCTTTGGTATCCTTTTCTCGAGTAAGCCATCCAACGATTGGTTTAGGATGCCCAACATAAATTCAATAAAGCGGGTTGCCTTCCCTTCTTTATCAGAAAGCGAGAGCGCGTGGTAATAATCTCTTTGATTCTTGGCAATTAGGGTTTCAAATGGCAAAAACTCAAATAAGGGATATTCACTCATCAGGATCAATGTTTGCCAAAGCCTGCCCATTCTGCCATTGCCATCCATAAAGGGATGAATAAACTCCAGTTCATAATGAAAAACACAACTCCTGATCAGTGTCAGTTCTGTTTTATCTTTCATGTACCGAAATAAATCAGTCATTTGAGGTTTTACCAACTCTCTTGGAGGTGCAAGATGTTTCACCTTTGAACCTTCTACAATGCCCACCCCTTTTGTCCTATACTTTCCGGGAGATGGTATGAGATCCAGCATCAATTTCCGATGTGCGTTTAAAAAGTGTTTTTCCGACTGATAATTATAGTACTTAAGGTTTTTGTAAACCTCCAGTGCATTTAAGACTTCCCTGATATCTTTTTCCGGCCCAACTACCCTTTTGTTTTCAAGAATGGCAGTGATTTGAGCCTCTGATAAAGTATTCCCCTCAATTTGTAATGAAGCATGGATGGTTTTAATCTGATTTTGTTTTCTCAGGGTTGGGTCTTGTCTGATCAGGTATCTTGTGTTCACCTCTCCAATTTTTTCAGAAATAGAGACTATGGATTTTAATATTCCAGGTGTGATTTCGTAGGGAGGTTTTGACATTTTGATAGTATCATTTGATAGTATCAAAGATAGGTCAATTGTCTTAATTTTTGATCACTTCTTTGCTATAATCTAAAATATATCAAAAATAGAGGTGACCCAAATTACCTGCGACATTTTTGATCCGTATCTATCAGAATTTTGCATCACTCCGTTAGTCAAGTTTGCGTTTACTGCAATTGAGGTTATTTTTTTAAGGTTCCATGGTAGGTAATAATTATGGTGTGCCCAATTTGTAAAATGGTGATCTTAGAATTTCACACCTCAATCACGCAGTGCTATTTTCCCCTCCATCACCCTGGACTGTACACCCAAAAATTCAACATAGTTTTTGTGTTCAATATTTACCTTTATTTCGCTGCCCACCTCCTCAAAACGGAGGATAAGGTTTTCTTCTCTTATGCTCTCTTCTACAAATCGAAGTGAAATGGTAAGACTACTATCATTATACCAATCATACATAGATGCTACCTTGATCAGTGCACCCGTATTGACAACGGGCGGGCTGGCAAGGGACTTAAGTTTGGTTTGGCTTCGTTCCCAATCACCCAAATCTGCTTTTATTTCCGATTTTTCATCGCCGTGATACAATTCAATCTTCATATTGTCTCTGTCGTCAAAGTGTATTTTTAAGCCAGTGATACCGACTTCATTTTGTGCAACCTGGATGGTCTTACCGGAAATTTTTTTTGCCATATCCGGAGCCATTTGTACCGGTCGAGGGGCAGAGAGGCCCTCAATTCTATTGTTTAATCCTGACAGTGCCTGTTTGTTTTCCGGAAGTGCTTTGTCATACATGGCAGGTACCAAATGTTTCCAAACCAAATCCAGTTCTTTTTGAGTGTTTGCGGCAGCTGCTGTCAATACTACTACTGCATCCTTTTCAGGCAAAACAATGATAAACTGTCCACCCAGTCCATCTGCCCTGTAGGAATTGCATCTACCTCTCCAAAACTGGTAGCCGTAGCCCTGCTCCCAGTCGTTGAATTCTCTCGGTGTAGGGTTCTCAGGCGCATTGCCCTGGATCTGAAAGGAGGTGGCAGCCTCCACCCAGGCAGATGGCACGAGTTGTTTGCCCTTCCAAAGACCTTTTTGCAACAAAAGCTGTCCAAACTTTGCCATATCATGAGAAAGAAGCTTTAAACCTATGGCACCAAAAGTATAACCTTCAGGGGTCTCATCCCAGGAATAATTGGTGATACCAAGAGGGTCAAACAACCTTGGCTTTAAATAAGCCGCCAACTTCTCTCCTGTAGCTTTCTGCACAATTGCCGACAGCATAAAAGTGGCCATATTGTTGTACTTAAACACCGAACCCGGTTTGTTTTCAACCGCAGAAGACAAAAATGTTTTAGGCCAATTTTTTGATGATCGGGCACCAAAGAGGGGATCTGTATTCATGCCGGTTGCCATTTTAAGCAAGTGCTCAACTGTCATTTCTTTCATATAGGTACTTAGCGTTTGCAGGGGCAGATTCGGGGAAAAAGGTATGTACCTTGTCTGTAAGTTTAAGTTTGTTTTCTGAAATGGCAATGCCCACAGCTATTGAGGTAAAACTTTTGCTGACAGAAAACATTACATGTCTCAAATCCTTTGCATAAGGACTCCACCAGGCTTCTGAAATTATTTTACCGTGCCGAAGGATCACAAAGCTGTGCATTTCATTGTTTTCACTTTCGAGCGCATCAATAAATCGAGTAATTCCTTCTGACGCCACACCTTCGGCTTCAGGTGTGCTACTTTCTAAGTAGTGGTTGCCGACTTTGGTCTGACTTTGCAATGATGTACTAGTAAAAAATCCAAGAATAAGCAACCATCCGAAAATGGACTTGTTTGCAAATAAAATGGGCCTATTCATAATTTAATTTGGCAATGATTTACGTTAAAATTTCGAAAGAAAAATTATCATATTTGTGACCACTCTCCTGACGATCTGACTTCAAATTTTCCTAAAATTAATTATTTTTTTCGATTGTAGGCTGTTGCACTAAATTAATAAGCCCTTGTGTCAGCTATGATGAATTTTACTAATATTTTAGCTGAGTTAAACATCGGAAAGCCCGTAAATGCTGGGTTTACAGTCCATTTGAAGCTGCTGTCGGGTTTTTGTTTACTTTATATTCGAAACTGCGCAATCGTATGAAAACGTGTATAAACGTTTAAAAACGTATATACACATTTGTTTTTCGCTTTTGAAAAAATTACCCCTACAACTTTGCCTCATCCGATGGATCGGAAGAAAACTTATTATTCACATTTAATTATTTACAAGATGAACATTTTAAAAAATTCAGTGCACCTGATTGGAAACCTCGGCAAAGAAGTACAACTTACCCAATTCGATTCAGGTAGTAAAAAAGCCTCGGTTTCTCTCGCCACTTCTGAAGGGTACAAAAACGCAAATGGTGAATGGGTAAACAGCACAAGCTGGCACAACCTTGTTGCCTGGGGTAAAAATGCTGAAATGATGGCCAAAGCCCTGACCAAAGGGGCAAAGGTAGCCATCCATGGCACACTGAGCAATCGAACTTACACCGATAAAGGCGGAGTGTCGAGACAAATCACTGAGGTGGTGGTAAACGAATTCCTCAAAATAAATGCACCCCAGGCTGCTTTGGCTGAGGCTCCATTTTAGCCAATTTTCTTTTGGGTCACAGCCACATATAATTATTCCTGTTTTTACAAAAAGAATAATCCGGGCAATTAATATTTGGTAAATGATCTGAAAAGTGGCTTCAAAACAAATTATATTTTAAATAAGACTTGAATAGTAGCCATATAATATTTTGTATTTTTTCATAGCGTTTTTTTTATAGGTGATTTAAGGTGGAATCCGTTAACTCAATAAGCGATTCCACCTTTATCTTTATCTTTATCTTGCATATGTTTAATTACATCTTATGAAAAAAAACCTCCTCTACGCCTTCCTGGCACTTTTACCCTTTTTTTGTTTGGGTCAACCCTATACCGATTTTATCGGTGCGGGTCATAATAAAAACATTACAGTATCATCCAGTGATGCCCACCTTAAAACTTATTTTTCAAAAGCAGCTGTAGCACAAAACACCATCAATGGTCAGGGGCTGGAAGGAAAACGATCCGAGGCATCGCGTTTCCTCAACCAGGCTAGCTTTGGAGCCACCGCACAGGAAATAAATGAGGTGGCACAAACCTCTATTGAAGGATGGATCGACAAACAGCTTACCCTGGCTCCCAGTCAATATCTTCCACTTACAGATAGTTTTGCCAATGTATTGTATAAATTTTATTTAGCCCAGGGTGAAGACCCTGAAAATATTTCTCCCAATCCGGGCTGGCAGCATTTTCGTTATTCCTGGTGGGACAATGCAGTGCATGCGCCTGACCAACTTCGACAGAGAATGGCTTATGCCCTTAGCCAGGTTTTGGTGATTTCTGACGATGCCGATATAGGAGGTCATGCCCGGGGCCTCGCTTCGTATTACGATATGTTGTCAAAGCATGCCTTTGGCAATTATAGGGATTTGTTGCTTGAAATGACTTTGCATCCATGTATGGGATCCTTTTTAAGTCACCTCAATAATCCAAAAGAAATTCCTGAAGAAAACATCCACCCCGACCAAAATTTTGCCCGTGAAATCATGCAGTTGTTTACCATTGGCTTATTTGAGCTCAACGACGACGGCAGTAGAAGAAAAGATTCATTGGGCAATGATATACCTACTTACAACAATACCCAGATAGCAGAATTGGCCAAAGTTTTTACCGGCCTCAGCATCGGTGCTTCATTGGAAGGCATGGACGAACCTTACTTTGGCATGGGTCTTTATGGCTCCGATCTTACTCAACCAATGAGGATGTATGAGGAATGGCACCAGGAAGGACCCAAATTTATTGTGGGTGGGAATGAAATACCTGCAGGTCAAACCGGCATGCAGGATATTGAAATGGCCATTGACATACTTTTCCACCACCCCAACACAGCACCTTTTGTTGTCAGACAATTGATCCAGCGATTGGTTACATCCAATCCTAGTCCGGCATACATACAGCGTGTGGTTGAAGTATGGAGAAATGATGGCAACCATGTTGAAGGCAATCTGGCTGCTGTTGTCAAAGCCATCTTACTTGACCCGGAAGCCAGGGAATGTGATGGTCTGACAGAGGCCAATTTTGGAAAGATGACCGAACCTGTGCTGAGGTTAACCCATTTGTATCGTGCAATTGGAGTAGATGCTCCTTCAGGTTACTTCTTCAATCATGGTTCAGATCTTGAGAATTATCTCTTGCAGCACCCCCTTTCTTCACCATCGGTTTTCAACTTTTATTTGCCCGATCATCAACCTACGGGACCTCTACACGATCGCAATTTAAATGCTCCTGAATTTCAACTCCTCAATACACTCACCGCATTGGAATACCCAAATATGGTGTTTGGCTGGACCTATTATGAATCAGCAGTCAACAATTGGGAAAATGGGCATTTTTATTGTCCTACCAACGCCAGTGCTTTTTTTGAAGCAGCCCACAGCGATGAAGATTTGATCAACCAGGTAGATATGTTACTCACAGGGGGCACTATGTCTGATGAAACCAGAAAAATAATCAGAGAGGCAATTGAAGGTTTTATTCCTACACTTTGGGGAGCCAGAGAAAAAATCAACATGGCCCTATACCTTACATTCATTAGTCCAGATTTTATGATTAAAAAATAAACACAATGGTAGTCAACAAATTCAACAGGAGAAATTTTCTGAAAATGGCCGCCGTTGTAGGGGCAGGACTTTCAACTACAGGCACTTCCCTTTTCAACCTCAGAAACATGGGTGCTTTTGCATCTGTGGGTCGTGCCGGTGATTACAAAGCACTTGTATGTCTTTACCTGGGTGGTGGTGCCGATTCTTTCAACATGGTTGTTCCCCGCAGCGGAAGCGAATACCAGGATTATACAAATACACGATCCAATCTGGCACTTAGTCAGGATGACATTTTGCCGGTAAGCCCACTCAATATAGCCGGAGTAGAATACGGTTTCCATCCCGCAATGGCCAATATGAAAACCATGTTTGATGAAGGCAAACTCTGTTTTATCAATAACATTGGTACATTAAGAGCTCCAACCACAAAGGAAGCTTTTTTCAATGAAGATGTGCCATTGCCACTTGGCTTGTTTTCGCATTCTGACCAAGCCAATCAATGGCAGACCGCCCAACCTGCGGATCGCCTTATCAAAGGATGGGCCGGTCGTATCTCTGACTTGTTGCATGATACCAACACGAATCAAAAAGTATCCATGAACATCTCATTCAACGGCACCAATATTTTCCAAAGCAGCAATGGCAATGTGGAGTTTACCGTCAGCAATTATGGAGTTACCGGACTCACCGGCTACGGAGGAATGTACGAACCTGAACCCTGGCGAACCAAAGCAATCGACGATATGTTGGCCCGCTCTTATAATGATCCATTCAGAGATACCTATGCCGGTGTTTTTAAACAATCACTTGAGTCGAGCATTGAATTCCAAAAAGCCCTGGATGAAGTCCCTGAATTTACAACTGCATTTTCAGATAGCTATTTATCGGGCAGCTTCAAAATGATTGCTAAAATTATTGCTGCCAGAGAAAAACTGGGATTCAGCAAACAGATCTTTTTCATAGATTATGGAGGCTGGGACAACCACGATGAGTTGCTTGAAAATGAAAGATATCTTTTGTCTGAAGTAGACAATGCTGTATTTGAATTCCACAATGTGCTGCAAGAGATTGATATGCTAAACCAAGTTACTACTTTCTCCATGTCTGAATTTGGCCGTACGCTCACATCCAATGGAAACGGAACCGATCATGCATGGGGAGGAAACGTCTTTGCCATGGGTGGAGCTGTAAAAGGCAACCAGTTTTTTGGTGAATACCCTTCACTGGTGTTGGATTCAAACCTCGATGTGGGAGGAGGAGTACTGATTCCGACAACAGCTAATGATCTGTATTTTGCGGAACTGGGTCTTTGGTTGGGGGTAAGTCCTTCAGAACTAACCACCGTTTTTCCCAATTTGTCTAATTTTTATTCACCCGGATCTCAGGCACCTTTGGGCTTTCTTAACCTTTAATTCCAACAGAGATGAAATATTGTTATACCTTTTTACTTTCCATCATTTTCGTAATAGCTGCTCAATCACAGTGTTTCATGGATCAACACAGCACCAACTGGAATGATGGCTGGCTTTCCTGTAAAACGAGCCCTTCACCCAACCCAATCCGAGGCAATAGCCATTGGATTCTTTACAACCTGGGGTTTAAATATGCACTTGGCCAAAGTCATTTTTGGAATCACAATGAAGCGGATGGCCTTAATAATGGGGTAAAAACCATAGTTGCCGATGTATCGCTCAATGGCGTTGATTGGACAGAATGGAAAAGATTTGATTTGCCCCTTGCTACAGGCAAACCTGTTTATGAAGGGGTTGATGGCCCTGATTTTGAGAAAATACCGGCTCGCTACATACTTTTTACAGCATTGGATAATTATGGGGGCAGTTGTGTAGGTTTTTCTGAAATGAAAATTGAAGTTGACATTCTTAGCCAAAATCAGGATGAAAGTAATTGCCTGTCTGTAAGTGCCTTCCCCAATCCTTTTTCCAGCCAATTGTATGTAAATGTGTCTGGCAATTGCATTCAAAATGCAACGGTCTATTTGGAAGATCTTATGGGTCGACAGGTTAGTAAAACCTATGGGGTTACAGCTGCACAAAATACCATCACCTTATCTACCAATGACCTGACTGCGGGCGTTTACTTTGTCCGCATTCAAAATGCAGAAGGCTCCTCTGCTTATAAAGTCATCAAAGCTGAATAGGAATTTATCTGCCGGGCGATCGTTGTAGAAATTCGTCGTACAATAATGTATGGCGATTTTCCATGGGTATTTTCCAGCCGCGAATAAATACTTGTTCTATTTTGGTCTTAGTTTCCATTGGATCACCATCGCAAATAAAAAGATTGGCTATCTTACCTTCTTCCAAACTGCCATAACGATCAGCCATTCCTATTATTTCTGCAGGTGTTAAACTAATGGATCTGTATGCCTCTTCCTTTCCCATGCCGTAAGCCGCCGCAAAGCCAGCATTAAAAGGTAGGTTACGCACATTTTCAGCTTCATCACTTCTGATGGCAACCTTTACTCCTGCTTTCAACATTTGACCGGCATTGGTGTAAGGTGCATCATATTTATCATATGGTCTTCTTGGCGTATCAAGAACAGGACCTGTAACCACCGCAATACCGGCAGCTGCTATTTTATCTGCAACACGGTAACCCTCTGCAACCCCTGTAAGCACAGCTTTGGCTCCGGTTTTTTTAATCCATTCCAAAGCCTGGATGATATCGGTGCTTTTGTTAACTTCAATAAATAGTGGTTGTTGTTTTCGCACCACTGCCTTCAGCGCATCCATTTCTGGCTGATATCCCTGCAGTTTTGTTTTCTGCACTTTGGCAGTTGAATCCATTCTAGCATATAAAACGGCTTCATCCCATAGTTCATTGAGTTTCTTAAAGGCCTTTTCGCTTTCCTTTTTGATATCTTCATCGCTCCGTCTGTCATATCTACCCCTCCTTCCGGATGAAGGAAAATTCATCACCACCGCCCGAAATGTTGCATCCATTTGAGCAGGGGTATAACCATGTAAATCAATCAGGGCTGCTGTGCCGGGAAAACGGCCGCCCTTGGGGCTAACGAGTACAGTGGTGATGCCATGAGTTCTGGTGACAGGGATTGTTACCGTATTGGGATTAACCGCTGTGAGAGCCAACATCTGCGGAACCACATCTCCTATTTCATTAAAGTCGTTGGTCACTGATATCGACTCTATCTCAGATAGACCCAGCTGTGTGCCAAGATCGATCATGCCCGGATAAATATGTTTGCCCGTGCAATCAATGACAGTGAATTTGCCCGGTGGTTGAAGATTGGCACCAATCATGGTAATGACATCTCCTTTGATCAAAATATCACCCGTCAGTACTCCTTTACTTATGGTATGAATCATTGCATTTTTAAGCAAAAAGGGGCCACTTTCACTTTTCCCCACCATTTGAGCCTGTACTGCTAACCTTGCAACACAAAGTATCGTTGTGAAAATTATGGTATATGTGCGTATTATTGTCATCTTCTTAAATTTTATCAGTGGCCATGTAAGGCATTGTGATATTGTTGTCCAAAAAACAGAGTTTCGGTTACATCCTGCATGCACCGATCCTTTTCCTGCCATCTTTCATAATATTTGAAATCAAATTTTTCTTCGGGATCTATGTCAAGTCGCATATCTGCTTTATCATTGTTACGATCAAAATAAACGATGCCATCAACAATAGTCTGTTGCGGTATGGCATAGATAGATAGAGGGTGTGCATTAAAAATAACGAGATCAGCATCTTTTCCTTTTTCAATGGAACCTACCCTGTCTTCAATGCCCAATTGTTTTGCCGGATTTATTGTAATGAGTTTCAGGGCCTCCTCATCGGTAAGACCTCCATATCTTTGTGTTTTGGCTGCTTCGTGGTAAAGGTGGCGGATCAATTCATCAGAATCGCTGTTTATGGAAGTCACTACACCATTTCGGGTGAGGATGGCTGCATTATATGCGGTAGAATAGTACACCTCAAATTTGTATGCCCACCAATCTGCAAAAACCGAGGCCGAAGCTCCGAAAGCCGCCAATTCGGGTGCCACCTTAAATCCTTCATTGACGTGCTGAAAACAAATTTTTTTGATACCAAAGTCCTTCAATACATTCATTAGCATAAGGATTTCATCTGCACGATAGCTATGACAGTGGATGAGGATCTCTCCATCCAGTATATCCACCAGTGTCTCCATTCGCAAATTGTATTCCGGGGCTAAGCGGCTCAAACCCTTTTTATAATCATCCCAATTCTTTTTATACACAAGGGCTTCAGAAAAAGATGACCTGAAAACCTGTTCAACTCCCATGCGGGTTCGTGGCACGATGCCCTGCCCTTCTCCATGTACACGAATCGGATTTTCTCCCAAAGCAAACTTAATGGTTCTTGGAGCCCCCTGCATTTTATAAGCTTCAGGGTCGGTTAGTCCATAACGATGCTTGATGGTTTGACACTGTCCTCCAATGGCATTGGCCGAGCCATGCATGGCATGAGAAACTGTAACACCACCTGCCAACGCCCGATAAATGGAAATATCAAAAGGGTCAATGGCTTCCCCTACGTTTACTTCAGCAGTGACAGGATGGGTCGCTTCATTGACTGCATCAATGCCAATGTGAGAATGAGCATCAATAATTCCAGGCATCAAATACTGTCCTGTGGCATCAATCTCACGCGTTCCGTCAGGAGCCTTGAGGTTTTTGCCTATTTCAGCTATTTTACCATTGATCACCAGCACATCATTTTGTTCTTTGATGCCCTGTGTGATTGTTAGAACGGTTGCCCCTTTGATCAACAAATTGCCCTGCTGTGCATCGGCATTAAATATAATTGCAACTGCCATACAAGCAGCCAGTATCGTTTTTTTATACATTTCTTTAATGATTGGGTCCACTAATTTTATTGCCTTTTATGGTGAAACTACCCATGCCATCGATATTGACAGTACCCGTGTAATTATCTGAAGTGAAGGTCAATTCAAGATAAGCATTGATGGGTTGCACCGGATCAACATTGATCTTAAACTTAACTGTATTGCCATCTATAACCAGGTCTTCCATAATGCCTTCTTCTGAAGGATTAAAATCATCAATACTGGTACCAGAATATGTCTTACCTTCTTTTTTAAATGTAAACTTACCGGTTTGCGTTTGACCGCCCATGTCAACGGTATAACTCCAACTGCCTTCCGGTTTGACACCCGTTTCGCTGCCCTTGCTCTCTGGCTTGGGTTTTTCATCATTGATAAAGGGTAGGCCCTCCACCCAAACCTGTTTCACATTTGCCTTTTCATCGAATAGAGGCTTATCAAAAAATACCAGGCTGGCGACTTTGCCCTTTTCTATGGTGCCATAAAGAGAAGAAAGCTTCAACATAGATGCAGGAACAGTGGTCAAAGCACTTAAAGCCGTTTTTTCACTAAGGCCGGCTTTAACCATTCGTCTAATGTTTTTTAATATGTCTCCGATTTTGGCATTTCCTGAACCAAAGGCAAAGGAAATATTGTTTTTTTCGCATAAAGCTGCTTGCTCCATGTAATCCTTATAACTCTCCTGTTTTCTTTTTTCCAAGGCCAATTCCTCGTCGGTTTTTGGAGTTGTTGTTTGTTTTTTTTCTTCTTTACCTTTCTCCTGACCTTCTTTCTCCTTTTTTTCTTCTTTGACTTCTTCAGGTAAAATTGTTGAAAGTACAACCGAAAAGCCACCGTTTTTTACAGCCGGTAAAGCAGGTCCCAGGTGTTGTATATCAGCCAATACTGTGTTATAATTGGAGTGTTTTTGCAACTCAATGGCTCTGTAGATATCTTTGGACTTGGGAGTGACAAAGTACATCCACATTTGTTTATTGTGGAGGGGAACCATCGCTGCCAGCTCTTCGGCATACACAGGTTTCTTTACACCCGATGATAATTTTGAGTAGGCTATCTCATTGTCATAGTATATTCCTGTATTCTTAAACAGCTCTTTAAATTTGGCAATCACCCCTATGACGGTTGCCGGGGCAACTCCATTGGCAGTAGTGAAGGAGGCTAACATTGAAGCAGGAGCTTTCGCTACCAATTTGTCTTCATGATCAGCTTCTCCAAGTGAGATCACCGTCGAACTACCAGCCAGCATTCGCCCTCTGGGAAACACCTGGGCCAGGACAAAACCCGATTTGCGCAAATCAGAAATCGATGCTTCCCTGGCATTGATGCGTGAAAGTGCGTTGATCTGAGGTGTTATGCCAGCTTGTTCAAAATTGACTGCTCCCCGGCTGCCAGATCGGGCATTATCTTTTCGCTCTTCCTTCTTTTCTTCTTCTTTTTTAATGCCTGCATATGACATAGCATCAATGAAGCCGGCATATACAAATTGGCTGTCAGCTTTGATCTCCTTTTCGTCAAATCGGGCAGTTAACTGGGCTCCCAGCTCATCAATGACCCCATCTCTGATCCTTATGTTTGTCAACACAGGCGATTGGCCCGGGGCAGAAACTACTCTTGCATTGGTGATCAAAAAGTGGTGAGTGACCATGGGTTTAAATTCCTGCGATCGACCAGCATAGGGAAGCATTAGCATGCAACAAGCCAGCCATAATCGAGCCTTGCTCTCAAATCTCTGCATATTTTAAGATTTAAGGCGTGAATATAGGCTCGTTTGTCATTGTAAAGAACTCCCGGGCATTAAAATTGCTGAAAAAACCAGACCTTTATCAAAATAATCTGCCAGATGAAATATTTTTTAGTCACCTTATTTGTCGTATTTGCTGCGGTTCAGTACAACGACCCGGATGGTTGGATTTGGGCACTTGCCTACCTCAATATTGCTGCCATACTGGGCAGCCCCAGCTTTACTTATAAAATTTATTGGGTAGTCATTTCATTGATCACATTTGCGGTATGGACGATGAGCTTTGTGCCCGACTTTTTACACTGGATACAGATGGGCAGCCCATCAATCACCGGCAAAATGAAGGCTGAAAGTCCTGAAATTGAATTGGTTAGAGAGTTTTTAGGATTGGCAATCTGTGATATTGCCCTGATCTATTGGTGGATCAATAATCAAGGGAAAAAAGGGTCCCGCTAACATTGAATTAACGGGACACACCAGTTTTTATCCTTCTTTTTCCAGTACCTCTCCTTCTATGGTGAGTACATGTTTGGATCCATCACTGGCAGTTACTGTAACCTGCTTGTTAAAATTTCCAATCCTGTTGGTATCATATCGAACTTCGATGGTGCCCGTCTCGCCAGGCTGGATCACTTCTTTTGGGAAATTCGCAACGGTACATCCGCAACTCCCTTTTGCATCTGTGATGAACAACTTTTCATTGCCCTTATTGGTAAAAGTAAATTTTTTGACCGGATCGCTTCCCCTGGTGATGGAACCATAGTTGACACTTGTTTTTGCAAATACGATGCCCGGTTGTGATTGGGCTGATAGACCAAGCATGCCTAAAGTTTGGATCAATAGAATTAAAATTGTTTTTTTCATGATTTAATATTTAGTAATGAATTAAGAGCGGTTGCAACTGCTTTTGCAAATGTATGTGCCACTTGATCTTGTGGCTGTTAAACACAATTACATTTACTGTTATTCACATGTTAAGGTTAAAGTCAATTGTTAAAGGATGGCTGCCATGCCTTAACTTCGCACCATTGACATGAAAAACAAACACATCATATTGCTCGCTTTGTTTGGCGCTGTGGCCATTCTGGCCATTGTGGTGGTCCAGGTTTTTTGGGTAAAAGAAGCATTACACATAAGCGATCAGCAGTTCGATCAAACTGTACAGATTGCATTGCGCGAAGTTGCAGAAAAAATTGCCAAAAAAAATAAAACAACCTACGAGTATAAAAATCCGGTTAAAAAAATCAATTCTACTCACTACATCGTCCTGGTAAATAGTGAAATTGATTCTAAGCTGCTCGACTATTATATACCTTCCACGTTTGAATACTTCAATATCAAACAAGATGTTGAATATGCCATTTACAGCTGTTTTTCCAAAGAAATGGTTTATTGCAATTATATTCAGAAAAATAAATCATTAGGCAACAGCAACCTTGTTCACCATCCCAAGTTTGAAGGGTTGGATTATTATTTTAGTGTAAGTTTTCCTCACTATTCCATTGTATCCATGCATAATGTACCGATGTGGGTAGTCACCTCCATCATCCTTATGTTGGCTGTCTTTTTCTTCATTTATGCATTGTTTGTAGTCTTTCGACAGAGGTCAATTACCCAGGTGCAAAAAGATTTTATTAACAATATGACGCATGAGTTTAAGACACCTATTTCAACCATATCCATTATACAACAGGTGATCTCTGATCCGGAAATTACCAAAACTCCGGAACGCTTGCTTTCTTATTCTAATATTATTGGCGCTGAAACCAAAAGGCTCAATGAACAGGTAGAAAAGGTGCTCAATATAGCTAAGATAGAGAAAGGCCAGTTTCAGCTCAAAAAAGAAAAATTACACGTCCACGAAATCATTGATGCCATTGAACAACAGTTTGTTCATACCCTTAAACAAAGCGGGGAAGGTAGCCTCATCGTGTCGCTTGATGCCGTTCATGACCTTGTATTGGCTGATAAAGTTCACCTTACCAACATCTTATTTAATCTTACTGACAATGCCATCAAATACGGGGGCCATCCGCCAGAATTGCACATTACTACACGAAATGAAGGTGATAAAATAATAATCTCAATCCAGGACAATGGCGATGGCATTGAAAAGAAAAATCTTGGAAAAATCTTTGATAAATTCTACCGCATTCCCACCGGAAAAGTACACAATGTCAAAGGTTTTGGCCTGGGCCTGTTTTATGTAAAAAAAATTGTTGATGCTCATAAGTGGAAAATTGTTGTTACATCGGTACCCGGCAAAGGAACCCAATTTAGTATTTTAATGCCTTTAAAAATTTCATAACATATGGCCAGAATATTTTATGTGGAAGACGATCTCAACCTTTCCTTTGTTGTTAAGGACTGCCTTCAAATGGCAGGACACGAAGTGCATCACTTCACAAAAGGAGATGAAGCCATTGAGGCTTTTCATAAAGTCGATTACGATATTTGCATCTTAGACGTCATGTTGCCCAATGTGGATGGCTTTACCATTGCCAAAGCCATTCGAAATAAAAATTATCAAATTCCCATCATATTTATTTCTGCCAGAATCCAACTAGAAGACAAATTAGAAGCCCTCAACATTGGTGGTGACGACTACCTTTTTAAACCCTTTAGCATTGAAGAGCTGCTGCTTAAAGTCACCATCTTCCTGAAACGAAAACAAGTAGATACACATAGTGGAGCAAGTGAACCCAACTTTTACTCGTTCGGTATCTTCACATATGACACTGCAAACTTCATACTCCGGGCCGACCAGGAAGAAATAAGGCTTACCCAACGTGAAGCCGATCTATTGACTTTTTTCCTCAAGAATCAAGGTAAGCTGCTTCGCAGGGAAGACATCCTTGTTGCACTTTGGGGTCAGGATGATTACTTCCTGGGACGAAGTCTGGATGTATTTATTTCCCGTATCAGAAAGTACCTGTCAATCGACAGGAATGTGGTCATAGAAAATGTGCCACGAATAGGGTTTAAATTGGTGGTAGGAGAATAAGTGTATACACCATTCAAGACGACAATTTTATACTTACTTGTTGTTTTTTCCTGATAACTCAAAGCCTCTTTTATTAGCAATGGACTCGGGTTTCGTGATATTAATCTCTTCCTGAAATCTATTTTCATTTTGGTATATAGGCTTCATTTTTTCTACTCAAGGAAGCGTTTTTTAGTGATATTCGTTTTTAAGTTTTAGCGAACGATATTTGTCATTACACCTAAACTTAATATTATGAAAAAAGTATTGATTTTGATTTGTCTTGCCTTGTTTACAATTTCTTCTTTCAAAGCCCAATCACCAGTAAAAAAGAATGGACTTGAATTTCATTATTGGTCAAGAGCCGGTTTCAGCAGCTTTGATTCCCATCAATTGGGGCTTGCTTTATCCAGGCATTTGAGTGGTCGATTTTCTGTTGAAGTAGGTGCCGGCTTAAGGCTGAAAACCTCAAACGGTTTTTCACCAGAATATTTCAAAAGCGGATATTTTAGTGTGCTGGGCAAGCTTCATCTTCTTAAAAACCGAAAACTCAATGTACATCTTGGTGCTTTACTGGATACAAAGAAATATTCAGAATATGATCAAAACCTGAAATTTAAACTGGGACTGGGCTATCAACAAAATCTAAAGGGTCCTTTGTATCTCCAAATAAATGGTGGATTGATAGGAGATCAAAACCGGGGTGCTTTTTATGGAGGATTGGGACTTGGATATTCATTTTAATGTATTGCTTGCTTTTTTCTTTTTGTACGTCCCTACATCGGGAGCGTAGTGAGAAAAAATCAATCCTGCCTTAAATCCCCAAATAACGAGGAGCATTGCCAATATGATCAACAATGCTCCTTGATTTATCTAAATAAATTTTTCCTATGCAGGAATAGCCTCCTGCCCCATCATCTTGCGCATGTTAATTAGAGCATAACGCATCCTGCCCAATGCTGTATTGATGCTCACGCGGGTAAGCTGCGAAATTTCCTTAAAACTCATATCTGCATAGTGACGCAGAATGATAACTTCTCTTTGCTCCTCCGGTAGCATTTCGATAATGTGCCTAACGCGGGACTGATCCTGATTTTTAATCATTGAAATTTCCATGTTGTCTTCATGGCTTTCAATGGTAGCCAGAATATCGAAGCCGTCGTTCGAGGCAACTTTTGTTTGTCTCTTGGATTTTCTAAATTGATCTACACACAGGTTGTAAGATATCCTGAGTGCCCATTGAATGAATTTGCCTTCGTGGTTGTACCGGCCTTTTCGTATGGTATCAATGATTTTGATAAACACTTCCTGAAAAAGGTCTTCAGCCATTTCAGTGTCTTTCACAAAGAGATAGATGGATGTATAGATCCTGTCTTTGTGTCTGCCCAATAAAATTTCGAATGATTTCTCATTGCCTTGTAAATAAGATTCGATCAGCTGCTGGTCACTCATTTTTAATACATCCATAACTAATTTGTTGATGGGTTACCCCCCTTTAAAAGAAAAATAAATTAGTGTAGATGTATTAATCTATAGGCAATAGTTTTTGATAATATTTTACAAATGTAAGGGGTTACGCTGAATAAATCAATGGCAGCGAACACTAAACTGTGTTAAAATTTCAAAATATTGTGTGGTTTTTCTCATTTTAATGATTTTAACACATATTTATTTCTGATAATCAAAAGATTGTTAAAATGTTTTGCACTCTTAAAAATGTGAAAAAAGAAAAAATATTTTTATATTAATTAATTTTGATATATATTTGACCTTAATAAACAGCCCAAAATCCGATTGATTGGTCTCTTATTATGTAAACTACAAATCAATTGGTATGAAAACCTATCTTTTTTCCTTTGCCCTATTGTTAGGCTCCCTCGCTATTTCTGCCCAAATTACTGTAAAAGCACGGGTATACCTTGAAGGAGCCTTAATGAATAATGGTAATGCTCTTTCCTCTTCCGGCAAACCTTTAATGAGAGACAATTTGCGCCTGAGTCCATTTACCAATACCTCTTACATCCCATTAAATGACCCCTACAAGTATGGTCATCCAAATTTCGATATTACATCAAGATATACCCACGTACCAGCCAATCAGGCTGCCTCACAACACCAAATCAATGCAACTGTTTTAGATGTGACGGGTGATGATGCCATTGTAGATTGGGTATTTATGGAACTTAGATCTCCCATAGATTCTTCTGGTATTGTTGCTACCCGCTCTTGTCTGGTTCAAAGAGATGGTGATGTTGTGGATATGGATGGTGTTAGTCCTGTTCTTTTTCCTACAGTCAACGGAAATTTCTTTTACGTAGCGTTGAGACATAGAAATCACCTGGGAGCAATGACCAAAATTAGAGACGTCAGCCAAGTAGTTGACTTCACATCGCCCAATACACCTATGTATGATTTTGGACAGGTTTCGGCAAGTCTTAACTATACCGGAAAGTCCCAAAACTATACAGTAATTAATGGCTATGGAGCACTTTTTGCCGGTGATTTTAATGCCGACGGAGCCATAAAGGTAATGGGAGCCAATGACGATCTCAGCAGCCTAATGTTTGATGTTATCTTTCATTCTTCCAATGCCACTTACAGAGGTTCATTTGACAGTGCAATCGGGTATTTTAATTCAGATTTTAATCTCAACAGTAAATCCAAATTTGACAACCCCTTTGACGATACCAACTTGCTGTACAGTCAGATCTTTTTCTATCCCAACAACAATCAACTGCTCATCAATTTTGCTTCTTTGGTAGAGCAGCTGCCAAAATAAAACTGTAAAAAGTATTGAGAATATTGTATATTGCACTATTCTAAAACTTTCAGGGCATTTTTTAAACGAATCAACCGGTGTTGTTATCGATATCGTTTACTTTTCCTAAAAAGCATTTTTTTGGATTTTAACATTATTATTTATAATAATCTATTAATGACATGAAAAATCATTTTGCCCTTCTATTACTTTGTATGGTTTCCATTCAAAGCTTTGTATATGCACAATCGACTGGTGTAATGCTAAACGCACGTGTCTATCTTGAAGGTGCCTTGATGGATAATGGAAATGCTTACTCCTCAACAGGCAGGCCCCTGATGCGGGATCATCTCCGCTTGAGTCCATTTTCAGGCAAAAACTACATACCCTTGCTCGATCCTTACAAGTTTGAACATGCCAACCTCAACATCGTTGCAAAATTTCAGCATGTACCAGCCAATCAAGCACAGGAAATGCACGAAATACTCGATACCAATGTGTTGGATGTCACGGGTCAAGATGCCATTGTTGACTGGATCTTCATCGAATTGCGTTCACCTTCTGATTCAACACAAGTTGTGGCCACACGATCCTGTCTGGTGCAAAGAGATGGCGATGTGGTTGATTTGGATGGTGTAAGTTTTGTAAACTTTCCTGGGGTTTCCGGCAGTCAGTTTTATGTGGCCATACACCATCGATCACACCTTGCGGCTATGACCCGAAAAACCGATGTCACTCAACTCATTGATTTTACTAAACAAAACATTAGCATGTTCGATTTTGGGGTGGTCTCCAACTCTTTAGATTACACTGGTCTTTCTCAAAATGAGGGGGTTAAATTTGGCTATTGGGCTTTGTGGGCCGGAGATTTCAATACCAATAATTATATAAAAAGTGACGGCCCCAATGATGATATGAGCCATCTGTATTTTGATGTTGTTTTTTATCCCGATAATACTGAAATGAGGGCTTCATATGACAAGGCAATTGGCTACTTCAACACTGATTTCAACATGAACAGCAAGGTAAAATTTGACAACCCATTTGATGACAAAAACTTGTTGTATTCACAAATGCTCTTTTACGTCAACAATGGATATTTTCATTCCAATTTTGATTTCTTTAAGGCTCAAATACCTGAATAATATATAATAAAAAAGCCCGTTGTTTTAACCAGCGGGCTTTTTTTATACCATTTAATGATCGGTCTAACCATTCATTGAAGACAAAAATTCTTCGTTGGTCTTTGTTCCAATCATATATTTTCTCAAGAACTCCATGGCCTCGTCTGGTTTCATGTCTGCAAGATAATTCCTCAATACAAACATTCTCTGTAACGTAGCCGGTTCCAGCAACAATTCTTCCCTTCTTGTACTTGATTTGGTAAGGTCGATGGCCGGATACAAACGTTTGTTGGCAAGCGTTCTGTCAAGCTGCAATTCCATGTTGCCTGTTCCTTTGAATTCTTCGAAGATGACCTCATCCATCCTTGATCCTGTGTCGATCAATGCAGTTGCCAGAATGGTTAATGAACCACCTCCTTCAATTTTTCTGGCGGCACCAAAGAATTTTTTAGGTTTGTGAAGCGCTGTTGCTTCAACACCACCTGATAATACACGACCGCTTGGAGGTGCTACCGTATTGTAGGCCCTTGCCAGACGGGTAATACTATCGAGCAAAATGACTACATCGTGACCACTTTCCACCAATCTTTTTGCTTTCTCCAAAACCAGGCCTGCTACCCTGACATGGTTTTCAGCCGGCTCGTCAAAAGTAGATGCAACTACCTCTGCTTTTACACTGCGTTTCATATCAGTTACCTCTTCCGGGCGCTCATCGATCAAAACAACCAGAAGGTAACATTCAGGGTGATTGAGGGCTATGGCATTGGCCACGTCTTTTAATAAAAAGGTTTTACCTGTCTTTGGTTGCGCTACAATCAAGCCCCTTTGTCCTTTACCAATGGGGGCAAAAAGATCAATCATCCTGTTTCCATAATCTTTGCCGGATGGATCTGAAGTCAGTGAAAACTTTTCTTCCGGAAACAATGGAGTAAGATAATCAAATGGTACGCGCTCTTTCACCATTTGGGGTTCAAAACCATTGATCAGTGATACTTTTAGCAGTGCAAAATATTTTTCACCTTCTTTAGGAGGTCTTATAGCTCCTTTGACCGTATCTCCTGTTTTAAGTCCGAAAAGTTTTACTTGTGAAGGGCTCACATAAATATCATCAGGAGACGATAAGTAGTTATAATCAGAAGATCTCAAGAATCCATAGCCATCCGGCATCATTTCCAGTACACCTTCTCCTTCAATCAGACCATCGAGATCGATGTTGAAAACGGGTTCTTGTTCCGGCTCAGCGAAGTTCTCGGCTGATTCCATGTTGACCGGTGGTTGTGCCTGATCATAATTGCGATACCTGCCCTGGTTGTTGTAATCGCGATTGCCATAGTTGTCACGATTGTCCCTGTTTTCGCGGTTCTCCCGATTAGGTCTGTCTTCGCGATTGTCTCTGTTTTCACGATTGGGCCTATCATCGCGATTGGGTCTGTCATCGCGATTTTCTCGATTGGGTCTTTCTTCACGACCCTGATTGCCATCGCGATCCTGGTATCTGTTTTGTTTATAGGGTTGTCTGTCTTTGTTGTGCCTGCGGTCTTCTCTAACCTGACCTTCATTTTGCTGATTTTCCCGAGTGGGTTCTGCAGAAGGCTGTGCTTTTTCTTCTTTGGCTTCTTTCGGCTCTTTTACAGGCGCTTCAGTTTCTTTAGCTTCGGCATTTTCGGTTTTGGAACTGTTGGGTTTTCTTCCCCTCTTTTTTTGTTCGCCGGGCTGGTTGCTTTCAGATTTAGCGCGCTGAGGACGTTGCTGCTCCTCTTTGCGTTCTGAGGCATCAGTGCCGGCCGGTTCTGTGGTTTTGGCTTTATTGGCCAGGGCCTGTTCGTCAAGGATTCTGTAAATAAGGTCTTGCTTGGTTAGCTTCTTGAATCCATCGATGTTGAGTTTTTCTGCAATATCTTTTAACTCAGGTACCAACATCTCATTGAGCTGTAGGATGTCATACATATGCTTTAAAATGAATTTTCCTTTGGATAAATCCTAAAGATGGTGATTGAATGTGTTTACTAATAACTTAAGTTGTTGTGGGGAATAAAGTATGCAGTGGGCAGTTTTGTATACTTTAGTGCTGCAAAATTACAATTCTTTTTTGAATTACAAAACGTTATCTTTGTAGCCTTAAAAGCGGCAAATAATATTTGGCATCAATTTTACAACTAGTTGATTTTTAAATTGTTGCATAATTTAGTTTGTCGTCCGTAACCGTTAAATAATATTTTTATGCTAGAAATTGGCATTATCCGAAACCAAAAAGAGCGGGTAGTTGAAGGTTATCACAAGCGAAACCTGCCCGAAACAGCCATCCAAGAACTAGATGTGATCATTTCATTGGATGATGAAAGAAAAAGTGTTCAAACTTCATTGGATGCCACCCTGGCTGAAAGCAATGCACTTTCCAAAGAGATAGGCGATCTTTTTAAAGCGGGCAAAGCCAATGAGGTTGCCGAAAAAAAAGAAAAGGTAGCCGCGCTTAAAGAAATGACTAAAGAGCTTGAAACCAAACACAAAGAAATCAAGGACAGGATTGAAGAAAAATTGTTGTCATTGCCCAATGTACCGCACAGCAGCGTTCCAAAAGGTAAAACACCTGAAGAAAATGAGGTCTTTAAAGCCTGGGACAAATCTTTTCCTTCGTTACACGCAGATGCATTGCCCCATTGGGAATTGGCAGAAAAATATGACCTTTTTAGCCTTTCACTCGGTGTACAGCTTACAGGTTCCGGTTTCCCGGTTTACAAAGGAAAAGGAGCTAAATTGCAAAGAGCCCTGATCAGCTTCTTTTTGGATGAAGCCACCAATGCAGGTTTTCAGGAAATCATTCCACCCCTGCTTGTCAACCGCCACAGCGCCAGAGGTACAGGCCAGCTGCCAGATAAAGAGGGACAGATGTACTATTGCGAAAAAGATGATCTTTACCTTATACCAACCGCAGAAGTACCCGTGACCAACTTATATAGAGAAGCTGTAGTTCCTGTAGAAAGTTTGCCCATCAAAATGACGGGCTACACCCCATGCTTCAGAAGAGAGGCAGGATCGTACGGTGCCGATGTCAAGGGCCTCAACAGGGTACACCAATTTGACAAGGTAGAGATTGTTGTCATTGAGCATCCCGACAAATCATACGACACCTTAATGTCTATGGTCCAACATGTAGAAGGACTGTTGGAAAAATTGGAACTACCCTACCGGATTTTGCGTTTATGTGGAGGCGATATGGGATTCAATTCTGCACTTACTTTTGACTTTGAAGTATTCTCCGCGGCTCAGCAAAAGTGGCTCGAAGTGAGTTCTGTTTCCAATTTTGAGAGTTTTCAGGCCAATCGAATGACATTGAGGTATAAAGACACAGATGGTAAAAACAAACTGGCACACACGCTCAATGGCAGTGCACTTGCGCTGGCCAGAATAGTAGCATCATTGCTTGAAAACAACCAAACCACCGATGGTATTGTTATACCAGAAGTGTTGAGAAGATACACAGGCTTTGATAAAATATAATTGACTAAAACAATATGATTGCTTATTATGTAATACTTGGCGTATTTACCCTGATAGGTATGGGAGTAAGTTCGCGCTTAAAATCAAAATTTGAACACTACAGTAAATTTGGTACCCGAAGTGGTATGTCTGGAGCAGAAATAGCTATGACCATGCTGCAACATTACAACATCCGCGATGTAAAGGTGGTGGAAGGGCAGGGATATCTTTCTGACCACTACAACCCACAGACCAAAACCGTGGCGCTTTCACCAAATGTGTACCATGGAAGAAGCATTTCAGCTGCAGCTGTTGCGGCACATGAATGCGGACACGCCGTACAGCACGCCACTGCCTACAGCATGCTTACCCTTAGATCCAATCTTGTTCCCGTAGTTCAGTTTTCCAGCCAGATTCAACAATTTTTGTTTATGGCAGCCATTTTTGGCATTGGTGCCGGTATAGGAGGCAGTCTGCTTATGACGGTATTGGTTGTAACCTTTGGAATCACAGCTCTTTTTAGTTTGATCACCCTACCTGTTGAATTTGACGCATCCAAAAGAGCACTTGTTTGGCTGGACCAAAGCGGGGTTGCTGTCAACCAGGAATATGACGGAGCCAAAGATGCTTTGTGGTGGGCCGCTATGACTTATGTTGCCCAGGCTTTGGGCGCATTGGTAATGTTTTTGTACTTTCTTTTAAGTTTTATCGGTAGAGAAGAATAATCAAACCAATATGAATACAGAATTAGATAGTTTCCTGGCCGACGGCTACGTCCATATGGACAAAACCCTTGACCACCTGACTGAAGAAATGAGCAAGATCAGGGCTGGTAAAGCCTCTCCTGCTATGATTTCGGGCATACATGTAGATTATTATGGCAGCCCAACTCCTTTGCCACAAATAGCCAACGTTACAGCCAGTGACGCGCGTACCATTGTTATCCAACCATGGGAGAAAAAAATGCTGGCAGCCATCGAAAGGTCTATTTTTGAAGCCAACCTGGGCATTACACCCATGAACAATGGTGAAGTAATTATGCTGACCATACCTCCGCTTACAGAAGAGAGGAGGTTGTCATTAGTAAAACAGTGTAAAGCCCTGGGAGAAGATGCCAAGGTTGCTGTAAGAAACATCAGACATAAATTGATGGAACACATCAAAAAAGAAGTGAAAAACGGTTACCCTGAAGACATGGGCAAGAAAAAAGAAGCCGAGGTTCAGAAGTTTGTTGATGATCATACTGACAAAGTAAACAAACTGTTAGACGCCAAAGAAAAAGACATAATGAAGGTATAATACAAACTTTTATTTTGTTTACTATGAAAGCTCCGATGATATCGGGGCTTTTTTTGTTTCAGAAAAGACTTTATTAATGTTTTTTTTACTCCAGGGTTATTTTATTGTTAACATTGGGTTAACATATCTTTTATATGTAGTATTTTAGCCCTTGAGACAATTTGTTTTTTTAACCAAACTTAATAGACAATGAAACAAAATTTCGTGATTCTATTACTGACGTTACTTTCTTTTACTGCGATCGGACAACGCATGATAAAAGGTAAAGTCAGTGATGCAGCAGGAGCTCCATTAATTGGGGCCAACGTAGTGGTGAAAGAAGTTCCAACAGTAGGAACAATCACTGATGTAGATGGCAATTATGAACTTCAGGTGCCATCCAGTGCAACCGCTTTGATTTTCAGTTACACCGGCTTTGATACCCAGGAAATAGCACTGGGCAATTCAAACATGGTGGATGTTACACTGGCCGAAGGTAAAATCCTTGACGAAGTGGTAATCGTAGGTTATGGTTCACAATCCAAAAAAGATGTGACCGGTTCCATTTCAAAGGTAAGTGGCGAATCTGTTGCCAATCTGGTGACACCCAGTTTCGTGCAGCAATTGGCTGGTCGTGCAGCTGGTGTGCAGGTTCAAAACACTTCCGGCATCCTGGGTTCTGCTCCACAGGTAAGAATCAGGGGTGTCAACTCCATTTCATCCGGCACACAACCTCTGTATGTTGTGGATGGAGTGCCCGTATTCAGTGGCGATGTTGGCGGTTTTACCCCTGCCAATGCACTGGGCGATATCAACCCTAATGACATCGAGTCGTTCGAAGTTTTGAAAGACGGGGCAGCTTCGGCCATCTATGGTTCAAGGGCTGCCAATGGTGTGGTACTCATCACCACCAAAAAAGGTTCTGTAGGTAAAGCAAAATTCACATACGATGTCAATTTTGGTACAGCAAAGGCAGCAAAACTTTTCGACTTGTTGGGAGCAGAAGATTTTGTAACCATTCAAAATGAAAAGTACACCAATGCAGGTGCCAACCCGGTTGCCAATCTACAAAAAAGAGCCGATGGCAGTACCGTGGATACAGATTGGCAGGCACTTACTTTCAGAAGGGCCATGCAGCACAGTCACAACCTGTCTGTCAGCGGTGGAATCGATAAAACCAATTATTTCTTTTCATTTGGTTATGCAGATCAGGAGGGTATTGTACTTTCCAACAGCCTGAGAAGATTTAGTTTCAGAGCCAACATCGACCAAAAAGTTAACAAGTGGCTTACTGTTGGATTCAAGAGTGGTATTACCCGCCAAAACAACCAGGGCCCGTTGACAGGTTCCAACAACCTATCAGGAAACGTTTTTGGTACCATCCGTATGTTGCCAAACGTTGAAGCCCTCGACCCTACCCATCCTACCGGTTACAACATTGATTTAATCAATATCCGATCATTGGGTAGAGGTGCCAACAATGATGTAATCTCTAATGGTATTCCAAACCAACTTTTTGTATTGGAAAACGATAAAAGAGAAGCTGGTTCATGGAGGTTGCTGGGCAATGCTTACCTCGATGTAAAATTGATGGATGGTCTAAACTTCAAAACCATGCTTGGACTTGATGGAAGTTATGTAACAGACTTCCTGTTCCAGGATCCAAGACACGGTGATGGCTCCAGTGCCAATGGTCGTGTATCACAGGCTTATTCTCCATCAACCAGATGGAACTGGCAAAATATCTTGACCTACGATAAAAAATTTGGCGACCACAATTTGGGATTAACCCTTGTTCAAGAATACCAAAAACAAAGGGTTAGTTTCTTCCAGTCACAGGTTACCAATATATCAGATCTATATTTCCAGGAAAACATTGTTACAGGTACTTTTGCCACACCTGAAGCATTTGGAGGCATTGGTGAAAACGGTCTTGCTTCCTACCTCGGAAGGGTCAACTATAACTACGCCGGTAAATATTACCTGAGTGGATCAATCAGAAGAGATGCCCTTTCTTCATTGGCACCTGGCAACAGAGTGGGTTATTTCCCTGGCGTGTCATTCGCCTACAGAATGTCTGAAGAATCTTATTGGGAATCTTTGAAAGACATGATCTCTGACTTCAGAATAAGAGGCTCTTATGCACAAACCGGAAATACGAACATTGGCAACTATCCATACATCGGCTCTTATGGCTCAGGTCTTTATGGTACACAAAACGGAATCGCTTACAACAACTTTGGAAACGACCAACTGAAATGGGAGTCACAAACCAAAACCGATGTTGGTGTAGACCTTGGTTTTAAAAACAACCGATACAACCTCAGTGTTGCGTACTGGATTCAGGACAACAAGGACATTATTCTTCAGGCACCAACAGCACCTTCATTGGGTATACCCAACAACTTTATCAATAAAAACATTGGTAGAGTTAAAGGTAGTGGTATAGAATTTACTTTCGATGCCGGTGTGATCAACAAGAGTAATTTCAAATGGAATCTTTCTGCCAACTTCTCTACACAACACAACGAAGTGGTTTCATTGGTCAACGGTCAGGACATTACCACTGCATACAATGTGATCAGAGAAGGTGAGTCACTCCGTGCTATTTATGGATATATTTATCAGGGTGTAAACGCGGCCAATGGTAATCCAATATATGAAACTTACAATAAAGATGCTGATGGAAACATCACTGAAACCATTTTGGTCCAGGCAGATTTGGCCAAACAGACATACTATGTATACAATCCTGAAAACCCAACCGATCTTTCAACAGCACGACCATTGAGTGCAACTCGTGACAGGGTAATTTTGGGATCTGCGCTTCCAACCTGGTTTGGTGGTCTTAATAACAATTTCAAAATTGGAAACTTTGATGTAGACATGTTGATCCGTTTCTCTGGAGGCAACAAAATCATGAACAGAACCCGTGCCGACTTGTTGGGCATGACTTTCAACAACAACAGCACTGAAATTTTAGGAAGATGGCAAAGTCCTGAAAACCCTGGTGATGGACAAACACCAAAATTGTTCCTCAACAGAGATGCACTTGTAAACAATCCTGATTTTGCTTCCACTCGTTGGGTAGAAGATGGTGACTTTGTAAGGCTTCAGAATCTTTCTGTAGGATATAGGTTTTCCGCTTCTACACTTAAATCACTGGGCTTAAGTTCAGCAAGGGTTTATGTACAAGGACAAAATCTTTTGACCATAACCGGCTATTCCGGCCTGGATCCTGAAACATCTACCGCATTTTCAACCAACACAGGTTTCGGTGAAGATTTCAACGGTAATCCACAGCAAAGAATTTACTCAGTAGGATTAAACGTAGGTTTCTAATTTCAAAAATCAATTACAATGCAAAAAAATAATATCAGATACATAAAAACAGGTTTTCTGACGTTGTTGCTTGCTGCATTTAGCATGCAGTCTTGTGATAAAGACGTTACAGAATTGGATCCATATGACAGGATCACAGAGCAGCTTGCTTTTTCTTCTCCAGCCAGGGTTGAATTGTCGATGGTAGGCGTTTATGACGCTGCCCAGACAGGCTTTTATGCCGGTGGTCAGGTGAGGGGTTATCCTTTTGGTGCTGCCAATGTTGCGCAAGGTGAGATGAGAGGCGAAGACATGCTCAACGTTGCAGCTTTCTATGCCATCACATACGAAGCCACCTATAATTCAGGCACTGCCAACAATGTTTATATGTGGCATACTTTATATGCACTTATCAACAAGGCCAACATCATCATTGATGGTGTTAGAGGAGCTGCCGCCAATGGAACCATTACTGCTGCTGCCGCTGCTGCTTACGAAGGGGAAGCAAGGTTCTTGAGAGCCTTAGCGCATCATGAATTGTTGATCCATTTTGCAAGGCCTTACAAGCATACAGCTGACGCCTCCCACCAGGGAGTACCATACAGAACTGTGGCTGTAAATACTGCAGCAGCAATTGATAGTGAACTAGCAAAAGGAAGAAACACAGTAGCGGAATGCTATACGCTATTACTTGAGGACTTAAATTTTGCTGAAGCCAACCT
>ERZ724519.15-NODE-15-length-57989-cov-5.285963_pt1 | contig 57989 bp, 39 predicted proteins | sample MGYA00376052_ERZ724519 | MGnify/ENA primary metagenome ERZ724519 (study PRJEB28724, sample SAMN07190883) | activated sludge metagenome | isolation source: activated sludge of sewage treatment plant in Hong Hong | place: Hong Kong | collected 2016-03-17 ... | reverse complement strand
CGGTCTGCAAAGGCATGGATCACTGCGTCGAGTGCGTTGTAAACGGCGACTGTGCGGATGCGGCCAAGCCAGCGTGCGACGGCACCACCGATAGCTGCGTTCCGTGCACGGCGGCGTTTGGCTGCAACGGTGCGACGCCGAAGTGCAAGGAAAACGCGAACCCGGCGATGAACCAGTGTGTCGAGTGTCTGGCCAATGCCGACTGCGCGGGCGTGGCGGGCAAGCCAGCGTGCGATACGACGACGAATCAGTGCGTGCCGTGCTTGGCGGGCTTTGGTTGTACGGCGCCGAACGCGCAGTGCAAGGTGAACGCAAACTCGGCGATGAACCAGTGCGTGCAGTGTCTGGCAGACGGAAACTGCTTGGGAACTCCGGCGACTCCGGCGTGCGATCTGGGAATCAACAAGTGCGTGGCTTGTACGGCGGTGAACACGATGGCGTGCGTCGCTCCGTTTTCCAAGTGCTTGACCAACCTGGACGCGAACAAGAACAAGTGCGTCGAGTGTACGGCCAGCGCGCAGTGCGGAACGTCAAAGCCACTGTGTGACACCGTCACGAGCAATCGCTGCACCGAGTGTCTGGTCAACATGGACTGCACCAGCATGTCGACTCCCAAGTGCTTGGTCGATAACACCGACGTGACCAAGAACGCCTGCGTGGGCTGCTTGATGAACGCAGACTGCATGAACCCGACGCCGATCTGCGAGATGACGACGACGCACAAGTGCGTGGCCTGCCTTGCGGACGTCGACTGCGGCGCTGGGAAGTACTGCATCACGAACGCCAACCCGCTGCTGAACAAGTGCGTCTCATGTCGAAACGATGCGGACTGCGGCGCTGGAACACCGGCGTGCGATATCGCGACCAAGACCTGCGTGCCTTGTCGTGCGAGCGGTGCGGTGCCTCACGTCGGCTGCATGAACCCGACGGCTGCTTGCTTGGTGAACGCAAACCCCGCCATGAACATGTGTGTAGAGTGCACGATGGACGCACACTGCAACGGTGGCAAGACCTGCCAAATGGACAACACCTGCGCGTAAGCTGGCTGGTGTGACTGCGTGCGCGGTTGGATGCGCGGCGACTTCATCGCGCTCCGCTCACCTGGACGTCTCTTTCGCGCTACCTTTTCAACGTCATGATGCACAAGACACTGCGTTCGAATGGCTGTCGGCTTAGCTACTACGTGGAAGGACAGGGTCCTTCGGTGGTGCTGATTCACGGAACGTCGGTAGGAGGAAGTGCCTGGCGTCCTCAGCTGGATGCGCTGGTTCCGCACTTTCGCTGTCTGTGGTTTGACAATCGCGGGTATGGACAGAGTCTGCCGATTCCTGCGGCTCTTTCCGTCGAAGACATGGGCGCAGATGTGCTGGCGCTGATGGATGCAGAGTCGATGGATCGCGCGCACCTCATCGGTCATTCCTTGGGCGGAGCGATTGCGGTCAGTGCAGCTTCCCAAGCGCCAAGTCGCGTGCTGAGTCTGTCTCTGCTGAACACGTTTGTGTCAGGAAAAACGCCGCTGCGACTGGATCCACTGCTGCTGTGGAAGAACCTGCGATCGATGATCGGAACGCTGTCGATGCGTCGACGTGCGCTGCTGGAGCTGATGATGCCAGCGTCCTATCTGGCGCAGCACAACGTGGACAAGCTGGCGCAGCATGTGAGCGCGCTGTTTGGTCGCGAGATAGGAACGCTGCCGCGCGTGGCGATGAAACAGATTGCGGCGATGAGTCGCTTTGATTCCGCAGCGCTTTTGCCGAAGCTGAAAGGGATTCCTACGCTGGTGATGAGCGCTCGGTATGATCTGCTGACGCCACCGTCGGAAGGAAAGCGACTTGCAGAGGGTCTAAATGGTCGCTACGTAGAGCTTTCCGATGCCGCGCATGCTGCACCGATTCAGTGTCCTGAAGAAGTGAACGCACTGCTTCTGTCTCACCTTCGCGGGTAGCTGCGGAGATCTCTGTCTGCTGCTCTTTTTCGTCGCTACTTCATTCCCATCGCCAGTTGATAGTCGATCGCAGGCAGCAGCTGAATCTGTCCGATGCGTGGCAGCGGAAACGGAACGAAGCCGCGATCTTTCCAGATCACCCACAGATAAGAGGAGTCTTCGAGGACTCTTTCAAAGCGAAACGCCACACGGGTGGGAATGCCTTGCGGACTGACGGAAAGCACGGTCGCGGTCATGTTGGAAAGCGTCACTTGCTGACCCACGGACATGGGCAGAGACGGACTCCGAAACACACTACTGAGCGGATCGTGAAGGAATCCTTCGCTGGGCTCTAGTACCAGGGTTTTTTCGTCGGTACGCGTGACCAGTAGCGATCCCCTTTGCACCACAGAGAGCAGCCGAATCGCATCCCCCAGCTTCTGGGTCTGCAAGAACCGATAGCTGACCGAATAGACCGCAACCAGCGGATCGGGCGCGTTGAGCATGACCAAGGTGTGATCAGGAAACAGCTCACTTGGGGGCAGTGTGGCCGCTGCGCGCGGAACGATCGATCCAAAGGTGCTCGCCAAAAAGGAAATCCGCAGCGGCAGAAGGACACTGGCCAGTGCGATGTGAATCAGCAGCAGTGCAATCGCGATGGTGCTTCGTAGTGCGCGTCGGATTCCGTGGTGCTGCGCGCGCGTTTGCCACAGCACGGTGATGAGCTGACTGAGCAGTCCGAACGCGCCAAGTCCTGAGCAGAGCAGCAGTCGATCTCCGGGCCATACCGCACAAACGGGCAGCAGAGACAGCGTCATTCCGGTCGCAAAGAAAGCAGCCGTCTTGGCCGTGTGGGACTGCAACTTCAAGACGCGATAACAGAGCAGGGAAAAGACTCCCAGACACAGCGAAGCAACGAACGCCGCAGCAGGCAGAATCGAAGTCGGAGTCTGCATCCAGACATCAGCAGGCGGCAGTCCAAGCTGCGCCAGCAGGAGCAGCGGCAAGCGAATCAGCACCGTCGATAGATAGTGCAGCGGCTCGCTCGCCGGATCGATGTACATTCCGCTTCCGGCACTGCCATATCCTAGCAGCTTGTAGGTTGCAGCCCAGAGCACTCCGATGAGCGCGTAGGGAAGAAGACTGAGCAGTCGCGTGCGCAGGGGTCCTTGTTCTATCCACAGCACGTAGGCAAACAGATATGCGGCAGTTCCGACGGCAGTTTCCCCGGAAAGGAGTCCGAGCGCAAAGCACAGCGGACCGACAAGCTTGCCGCTTGGAAAGGATCCTTGTCGATAGCGGATGAAGCAGAGCAGGGCCATGGCAGAAAACAGAACCGCCCACAGCGCGTTGCGATTGGCAATCCACATCACCACCATGGAGTGCGCATCATCGACGGCAAACATCAGGACTGCGAGCGCGGCGGTGAGCGTCACACCAAGCAGTCTTTGATACAGGGTTCCCAGCACGTACACGATGCCAAAAAAGAGAAACAGACTTTCCAGATGCATCAGCCACGCGGCATCGGGCCACAGCCGATAATCCAGCGCGTGATGCAGAGAGCTAAGTGGACGAAAGAACGCGAGCCGCAGGTTGGGAGTCGTCCACCACGGCCACAGACCTTGCTGAAGGTGATGCTGAAAGTAGCTGCGATCTGGACCTTGAAAGTGAAACAGATCCCAGTCTCCGCGTGGACCGCCCGGAAAGCGGAACTGTGGCCAAAACGTCAGTCGCTGCGGATAGTCATCGAGCATAAAGCCGGCACTGAGCGCAGGAATCATCAGCACAAACGTCAGCAGACAGATCCACAGCAGCAGACGCTTCGATGAAGCCATCGAGTTGATCCACGAAAAAAGAGACGAAAACAGAGACGCAAAGACTCTCTTCATGGTGCCTTTCCTGCGCTGACTGTAGCGCGAGGTCTGCGTGGTGTGTTGCACAGAATCAGCGAAAGGGGCGAATACACGTACAACGCCAAAGAAGACGCACCACAGACGCAAAAAACTGTGCGATGATCGGGAGCTATGCACAGGTCTGTGGAGGGAGTCTGATGCTAGACCGTATGACGCAAGGCCGCTGGCTTTGGTCGCTGGGATGTCTGTCCCTTTGCGTTCCGCTGTCGGGATGTATGAAGCGGAGCATCGGTGCCGCAGATGAATCGGCGCTGCCTCGGGAAGGTCGCGATGCTCCGCAGCCGGCTGCGCTGAAAAACTTCCTCAAAGACAAGGAAGTGAAGACCACACCGGGTCTGTTTGTCACCTACTCCTACCGTACCAAGACGTACATGCTGGTGCAGGGCAAGCAGCTGGGGAAGCCGTTTCTGATGACGCTCGCAGTCAGTCAAGGAACCGGACGGCGTGGCTCGGATGTGCTGGGTACGCTGACCGGAATGATGCTGCAAGAGCGGATGATCATGCCGGTGCGTCACGGAAATCGCTTGTATCTGATCGAGCAGCCGCATGCGTACTTGGATCAGAAGGACGCTTGGTCGGCGGTTCATCGGACGTTTTCTCCGACGGTGATTGCTTCTCTTCCGATCTTGGCAGAAGACCGCGCAGTCGCAAAGGAATCGGAAAAGGAATCGGAAAAGGAATCGGAAACAGACGCAGCAAAGGAAGCAGGAAAAGACGCAGCGCGGAGCAAGCGTCGAACGAAAGAACCGACAAACACCGGCGATGTGCTGGTGGGACTGGATGAGCTGCTGCTGGAAGATCTGCTGGCGGGTGCTGCGATTGGACGCGATCATCAGAAGGCATCACGCAAGCTCAGCTATGTGGAAGGACTGAACGGAACCTCGCAGAGTACATCGCTGCGGGTTCGTCTGGGATATCAAGCTGCGACCGTTACGGATCTGGGTCACGAGGTCAACTCGGTTGGGATCACGTATTCCTTTTTGCAGCTCCCACAGATTCCGATGCAGCGTCGGGCCGCCGATGATCGGATGGGCACCTTTGTGAAGTCCTTTCGGGACTTTCACAGCAAAAATCCCAAGCAGGAATCGCACGCGGTGGCGCGCTGGCGATTGGAACCTCATCATCGAGAAGGAGACCTGATCGTTCCGGTTCGTCCGATTGTGTTCTATCTGGATCCGGCGACTCCCAAAGCGTATCAGCCGTATATTTTGGACGGAGTTCGTCAGTGGAATCGTGCGTTCGAAGCTGCGGGCTGGAAGGATGCGATTCGTGCGGCGGTGCTTCCGAGCAAGACCGCGCTGGATGATCCGCGCCTCGCGGTGATTCACTGGGATGTGGGGGAACACTCGCTTGGGGGAAGAGGCTCTCCGGTGGTTGATCCGCGCTCGGGAGAGATCCTGACAGCGTCCCTGATTCTGTCGAGCAGTCCGGTGCGCGAAGGTCTGCGTCAGCGTCAAAAGTGGCTGAGTCCAACCGATGCAGAGACACCCAGCACGGCGCTCAGTCAGGATGAAGAGGAGCTGTCTGCGGTTCTGGGTCAGCAGGGAGACGTTCTGCGCGCGCTGCTGCTGAGTCAAAAAGCGATCCTTCCCAGCGATTCCCTTCCTGATCCGCTGATTGGACAGAAGCTGCGCTATATCGCGATGCACGAAGCCGGTCATGCGCTGGGACTTCGTCACAACTTTCGCGCAAGCACGCTGTGTCCGTCCGATAAGCTCGGTGATCCAAGCTGGCTGAAACAGAGTCCTTCGATCGCGTCGGTGATGGACTATCCAGCGATCAACTTGCCCAGCGGATCTGGATCGGAGTTTCTGCCGGACTTTCCCTATTATCCGCTTAGCATTGGTCCTTCGGATCTGCTGAGCATTGCGTATGCGTACTCTCCTGATCCGCTGTATGCCGCATCGCTTGCAAGCCAGGCCGCACAGTGGGGTTATGTCTTTGGCAGCGACGAAGAAGCGAACTTGGATGCGGACCCCTCTGTGCAGCGCTGGGACTTGGGAAGTGAGCCACTTGTCTGGGCCAAAGAGCGTACGCAGAAGATCAAAGAGCTGTGGCAAAAGCTCTCGCAAGGGAGCCTTCGTCCAGGTGAGCGTCCGGCGGATGTGACCCAGCTTGCGCGCTCTCTGCTTCATGACTATCGCAGCGCGGTCGGATCGGTTCCTTCCTACATTGGGGGTCGCTACGGATCGCGTGATCACATCGGGGATGCATCGTTTCATCCCGCTGCGCGTCCCGTCGAAAAGAGCAAGCAGAGTGCGGCGCTGACGTTTCTGCTAAGTGATGTGTTTGCGGAAAGTACGCTGCCGATCACTCCGATGCTGGCGCAGCAGCTTGGGGAAGACTATCTGACTCCGCGCAGACTGGCTGGTGCTCGGCAAGTGATGACTCCGTTGTGGCGACAAGTGCTCGAGCTGCGGCTTCACACGCTGGAAGAGCTGCTCGATCCTCTGCGCGTACGGCGCATGATCGATGGCGAGCAAGCGTTCGGACGTGACGCGGTACTTACCGTCGGAGAGCTGCTGTCACAGCTGACCCAGTCGATCTGTTCCGATGTGCTCAGTGGACCCTCTGCACCGATCTCTCCACAGCGCAGAGAGCTTCAGCTTCGCTACGTAGAGCGGCTGAGTCAGCTGGTGCTGCACACGTCACCGGAACGCATGCACGCGCGTGCGCAAGCGCGCTATCAGCTTCAGCTACTGGATAGCAAGCTGGATGAACAGAAGGCCAAACGCAGTGCGCTGGATGTCGATACGCGCGCGCACCTTAGCGATCTTTCAGATGCGATTTCTTCGACGCTGAGCGGCTCTCGAGTGATTCATCAAGGTCACGATGGACACGCGCACACTGGGGTCTTGGAACCGCTCGATTGATCGGCCCGTTGGGGGCTCTGCTTCGGAGACCCCGGACTGGGGAAAAAATCCCACCCCCTGATGAGTGTTTTCCCACTTTCGCGACGGAAAAAGCGCAGTCATAACTCTGTACAGATGGCGGTCGCGTCGTGCGGCCAAGACGGATTCTTTCGCGGATTCCTTCCCCCTTGCAGACAGAGGTCTTCCTATGACTCGTACTCGTACGCTTCGGTTTCTGTCCCATATGGCGATCTTCTCTTGCTCCGCTGCGATGCTGGTGTCTGGTTGTGCGCAGAACCAGCCCGATGCCGCGTCCACGGAAGAGGAACTGCTTGCCGCTGCGGTGACTGCGAAAGGCTCGTCGCTGCGTACGCTCGGTTTTGAGTCCGCATCGCTCGATTCAGTGAGCAAGCAGCCCGTGTTTCTGTCCGGTCGGGTGGCGGCCTCTGTTCGGAGCGGAGAAGAAGCGCGCGACTTTGCGATGAACATCCTTTCGCGCTCGCTGCGGCTCGCTCCAGAGTCCGACTTTGCGTTCCAGCGGGAAGTGCGCGAGCCCGATGGCTATCGCTATCTGCGACTGGGTCAGACGCACGGAGGCATTCCTGTGCTCGGTGGCGAGCTGACCCTGCAAGTGGCCGAAGATGGCGCGGTTCACTCTGTGCTGGGACGGACGCTGCCTGCGCTGCGAATCGGAACGCGACCCTCTCTGAGCGGAGACGCTGCGCTTTCGACGGCGCTGGCGGGCCTTGTCAAAGACGGAAAGCCGCTGACGCACAAGGCTCCCACGCTGGTGATCTTCGGGGATGAGGAGTCCGGCAACTTGGCGCTCGCCTATCACGCGGTCGTCGAATACCAAGGTGCAGAAGGTCACGCGTTTGAAGATCTGCTGATCGATGCGCACAGCGCTCGCGTGCTGTCGCAGGTCTCGCGCATTCACACCGGGCTCAGCCGATCGATCTATGACGGCAAGAGCAAGTGCCTTTCGACCGGCAGCGAGCTTCCCGGCACGCTCCTTTACAACGAGGGCGGAACCAGCACCGACACCATTGCCAACGCTGCGTACACCAACACCGGCTCGACCTACTGGTTCTATAAGAACTTCTTAAACCGTGACTCGTATGACGGCGCGGGCGCGCTGCTCAAGTCGTCGGTTCACTTCACGTTCTCGACGGGATTTTCGTGCTCTGGCGCGAACGCGGCTTGGCTTGGCGATCCCTACAACCAGATGGTGTACGGCGACGGAGACTCGACGACGTTTAAGGCGCTCTCGCTTGCCATCGACGTCACCGCGCACGAGCTGACCCACGCTGTGACCGATAAGACCTCGAGCCTGGTGTATTCAAACGAGTCTGGCGCGCTCAACGAAGGCATGTCCGATATCTTCGGCGCAGCGGCGGAAGCGTGGGTTGCGTCTGGTGGTAGCTCGTCGGGCAATCCAGCCAGCATCACCGCGACCGCCAACACCTGGAAGATCGGTGAAGAGGTCGCCAAGGCAGGACTTGCCGGCGGTGCGCTGCGCTTTATGAACAACCCGACCGCCGACGCCTACAGCAAAGACTATTACCCCGAGCGCATCACCGGCACTTCGGACAACGGCGGCGTTCACGGCAACAGTGGCATCGCCAACCTGGCGTTCTATCTGCTGTCGCAGGGCGGTACACATCCGCGCGCCAAGACCACAGTGTCCGTCACCGGCATCGGCATCGAAAAGGCCACCAAGATCTTCTTTAAGGCCAACACCGCGATCTTGACCAGCTCGGCCAAGTTCCAAGATGCACGCAATGCCACCGCGCAGGCTGCCAAGGATCTGTACGGAAGCTGCTCGGAAGAGTGGGTCAATACCCAAAAGTCGTGGGACGCCGTCGGAGTTCCCGGCACCTGGACGCCTTGCGGAACCGGAGACACGGTTGCTCCGACGGTCAGCCTGACGGCCCCGACCGCTGGATCGACGCTGACTGGATCGGCTGCGGTATCGGCCACTGCCAGCGACAACATCGGCGTCGACAGCGTCGACTTCTACGCGGGCACCACCTTGATTGGCAGCGACAACACCGCGCCGTACTCGATCAGCTGGAACACCACGACCGTCGCAAACGGAACCTACAGCATCACGGCCAAGGCCAAAGATGGCGCAGGCAACGTCGGAACCTCGACGAGCGTATCGGTCACTGTCTCGAACAGCGGCACCGGCACCAGCCAGAACGAAGCCGAGCCAAACGGATCGTTTAACCAGGGCAACGTCGTCTCGACCTCGGGAACCACGGTGAACGGCTTTATCTCGTCGAGCGCAGACGACGACTACTTCAAGGTCACGCTCGGCGCGGGCAAGACGCTACAAGCCGATCTGACGCCGCCGTCTGCTTCGGACTTTGACGTGTACATCTACGATCAGTCGAAGGCGCTCGTCGCCAAGAGCGAAAAAGATGCCGGCCTCGTCGATTCCGCCAGCGCCACCAACAAGGCCGCCAGCGCCGGAACCTTCTGGGTCTACGTCAAGTACTACTCGGGCGCGTCGAAGGTGAACCCGTACAAGCTGAAGCTGACCTTCTAGCCCATGTCGCTCCGTCGGTCACTATCCCGATCGGCGGAGCGCTTGGCTGTGTCGCCCGTGCTGCCGCTTCGATTCGTTTGCACCCTCGCTGCTTCGCGCTACTGTGCGACGCATGGCACAGAGCAAAGCCTCGAACGTCTCCGCCTATCTGGAAGAGCTTCCCGTCGAGCGTCGCGAGATCGTCTCGGCGATTCGCTCGGTCCTCTGCGAAAACCTGCCGCCCGGTTTTTCCGAGACGATGGTCTACGGAATGATTGGCTACGTGATTCCGCTGTCGGTGTATCCGAACACCTACAACGGTCAGCCGCTGACGGTGGCGGCGCTCGCGTCGCAGAAAGGCTATGTGTCGCTGTACCTGATGTCGATCTACGGCGATCCAGCACTCTCAACGTGGTTTGTCGACGCGCATCGGCAGCTTGGCAAGGTGCTCGACATGGGCAAGTCGTGTCTGCGTGTGCGGAATCTCGACGACATCTCGCTGCCGATTGTCGGTCAAGCGATCGCCAAGGTCAGCGCCGAGCAGTTTGTCGCGACCTACGAAGCTGCGCGTGCGCAGACCCGCACCGCGACCCGTCGAGCCAACGCCCGCTCCACCAAAACCCGAGCAGCGGCCCAGCCGTAAGTGGGCCAAATCATGACGGTTTTTCGTCGTCAGAGTTGACAGATCGACCTGTCGCAGACCACATTGAGCGTCCACATGCACTTTTTGTTTCGCAGGCTCTCGGTCCCACAGACGCTGCTGCGATGTTCGCTGGTTGTCGCTGTGCTGTATCTGGCTGGGTGTGCGGCCTTCGTCGAAAACTTTCGTCCGGTGATCTACGGCAAGACCGCCAAAGAGAACTACGAAAAGGGCATTCGCTCGATGAAGGGCGAAAGCAGTCTCGACGCAGCCAAGTACTTCAACTACGTCCGACAAAACTGGCCGACGTCACGCTGGGTGCCGTGGGCGGAGCTGGGCTTGGCTGACTCCGCGTTTTCCCGCGAGGCCTACATCGAGGCCATCGACGGCTACAAGACCTTCATCGCCAGCCATCCGCGTCATCCCAAGACGGTCGATGGCTACTGCGCGTTCAAGATCGGTGAGTCGTACTTCAAGCAGATTCCGTCGGACTTTTTCGTGCTGCCACCGTCGTACGAAAAGGATCAAGGCCCGGTCATTGATGCGCAGCGAGAGCTGACGAGCTTCCTTGATCGCTACGGACAGAGCGCGTATGCCGACTCGGGTCGCAAGCTGCTCGCCGACGTGATTCAGCGACTGGCGGATCATGAGCTGTACGTCGCTCGCTACTACCTGGAGCGAGGCCGAACCAAGGCCGCGATCGGTCGACTGGAATTCGTGGTGCGTGAGTATCCACGGGCGCGGCGTGATGCGGAAGTGCTGATGCTGCTCGGGCAGGTGTATCTGAAGCAAGGGGAGCCCAAGGATGCGCGCGATGCGTTCCGTCGCCTGGTGATCGAGCATCCCGACGACTACCGCATCGAGCAAGCCAAGATCTTCCTCGACTACATCGGCACTGCGTTTGGCGACTTGCCGCCACCTGCGCCGCTTCCTCCTCGGAAGAGCCCTGGTGCGAGCCGATCCACGGCTTCCGACGACAGTGAGCTACTGCCGCCCGAGTAGCTCGTCACGGGCGCCGCTTGACGTCTTCCGTGGGCAGAAACTACACTAGGACGCTTACTAACCTCTGAACAGCGGTTTGCTTTCGTGGCCAATTCTGGAAATAAAGAAAAGCTCATCGAAGCAGCGCAGCAATTGGCTGAAAAAGGCCAGTTTGACAAAGCGCTTCGTGAATATCTCAAGGTTGCCGCCGAGGACGAAAGCGATGTCCTCGTTTGGGTGCGGATCGGCGACTTGTACGTCAAGCTCGGTCAAAAGAGCGAAGCAATCGCCAACTATCAGCGCGTTGCGCAGCTCTATATCGCCAGCGGTCAGCCTGATAAAGCCACTTCGGTTTATCAGCAAATTCTTCAGCTCGATCCGAAGTCCGCTGATACTTATATGTCGCTAGGTGGTCTGTATCGCGACATGAACAAAGTTCCGCTGGCTATGCAGCAGTTCGAGCTGGCGGCGCAGCTGTATTCACGGGTTGGCAAGCACGCGCAGTCGCTGCGTGCCGAACAAGCGGTGGTGGATCTAGCACCAGAGAGCCTGCCGCGTCGGATTCGCTTGGCTGAGCTGTACTCGAAGGAAAGTCTACCGACGGAAGCGGCCCGCGAGTTTCGTCAGGCGAGCCTGCTGCTCAAGAGCCAGAATCGCATGGACGACTGGGCGAAGGTGGTGGAACGTCTGCTGTTCCACGCTCCGTCGGATGTCGCGATATCCAACGAGCTGGCTCGGTACTATCTGTCTGTGAACGATAGCCTGCGAGCACTGTCACGGCTCCAGACTTCTTTTAAAGAACATCGTAACGACAAAGAGCTGCTTGAGCTATTGGCGCAAGCCTTTGTGAAGCTGCAAAAGCCGGACAAAGCGATTGCTGTGTTGAAAGAGCTGGCGCGGCTTCATAACGATCGCAGAGCGGCTGAGTCGGTGTATCGCAAGGTGCTGGCCATTGATCCCAGCGACGTGGATGCGCAGGGCGCGGTGGGCGGTGGCTCGCTGCCGGCTGCTTCGGCTGCGCAGACCCACTTTACGTCTGCACTGATTCTCAATTCTCCCAGTCCGGGGCCGGTGCCGTCGTCGAAGTCGTCGCCGATTCCTGGTTCTGTGGTTTCGGCGGGGCGTCCGACGCCACTGGTGGTTCCAGCCATGCAAGCACGTACAAGCTCCGACATCACGCCGGTGGTGGGTGTTCGTCTCGATGGTACGGTTCCGCCGACGACTCGTCCCGTCGAACAGCTGAGCGATGAAGAAGAGCAAGATCGCGTGCTCAGCGAGTCGGACTCGTTTGTACGGTTTGGGCTCAAAGGCAAGGCGCTGGAATCGCTGCGCGCGACGCTGTCGCATCGACCGCACCTGCACAAAGTGCGTGAAAAGCTGGCCAAGGTCTACGAATCGCTGGGTCAGTTTCGTCCCGCGATTGCCGAGCTGCGAACGCTGGCCGATCGCGCCGTCAGCCACGAAGAGCAGTCTCGCTATCTGCGAGAGATCCTGCGGCTGGATAACCGCGATGGAGCCGCGTCGGAGCGTCTGCGTCGAATCAGCGGTGAGTTTAAGCCGGTCTCGTCGCCGTCTGTCGATGAAGATGAGCCGGTGATCGAGATGTCAGCGTCGGAAGATGACGGTCCGACTTCGCCCAATCCGGTGGTGTCGACCCGTGGAGAGCCGCTGCCGTTGCCGCCTGCTCCGTCGGGGCCGCCAAGCCGTCCTCCGGTGTCAGACAAGCCATCGTCGCGTCAGTCGTCGCCGTCGCAGCGCAGTGGCACGCTGCGAGAAGAGCTGGCCGAGGTCGAGTTCTTCATGCAGCAGCGGATGTTCGACGATGCCAAGCGGCTTCTGCGCCTGCTGTCGTCGCGGTATCCGCACAGTCAGACCGTTCAAAACAAGCTGGCCGAGCTGAGTGGAAGTAGCTCTGCATCCGACGAAAACCTGATCGAGCTAGAGCCCGAAGAGCTTGTGCCCGACAGCACGCCGCCGGTTAGCAGTCCCGCGCTGCCGCCCGCGAGCAAGAAGGCGCCGCCGCTTGCTTCGGCGCGTAGTATTCCGGTTCCTCCGTCGGGAACAACGCCGCAGCCGGCTGCGCAGGACAAGAGCGGACCGATCGAGACACGCGATCCGAGTGAGTCGTATCAGCGTGGCATCGCCCATCGCAACCGAGGTCAGCACGCGCTGGCGATTGGCGAGTTCAAGGTTGCGATGCAAGAGCGCAAGCTGGCTGGTCGGGCGGCGCTGATGCTCGGGCAGTGTTATCGCGATCTGTCGCAGCTTCGTGAAGCCGTCGAGGTCTTCAAAGAAGGTCTCTACATGCCGTCGGTGTCCGACGCAGACTTGGCAGAGCTGAACTATCAGCTCGCGCAGTGCTATGAGCGACTGCACAACAACAAAGAAGCGATCTACTTCTATCAGCAGGCGCAGCAGACGCAGCCGGGTTACAAAGACTCGGCGGTGCGAGTGAGCGCGCTGCGTCGCTAGTCGATCGGTTGTGACGCGCTGACGAGGGGACGGCGCGTCGGATCAGGTCTTTGGGATGTTGGCTCGATGGAGCGTCGCGTGCCGCTAGTACTGTAGGCCGCGATCTTTGCGCAGCTTTTCTTCGTCAAAGCCTGGCTCGACGTAGATGCGACGAAGGTGCGGATACTTCGCGCGCAGTGCCGCTTCCAGATCGTTGATCTTGCTCTCGAGCGCATCCATCGTCAGCTCGCGGGCGAAGCGAATCTTGATCGCGGCCAGCACTTCCTGCGGCGCAATGTGAATGGTTCGCAGGTGAATGACCGCGAGCACGCCCGGCTGCTGCTCGGCCAGCGCGATGATCTGCTCGTGTTCTTCCTTTGGAACCGCTTCGCCAATCAGCAGGCTCATCGAGTCTCTTCCGAGGAAGATCGCCACCACCAGCAGCGCCATACCGACGACAATCGACGCCAGTGCATCCCACAGCGGGTTTCCGGTCAGGTGACTTGCGACGATTCCGATGAGCGCCACCGCCAAACCGAACAGCGCCGCGAGATCTTCAAACAGCACCGTCAGCACCGTCGGATCGCGCGCATCTTCGATGGTCTTTTTGAGCCCTTTGCCCGCCGTCATGTGCAGAAACTCCTGCACCGCCGCACGCAGCGACCAGCTCTCCAGCACCAGCGACACGCCGAGCACGATGATTGCCCACTTCACATCACCGTGTGCGGACGCTTGTCCGTGCGCGATGTGCCACAGCTTTTCGCTGCCTTCCCAGATGCTGACCGCCGCACCGATGAGGAAGATGCTACCAGCGACGATGAACGCCCAAAAATACGTCTCGGTGCCGTAGCCAAACGGATGAAGCGCGTCGGGCGGTCGCGAGCTGCGACGCATTCCGATGAGCAAGAACGCCTGGTTCGACGTGTCCGCCAGCGAGTGGACCGCTTCCGCCAGCATCGCGGTCGATCCACTGATCGCTGCGGCCACAAACTTAAACACTGCGATGAGCAGGTTGATGATCAGCGCCACCACCACCACGCGGTGTCCGCCGCTGTGGCCTGTTGGCTCTTGTTCGCTCATGATGTTCCCCCCTTTACGGCACGCGATCTTGCAGCGAGTCTCCCGACGCGATGGGTTTGTCTCCAGCCGCGAGCAGCAGTCGCAGCCACAGCTCACCGATGCCTTCGCCTTGCTCCGCTGCGCAGACGAGCGCTTTTCCACCCAGCACCCGCGACAGGATCTGCGCCGCTGGCTTTCGCTCGGACTTGGCCAGCTTGTCGGCCTTGGTCAGCACCGGAATCACCTTGCGACCGAGCCCGCGCAGGTACGTTGCCAGCTCGCTTTCGTCGAACAGCAGCTCTTCCACCTGCGGAGACATCACCCTGCGTGCGTCGCACAGCATTGCCACCGCGCGCAGGTTTTCCCGGCCACTTAAGTACTCTTCCATCATCTTTTGCCAGCTGGCGCGCTCGGTGCGGCTGACTTCCGCGTAGCCGTAACCTGGCAAGTCCGCGAGCAGCACGTCGACGGGACGCTCGGGACCGCTTAGCGTTGCACGGAAAAAGTTGATGAGTCGCGTCCGTCCCGGCGTCTTCGACACCCTGGCCAGACCGCGACGACCGAGCAGCGCATTGAGCAGCGTCGACTTTCCCACGTTGCTGCGACCACAGATGGCGACTTCAGTCACGGTGGGCGACGGCCACTGCGTGCGGGTTGGTGCGCTGGCGACAAACTCGCTGCGAAGGATATGCATAGGCGGGCTCATTGTACCTTGGGTTCGACTAGGCTTTGCGAAGGACCAGGCTGACGTTTGCGCCGCCTTGCGAGAGCGTGGGCAGCAGCACATGACGAACCAGCGCGTCACGCGGCGAAAGGACAAGCCCCGGCAGGCTGCGACCTGGATCGGGCGCTTCACAGTGTACGGTTCCTGGCACTTTTTGTGCGCAGAGCGACCACAGGGCCGCACCCAGGCGTACACCAGCGGAGGTCTGCCACTCGCCACACTGGCCAATGACCGACGAAATGGCGACGTGCTCTGCTGCGGGTCCAAGCGCTTGTCGGAGCGCGCTTGTTTCCATCTCATCGAGCGAGCTTCCGTTGCCCGCACCAGCGACATAGTCGATCTGGTCTGCCGTCAGGCCCGCAGCTTGAAGGCTCTTGGTGATCGCCGCGCCAGCTTCGGATGATGCCGCGCCAGCTGCCGACCAGCCGACTCGAGCACGATGATCACCCGCTCGACCCACGCTTGATAGATACGCGAGAGCTGGACCGCTCAGCGTCCGATCCGCTCGCTCGAGCAGCACCACCACGGCACCTTCACCGGGCACGATGCCTTGACCACGCGCTTCGTAGGGATGAATCGGCGGACGCTCGGCGGAAGCCAGATCCGGCGACAGCAGCGACATCTGCGACAGACCATGAACCAGCCACGGCGACAGCTCATCGCAGCCACCACACAGCACAGCATCGGCCCGGTCGGTTGCGATCAGCTCAGCGCCGGTTGCGATCGCTTCGGGCAGCGACAGCTCGCGGTGATTGACGGTGATGTTTGGTCCGGTCAGACCCAGCTCAATCGCCAGCAGTCCCGACGACGCATTCATGACCGTATACGGAAACACTGCGGGTGACGCGGCAGCCATTCCGTCAGCGATGAAGCTGCGAACAAACTCAATGGTGGAAGAAAGTCCGCCGAGTCCAGTGCCGAGCACCACACCCACGCGATCGGCTCCATGGGTGCGAACGGCAGCGGATTCCGTCGGAGCGACACCGGGAGCCAGACCCAATGCTTCACGCGCAGCAACGACACACATCTGCGCGAGCCGTGGCATGCGACGACGCTTCCCCGCATCAATATGGGCTTGCGCGCCAAAGTCATCGACGCAGCCAGCCCAGAGCGACTGACCTCGCTGCTCACTCGGAAGCTGGCTCGATAGCTCGACAGATCGACTGAATGCGGAGCGTCCTTCGGCCAGACCTGCGAAAAATGCCTGCCGCGTAGCGCCGAGCGGTGTGACCAGCCCGAGTCCGGTGATGGCCACCTTCGGCAGAAGCGAGACGCTAGACATGGCGCTATTTGCTATCATGCAAGCCATGGCGAAAACGAAAAAAATGGCAAGCCTGCTTCGAACGGCTGCCCCTGCGGTCGCCGGAGCAGTTCTCCTCGCTGCCCAGCCCGCAGAGGCCAAGATCCTCGAAGGCTACGTCGATGTGTACGTCGGCGGGATGTACGGCACTCCGCCCAAGCTCAGCTCGATCGTGACCCAGAAGTCCGAGCAAGCGGGCACCACCAAGGGCGCCGACTTCTTCGACTACAACTCCGGCGGACTGCTGGGCTTGCGCGGCGGCGTCGAGGTCCTTCACACCGACGTCTACGTTCAGTTCGATCAGTTCGTGACGATGCAGGGTTTTTCGGGCTCGACGATCCAGGGCATGATCGGCTGGGACTTTGAGCTGGGCTCGGGCGCGTGGCGTGGCGTTCTGGGCGGCTACGGCGGACTCATCTTCGGTCTTCCCTATCGCACCGAGTATCCGATCGATCGCAAGCAGATCGCGTGGTTCGGACTCGGCGCGGAAGGCCAAGCGGGCGTCGAGTACTACCTAAATCGCTTCTTCGTCCTCAACTTCACCGGCACCTTCGGCTACCACTACATGCTCGCCGGGGCAGAGCAGGTCATCATCGACATGGCGGGCAATACCGAACAGACCCGCACCCACGGCTTCCACCTGCTTGGCAAGCTCGGTCTGCGCTTCCAGCTTGGCATCTAAAACCTGTGCCGAGACACCGGGCGGTTTTGCTATCGTCCGGTCATGAGCGACCCAGGAAAGCCCGTTGTTATCACTTGTGCTCTCACCGGAGTCCTGACCGATCCGACCCAGCATCGCGTGCCGGTGACCGCCGTGCAGATGGCGCAAGCCGCTGCTGAAGCCCGCGACGCTGGTGCCACGGTGGTTCACTGTCACTACCGACAACAAACCCCAGGAATGGGTCGCTTTCCGACGTGGGAACCCGATGTCGTCGCGGAAATTGACGCAGCGATTCGCGCGCGCGTTCCCGACATCATCGTCAACATGTCGACGGGAGTCATCGGTCCTGATGTCAGCGCGCCGCTGGCTTGTCTTGCGCGGATTCGTCCCGAGATGGCCGCGCTCAACGCTGGATCGCTGAACTACTTGCGGGCACGCAGCGACGGACGCTGGGCCTGGCCGCCGATGCTGTTCGACAATCCCGTCGATAAGATCGAACAGTTTCTGTCTGCGATGAACCAGATCGGCACCGTTCCCGAGTGTGAGTGCTTCGACACGGGCATCGTTCGCTCGATCGGCCTGTTTCGGCAGGTGGGTCTTTTGAAAGGTCCGATTCACGTCTCGCTGGTGATGGGTGTTGCGTCGGGCATGCCGTGTAAGCCCGAGTGGCTGCCGCTCATCGTCGCAGAGCTTCCCGAAGGTGCGCACTTTCAGACGATCGGCATCGGTCAAAAAGAAGTCTGGCCGGTTCATCGTCGCGCCGCCGAGCTGGGTGGTCACTTGCGCACTGGCATCGAGGACACGTTCTATCTTCCCGACGGAACCAAGACGGACTCAAACGGACGCCTCGTCGATGCGCTGGTCAAGCTGGCGCGGGAAGTGGGCCGAGAGATCGCGACGGCGGCTCAAGCGCGAGAGATCCTCGGTGTGCTGCCGGTTCCCCACGGACCTTCCAGTTCGTGAGCGACGGGACGACATCGCCTGCGGAGCGCTGTCTCTCTCTGTGCTGTCTTGAAGCTGGGCGTGGCCGTCACCTGGCGGAAGGACTGCGCGAATGCGGCTATTCGGTTCGTCTGGCCTCGTCGCTGCCCGCACTGCTCGCAGCAACCGATGCGCAGCCTATTGATCTACTTGTCGTCGAGCTTCCGTCGCTAGATGATGACGTTGTTCGATCGCTTCATCGACGCTGTCCGACGCTGATTGTTGCGCTCAGTCCGCTGTCCGTCGGGGATGCTGCGCGGCTCATTGCGTCTGGTGCGTACGATGTCTTGCCGTCGCCGCTTCGTCTGTCCGAGCTTCGCTTGTCGCTCGAAAAAGCCGCAGCCCGAGAAGCCAGCCTCGGAGATCGTCGAGCCGCTCGCTTTGCGCCCACACAGGTTCGCAGTACTGAGCCGATCGCTTCCGTCGCTGCACCTGTCCCAGCCGGAGTCATTGCCGAGTCCACAGTGATGCGCGGACTGCTTGCGCAAGTCGCGCGTGTTGCGGTTCATCCGACGTCGGTGCTGCTGCTCGGTGAGTCGGGAACTGGCAAAGAAGTGCTGGCGCGGACGATTCATCAGCTCTCGCCGCGTCGAGACGGTCCGTTTGTTGCCATCAACTGTGGTGCGCTGCCTGAAGCGCTGCTTGAGAGCCTGCTGTTTGGTCACGTTCAAGGTGCGTTTACCGACGCGGTGCGCGATCAGCAGGGTGTCTTTGCCCGTGCGAGTGGTGGCACACTGTTTCTCGACGAGATCGGTGAGCTGCCGCTGGCGCTTCAGGTCAAGCTGCTGCGTGCGCTGCAAGAACAGAAGATCCTGCCGCTCGGGGCCAAAGACGAGCTGTCCGTCGATGTTCGCGTGATCGCTGCGACGCTGCGCAACCTGAGCCGAGAGGTCGATGCCAAGCGCTTTCGTGCCGATCTCTATTATCGTCTGAGCGTCGTCGAGCTGCTTGTTCCTCCGCTGCGAGAGCGCCGCGACGATATTTTGCCGCTTGCGGTTCATTTTTTGCGTCGAGCTGCGCAGCGTCTCGCTCGCCCGATCGTTGGAATCACCGAGCCCGCCGCGCGTGCGCTTCTGCGCTTCGACTTTCCCGGCAACGCGCGCGAGCTGGAAAACCTGATCGAGCGCGCCGTGGTGCTGTGCGATCACACCCAGCTGGATGTGACGGATCTGCCCTATTCGGTTGTTTCTCCGTCGCTGACACTTGATCATCAGCGCGTGGCTGCGACCGATGAAGCGGCGGACAGTGACGGGGACGTTACAGATCTATCGGTCAAGGCTGCGACGGCTCGTCTGGAACAGCGGCTGATCGCAAGAGCGCTGCACAAGACGCGCGGCAATCGCACCGCGGCGGCCAAGCTGCTTGGGCTGTCGCATCGGGCGCTGCTCTACAAGCTGCGCGAGTACGGCTTGGCGAGCGAAAAAGAGCCCTAACGGTTCAGATTCCTGGGGACTTTGCGGTCGATCTCGCAGCGGCTCGGCGAGCCGAACCAGACGCAGCGAGGACAGCGATTGACCAAAGGCCCCAAAAATAGGTAAAAATGTATGTATGTTCCGAGATAGCTTGCGCACCCTCGTAGAGAAGTCTGATGGCGCGGTCGCTGGACTGCTGATGGGCTTTGACGGCATCGCTGTGGAAAGCTATGCCAAAGACGCTCAGAAGCTCGACATCCAGACCGTCGGCATGGAGTTTTCGTTCATCCTTGCCCAGGTCAAAAAAGCTGCCGACATCATCGACGGTGGTGGTGTCGAAGAAGTCAGCATTCGCACTGAGCGCCTGACCCTGCTGATTCGCGTCCTGTCGAAGGATTACTTCGTCGCGCTGGCGCTGCTGCCTTCTGGCAACACCGGCAAAGGTCGCTATCTGCTTCGCGTCACGGCTCCGCAGATTCAAGCCGAGCTGTAATCGCGTATTTTCGATACCGATAGCGTTCTATGTGCTGAATGTGCATAGGCAATATCGGTATGTGGCTTCGGGGAAGCTCTCTTTTATGATATATTTCTCTGTATGAGAAAATATCTAATCGAGAGTCTATCTTCCTTGAAGTCACGCTTCTCCCGCTTGGTCTGCGCTGCGGCGCTGCTCGGTGCTGCCGCTGGTGGCTGTGGTGCGGTCACGGAGCAAGAGCTGACGCTCGCGGAGCAGACCCTTCACTATGATCTGATGCTGAATCTGAGCATCCCGCCTGCCTATCAGGGAGTGAAGGTTACTTGTTCCAATGGCTTTATCCAGTGCTCGGCACTGCCTGGCCTATTGGGATTGACCAGCAGCTATCAAGTGACCGGACTGTGCGATGAGCCAACCATGCTCTGCGCAGGTGACATCAAGCTGCTTGTGCTGTTTGTGGTCGATTTCTCGCAAGATCCAGCCTTTACCACGGGTTTTGCGCAGTCCAATGCCGACAATATGCGAGATGTACAGCTTTTCTATACCGCACAAAACGGTGTTGATATCGACATAACCAAGATTGAAACCTACATCGGTCCCGACGGCATTCGCAGCACCACCGATCCGCGCGCTGTCTACTTGGGCACCGTCGGACCCCTGCCTCGCAAAGGTCAGATCAGCGACAACGGCAGCCCGCTTCCGGTGCCCGATGGCTCGCCCGCACACGATGTCTTCGTTGGTGCGATGCGTGATCCGTCCAAGCCGCTCAACGTGCTGATGGCTGTGACGGCACGCTACATCTCGGGCGATGCAGTTCCGTCGAAAGGCACGATCGATGTGAAGCTCAAGCCCGTGGTGAAGATGCTCAGTCGAGACGAATAGCCCGCCCGTCGCTGTGTCCACCTGTCCGCAAGGCCTGCGCGTAAATCCCTGGGTCTACCGATTCGAGGGCAGTTCCGACGCAGCCGCTGTGATTGGCCAGTGCTTGTCTCGCTGGCTCGACGTGATCGAAAACAGCCCGACACGCAGACCGCCATTGCGCAGCCAGTGCTCGTCGGAAATTGTACCTGCCGCCTGGGCCAGCTGTCGCTGTGTCGTCAAGATCGCCAGCCCAAAGCCCGGTGATCGTCGCTGAAGCATGCCAAGTGATCGATACAGTGCGGCGAGCCGAGGCTCTTTGAGCCTTTTTCCATACGGCGGATTGCACAGAATCAAGCCCGACTGCGTCTTCGGGAGCGTCAGCTTTTGAATGTCGATGCAGCGCAGATCGAGCTGCGCAAGCACGCCGGCTCTCTCGGCATTGCGACGGGCCAGCTCGATCACGTCGGGATCGCGATCGCTGGCGACGATTGGGTTTGGCAGACTGGTCTTTTCCTGCGCGCGTGCTTCGTCGACAAGCGCTTGCCACAGCATCGGCTGATGTCCCGGCCAGTCAAAGAAGGCAAACCGACGTGAAAGGCCTGGCGCGCGTCCGAGCAAGATGTGTGCAGCCTCGATCGCCAGCGTCGCGGATCCACACATTGGATCGCACAGCGTCTGCGTCGGCTGAAAGCCTGCCAGCATAAGCAGCGCTGGAGCCAGCGTCTCACGCAGCGGTGCGCCGCCATCTTCTTGACGATATCCTCGTCGGTGAAGTAGCTCTCCCGATGAATCGACAGACAGCGTGAAGCGATCGGACTCGCCGCGAATCAGCACATGCAAAAGTGGTGCACCTTCGTCCGCGACCAGCGAAAGACCTGCGTCCGCAAGTGCGCCTTCGACTCGCTCGGCGAGCGCTCCGGTGTGAATCAATCGACAGCGATGCGCCGTTGCAGAGACCTTGAGCCGAACCGGACCTTGGACAAACTGAGACCAGCGAAGTGCGGCTGTTTTCCGACGCAGCTCCTCGAAGTGTAGCGCAGTGACGGTTCCGACCCGAACCAGCACGCGCGTCGCCAGCCGCGTCCACAAATTGACCCGATACAGCGTCGATAGATCGCCGCGCAGCGTCACACCACCCGGAACCTGCACCGGATTTGCCGACGGAACCAGCGTCGCCAGCTCTTGAAACAGACACGGTTCTAGCGACGGAGCCGCGATCGCAAACAGCTCAAGCTGCGTCGAAGATGGCAAAGAAACGCTCCACTTCACTGGGCTGATTGAACGCGTGCGGAGCGAGTCGAATTCCACCTGCGCGACGGGCAAACGCAACCTTGTTTGCCGCCAGACGAGCCGCCACCACAGAGACATCACCACGCGGCACAAACGTCACAATTGGCGAGCGCAGCGCACTTTTGACCGGCAGCAGAAGCTGTGCGCCTCGAGTGGCCAGTCCGGTGATCAGTCGGTCCGAGATCGACAGCGCCGCCTGATGCAGGTTGTCGATTCCAAACGACAGCAGCCGATCGATCGACGCACCCGCAGCGACGGCAGACAGCAGTGGCGGAGATCCGGGCTCAAAGCGCTTCGCATCCGGCCTTGGGCTCCGTCGTGGATCGACCGCTTCTTCCGGCGTGCCATAGGTCATCGCTCCGTGCAAAAGCGGCTGAAGCTCCGTCGCACGCCCAGGTGCCAGCGCCAGCACTCCTTGCCCGAGTGGACCACACAGCCACTTGTGCGAGCCTCCGCAGACGGCATCGACGCCCATCGCCAGCAGATCAAACGGCAGCACACCGAGTCCTTGAATCGCATCGACGACGAGCCACGCTCCAACTCGTCGACACGCTTGGCTTAGCGCCGCCAGATCCAGCACTGCTCCCGTCTGATACTGCACCCAAGACACCGCCACCACGCGCGTCTGTGGACCGATGGCTGCGAGCACACTTTCCGTCGGAAGACTGAAGTCCGGCTCGGACTTGACGACGCGAATCAGTGCGCTCGCTCGCTGCGCAGCGACGTGCCATGGATACGCGTTCGATGGATATTCCTGATCCGTTGTAACGATCTCGTCGCCGGGCCGAAGGTGTAGCCCCAGCGCCACCTGCGAGATCGCCGCCGCGCAGGTCTGCATCAGCGACACATCCTCGGGTCGGGCACCGATCAGACGAGAAAACGAAGCGCGCGCTTGCTCATACTGACGAAACGCGCCATCGAGATCGAACCAGCCACGTCGCAGATGCTGGCTCATCTTTTGGATCGCAGCCTCGGCAGACAGACACATCGGAGCGACGCCCGCGTTATTGAACAACACCACGTCGCGGTCGATTGCAAAGTCAGAACGGAACTGTTCACCGACGGACTGCGCTGTGCTCATGTGGGTTATCCTGCGGCCTGAATCAGGTAGGCCTTGATGAACTCGTCTAAGTCTCCGTCGAGCACCGCATCCACGTTCCCGAGCTTCAGCTCGCTGCGGTGATCGGTCACCAGTCGATACGGCGCCAGCACGTACGAACGAATCTGGCTGCCCCACTCGATCGACTTTTTATGGCTGTTCGCTTCGTCGATCTTGGCTTCTTGCTCGCGTAGCTTTTGGGCATACATCATCGCGCGAAGCATCTTCATCGCCGTCGAGCGGTTCTTGTGCTGCGAGCGCTCGGACTGACACTTGGCGACGAGCCCCGTCGGTTTGTGGATGATCCGCACCGCGCTCTCGGTCTTGTTGACGTGCTGACCACCTGCGCCGCCCGATCGCATCGTCTGCACTTCCAGGTCTTCGTCTTTGATGTCGATCTCGATCGAGTCGTCGATCTCGGGATAGACAAACACCGCTGCAAACGCTGTATGTCGTCGCGCATTCGAGTCAAACGGCGAGATCCGCACCAGCCGATGCACGCCGCTTTCCGCCTTCAGATAGCCGAACGAATTGAGCCCACGCACCGCGAAGCTCACCGACTTGATGCCCGCTTCTTCGCCTTCTTGCAGATCCAGCTCTTCGATCGCATAGCCTCGTCGCTCGGCCCAGCGGTAATACATCCGACGGAGCATATCGGCCCAGTCTTGCGCATCGACGCCACCGGCTCCCGCATTGATCGACACGAGCGCGTCGGTGTGATCTTGTTCACCCGACAGCATTCGTCGCAGCTCCATCGCTGCCACGCCTTCTTCGATGCGCGTCGCTTGCGTTAGCGCTTCCGTCGCTGAGCCTTCGTCTTGCGCTTCTTCCGCTAGCTCCAGCAGCACCGACGAGTCTTGTAGTTCACGCTGAAGACGAGTCCACTCCCCGACGACTTGCTTGTGACCAGCCTGCTCTCGCAGAACCGTCTGCGCTTTGTCCTGCTGATTCCAGAACGCCGGGTCCGACGAGATCTGTTCAATTTCGAGCAGCCGCTCTTCCAGCTTCTCGATGTCAAAGATGCCCTCGAAGAGCAGTCAGCCGCTCCCCGAGGGACTCTAGAAGTTGATGGGTCTTTTGAGTCTCAATCGCCATAGGTGGCAAGGAACTAGCACAAAAGAACGCGCCTGCGCGGAGCGAATCGGACCGGCGCCACAATCGATCGCGCTGAGCAGCTAAGATCGCAACTCGTACCATGGTCGGACCAAAAAGTGGGCTGATTTTGGGGTGTTATCTACGGCTTTTGGCTTCGCATCCTTCTCGTCGCCATGGAGCTTGACCCTTGCGCAAACGGCGCAGGTGGTGGTATAGGCGGAGATACATTTTGGTAGGAATCCACGGAAGGTGGGCCCGCCCGGACCCGCCTTTTTTTTTCGAAAGAAGCCATGCGACCCGTTGACCTCAAAGCCCTAACCAAGCTGATCGAGCCAGCCGTAGACGGCCAAGGCTACGAGCTTGTCGACCTGGAATGGACCAGCTCTCCAGGTGGAGCGGTGCTGCGCGTGACCATCGATCGACAGCTGGGACAAGGACACGTCTCTCATCAAGACTGCGTGGCGATCTCTCGTGAGGTTTCGGCGCTGCTTGATGTGCATGATCCGCTGCCTGGTGCGTACAGCCTGGAAGTTAGCTCGCCCGGGGTCGATCGTCCGCTGAAGAAGTCGTCGGACTTTGCGCGCTTTATCGGCAAAAAGGCCAAGGTTCGACTTCGTCCTGATGCGGATCAGTCTTTCGCGCTGCAAGGACCGCGAGCGGCTGACTCGGTGCCTCGCCGTAACTTTTCCGGAACGATCGAGTCGGTCGAAAACGATCGAGTCAAGATCTCGGTGGACGGCGCGGGCACCTTTGAACTTGTCGTCGGTGAAATCGAAAAAGCCAACGCGGTATTTGAGTTCGTCTGACAGCAGCTAGAAACGCACGGCCAAGACGAATCGGCCAGGACGCACAGGCCAGGAAGCAAGGTAATACGCGATGCAACCCAACCTCTCGATGGTGCTTGAGCAAGTAGGCAAGGACAAAGGGATCGACAAAAAGGTCCTGGTCCAGACGCTCGAGCAGGCCATCATGACCGCTGCCAAAAAGGTCTTTGGTCTCGAGCGTGAGCTGGAAGCGCAGTTCAACGAAGAGACCGGGCAGGTGGACCTGTTCCAGGTCTGCATTGTTACCGAAACAGCGGGCATCAAGGGTCGTGACATTGGCAAGGCAGATGCCGACCGTCAGGGTCTGCGCGCCGAGGTAGGCGACGAGCTGCTGTTCCAGATCTTCTATACCGATGGGGATGCCGATAAGGCCTCGGAACAAGAGCGCAAATACGGCGACATCCTGGACCTGCACGACACCATCAAGCGCTTTGGCCGCATCGCTGCTCAGACCGCCAAGCAGGTGATCATTCAGCGCATTCGCGAGGCCGAGCGCGAGAACACCTTCAATGAATATCGCGACCGCAAAGGCGAGCTGATCAACGGCACCGTGCGTCGCTTCGAGCGTGGCAACATCATCGTCGACCTTGGCAAGACCGAGGCGATTTTGCCGGCCCGTGAGCAAGTTCCGCGTGAAAACTACCGAATCGGCGACCGCATCATGGCCTACGTCGTCGACATCGAGAAAAACGCGCGCGGACCGCAGATCGTGCTGTCGCGGGCCTCGAAAGGTCTGCTCGAGAAGCTGTTTGAGCAGGAAGTCAGCGAGATCTACGAAAAGATCGTGCGCATTGAGTCGTCGGCGCGTGAGCCCGGTTCGCGCAGCAAGATCGCGGTCAGCAGTCGCGATCGCGACGTTGATCCGGTGGGCGCCTGTGTCGGTATCAAAGGCTCGCGCGTGCAGGCTGTGGTCCAAGAGCTGCGCGGCGAAAAGATCGACATCGTTCCTTACAGTGAGGATCCGGCTCGGTTCGTCTGCAATGCGATTGCTCCGGCAGAAGTGTCGCGCGTCGTGATTGACGCCGAAAACCACACGATGGAGCTGATCGTTCCCGACGACAAGCTGAGCCTGGCGATCGGCAAGAAGGGTCAGAACGTCCGACTTGCGTCGCAGCTTACTGGCTGGCGGATTGATATCCACGCCGAGAGCCGCGTTCGTGAGATGGAGCTAGTCGAGCGTCAGGTGCTGGCGGGTCTGGATGGCTCGTCAGAGGAGATGTCGAGCACGCTGTTCCGTCTGGGCTGGCGATCGGTGTCCGATCTGGCGGAAGCGCGCATTGACGATCTGCGCAACGTTCCTGGCGTCGGTGGAGAAGCTGGTGCGATTCGGCTCAAAGATGCAGCGCTTCAGTTTGTGAACGAAGAGCGTCGCAAGCGTGGTGAGCCTCCGCTTCAGCCGTCGGAGCGACCGGCACGATCGGACAACCACGCGAGTGCGCAGGCTCGTCATGAACCAGCGCCAAGTCGTGGTCCGTCCCGAGGCGGTCCATCGAATCCGCTGCCAGGCATCGATCCAGACATCGTGTCGCGTCTGATGGACGTTGGCTACACGACGCTGGAATCGATGGAAGAAGAGGATGAAGAGCGGCTGGCTCAGGCTGCCGATCTCACCCTCGATGAAGCGAGAGATGTGAAGCGTCGTGTGACGCGACTTTTGACGCGGGGTAACCGCTAAATAGGGCGGAACGAGGAATATCAGTCGTGGAAGCCGTAACAGCAGCTCCAAGCGGAGAGCAACACGTCGCTCGGCATGTGCCGATGCGGACCTGTTCTGGGTGTCGAGAAGTCGATGCTCAGACGGAGCTGCTGCGTGCCGTGTCCGATGCAAATGGACGGCTTCAGTTTCGACTGGGTCATCGACAGGCCGGTCGTGGTACATACGTGCATCGTCGCAAGCGATGCATTGAGGCAGCTTTAAAAGGCGGATTTGCGCGCTCGCTGCGGCGCACTGTCCAGATCGGTGATGTCGCAGCGCTGTACCAACTTGCTGCCGTCGATGACGGTTCGCTGCCGGGCGCTCATCGCCCCACGGGCAGCTTGAAGAATCAGGACAATCATTCATGAACACCGAGAGCGTCGGCACGTCGGGCTCCAAGGTCGCGATTTACGAGTTGGCAAAAGAGCTTGGGATTGCCCACAAGGATTTGGTCGAGAAGGTCCGTGCCTTAGGCATCGAGGCCAAGAACCACATGTCGCGTCTGGAGCGCGATGAGGTAGACCGTGTCCGACGGGCTTTCGACAAAGAGCGCCACGAAAATACGGTGCAGGAACGGCTCTCGGAGACGGTGATTCGTCGTCGGGCCAAAGATGGCAGCCGTCTGCATCCCGAAGCGCAAGCACCCGTGGCTGCGCCGATTCCGACGCCGCCGCCTGCTCCAGCAGTGATTGAGCCGCCTCGATCGACGGCAGAGCCGCCGCGTCGGGTTGTTCGTGTGGTCAGTCCCGTGGTCGAGACGCCGGTTCGTCCAGGACAGGCTCCGACGCTGGAGGCCAAGCCTGCGGTCGTCGAAAAGCCTGCTGCGGCCAAGGTCGAGCCTGCGGTCGTGAAGCCGAAGCCGGTTGAGGCTGCCAAGGTAGCGGCTCCAGCAGTGACCCCACCAGTTGTGGACGCGGCTGCAGTAAAAGCTGCAGAGGCGGTCGAAGCAGCCAAGGCAGCGGAAGCGGCCAAAAAGACCGCGAAGGTCGTAAAGCCGGTCGCTGCTGAAAAGCCTGTGGTCGAAGCGCCCGTGGCTCCTGCGAAGGCGGAAGCACCGGTTGCGACGGCTCCCGTGGTCAAGAGCGAGCCGGTTGTCACCGCAGCCCCAGTGGCTTCTGCGAAGCCCGCTGTGGCGCAAGAGCCGAAGCCTGCTGTGGTCAAACCTGCGGAGTCGGCTCCGGTGGCCAAGGACGCGCCCAAGGCTGCGATTGAGCCTGCGAAGGCTGAAAAGGTCGAAGCGAAGCCGGTTGCGGCAAGGCCTGCGGCAGAGCCTGTTGCCAAGCCAGCGGTTGTGGCGGCTCCCAGCAAGCCTGGGACGCCGGTTGCTGCTGAAAAGTCGGCGGCTCCAGCGGTGAGCGAGCGACCTGCGGCGGCCAAAACTTCTGCGACGGTGGCCAAGGCTGCGGCTCCGGTTCATACGGAGAGCGCTGCCAAGCCTGTCGTCGAGCGCTCGGTCGAAGCCGCACCGACTCCGCCGGTTGAGTCTGTTCGTGGCGCAGCGGCCAGTGCTCCATCGAGTGCATCGCCGTCTTCTGCGGCCCCGGCCAAGGTCTTCGTCACGGCGCAGACGCGTCGTTCGATGGAAGGCCTGGGACCGACAGGTCGCGTGATTGATTTGTCTGCGTTTAAGACTGCGCCTGCGGCCAAGCCGACTCCGCCTAGCAGCGAGAGTCCGCGTGGCTTCCGTCCAGAGCGCAGCGGTGAGTCGCCCGATCCGATGAGCGGTCGTGGACCTCGTCAGGAAGTGTCCGGTGAGCGTCTGCGTGGCCAAGAGCAGCGTCGAGCGCCCGTCGGTCCTGTTCCGCATCAGCGAGGCAAGCTGCCACCGGGTCGTAAGCCGGGCAAGACCCAGATCACGACGGCTGCCGAGCACAAGCGCGTAGTCAAGATGGGCGAGTCGATTGTGATCGCCGAGCTGGCTCGTCAGATGGCGCAGAAGGCCACCGACGTGCTGAAGAAGATCTGGGAGCTTGGCATGCGCCAAGTCATGATCAACTCCTCGATCGACATCGATACCGCGCAGCTGGTGGCGGGTGAGTTCGATTGGCGTGTGGAATCGACGGCGTTCCAAGAGCAGAGCGTCGTGGCGGAAGTCGCGGACAAGCCCGAAGACCTCAAGCCGCGTGCGCCGGTCATTACCATCATGGGTCACGTCGACCACGGTAAGACCTCGCTGCTCGATGCGATTCGCAATGCCAACGTCGCTGCGGGTGAAGCGGGTGGCATTACCCAGCACATCGGCGCGTACAAGGTGTCGTCGCCAGCGGGTGACGTGGTGTTCCTGGATACGCCGGGTCACGAAGCCTTTACCGAGATGCGTGCCCGTGGTGCGCAGGTCACGGACATCGTCGTCCTGGTGGTCGCTGCCGATGACGGCGTGATGCCGCAGACGATCGAAGCGCTCAACCATGCGAAGGACGCCAAGGTTCCGATCATCGTCGCGGTAAACAAGGTCGATAAGCAGGGTGCGCAGCCGGATCGGATTCGGCAGCAGCTTGCGGCGCACGATCTGACGCCGGAAGAGTGGGGCGGAGCGACGATTTACTGTGATGTCTCGGCGCGAACCAAGGTCGGTGTCGATAAGTTCCTGGAAATGCTGGCGCTTCAGTCGGACGTTCTGGAGCTGCGCGCGAACCCGAACAAGTCGGCCAAGGGCGCTGTCATCGAAGCGCGAATGGACGCCAAGCGGGGTCCTGTCGCGACGATGCTGATTCAAGAAGGTACGCTGCGCGTCGGCGACACGGTGGTGGTTGGCGAAGAGATGGGCAAAGTCCGCGCGATGAGCGACGACAAGGGTCGGACGCTGGCGCAGGCTGGTCCCTCGACGCCGGTTGAGCTGCTGGGTCTGTCGGGTGTGCCGCGTGCGGGTGAAGTTCTCAATGCGGTGATCGATGAGCGCGCAGCCAAAGAACTGGTTGAGCACCGTCGTCAGCGTCGCATCGAGCGTGATCGCGCCAAGGCGGGTCCGGTGTCGCTCGACAGGCTGATGGACGCGATGAAGGCTGGTCTGAAGGAACTGAAGATCATCCTCAAGGCGGACGTGCAGGGCTCGTCGGAAGCACTCGGCAGCGCGCTGGCAAAGCTGTCCACCAAAGAGGTCAAGGTCTCGATCATTCAGTCGGGCGTTGGTGGCATCACCGAGAGCGACGTCAACCTGGCCAAGGCAGGCAACGCGATCATCATCGGCTTCCACGTTCGTCCGGCTGGCAAGGCGGCTGCTCTCGCCGAGCAAGAAGGTGTCGATATCAAGCTGTACGACATCATCTATCAGGCGCTCGACGACGTGAAGCTGGCGATGGCAGGACTGCTCGCGCCGATCAAGCGCGACAAGTACCTGGGCAAAGCCGAAGTGCGCGAAGTCTTCAACATCCCGAAGGTCGGCGCGGTCGCGGGCTGCGCGGTCATCGATGGTGTCATCAAGCGCTCGGCGCTGGCTCGACTCATCCGAGACTCGGTGCTGATCTACAGCGGCAAGCTGGGATCGCTGCGTCGCTTCAAAGACGACGTGCGCGAAGTGCAGCAGGGCTACGAGTGCGGTATGTCGATCGACGGCTATCTCGATGTGAAGGTCGGTGACGTCATCGAGTCGTACGAAGTGGAAGAAGTCGCACCGACGCTGGCATAAGCAAACAGAGCATGATCTGCGGCCTCTGCACGGAGGCCGTGCGATCTTTCCTTTCGTGCAGTCGTTTGGGCACAGCAGATGATCGTTGGAGTCTGTCGCATCACCTTGCAGCTCGAGGACTGCCACTCCGAAAAGGACAAGCGCTCGGTCCTGCGTCGGATCAAAGATCGTGTCCATCAAAAGTGGAACTGTGCGATCGCGGAAGTCGGCGACGGAGACTCTCTGGACTCAGCGCAGCTTGGCATCGTGGTGGTGTCCAACCAGCGCGGCTATACGCAGTCGCAGGTGCAGAAGATCCTCCAGTTCATTGACGATCTGGCGTTTGCGCGGCTGACCGACGACGAGCAAGACTTCATCGACTACGGGGATGGATCGGTCGAAGACGCCGGTCGCGCCGAGTACGAGCACTGGGAGCCGGGCGAGCCCGCGCCGCAGAAGACACCGCCGAAGCTGTCACCGCCGAAGCTGTCTGAGCCTGCGGACTATCCGTGGGACTCGCCGGATCCGTCGTCGCAGTCACCTACGAGCACTTCGGAAGATCGGGACGAGCCGTAGTCGGAGAAGCGGTCCGTTCATCAGGTGAGCCTGCGGACCGCGCACGGTTGGATCTGAGCCGTAGGCTGCGAGCCTGCGCGACGCCGACAATGCCTTGACAGCGTGGGCGGCTGTGGGTTCCTCTGCGTGCGGGTAGGTCGTTCTGCTCGCAGGTCCGCATTCCCGATCCGGTGTTGGTGAGCCGGCTCATCGACGGAGGTCCCCCGTGTTGCGATCTTCTTCCGCGTCGCTTGGCTGTGCGCTCGGTCTGTCGATCCTTGGGTCCACAACGGCACACGCGCAAGGCTACGGCGATCACGTTCCCAGTCCTGCGCAAGTGGAACCGACTGCGCAGGCGGAAGCGACTGCACAGACTGCACCGACTCCGCCAAGAGCCGAGCCGGACCCGCCGGTGCCTCCGCTTTCGATCTGGCACTTTGATCTGGGTGGCTATCTGCACGCGGCCTATCGCTGGATCGAGGAGCCGCAGAACTACAACCTGGCGGGACGCAACAACGGCTTTCAGCTAGAGCAAGCGCGGGTGAGCGCGAATGTTCAGTTCAAGAACATGCTGGCGGCGCGGATCTCTGTTGAAGGTGCGAGCGAAGATCGGCTGAGCCAGTCCTTTCCGGGCGGACAGCTTACGGCGCGGCTGCGGGATGCGTACCTGACCTGGGCTCCGCTGCGCTTTTTGCGGGTGTCGGTCGGTCAGATGGTGACGCCGTGGGATCTCGATAGCATGCGTTCGGATGCAGAGCTTCCGTTTGTGTCACGCGCGGTGTCTGTGGAAGGAGTCCAGCCGACCGAAGGATTCACCACGCGCGGAATGGGATCGGATCGCAGCCTCGGGATTTCGCTTCATTCGGGTCACGTTCCGCTCGGTGCCAACACGTCGTTTCGCTATTCCTTGTTTGCGGGAAACGGAAACGGACAAAACCAGATCCTGTCGGACAACAACATTCCGGCGGTCTATGGTCGCGCGGAGTTTTCCTTTTGGGGAAAGGACGGACTCCCAATCGATCAAGTTCGTCCGATGTACGCTGTGACCGACGATCTACGGAAGCCGATTGTCCATGTCGGAATCGCTGCGCAGTGGAATCCTCGCACGGTGGGAAACCTGCCGGATCTGATCAAAGAAACCGATGTGGGAGTCACTGCGGACGTTGCTGCATCGTTTTTTGGCGTCGAGCTGCAAGCGTCTGTGCTGTATCTGAAGACCACGCGAGAGACGCTGAGTGCGATTCCTCCGCTGGAGCGCTTTGGCTACTGGGCGCACCTGCGCTTTACGATTCCCAAGATTCCGGTGGAAGTGACACCGGGCTATCGCATCGCTTCCTATCAGCCGCGTGCGCACCTGGGAACGACTCCGCAGAGCGAGACAGAGCGCGCGTTTGATGATTCCTTTTCGCTGCGCTATCACACGTTCGGAGTCTTCGTTCGTCCGACGAGAACCTTTCCTGTTCATGCCTCGCTAAACTACACGATCACCACCGAGCAGAGTCCGAACGTCTTACAAAACGATCGCTTTGAAGCAGACATCGTGGCCGCGTTTTAGCCAGGAGGAGTCGTCATGAATCGCATCCTGTCTGTTGCGCTGTGCATTGTGATTGTGCTCGGTGTGGCGACCTGTCAGCGCGAGTCTGCACCGCTTCCGCCGCGTGCGTTTCGCGTGACGGATCGATCGCAGCTGTTTGGTGGGGGTCCGCGTGCGCTCGGTGAAGTCGGCGACTTCATGCTGCAAAATGATCAGATCCGTGTGGTCATCCAAGACGCAGGCTTTTCGCGCGGCTTCGGAGTCTACGGTGGCAGCATCATCGACGCTGATCTGCGACGCGTTGATGAACAAGGTCGCGGTGAGTCCAACCGCTTGGGAGGAAACGACATCTTTGCAGAGATGTTTCCTTCGTTCTTTTTTCAAGCGGTTGCGTGCGACAAAGTCGTGGTCTTATCCGACGGAACAAAGCCCTACGATGAGCGCTACGGACAGCGCTCGGTTCACTACGATGCGGGCGTTGCGGTGGTGCGTGCTTCCGGTGGAGGCGGAGAGTTTCTGACGCTGCTGAAGCTGTTTGATAGCCTGTTCCTGAGCTATCTGCTGCCCACCGCTTCACAGTCGGATGCTGGGACCAGTGAGCTGGTTCGTTTGGCGCTGCTGCTCGGACTTCCGTTTGCGGACTTTGCAGCCGAGCTACAGAAGCTGGAAAACCAAAACGCGCGCTATGAAGTGGACTATGTGCTGCGTCCGGGCGCTCGTCGCGTAGAGATTCGCTCGCGCATCATCAACAAGACACGCTTTCCGCTGCGGATTCCTAGCTCGGTGCTCGCCAATCCAACGTTTCAGCAGCAGATTGGGGGCGTGGATCTTAGCTCTGTTCGCGTTCCCATCGGCATGGTGATGCTGTACGGACGGATGAACAACGTGTGGCTACCGGGAACGGGCTTTGATCTGCGTCATCCGCTCGATCGTTCCTTTGGCAGAGGTCTGCCGCTTCCTGCGTTCAACGGAGTCGTGACAGAGTTCATCGCGTCCGCTGCAAGTCGCATGCAAGATCGCGTCAGCTACGGACTGGTGGCGGCGCAGAGTGAGACCAACTTTGTGAAGCAGAATGAAGCGGCGTATCGCAGCCAGGGAAAGTACAAAGACACGTTCACTCCGATCGACAATACGTCGCTGCTGGTTCCGTTTACTGCGATCTCGTTTATCGGTGTGTTTAGTGATTCCGTACAGACCACCATCAGTCCGGGAAACTTCGTCGAGATGATGCAGTACTTCATCATCGGCGGAGGGGATGTCGCTTCGATTGTGGATGACATGATCGAGCTGCGCGGACAGCCGTTTGGTCGCTATCAAGGTCAGCTTCGCGCGCAGCAAGGGGGCGAGCCGAGCGCGCAAGGACAGCTGCTTATCTATCAAGACTTGGATGTGACCGCCGCGCAGTTTGCCAAGGAAGATGACTACTTGGATTCCGGGCTGAGGCTGTGTCAAACAGCGACGGAAAAGAGGCTGTGTCGGCCCTATTCCCAAGACCATCCCGATGATGCGGGGAACCTGTTTGGGAAGCTGCCTCCGGGGCGGTATGCGTATCGTGTGCAGAGTCCGAGTCGTCCGCTCGGTCCGTTTGTGCGCTTCACGGTTTTGGAGGGACAAGCGACGTTGCTTGATCCGCAGCTTCCTCCGCCGAGCTATATCCAAGCGCTGGTGGTCGATGACGTCGGTCGTCCGCTGCCCGCAAAGGTGTCGGTGGTGGCGCAGTATGGACAAGCGCTGACCGATGCGCAGCGTCGATCCGGGGGCGTGTTCGATCTGCAAGCAGGGGAAGACTATCGCTTCACAGACATGCTGCCGGATGCAAAGCCCGGACAGCGCGCGGTGATTGAAGCGGTGGCCTATACCGGAGCCGATGGTCACGTCACGATTCCGGTTCGGCCCGGTGACTACACGGTCTATTTCAGTCGCGGCTTTGAGTACGATCTGACGTCTGCGCAGGTCTCTGTATCGCTTGGTGGATCGGCCTCTGCATCGGGACAGCTTACGCGGGTGGTGAATACGGAGGGCTGGATCTCAATGGATGGTCACGTTCACAGCGAGCACTCGATCGACTCGCGCATGAACATGGTGTCGCGTCTTGAGTCCGCAGCCGGAGAAGGTGTTGAAGTGGTGATCTCTACGGATCACAACTTTGTGTCGGACTGGCGACCGCAGCTTGATCTGCTGGGTCTGCGACCGTGGCTTAGTACCTTTGTGGGCATCGAGTTTACGACGCTGGAAAGCGGTCACTTTAACTCCTATCCGCTGGAGTATCAGGTGGGTCCGGTGACGCACGGATCGTTTGAGTGGTTTGGACGTCCGCCCGCTGAGCTGTTTGCGGGTCTGCGTACGCTGTCCGATCGCAGCACGGGAGCCAGTCAAAACATCATTGTCTGCAACCATCCACGCGACGCAACGCAGGGCTACTTCAATCAGTACGGACGATCCAGCATCACGGGGCAGCCAGTCTCGCAAGGAACGTCGAAGCGACTCGCAGGGGTGAGTGGTCCAGCGTTTTACGATGCGCGCGGACAGAGTCAGCTTTCCTATGACTGTGATGCGCTGGAAATCCTCAACGGAAAGCTCGGACATGAGATCCGCAGCGTGCGCGTTCCGACCGACTGGCCCGATGCGTGTTATAAGCCGCTACCGACGGGATTTGATCCAAAAACGCAGCTTGATCCGTGTAGCGTGCGCGGCAAGATCCTGCGTCCCCAGAGCATCACCGATGCGCTGGTTCCCGGTACGATCTTGGTCGATAAGACCGCGAGCGCAGATCCCGGATCGAGCGGACTTGATAACCTAGAAGCGGTGTTTCCCGGCGCGGTCGATGACTGGTTTCACATGCTCAACCAAGGTCATCGTCACACGGTCTTGGCTGCGTCCGATAGTCATGGCGATGTCGGAGAAGAGCCCGGCGCACCACGTACGTATCTGTACTTTGGGGAAGATGCTCCGACGCAAGTGACGGCGAAAAAGCTGGTGGATGCGATCAAAGTTCGACATGCCGCCACGCTGTCGCATGGTCCGTTTCTGACGTTTTCTGTCTCTGTTCCCAGCGCGCAAGGGATTCCGTCTGCGCAGGTTCCCATTGGTGCAGAGATTCAAGCTCCCGACGGAAAAGTAACCGTTCACTATCGCTTGGCTGCCCCACCTTGGGTGTCGGTGGGACGCATTCATGTCTATGTCAACGGACGACTAACCCAGCGCATCTTGGTCGATCCACATCGCAACCTGGCAGATACCGCGCCCGCACCAGGAGGCCCGCTCCGGGGAACGCTGGATCTGGTCCTTCCGCAAGATGGCTGGATCGTGCTTGATGCCGTCGGAGATCGTCCGATGTTCCCGGTTGTCACTGGAACAGAGGAGCCGTTTTTGCTGGTGTCTGATGCGATCGGAGCGCTCGCGGGACCGCTTGGAATTTCTGCCACCACAGACATCGGTGCCGTGGTGGTGGGAAACCCGCAGCCGTACGCGCTGACCAATCCGATCTGGGTGAAAATCGGACGTAACGGAACCTTTCGTCCAGCCGGTGTGGTGCCCTGGAAGGATCTGAATGTTCCGTCGCAAGATCCAGGGATCGGAGTCCTCCGCAGCCGCAACCATGAATAGCGCTGCATCCTTCCTTGCTGCACTTCATTGCGCGGAACGGAGCGTGATAAAGTGACGCCCGATGGATGGTGTCTGCCTGCGTGATCTCGCTCTCTGTGTGGGCAGATCGGGGAGCCATCCGAAGTGCAGACTCGCGGCAACATACAGACCGTGGGGGAGGATCACAAATGAGTCATGTAGCGCGCTTATTATCCGTCGTGTCGTTGCTGGCGGCTTGTAACAGCAGCACGGTTTCCGATGAGAGTGTGGATCTGGGAGGAAACACCATCCCCGATATGACCGTCGTTCAGCCTACGCCTGACTTGGCTCCTGCTTGCAGCGCAGCGACGTGCAGCGGACCAGGACAGCTCTGTCAGTCTGACAAGTGCATCACGGACTGTCGTCAAAACGGCAGCACAGCCTGTGGTGGCGGCACGGTCTGTGACTTCGTGACCGGAACCTGCACGGCACCGGGCGCGTGCGTGGTTGCCGCCAAGTTCGAGTCCTGTGGCAGCGGGCTGGCCATCAAGCAGTGTGGACCGGGCTCGCAGTGTAGTCCGTCAGGAGCCTGCATCAGCGATGGAACCTGCACCGGCGCGGTCAGCTGCGATGCCAGCGGACGCTGCTGGGCCAGCGACTGTAGCTGCAACCGTCCGACGGCGAGCTGTACTCCGGCGGCGCTGACCAGCTTCAATGCGGCTCCCTTCAATGGCTCGGCGTGGGACTTGAAGTTTGACTCGCTGTGCAATGCCTACGTGGTCACGCTTCAGTCGGGACAGGACTTTCTGCGACAGCTGACTCCGGCGGGCACCGTGACGAGCTTTCCCGGTCTGAGCAACCAGAACATGCAGGAAGTGGCTCCGGCTCCGCTTCCGGTTTCAGCAACGGCTCCGGGGGCGGTGGCGCTTTCCTATGGCGGCATTGCACTGTCGCAAGTGGATCGCGCAAACCCAACCGTGGCCATGCCAAACCTGGTGACAGCCGCGCTGAGCGGTGGTGGCGGCGCGCTTTCGACCGACGCAGGCTACGACACCGGCGTGATGGGACTGACCTATGGCTTTGACGGCACGCTGTACGCAGCCAACATCACGCAGCAGGGCGACTATCACATCATCGATCTGGCGGGAAAGAAGACGCAGTCGATCTATACCGGCACGCGACGGATCTTGACGGCGACGGCGTTTGACTCGACGCACATTGCGCTGGGAACGCTGGACGGGGAAGTTCTGCTGTTTGATACGGCTGCGAAGACCATGGCGTCGTATGCCAAGCCGGGTGTGGCGATCGCGAGCCTTCAGCGCGACCGCTTCACCGGCACGCTGTATGCCGCTGTCGGGGGTCCGCCGCGTATCTTGGCGATTGCACCGGGAGGAAGCGCGACGACGTTTGCTTCACCGACGGCAGTGGGTCGCATCGCGCTGGCACCAAATGGCTACCTGTATCACGTCACCAGCTTGGTCAATGCCAACGTGATGTTTTCTCGCTATCAGCTTCCTGCGACGCGCTAACCATCGATCGCTGCTTTCTGTCCTGCGGGCTTGCCGAGCAGCGTAAACAAGGCCGGGACCACAAACAGAGACAGCAGCGTTGCGGTGGCGAGGCCTCCCACCACCGCCAGCGCGAGCGGACGGTTCGACTCCGCACCGTGTTCCAGTCCCAGCGCGGTCGGAGCAAGACCCGTGATCGTCGCCAGGCTGGTCATCGCAATCGGTACAAAGCGAACACGCGCGGCGGTCAGCGCGGCTTCTCGCAGCGAGTCTCCCTGCTGGGTACGCTGGCTGGCGGCATCGACGATCAGGATTCCGTTCGACACGGCAATTCCGACGACCATCAGCACGCCCATCAGCGCCGTGATCGAAAAGCCCTGACCTGCGGAAAGCAGCGCCAGCACAATGCCGATGAGCGCGCCCGGAATCGACAGCAGCATGATGATAGGCAGCCGCAGCGACTGAAACTGCGACGCCATGATCATAAAGACGACCATCACAGCCAGCGCGATGGCGACACCGATTCCGCTGAAGGTGGTGCGCATCAGCTCGACCTGACCGACAAAGCGGAAGGACAGCCCGGAGGTCTTTTCGGACGCTCTGAGCTTGGACTCTAGCTCGGCGGCGGCACTGCCCAGGTCGCGGCCTTCGGTCTGCATAAACACGGTGGCGGTGCGCTCCAGCTGGTTTCGTTCGATCGCGATGGGCCCGAGCGAGCGACGCACCTTTCCGTAGGTTCCGAGCGCCACCGCCTGGCCGTGATCCGACAAGCGCGCGGGCACTTGCGCCAGCAGGTTGGGATCGGCAATCGCTTGGCGATCGTAGGTGGTGACGACGTAGTAGGACTGACCGTTGCTGCCATCGACCCAGATGCCGGGCGCGTTGATGTTGCCGAGCGTGGCTTCCAGCGTGGTCTGTGCGGCACTGCGTAGCCCGACGCCAACCATGCCGGCTTGGGCGCGATCAAGCTCGATGCGGACCTCGGGATAGTCGATCTGAAGCTGCGGGGTGATGTCGCGGATGCCGGGGACGGTGCGCGCGACCTCGGCGATGGCTTGGGACTGTTCAAACAGCTCATCGAGCGAGCTTCCCTTCACTTCGACCACCAGCGGGGCCAGGTAGCCGTTGGAAAAGACGCTCGCGACCAGTCCGCCGGGCCACTGTAGGAAGCTGACACCCGGATAGTGACGGCTCAAGATGGCGCGGGCCTGGTCGGCCAGCTGCCGCTGGCTGTGCTTGCGCTGCGTGGCGTCGCTCAGCTCCAAGCGAAGGAAGCCCATGTGCGGACCGGCGTTGGGACTGTTCATCGCGGACCGCGCATTTTGCGGAGATCCAATGTTGGCCAGCACCAAGCGAACAGACTCCGGCGGAAGCTCGCGCTGGAGTCGACTTCCCATGTCCAAGATCTGACGACGCGCTTCCACCAGCGAGGTGCCCGGAGCCAAGCGGACATAGATGCGATCCATTCCTTCGTCGATCTCTGGAAAGAACGTGCTGGGAAGCTGCGTGGCCACATATCCGCTCGCCAGGACCAGCACACTCGCCGCGCCGAGCAGGACTGCGCGAAAGCCCAGCGCCGCTCGCAGCAGCCGTACGTAGCCGTCACACAGACGCTGAATGCGCGCATCGACAAAGCGCGCGAGCGGTCCTGGTGCCTGATGGCCCAGCAGATACCGACACGCCACCGGAGTCACCGTCATGCTGACCACGTAGCCCGCGATCATTGCCGTCGCCACGGTCAGCGCCAGCGGAGCAAACAGCTTCTTGGCCAGACCCGCGAGCAGCAGCACCGGAATCAGCACCGCAATCGTGGTCAGCGTCGCAGCGAGCGCTGGTATGGCCACCGCACTGGTTCCCTGCTGCGCCGACTCCTTTTCATTTTCGCCGTGCGCACGATGACGATGAATGGACTCCAGCACCACGACAGAGATGTCCACGAGCGGTCCCATCGCCAGCGTCAGGCCTCCCAGCGTAAACGCGTTCAGCGTCTGTCCCGCTGCATACAGCACGAGCAGAATCGTCGCAAACGCGATGGGAATCGACATCACCGCAATCATCACCGCGCGCAGGTTCTGCAAAAAGATCAGGATCACAATCGCGATGAGCACCAGTGCCTGAATCACTTCCTTGCGGAGTCCTTCGTAGCTGGTTCGCACAAACGTGGACTGATCAAAGATCGCGCGCACCGACATTCCGGGAGGCAGCGTCTTTTGCATGCTCGCCACCGACGATTTGACCGCATCCACAATCGCCAGCGTATTGCCTCCCGGAACGCGCAGGACGTTTAGATACACCGCTTCCTTTCCATCGATCGCAACCGCTTGGGTTTCCAGCGCACCGCCGTCTTCTACTTTCGCAACATCACGCAGAAGGACAGGCTTTCCGCCGCGCTGCTTGACCACCGCTTCTCCGATCAAGCGAACCTGCTCTGGCACTGCGTTGGTGTAGACGTTGGCGTCGAAGCGAGGGCTGATGAACTTGCCCGAAGGAAGCAGCGCGGTGGTCTGCGCAACGGCTGCTGCCACATCCGTAGAAGTCAGTCCGCGCGCCTGCGCTCGCACCGGATCCACCACGACATTGATCTGACGCTGACGACCGCCATTGGGAGACGCGCTTGCGACCCCGGCGATTCCTTCGATCACCGGCTCAATCACGTTCTGTGCATAGTCGTAGATCTGCGGTCCGGTAAAGCCATCTCCCGACACGGCAATCTGAATCACCGGCGCATTCGACGGATCGTACTGAAGCACAAACGGAGGCAGCACCCCGAGCGACTTGGGAACCGCCGCCATCGCAAAGGCCACTTGCTGCTGCACCAGCGTCTGCGCTGCGTTGAGATCCGTTCCCCACTTCAGCCAGACATAGACCACCGACAGATCGTTGCGCGACAGACTCTGGACGTGATCGACTCCGGGGGTTGCGCTCACGTACTTTTCGATCCGCCACGTAATCGTCTTTTCGACATCCTTGGGTCCAAGTCCCGGCGCCAGCGTTCCCACCACCAGCACCGGCGGAGTCAGCTCAGGAAACGTATCGATCGACAGGCGCGGAACGATGACGCCCGCAAAGACAATCAGCGCCAAGCTCAGCATCAAGATCGCGATCGGATTCTGGAGCGAAAGGCGTGTCATGGTCGGGGCTCCTGCTTGCTCTGTACGCGATCTCCTTCCGACAGCAGCGCGCGTCCTTCTGTCACCACCAGCTCCCCTTGTGCGAGTGCCTGCTTCGGAACAAACAAGCTACCGAGCGCTTCCCCCAGCACCGGAACTTTGCGCTTGTGCGCGATGTCTCCTGCAAGGACAAACAGCGTCGCTTGGTCGCCACGAATTGATGCGGCGCGCAGTGGAAGCTCGCTTGCATCGACTGCTTCACCAACGGAAAGCGTCAGCTCTGCGGTGGTTCCTACCGGAAGCTTGCGCTGCGCATCCAGCAGATCGATCTCAGCATGTATGGTGCGCGTGGCACTGTCCGCAGCCGGTGCGCGTCGTGCAATCTTTCCGACCATTGTGGTTCCCAGTGCCAAAAAGCGAATCTTTGCTTCTGATCCGGGTTCCACCACCGCACAGTCTGTCTCTGGAACATCGAGCACAATGCGAACTTGCTCGCGATCGACCACCGACAGAACCGGCGATCCGGGTCGCGCAAACGCACCGGGATCGAGGAAGCGATCCGCCACTTCTCCATCAAACGGAGCCCGCAGCACACAGTCGTCCACTTCCAAGGAAGCGCGGGCCAGACGCGCATTGGCTGCCAGCAGCTCTGCCTGTTTGCTGGCACTGTCTGCGACGCGGCGATCCACTTCATTGGGAGACACATAGCCCCCTTCCAGAAGTCCCGAGACACGACCTGTTTCCTTGGCCAGTGCTTCTTGCGTGGCATGTAGTGCGCGCGCTTGCATCGCCAGTGCTCTGCTCTGTTCCGATGCGTTGCGACAGTCGAGCGTGGCCAGCACCTGCGATCTCCGTACGCGATCACCGGGCCGCACCAGCACCGTATCAACATACGCGGACGTAAGCTGCGGTCCGATCCGCGCTTCCAGCCACGGCGCCACCGTTCCGACATAGCGACGCGAGGGTCGATACTTGGCGAACGCTGCCGCGATCACCGTGACGCCTTTGGGCTGCGAGCTGAGCGCAACCTGATTGGTCTGTTGTCGCGCGCGCGTGTGGAGCAGCGCCAGCAGTCCCAGCAGCAGACAGACCAGCAGTCCGATCAAAAGGGGCACGCGCAGCCGCGACAGGAAGGAAGCAGAAGAGGAGGGCCTAGACATCATGACCTCGACGGAAAAATCGGTTACAGACCTTGCGCAAGGGCGCGCTGAAACAGTGCTCTGCTGCGGGCCACTTCGAAGCGTCCAATCGCCAGCGAGATGTCGGACTCTGTTCGCAGCGCTTCGGCATCCGCAAGCTCGATGCTGCTGGCCAGACCGGAACGGAATCGCGCGCTCGCTTGATCGTAGTTTTGGCGGGCCGCGCTCGCAGAGCTTCGCAGTGCCCGCAGTGCATCGCGCGCAATGAGAACGCTCTGATGGGCCCGCGCAATCTGGGTTAGGACTTGTCGCTTCTGCGCATCGATCTCGTGACGCAGCACCGCTTCTTGGGCTTGACTCTGGCTCCGCTTGGCGAGCAGCACACCGTCGAACACAGGAACCGAAAGCACCACGCCAACATCCCAGTTTGCGACTTCAGGAACCCAGCCTGAAAAGCCCGATGGACCGGCGTTTGTGGGGGCTCCTCCTGCGCGTCCGCTTACGCTTGCGGTCAGGTGCAGACTCGGAATCCACTGCATCGCTGCGGAGCGTGTCACCGCTTGCTGCTGAATCAGCCGCGCCAGCGCGACCCGCACCGCTGGTTCCTGCTCGATCGCGCGCTGAAACGCTTCCCCGAGCACGGGCATCAGGGGCTCTGCTTCGGGGTCTACTTCTTGCGCATCCAGCAGCGCGTCCTTCCAGCCCACCACCGACGCAAGCTGCGCCTGCGACAGCTCGATGTTTCCGCGCGCCCGGGTTCTGGCTACATCAAAGCGCGTCCGATCCACTTCCGCGCGCGTTCGATCAATCGGGGGCCGCAGTCCGCGCGCCACGCCCGCTTGCACAAGCTCCATCCGTAGCGAGGCGCGAGCGTAGGCTTCGGTGGCTGCGCGCTCGACCGCTTTGGCAGCCAGCACGGCGTAGTACGCACTCTCGACTTGCAGGCCCACTTCCAGCCGCTCCAGATCCGCACGATGAGAGGCCATGATCGCTTCCTGCTCTGCAACGGCGGTCTGTGCGGCAATTCGTCCAAAGTCAAACAGCGTCTGGCGCAGACCGATTCCTACCAGCGTCGATGGATAGATCTCTGCAAGATCCGCTGTGGTCGGTGATCGCGTGCCCCCAATGCGAGGCAGATCCATCGTGCGCACGGAAGAAAACATCGCGGTGCTGTTGTTCATCGTTCCGCCAAAGATCTGCGCGGTGCCGCCGAGCTGCGGCAGCCACTCTGCACGGACCACTGCTGCGCTGCGCCGCGCCACTTCCACCCGCGCCTTGACCGCTTGCAGCGTGGGCTGATGCGCCATCGCATACGCAAGTGCTTCGGACAGGGAAAGGGTCGCAACCGCAGTCGCTGCTGCTGCGGGTGATGTCGCGTCTGGAAGGGCGGATGCTGCGTGTGTCTCTGCGTCGGGTTCTTCGGCTGCCGCACCCGTTCCGATCAGCAGCGAGCAAGCCAGCGAACAGACCCAGCGAAGGAGTCCGTTTGGGAGTCCGCTTGGGCATCCGCTCGGGAGTCCGTTTGGGAGTCCGTTTGGGAATCGGCTGGGGGAAGGACTGGGAAGCGAGGCTCTCATCATGGCGACATCCACAAGCGAGCCCGTTGTGCATAGGACATGCCAGGAACTGACCAGCGGGATCGTGTGGATCCATCGTCGCTGGACACCGCGTCTGGGTCCGCGTAAGGGGTCGGTTCGGAAAAATTTCCCGGTAGGCATCGGAAAAATTTCCCGATTGCGCTACGACTCCTTCTGCGTGGTGCCGAGCGTGAGACGGGAGCCGTGCTGGCCTGGCCATTGCTCTAGCTCGGTACAGAGTCCGCGCCCCAGAGAGTCGATCGTGACCCAGCTTTCGTTTCCGCCTCCTGCATTCAAGTCATGGCACCGCACAGGGATCTTGGTGATCCTGATGGCGGCGTCGATTGCGACGGTGGCGCTCCTGACCTATCAGGATGTGAAGTGGCGCTACGCAGAGTCGCTGCAGGAATACGCCCGCGCGCAGGAGACGCTGGCGCGCAGCTTGGCCCTGGAGCTGTCGACCCGGCTGGCACTGCATACGGCGCGGCAAGCGGCGCTCGGTCCGGCATCGGGACAGGCTGCGCAGGCGGATCCGTTGTCTCTTGCTGCGCTGACGGAAGGACTCGGCCAGATCGAACAGCCCGGTGCGCTCGCGATCTTTGTGCTGCGTCCAGGATCGACGGTGTTTGAAGCACCAGACGGACAGACGTTTGCAAGTGAGCCACTGTGGCAAGCGGTGCAGCGCGGGGTCCGAACGCTGCGGATGACGCGACCGGATGCGGCGCGGCTGCGGCTGCCTCGACGGGCGGCGGTGGTGGGACTGGCTCCCCTACAGACTGCTGCGCACGACGTCTATTGGGTGGCGGCGGTGGCGACGATCTATCGCGCGCGGGATCGGGAAGACGCAGCGGGCTGGAGGATGGTGCTGGCGGTGCTGGTGGCGGCGTCCGCGGTGCTGTTGCTGGGGGGCGCGGCGCTGTGGGGTCAGCAGCGGGCGCTGCGGGCGCACAACTCGCTGCTGGTGGAAGATGCACATCGGCGACGGGACACTGAGCTAGCGCGAGCCAGCCGCGCCGCCACGATTGGCACCCTGGCGATGGGCATCACGCATGAGCTTTCGACTCCGCTCGGCATCATCACCGCGCGCGCCGAGCAGCTTCAGTCCAAGGTCGCGGGCGACGACAGGAACCTGCGCAGCGTGCGCATCATCTTGGAACAGGCGGAGCGCATGAGTCAGATCATTCGCGGCCTGCTCGGGCTCGCGCGTGGTCAAGGGGTCGCGGCCACTGTGCTGACTCCGCAGGCGGTGATGCGGGGCGCGGTGTCGCTGCTGGAGCATCGCTTTGCCGAAGCGGGGGTGCGGCTGCGGGTGAATGTGCCTGCGTCGTCGGCTTGTCTGCGCGGCGATCAGCGCCTGCTGGAGCATGCCCTGGTGAACCTGCTGCAAAATGCCTGTGACGCCTGCTCGTCGGGTTCGATTGGTCGTGGTCTGGTCGAGCTGACCGTGCGGGTCGAAGCGGATCGGGTGATCTTCGCGGTTGTCGATGGCGGCGTGGGCATCTGTGCGGAAGCGGCAGCCCATGCGATGGAGCCGTTTTTTACCACCAAGCCAGCGGGTCAAGGCACCGGACTCGGGCTGGCGATTGCCCACGAGATCGTGAAGAGCCATCGCGGCACGCTGCGGATTGCACCGCGTGCGGAAGGTGGAACCTGCGCCGAGATCTCACTGCCTACCCTGTCAGAGGAAGAACATGCCGAGTGAAGTCCGGCCTCGTGTCCTTGTCGTCGATGATCACCTGGCGATGGCCGAGGTCTTGTCCGAAGGTCTGATCGATCAAGGCTTTGAGGCCGTGCCGCTTGGGTCGGGCAAAAAAGCGGCGATGCTGCTTCTGCGTGAGCCGTTCGATGCGCTGGTGACGGATCTGCGGATGCCCGAGGTCGATGGACTCGCGCTGCTTCTCCAGTCACGTCGGCACGCACCCGAGCGTCCGGTGCTCATCATGACCGCGCACGGTGCGATCGACAGCGCCATCGAGTCGATCCGTCAAGGCGCGGCGCACTACCTGACCAAGCCGTTTAAGCTCGAAGAGCTGGTGGTCTTTTTGCGGCGTGCGCTCGATGAAGCCAAGGTCCGTCGGGAAGCCAGCGCGCTGCGGGTCCAGCTGCGGGACAAGCACGGACGAACCGGCCTGATTGGACAGAGTCCGGCGATGCGTGCGCTGTTCGAGCTGCTCGATCGGGTGTCGGGGACTGACGTTCCGCTGCTCATCGGGGGGGAAACGGGCACCGGCAAGAGCCTGTTTGCGCGCGTCGTTCACGCCGAAGGTCTGCGCGCGGGCGGTCCGTTTGTGTCCATCAACTGCGGCGCGCTGCCCGAACACCTGCTGGAAAGTGAGCTGTTCGGTCATGAAAAGGGCGCGTTTACCGGCGCGATCCAAGCCCGCAAAGGACTGCTGGCCGAAGCCGATGGCGGCATCCTGTTCCTCGATGAGATCGCGGAGCTGCCCGCTGCGCTCCAGGTCAAGCTGCTGCACCTGCTGGAAGAAGGCGTGGTCCGTCCCGTCGGGTCGAACCGTCCGCTGCGCGTAAGCGTGCGGATCTTGGCGGCCACCCACTGTGATCTCCAGCAAGCGGTGAGAGCGGGTCGGTTCCGCGAGGATCTGTACTACCGGCTGGATGTCATCTCGGTGCAGGTGCCCGCGCTGCGTCATCGTCGCGAAGACATTCCCATCTTGATTGGACACTTTTTGCACGTCCTTGTGGCGCGACATCCGCAGTCTCCGGTGCGGCGAGTCAGCCCCGAGCTGATGCAGCGGCTCATCGACCATGAGTGGCCGGGCAACGTCCGCGAGCTGTCGCATGTGCTGGAGCGTCTGGTGGTGCTCGGGCGATCCGAAGAAGTCGACGTAGGTGATCTGCCTTCCTCGCTCAGCCCAGCGGGCCTGCGCCTGCCGTTTTCGTTAGACGGTGGCATCTTGCCAATTCGCCTGATTCAGCGTCGCTATGCAGCGTGGGCGCTGGCGCAGGTGGGCGGACACCGTGGGCAAGCGGCAGAGCAGCTCGGGGTCGATGTAAAGACGCTCTACAACTGGCTGGCAGAAGAGCGGGTCTAGTGGGTCCGCCCCCTGTTTCATCGGCATTGTTTCATGCTGAAACATCGGGATGAAACGGTCGCACCTGGGTGCGCGCGGGTGCTGGGTGGTCTGTCGGCTCTTGCGACGGCAGTGCAGGCCCCGTGGCACTGGTACGGTTTCTGCTGTACTGCCCGGGTGCAGGTTCCGGGACCGGGACGGGCAGTGCAAGGACCACGCTCGGTACGTCGGATGACGCACGGGACCGGATGTTGTCTCTTGAAGGAGCCTTTTACAGATGAACGCGAAAACCCCCACGCGGCGCGTGGTGATCATCGGTGGAGTGGCGGGCGGTGCCTCTGCGGCAGCCCGGCTTCGTCGGATGGATGAGTTTGCCCAGATTACGCTGGTCGAGCGCGGCCCTGATGTGTCGTTTGCCAACTGCGGGCTGCCCTATCACATCGGAGGCGAGATTGCCGATCGGGAGCGGCTGGCGATTCAGACCCCTGCGTCGCTCCGTAGCTTGCTGGGGATTGACGTGCGCGCGCTCACCGAAGCGACCCACATCGATCGCGAGTCGCGGACCGTCACGGTGGTCGATCGCACAAGCGGTCAGGTCTCGCAGCTTCCCTACGATCGGCTGATCTTGGCGCCGGGGGCCGCGCCGCTGCGACCGCCCCTGCCGGGGATTGATCGGCCCGACATCTTGACGCTGCGCAGCCTGGAAGACATGGACAGGGTCAAGCACAAGGTCGAGTCGGTGTCGTCTGTGCTGGTGATTGGCGCCGGCTTTATCGGGCTGGAGATGGCCGAGCAGCTGGTTCACCTGGGCAAGACCGTGCATGTGGTCGAGCTTCAGCCGCAGGTGCTGCCCGCGCTCGATCCCGACATGGCGCTGCCGCTGGCGCACGAGCTGGTTCGTCATGGCATCCAGCTTCGGCTGGGCACTGCAATCGTGGCGTTTGAGCCTGGCTCACGCAGCGACGCACCGGTCTGCGCGATCACGTCCCAGGGCGAGCGGCTGGAAGTCGGGGCGGTGATCCTGTCGATCGGGGTGGTGCCCGAGTCGCGGCTGGCCAAAGAAGCGGGCTTGGCGCTGACGCCGCGTGGTCATATTGCGGTGAACTCCTATCTTCAGACGAGCGATCCGCTGATCTACGCGGTCGGTGATGTCTGTGCGACGCCGGATCTGTTCACCGGAGAGCTGACCAACGTGCCGCTCGGTGGACCGGCCAACCGGCAGGGTCGCACCTGCGCCGATCACATCGTGCTGGGCGACCGCGCGCTGCCGTATCCGGGCTCGCTTGGGACCGCGATTGTGCGGGTGTTTGGCCAGACGGCAGGCGTGACGGGACTTTCGGAAAAGCGGCTGCGCGCGCTGGGACGGACGTATCAGACGACGCTGGTGGCTGGCTCGTCGCACGCTTCGTACTATCCAGGGGCAGAGTCGGTGACGCTCAAGCTGCTGTGGGATGCCGACAGCGGCGATGTCCTGGGCGCACAAGCGTATGGGGGCGCGGGCGTCGACAAGCGGCTCGACATCTTGGCGACAGCGCTGCGCGGTCGGCTGACGATCGATGACCTGGTCCACCTGGAGCTGTCCTATGCCCCGCCGTTTGGCAGCGCCAAGGATGTGGTGAACCTGGCGGGCTTTGCGGCCAGCAACCAGCGTGACGGCCTGGTGCGACCGATTGCGGCGCTGCCGGTCGAGCCCCAGACGCAGATCATTGATGTGCGAGGCGCAGCGGCTTCCCATGAGCTGCCGGTGCCGGGGGCGCGCAACATCCCGCTGGCCACGCTGCGGGAGGCGGTGGCGACCCTGGACCCGCAGGCTCCGGTCATCACGCTGTGTGCGCACGGCAAGACCAGCTACTTCGCGGCCCGCATCCTGGCGCAGCACGGCTTTGATGTGCGATCCCTGGCGGGCGGCGTCTACGCCCACCCCGAGCTACATCCTCCCAAGCCGAGCCCCTAACCGTCCGGTCCCACGGGCTGATTGAGGGTCATCACCCTGGTGAAAGTGGTTCCGGGAGGACTCAGGAAGGGTCATCGCCCTGGTGAAAGTGGTTCCGGGAGTACTCAGGAAGGGTCGACGCCCTGGTGAAAGTGGTTCGGGGAGTACGCAGGAAGGGTCGATGCCCTGGTGAAAGTGGTCCGGGGAGTACTCAGGAAGGGTCGACGCCCTGGTGAAAGTGGTCCTGGGAGTACTCAGGAAGGGTCATCGCCCTGGTGAAAGTGGTCCTGGGAGTACTCAGGAAGGGTCGACACCCTGGTGAAAGTGGTCCTGGGAGTACGCAGGAAGGGTCATCACCCTGTTGAAGGGGGGTTCGGGCTGTACCCAAAACGGGGTGTCGTCTGCCCAAACGTGGTCTATGCGGGACCGCGTGTCGGCATCGCTTTGCCTGCTGGGGGACGCGCGGAGCGGCTGCCGTGATATGCTCCCGGGACGGCAGGTCGCCTGTGGAACCGTCCACCTCGTCCTGCAGGAGACCTGTCGATGGAGCCCCTTTCTCGAAAACGTCGACCGCAGCAAAAGCGCTCGCACGCGCTGGTCGGTTCCGTGGTGACGGCGCTGGAACAGCTGATCGAGCGGACCCAAGATCTCAGCGAGCTGTCGATGCGGGCGATTGCCCATCGCGCCGGGGTCGGGGTCGGATCGATCTACGAGTACTTTCATGGGCAGGATGCGCTGTTCGATGAGTTTCTGGCCGAGCTGACCGAGCGAAACTTCCGGCACCTTCTGGACTTTGTGGAAACCAGGCCAGAGCTGCCGCTGCCGGAGCTGGTGACGCAGCTGCTCGATCGGGTGATGGCGCTGTACCTGAGCGCGCCGGGACGGACCAAGGTGGCGATTGCCATCATCTTTCGCCTGGGACGCGCGGATCTGGTGGTGAGGGTGCGCGATCGCTTTGCCGAGCGGTGCGCCGAGCGGGTGCGCAAGGATCATCCGCAGCTTGACCGCGCGCAGGTCGAGCAGGTGATGCGGACCTTGATGGATGCGGTGATGGGGGTTGTGATGGCGGAGCTGTGGCGACCGACGCCCGATGTGCGCAAGACGATGCGGCTGTTGACCGACGCCCTGTTTACCCAGCTGCTCGGGATCTCGCTGTGGGGACGCGCGGGCGAAGCGACGCATCAGCGAACGCTGTAACAAGTCGGTGAACCCGGACACGGTTCGGTGCGCGGTGGGCTGGCTTGCTCGGCTGCGGACGGCGTGGGCATAGTGTCGTCTGTAGCAGTGGTTGCGGAGCCTTGGGAGTCGGGGTGGCTTGGGCCCGCGTATGGGGATGTCTGCCTTGCAGGGCCTGGCCCAGTGCCTTGTGTAACAAGGGGGATGGTTCGGCATGCGAGCAGCTTCAGCAGTAGCGACTCTGTTTCTTGGGCTCGGCCTTGCGGCTTGTTCTTCGGACCACGCGGAATACCTGGACGGCGGAACCGGCGGTGGTGACTGCGCCTCGATTCCGGCGATCTCGGTGTTTGCCAGCCGATGCAGCAGCGCGGGCTGCCATGCGACCGGCGGTCAGTATCCCGACCTTACCGCGAGCGGACTTGGGTCCTGGAAGGGCAAGAACAGCCAGGCGATGCCCAATGAGCCACTGGTGGTGGCTGGCAATCCCGATGCAAGCTGGCTGTACCGCAAGGTGACGGGTATGCAGGGCGCAAGCGGAGGCGCGACCATGCCGCTGGGGGCCGCGATGCCGATTGCGGAAGCGGCGGTGATTCGTGACTGGATTGCGAGCGGAGCCCAGACAAGCTGCAGCGGGGCCATCACGCCGACCAAGATCGATCCGAACACGCTGGATCAGAGCGCACTGTTTCGCTGTGACAACCCGACGGCACCGCGTGCTTCCGTGGGACGGGTGCGACGCATCGATCGACCAGAGTGGACACATGGAGTGGGCGCGCCGGACGACGCAAACGCGCTGAACCTGACGGCCCATGTGAATCCGTTTTCCAGTCAGTCGGCTGGCGCGTACTCGACGTATTCGGATGGGCTGACGGTCGATGACGCGACGCTGGATCTGTACTTCCTGAACCTGCCGGAAGCCGGGGTGACGTGGGACAACCGGCTGGCCACGGTGCGCACGTACAGTGTGTCGACGGATACCAGCTTGCAGTGCTTCTGGAACACGGCGATGCCGACCAGCACGTGCATCGACAACTACGTCACCAAGCTGCTGAAGATCGGGGTGCTGGCACGGACGCCGACCGCAGACGAAGTCTCGCGACTGAAGGCGTATGCGGTGGCCGCGATTGCGCGGGAGCCGGGCGGAGGACAGACCGGCGCTTCGCGGACCACCACCAGCCGAGAGATCGCGGCGGCGGCGTGGATGACCACTGGCGCACTGTTTCGATCGGAGCTTGGCATCCCCGTGGAGGGAGATCCGGCGGGACGACGCCGTCTGAGCAGTGAAGAGCTGGCGCTGGCGCTGGGATCGGTCCTGAGCACGCATCGACCGGGCGCTCCGCTGTGGACGGGCTTTTCAGGTCCAGCCCCCGATGATGCGGCCCCGAACCTGGGCTGGCTTCAGCAGGTCCGCGCGGCGGCCAATAACGGAACGATTCAAGACCCAGCGGTGATGAGTGCGCTCATCAAGGCCTATGGAAGCGGGGTGGATCTGGGACGCCGCGACACGCTGTTTGACTCGCTGGGCGACACCCGCGATGTGCCCGCGCGTGGGGAGTACTACCTGGCACCGCGCATCACCGGGTTCTTTCGGGAGTGGCTGGGGTACAGCGGCTCGCTCAGTTCCTTTAAGGACACGCCGGGCGGGACCAGCCGCTTTATGACCACGTCGAGCATCTATGACCGAACGTACACCGGCTTTGTGAACTTACAGACACGCTTCTATATGCACGACACCACGCTGGTCGATCAGCTAGACGACACGATTGCGCGGACGGTGATGGAGAGCGCGACGGCTCGCAGCGATGTCTTTGCTGCGCTGTTTACGAGCCTGAACTGGCGGCTTCCTTCGGATCAGATCAACCTGACGACGCAGACCTGCACGACCAACAGCGACTGCAAGGTGGCTCCGAACACGGTCTGTAACTCGGTCTTCAAGGTCTGCGGCGATGGGGTCGCGAACACCACGTCGGCGCAGGCGCGGGTCTACAACATCGAAGGGGTGCCGAACACGCAGGCGGGTCGCTGGGTGACGATGAACCCGGCAGAGCGCAGCGGCGTCCTGACGCATCCGGCGTGGCTGGCCGCGCATGGCAACAACTTCGAAGACGATGCGAGCTTGGTACATCGCGGCAAGTGGGTGCGCGAAAAGCTGTTCTGTCAGACGGTTCCGGGGCTGGAAAACGTGATGGTGCAGGCCAAGCTGGGGGCGCGTGGATCGTCGGCGCGGGAGCGTGTAGATACCGCGACGGTGACGGGTCCAAGTTCGGCGACCTGCCTGGGCTGCCACAACCTGATGAACACGCTCGGCTACCCGTTTGAGATCTACGACCACGCGGGCTTTCTGCGCGCCACCGATCACGGCAAGGCTCCGAGTGGTGCGACGACAATCACCAACGCGCCAGATGCTGCGCTCAACGGGTCGTTCCAAGATGCGATCGCGTTTTCCAAAGCCATCGCCGGATCGACGTATGCGAAGCGCTGCTTTGTCCGTCAGGCCTTCCGCTACTTCACGGGCCGCGATGAGACGCTACAAGATGCTTGCACGCTCGCTGCGATGGAGTCCGCGCTAGGCAGCGGCTCGTTCTTCGACATGCTGACCGTGCTGGTGCAGAGCGACACGTTCCTTTATCGCACCGTGGAAGGAGTAAGCCCATGAGCACGCTGACTCGTCGAGCACTGCTGCGACGGATTGCGGCCAGCGCGAGCGGTGCGATCCTGCTACCGCTGATGTCGCGACTGACCCACGCGGCACCAACTGCGACCCCGCGCTTTGTGTTCATCGTGGAAGGCAACTGCTACGAGCCGGTGACGATGCTGGACCCGCAGACGCTGACCGCAATCAACAGCGCGACGACCACGCCGGTGACGGCTGCGGACAGGTGGTGGTTTCCCAAGTACGGTCACAAGTCGCCGCTTTTGATTCCGTCCACGCAGTTTGCCAGCACCAAAGCACTGGGCGCGATTGCCGCAAATGGGCTGGCGCAGCAGACGGCGGTGCTGTTTGGACTGTCTTCGCGCATCACAGGTGGCGGACACACGGCGCTGCACGGCGTCCTGTCGTCTACGCGGAGTGTCGGAGGTCAGCCCAACGGACCGACGATTGATGCGGCGCTGGCTGCGGTGGCTGGCGTGCGCGGACAGACTCCCTACGATGCGGTGCGACTCGGTGTCTCGTTCGATCTGAAGCGACGGCTCAACTACGACACCTGCGCGTACGATCGCAACCGGGCTGCGCCGCTCATCGTGGATCCGTATGCGGCGTTTACGTCCCTGTTTGGGCTGGTCGGCTCGGCGGTGGAGCAAGCGGCGTTCGATCAGCGTGGCAACCTGCTGTCCTTTGCGCAGGCAGATGCCCAGGCTGCGGTGTCTGCGTTTTCGGGAAACAGTGCCGAGCGCGCCAAGCTGGAGTCGTATCTGGCGTCGCTGCAAGCGAGTGCGCTGCGGCAAAACCAGCTGCTGGCGATGCGCGGCAAGCTGGGACCGATTGCGCCCGCCTCGCCGTCTAGCAATCCGCTGTACACGCAGAACCAGACCTTGAACAACAACCCGATTCGGCGCTTTGCGGGACAGCTAGAGCTGGCCACTGCCGCGCTCAAAGGGGATCTGACCCACGTTGCGGTCATCGGCTGCGGCTCCGGCTGGAGCTTCGACATGACGTATCCATCGGCGACACCGGCAGCCAACAGCGGAGTGACGCGGCACAACCTGCATCACGGCTCGGCGGCAGACCCGACATACCTGGCGACGATCCATGACATCACCAAGCAGCAGATCGACGCGATTGTGCAGTACATGGCGCTGCCGCTTCTGAACACGCCTGATCCGGCGGGCGGAAGCATGCTCGACAGCACGGTGATCGTGTACATCGGTGACAACGGAGAGCAGCATCACTCGACGGCATCGGAGTTTCCGGTGGTGCTGATCGGTGGCAGCGCGCTGGGACTGCGAACCGGCGGGCGCACGATCGTCTATCCGGGCGTCGATACCGGCGGCGCGGGTCATCGTCAGGTGTCCAACCTGTGGGCGACGCTGGGTCAGCTCGCGGGGGCAACACCGACGCAGGTTGGCAAGACGAAGGTGGACTTCAACCAGTTTGGCGGCGAAGGACCGGGACGGATCGCGCAAGGACCGCTTTCCGAGCTGCTGCCTTAGTGCATCGGGGTGCCGGTGCGCTGGTGATAGCTGCGGAGGACATCGGCGGCGGTCTCTTCGATGGCTTTGCCGGTGACATCAATGACGGTCCAGTCGGGGTGGCTGCGCAGAAGATCGCGGGCGAAGTAGATCTCGCGCAGGATGTAGTCGCGCTGGCCGTAGCTGGTGTCGGTGGTCATGTGGATGCGGAGCAGGCGCTCGCGACGGATTTGCAGCAGGGCATCGGGCTGGATTTGCAGGGCGTAGACGCGCTCGGGAGGGACTTGGTCTAGCTCGGGCGGCAGCGGCAGGTCGAGTACGAGCGGCACGTTGGCGACGCGATAGCCTTTCTGGGCCAGGTAGATGGACAGCGGGGTCTTCGAGGTGCGGCTGATGCCGAGCAGCACAAGATCGGCCTTGATCAGGTTTTCGGGACAGCGGCCATCGTCGCTCTGAACGGTAAACTCGATGGCTTCCATGCGGCGGTAGTAGCTGTCGGACACGGTGTGAAGCAGGCCGGGCACTTCGCGAGGCTCGACGGACAGAAAGCGGGCCATGGTGCCAAGGAGCGAGCCAATCAGATCGACATAGGGGACGCCGCGCTGCTCGCACTTGGTCTGAAGGACTTTGCGTTCTTCGCCTCGGACGAGGGTAGAGACAACCAGGCCCTGCGCGCGCTGGGCATTGCCGACGATGACATCCATGTCCAGCTCGTGACGCAGGTGAGGGACGATGCGCAGGTCGGTGGCGTCTTCGCGCAGATCAAACTGGCGCAGCGCGGCGCGCACCATCTTTTCGGCGGTCTCGCCAGTCGAGTCAGAGACGATGAAGATGGTGCGCAAAAGCCCGGGGTCAGCCATGCGGGCTACGCTAACACCTTTAACCTGTGGCGGGGCGCGGAAGCTGCGTCGGTGGGCGCGGACTTTTCGCGGTAGGCGATGACGCGAGGACACTCGGGATCGGGGTCGCGCTGGCTGCCGCTGACGTGGGCCGCGACGACCCGGCAGCCGCCTCGACACAAGGACAGGTAGGTGCAGCTTCGGCAGGGCTCGTCGGCGTGGAGATGATCGCGAAACGGGGAAAAGGCCTGCGGCTCGGCATAGTAGCGACGCAGGTCGGTGACAGGCTTTGGGGTCGGATGGGCAAACGAGCAGGCCGACAGGCGTCCATCGGCTCGGGTCGCCGCCAGCAGATCGCCGCCCGCGCAGCCATAGATCGACAAAAAGCGCAGCAGTCCGTCATCCAGCTGGTGATGCGCGACAAAGGGAACCATCGAGCAGTCGAGACGCACGCGCAGCCGATGTCGCCGGGCCAGATCGAGCACGGTGGGCAGCAAGGTGCGGTGCTGGTCATCGGTGCAGCGCAAGGACTGATAGGTGTCGTCACGCGCGCCTCGACCTGCGGGCTTGAGCCGTAGCAGCTCGACTTCACGCAGGCCGATGCGACGGGCGTAGGCAAACAGCTCGGGCAGGTGCAAAAGACCTACGCGGGTCACGACGGTGTTGATGCCGACATCGGGAAAGGCCGCGACGAGTGATCGCAGGGCGTGATCGGCCTTGGCAAAGCCGTCGATGCCGCGAACCTGCTGGTAGATGTCGCCGATGCCATCGACGCTGACGTTGACCTGACCAAACAGACCGCGCCGGGCCAGGGCGCAGACTCGATCGAGGGTGGCTTGGTCGTACAGTCCGCTGGTGGTCAGGTTGGGAATGATGCCTCGCTGCCAGCAGTGGGACAGCAGCTCGCCGAGCCAGGGCAGGTGGGCGCTCTCTCCGCCACCGAGGGCAACATGGAAGACGCCGGCGAGAGATAGCTCGTCGATGGCGGCGCACCACTCGCGGAGACCCCACTCGTTTTTGGCGCCTTGTGGCGACGCGCCGGTGTAACAGGTCGCACAGCCAGCGTCGCAGCGATTGGTGAGCTGCAAGTGAACTTCGAGCGGGGCCGACAGCGGCATGACGGCATCGAGCACGGGCTCTATCCCATCCCACAGACCAGGCGGCGGATCGTCATACCCAAGCGAGCGGGCGCGGTCCCGATCGACCAAGACCAGCGCTTGCGGCCAGCCGTAGCGACCGCCAAGCTGCACGATGCCTCCGAAGCGCTCATAGCGAAAGGAGCGCGGGGCCGGTAACTTGCGACGACTGCGCCATCTGGTCCACGCGGCAAACACGGCGGCATAGTAGCCGACTATTCTTTGGCTGCGACAGGTGCGCGTGCGGTCTGCCAGTCTTTGAACGCTTTGTAGTCATCGCTGACCTGCTTGGCGTAGAAGAAGGCGACCTGACGAACCCTCGCGAGGAAGGCCTGGCGCTGCTTTTCGGTGGCGACCTTGGCCAGCACTTCCTTTTCCAGCTCGTAGGGAATCAGCGGACTGCTGTCTTGATCGGCGCGAGCATGAGACGTCGCAAGCACCGCACCCCACTGCTGCACAAGGGGCAGTGCGCGCTGCGGGTTGGCGATGTTGCTCAGCTCAAACGGACTACGGACCGGGGTTCGCTCGCGGACAAAGAAGCGCTCTCCTTGCAGGGACAGAGAGCCGAGGTGTTCGTCGCTGCGATAGCCCATGGCGCGATAGCCAAGCACCACCCGCAGCGCATGATCACCGCCAACCTGATTGAGCAGCTGATCGCGAATCGAGCCATCCATGTACTGCCAGCCAGCGGGCGCGGACTGCGCTTTGATGTCGAGGATGCGATCGTCATCTTGACTGGCCGATGCACCTTCGATGAGGACAAAGTAGCGCGTGACGCCGAGTGAGCCCATGCCACCTTTGACCTTCTGCGCGACATCTTTGATGCGGAAGTAGCCGGGAATCTGGCGCAGCCTTCCGGTCAGCGTTGCTTGGTAAGCGGGCATCGCCGCTTGAACCGCTTGCAGAACCGACGGTGCAACCTGCGAGACGCCTTGCTTGTCGTAGTCGAACATGCGCTTTCCCGAAGCGACCGTGGTCATCTTCTTGAGCACGCGCAGGTGAGTCTGTTCGGACAGCTGCACCATCCAGTCGGACAGAAAGCTCGGTGTGTTTCCGACCGAATAGGAGGTGATGAGCTCTCCGGCGTTGTCGCGATAGCCGCGTAGGGTGTTTAGGTAGCTTGTGGCAAACGCGTCGATGAGCTGCTCTTGGGTCTTCTGTGGGAGCCCGCCGTTTTCTGCGACCGCAAGCAGGATGCTGATCGCCATGCGCCACAGATCAAGCTGGTAGTCGGCGATCAGCGTCTCGTCGAAGTCATCCAGATCGAAGACCACCATGTTCTGGTTGGTGAGAAGCGCGCTCACATTGTCGCAGTGCGCGTCTCCTTGTAGCCAGACGCGCGTGGTGGGACCGCCGAACGTAGCAAGAAGCGGAGAGCTTCCATAGTCCGCCCAAAACAGATAGTTGGTGGCGCGGAAGAAGGAAAACATGGTTTCCGTCATCAGCGTGTACTTCTCTGCGCGGAAGGCTGCGGAAAGACTCGCGTTCTTCTGATTGATCTGGTTTACCACCCAGTCCGCACGCGGCTCTGCGGAAGCAGAAGAGACGATCGAACAGAGTAGCAAAAGCGCTACGATGGCGACCTGTCTCACCTTTTCCGTCACGACGCTGCGGGCCAAGCGATGGACTCTGCCCGCAGGATGCACTGGTGCACTCCCCCGCAAACCACTGCGCACAAAGAACTATCGTAGCGCAAAAGCCTGCGCGCAGCGCCATTTGTCACGGATTAACGAAGCACAAGTCGCCATAGCAAAAGCAAAGACAGACCCGCAAGCGCAAGCAGAAGTGGGAGAAACATCCACTTGGTGCGGAAGGAAAGCGCCGCTGTGCTGGTGCTTGTACTTTGGGTATCGCTCCCTTGAAGATCTGCGCCAGGAATCGCAGTCAGTCCCGAGCGCTCTGGCAGCAGAGAGCTGATCGCCTGGACTTCAGGAAGCTCACGGAGCTGATCACGCACGATGCGAGCGCTCGCGGGACGCTTGGTTGCATCACGTTCCAGAAGCTGGCTGAGCAGGCTCTGAAGTGCCGGTGAGATCGGCTGCTCCAGCGCAAGCGGAGGTACCACTTCGGTAAAGCGACGATGCAGCAGCGTGGTTCCGTCTTCGCGATCTTCGTAGCGCTTGGCAAACGGAAGCAGACCGCTTAGTAGCTCATGTAGCAGCAGTCCCAGCGCGTACACATCCATGCGCGGATCACCGGGCGCACCGTCGAAGCGCTCAGGCGCCATGTAGAGCGCAGTCCCCAGATCGGCGTGACTGTCGGTCCGAAGGGAGTCGCCCATCTTGCCGGTCTGTTCCAAGATCTTGGCGATGCCGAAGTCGACGACCTTGGCTTGCTCGCCATTTTCATCATCTTCGACCAAAAGGACGTTCTCTGGCTTGAG
>ERZ724519.13-NODE-13-length-59120-cov-5.466740_pt1 | contig 59120 bp, 47 predicted proteins | sample MGYA00376052_ERZ724519 | MGnify/ENA primary metagenome ERZ724519 (study PRJEB28724, sample SAMN07190883) | activated sludge metagenome | isolation source: activated sludge of sewage treatment plant in Hong Hong | place: Hong Kong | collected 2016-03-17 ... | reverse complement strand
AAGAGGTGCTGCGAGAGGCCGAGCGGCTGGCCGAAGCGGGGCTGCGGGTGCTGGCGGTGGCGAAGGTGGATTCGGTGGCAGCGCTGCCCGATTCGCCAGATCAGGTGCGGTTTACGCTGTGTGGGCTGTGCGGGTTTTTGGACCCGCTGCGTCCCGAGGTGCCGCAGGCAGTGGCGGAGTGCAGGCGGGCTGGGGTGCGGGTGCTGATGATTACCGGCGACTATCCGGCGACGGCGCTGGCGATTGCGGGGCAGGCTGGCCTGGATGTCTCTGCTGGGGTCTTGTCGGGGACGGACTTGGAAAAGCTGTCGGATGCGGCGCTGCGTGAGCGGGTGGCCAAGGTGTCGGTGTTTGCGCGGATGGTGCCTCGGCAGAAGCTGCGGCTGGTCGAGGCGCTGAAGGCGGCGGGGGGCATCGTGGCAATGACTGGCGATGGCGTAAACGATGCGCCAGCGCTCAAGGCCGCGCACATTGGCATCTCGATGGGCAAGCGCGGGACGGACGTGGCACGGGAAGCGTCGGCGCTGGTGCTGGCGGATGACAACTTCGCAAGCATCGTGGCGGCGATGCGGCTCGGGCGGCGGATCTTCGACAACCTGCGCAAGGCGGTGGCGTACACGTTTGCGATCCACGTTCCGATTGCTGGGCTGTCGCTGTTGTCGCCGCTCTTGGGCTGGCCGCTCATTCTTTTGCCGTCGCACATCGCGGTGCTGGAGATGATCATCGATCCGTCGTGCGGGCTGATCTTTGAAGGGACGGAGGCCGAGCCGCACATCATGCAGCGTCCGCCGCGTCCGCTCGGGCAGCCGATGGTGACGGGCTGGGTGCTGGCGCTGTCGATCCTGCAAGGGGCGATGGTGCTGTTCGGCTGCACGGCGATGTATTACCTGGCGGCGCGGCTTGGGCATTCTCCAGAGCGGATTCGGGCGATGGTGTTTTCGACGCTGGTGTTTGCCAACCTGGGACTGATTACGGTCAGCCGATCGTGGAGTCAGTCGGCGGTCGAGACGCTGTGGAAAGGCGGCAAGCTGCTGTGGGCGCTTATCGCGGGGACGGTTTCACTCGGTGGACTGGTGCTGCTTTTGCCGCCGCTACAGCGACTGTTTTCGCTCGGTCCACTGTCGGTGTCGGACGTGGCGCTGTGTCTTTTGTTGGCGGTGGGTAGCGTGGTGTGGTTTGAGCCGGTCAAGCTGGTGCTGCGCAAGCAGCTACGGCAAGTGACCCGGCGGAATCAGTAAGAGAAGGCGATGCTGGCTGCGATTCAAGAGTTTGTAGAGCTGCTGCGCAAAAACGGAGTGCCTGCTTCGACGGCAGAGCTGCTGGATGCGCTGCGTGGGCTGGCGCTTGTGGGGCTGTCCGAGCCGGCGCTGGTAAAAGAGACGCTGCGGGCGTGCCTGGTGAAGCGGTCCGAAGACGAGAGCCGCTTTGAGGATCTGTTTTCGCTGTTCTTCTTCAAGGCGGGCGCGGTCGGGGAAGACTTTTCGGAAGCTCCGCTGGTCGAGGCGCTGCGCAAGTCGGGACTGTCCGATGAGCAGATCGAGCATGTGCTGGCAGAGCTTGCGACCGAGGCGGCACGGCTTGATCCGACGGCGCGGATGGGTCTGGGCCTGCGACGAGTGGGGCTCGATCTGCTGCTGCGACTGTCGGGGATGCGGATCGACGTGTCGCGGATGCAGAGCCCGCTGCAGATTGGCTACTTTACCCAGGGACTGCTCGACAAGCTGCGCTTTCGCGAGGCGGACGCGGAGCTGCGATCGATGCTCAGCAGGCTGACGCCCCAGCTTGGCGAAGAGGTCGCGGCGGCGGTGCAGAAGCAGGCCGAGCAGAACCTGTGGCAGCTGCGCAGCGCGGTGCGGGGCGAAGTCCAGCGATCCTTTGACAAGCAGAACCTGCGCTTTGCCGAGACGATGCGCAGCGAGCTGCTTCAGAACAAGCCGATTGGCAAGCTGTCGGCGGCAGAGCTTCTGGCGCTGCGGCGAGAGGTGGTTCGGCTGGCGGACAAGCTCAAGACGCAGAAGCAGGACAAGCCAAAGAAGCTACGGCACGGACGGCTGGACATGCGCCGGACGATGCGCGCTGCGATGGCCAGTGGCGGGATTCCGTTTCAGCTCCGCTTTCGGACGCGACATCCGCACAAGCCGAGGCTGGTCATCTTGTGTGACATCTCGGACTCGGTGCGGCAGGTTGCGCGCTTCATGCTCCAGTTTGCGTACACGGTGCAGGAGCGCTTTGCGAAGGTGCGATCGTTTGTGTTTGTGTCGGACCTGGGCGACGCGACGGACCTGTTCGAAAGCCATGAGCTAGAGCGTGCGGTCGAAAAGACCTATGCCGGGGCGGTGGTGAGCGTGGCGGCGAACTCGAACTACGGGCGGGCGCTGCGGCAGTTTGTTGAAAAGCACCTGGATACGGTGACGTCGCGGACAACGGTGCTCATCTTGGGGGACGGACGGTCAAACTACTTTCCGTCGGAAGCGTGGGCGCTTGCGCGGGTGAAGGCGCGGGCGCGGCGGATCTTGTGGCTAAACCCAGAGCAGCCGTCGTCGTGGATGTTCGGAGACAGCGCGATGAAGGACTACCTGCCACATGTCCAGCGCGCCGAGGTGGTGAGCAACCTGGCTTCGCTGCGGCGGGTGATCGATGAATTGATGGTCTAAAACTTTGTAAGCTCGTTTACTTCCGGGGTTTTTTGGCGGTATGATCGCTGCGGGGGACTGCACATCGCACAGGCGATGGGTCCCCAAGGCGCTACATGTCCAAGACCCCAGCTTCGACCTGCATCGTTTCGTCGGCTTTGCCCCTGGCAAAGCGTCCTTCTCATCGCACGCTTGTGTCCGCGCTGCTGCCGCTTGTGCTGCTTGGAAGCGCGGGGCACGCCCAGGTGCATGTCGATAAGCCAGCGGCGCAGGCCGCGATGGTGTCGGCGGCTCCGATGGCGATGCAGCAGGCGATGCCGTCTTCCGGTGGCAACCCAGCATCGGCAGTCCCGGCAGCGACGGGTGGCGCAGCGGCCCTTTCGCCGGTCAGCCAAGAGTGGACCGAGCAGCTGAACCACATCGTGTCGGATCCGCCGCCGCCGCACCTGGTGCGTGGGACGCACTACGTGATCTCGAACGAAGATCGGCACGATCTGTGGCTCAAGACGATTGCGAACAAGGGCGGCGCGTACATCGGGGTGGGCACCGACCAGAACTACGTGCTGGCGGGCTGGCAGCGACCCGAGCTGATGGTGCTGTTTGACTTTGACCAAGTGGTCGTCAACGTCCACTACGTCTATCGGGTGTTCTTCATCCACAGCAAAGACCCCGAAGAGTTCAAGGGACTGTGGGAAGCGAAGAACGAAGCGACGGCGCTGAAGCTGCTGACAGATGCCTATCCGCACCCGAAGCAGCGGGCGGCGATCCTTGAAGCGTACAAGATGTCGCGTGCGTCGGTGCTGTCGCGCTTTCGCAAGGTGGCGAGCATCTACAAGATCCACAACATCCGCTGGTTTCTCGACGATCAGGGCCAGTTTGATTACATCGCGCAGCTGTTCCGAACCGGGCGCGTGGTGATGGTGCGGGGCGATCTGACCGTCGGCACGAGCTTGTCGAGCATTGCCTCGGCGATCTCTGCGATCGGGATGAAGCTGAGCGTGCTGTATCTGTCGAACGCCGAGCGCTACTTCACCTACAGCGAGGGCTTCAAAAAGAGCATGCTCTCGCTGCCGTACGGGGACGACGCGGTGGTGATTCGGACGCGCGCGCGACCAAACGGCGTCTACATGTACGTGGTGCAAGACGCGAAAAACTACGTCGACTGGGTGAAGCATCCGAAGGTGAACACGGTGTATCAGCTCACCCATCAGATGGACGCGGACCCAAATCCCGGTCTGTTTTACATCCGCAAGACGGCGAGTGCTGCGGTTCCGAGCGTCGCCCATCCTCCCTTTGCGCACCTCAAGAGCAAGTAACGTACGTCTTGTTCTGCGGAGCGGTTGTCGGCGGTGGCCCAAGCAGCGTAGCATCTGAGCGAATAAAGCGCGGGGTCATCCCATCGCAACGAAGGATAGAGTTCAGCTTGGCTGGGCCTAAGTGAGGAGTCAGCGATCCATGGGTTCGTTTTCGGGTCTTTCGCGGATGTTGATGGCTGTGATGGGATCTGCGCTGCTAGCGGTTCCGGTGGCGAGTGCGAGCTTTAAGAACTTGCAGGTGCTGCCGAAGAACGTGACAAAGGCGGCGCTCATCGCGCAGATGAACATGCAGGTGGTGGCGCTCGGGAAGGACTGCACGCACTGTCACGATCCGAAAGACCCCGCTGCAGAGACGCCGATGAAGGAAAAAGCGCGCGAGATGATGCGGATGGTGAGCGACATCGGCGCGAAGTATCCGGCGACGATGAATCGCGTCACTTGCTGGACGTGTCATCGCGGCAAGAACGTACCGGACAAGCCGCCGGGACAGTAACTGCGCTGGGCAGAACCGACGGATGACTTCGACTTACAGCGTTTGTAGGTGGTAGTCGTCTGGGCGAAACTGGCGGGTGCGGCGGCGGAACTCGAAGGTAAAGCCGGGCCACAGGGTGGTGTTCTTGCCGCCCTTGGTCTGATACCAGCTTACGCAGCCGCTCGACCAGACGGTGTGACCGAGCCGCTTGTGGATTTCCTGGTTGTAGCGAGCCTGGACATCGGACTTGACCTCGACGGTGGACAGCTTGTCCTTTTGCATCGCTTGGATCGCGGACAGGATGTAGGCGATCTGCGATTCGATCATGTAAACCATCGAGCTGTGTCCCAGTCCGGTGTTGGGTCCAACGATGAGGAAGCTGTTTGGGAATCCTGCGATGGTGGTTCCCAAGTAGGCCTCTGCTCCGTCTTTCCACTCGTCGCTGAGCGGGACTCCGTTTCGACCATAGATGGGAAAGGGAGCGACCACATCGGCTGCGGCAAATCCGGTGGCCAAGATGATGGCATCCAGTGAGCGCTCGGTTCCATCTGCGCAGCGGATTCCGTTTGGTGTGACTTCCGAGATCGCGGACGTGACAAGCTCCACATTGTTGCGACGCAGCGCCGGATAGTAGTCGTTCGACAGCAGAATCCGCTTACAGCCCAAGGTGTAGTTTGGGGTCAGCTTTTCGCGTAGCGCGGGATCGGGAATGCTGCGCGCGATGTAGCGCTTCACCAGCCGAGACAGCAGCGCAAGTATCTTGGGCTCGACGACAAAGCCGAGTCCTCCCAGCTCATGACGGACGTAACAGAGAAGCCGCGAGAGCTGCTGAAGCAGCGGATGTTCTTTGTAGCGAGTGCGCTGCGCTTCGGAAAAGACGCGATTGCGCTTGGGAATGATCCAAGGTGGCGTGCGCTGATACAGATGCAGTGTGCCAACTTGCGGAGCAATGGCAGGAACAATCTGGATCGCGCTGGCTCCGGTTCCGATGACGGCGACTCTCTTTCCGGTGAGCGAAAAGGAGTGGTCCCAGCGAGCGGAGTGAAACACCTTTCCTGAAAAGGAAGACAGGCCGGCGATGTCAGGAATGGCGGGACGGCTGAGTCCTCCGCACGCAGAGATGAGGCTGCGACAAGTGATGCTGTTTCCGTCGCTGGTTTGGACTTCCCAGGTTCCGGTTGCGTCATCGTAGCGGGCGGACGTTGCGGCGCAGCGAAAGCGAATGTGCGGACGGACTCCGTACTTGTCGGCGCAGTGGATCAGGTAGTCGAGGATCTCTCTCTGTGGCGGGTATTCGCTGGTCCAGCGTGGGTTTGGCTCAAACGAAAAGGAATAGAGCTGGGACTCGATGTCGCACGCAGCACCTGGATAGTGGTTGTCGCGCCAGGTGCCGCCGACTTCGTCGCCTTGTTCCAAGATGGTGAAGTCGTGAAGACCGGCTTGCTTGAGCCGGATTCCCATCCCGAGTCCGGCAAAGCCAGTGCCGACGATGACGATGTGCTGGTTTGTCACGACGTGTTCCTTTGTGCTGCGCACTATGACATCTGTGCGGTGAGCAGATAGTCCTTCGCGAGATCGTCGAGCGGAAGCTTGGCGGGATGGAAGTCTCTGTGGAGGTACTCGCGGATTCCAGACAGAAACAGTCCCTGTACGTTGTTCCGCTTGCGGACGGCGCGAAGCTGCTGGGCGTCTTTCTTCATCGATCCGCGCAGCAGCTTGCGATCTTGCCAAAGCAGCATGAGCGTTGCGGTACACCAGAAGCCTCCGAGCAGCGTCGCCGCGACCGCGAGTCCTGCCACGCGCATGGCATAAGACGGCGACACCTTCTGCATCACATCGAAGGCGACTGAGCGATGCTCGATCTCTTCGGCGGCATGCCACTTGAGAAGCTGCGTCATGGTCGGATCGGCGTGAGACAGAAAGTCGTGACGGAGCGCGCGCTCTGCGAGGATGGCCGTAAAGTGTTCACACGCTGCGGTTGCGGCAAGTCGCAGAGACGGAGACGCGAGGCGCTCGACCACACCGTAGGCAATCCGCTCGTAGATCGATAGGAACGTCTCTACGGAATAGCCCTGCTCGGTGAGGATGGCGTTCCAGCGGTCGTGCTCTTTGGCGTGCCGACCTTCCTGACCGAAGAAGCCTTTGACCTGCGCGCGCAGGGTCGGATCGTCGATCTGGTCCATGTAGTGGTGAACGGAGCGGACAAAGAAGCGCTCTCCGGCTGGGAAGAGCATGCTGACGCCGTTGACGAGGTGGGTGGCCAAGACGTTGCCACCGAACCAGTGGCGGGGAATGGCGCTGCCCAGGTCGAGCTGCGGTGAGCGAGGCGTAGGAACCGAGGACGCTGACGGATTCGCGGCGGTAGACATCGCTGTTGACTCCTGTTCAATAGCCACTGCTTGAACGATAGCGCTTATTGAACGGAAGTCAATACGAGCAGCCTGGCGCGCGCGGGTTGCGACCGTTTCAGACGGGAATGACGCCGTGCTGGATGGTGGAAAGGACGCTGAGCAGCTCGCGGTGCAGGCTGGGATTGGCGCAGAGGACTTCGCCGTGAAACAGATCGACGGGCTGACCGTGCCAGCTGCTGGTGACGGCTCCGGCTTCGGTTGCGATGAGCAGTCCGGCGGCGATGTCCCACGGCTTGAGCTTCATTTCCCAGTAGCCATCGAGGCTGCCAGCGGCGACAAGCGACAGATCGAGTGCAGCGGAGCCGAGCCTGCGGATGCCTTGAGCGCGGCGCTTGAGCGTCACAAACTGCGCGAAGTTGTTTTCTTTGGCGGTCTTGCGGTCGTAGGGAAAGCCGGTGACAAGCAGTGCGCGCTCGATGGTTGGGGTCTGGCTGACCGAGATCGGCTGACCGTTGCGCTGTGCGCCGTGTCCGAGGCTGGCGGAAAAGGTCCAGCCGAGCGCAGGTGCAGAGACGACGCCGACGCGGACCTTGCCTTCCCACTCGCAGGCAATCGAGACGCTGAACAGCGGCAGACCGTGCGCAAAGTTGGTGGTTCCGTCGAGCGGATCGATGATCCAGCGCGGGGCGCCGTCATCGCTGCCGTGTGCGCCGCTCTCTTCCGCGAGGATGCGGTGATCGGGAAAGCGACTGCGAATGGCAGCGACGATGACTTCTTCGGCTGCGCGATCGTAGCGCGTCACCAGATCGGTGGTGGCGGACTTGCTTTCGGCATCGTGACGACGGAACGCACCTTCGGCCAAGACGCGACCGGCGGCCTGTGCAATCGAGAGTGCGGCATCAAGACAAGACAGTTGGAAGCTTGGGCTCATGGTCGGTAGAGCCCGGCGCGAAAGTGGTTGAGAGTGTGCGGATGCCCTTCGAGGGGCGGCGCGGGCTCCAGCGCCTCTTAGCGGATGAGCACGGAGAAGAGAAGCCCAATCAGCAGCACGATGAGCGCACCGATGCCTGCGGCCACCAGCTCTTGGTGACGAAGCAGAAGCGCGCGCAGACCAGGCTCGGGCGCTTGCGGCACGCTGACGGGCTTGTTGGGAATCGCACGCGGGGCGAGCGTGGTGTGCGCCGTCGAGACCTGCGCGGGCAGCATCAGCTTCGGATCGGGCTTGGGGCTGTCTGCCGGGGCGAGCGGTTCTTTGGGCGTCTCGGGCCGCAGGATCGGATTGCTCTCGAGCAGTCGCTGCGGATCGGGATGCGGATGGCTCGGCGGCGGAACGCTTGGCGGCGGAACGCTTGGCGGCGGAACACTCGGCGGAACACTCGGCGGCGGCTGCGAGGTGGGCGGTGCGTGCCGACTCATCATCAGATCGACGCTGGGAATCACCGCTGCCGTGGGCTTGTCGTGGATGCTTTCGCCGCTGTCCTGGCTGACCTTGCCGCTTGGCTTGGCCTCGATCGGAATGACCGGGACCACGCTCGGGGTGATGGCGAGGTTGGGATTGGGCACCAGCCCGGCAATCGCTTCGACGGCTGCTTGCGTCGGCACCATCGAGATGTCATCGATCGGCAGCTTGGTCCGCGTCGGTGCTTCGTGCAGCGCGCCCAGGTGTTGCGGTGGCGACGTGACCGGCGGGGTCAGCAGCGGCTCCGGCGCGGCGGGTGGCTTGGTGACCGGCGGCGTCAGCAGATCGGCGAGCAAGGCAGGAACCAGCGGCTGCGTCGGTGCGCTGAGCAGGGCCGGATCATGGCTTGTGCGCAGGATCTCCAGCGCGGCAGAGGTCGGCACGGCGGACAGCGTCTGCGGAGGCTCGGGAATGCGCGGCGGCTTGGGCGACTGCGCGCTCGGTGGCAGCGGTGGCGTGACGGGCTCGATGGGAATCGCGAGCAGCGACGGCATGCTGACCAGCAGATCCTCGACGTTATCGACCTGCAGCGTGGACTCGCTGACGCGACGCTTGGACTCGGGCGGCTTGGCAGGCGCAGCAGCCAGTTTTTCGTCGCTGATCGCAGCCGGAGCCAGCGGAGGCATGGTCTTGGGCGGCTCTCTGGGCTCGGCGGGCGGCGACGGGGCCAGCGGAGGCGTGGTCTTGGGCGGCTCCGCTTTGGGCGGCTCTGGCGCAGTGACGACCGGAGTGACCGGCGGGATCTCGAAGGGCAGGGCAGCCGGCGGCGGACCTTTGGGCTCGACGACCAGGCCGGGCTTGCGCAGCCGCGACAGCGCTTCCGCGACGTTGGCCTTAAGCACCGGCTTGACTTCGGCCTTGGGCTGCGTCGCTGCATCGACGGAGACGACAGAAATCGGCTCTTCGACGGGCTTTGCTTCGACGGGCTTTGCTTCGACGGGCTTTGCTTCGACCGGTTTTGCTTCGACCGGTTTTGCTTCGACCGGTTTTGCTTCGACCGGTTTTGCTTCGACGGGCTTTGCTTCGACGGGCTGCGTGGGCTGTGCGACGAGGGTGACGGCTTCGGCGGACGCTTTGGCAGCTTGCGGCTGAACCGTGTGCTCTTCGATGGCGCTTCCGTCGGCAGAGACGGTCAACACCGGGAACGCACCCGACAGCTTTTGCAGGATCTGGGTGACTTTTTTCTTCGGTGCGGTGATCGCTTGCAGCGGCGCGAGCGCATCGACGGTCTTGGCGGGCGCGGGCGAGCTGGCTGCGACGGGTGGACTTGCCGCAGGCGTCGGACTTGCGGCTGCTGCTGGCTGCGCAGGCGAAGCGGCGGGCTTTGGCACCGTCGGTAGCGCGGGCTCGGCAGGCGGCGGTCCCAGCACCGGAAACACACCAGATCGTCGCTCGAGCAGACGATGCATGCGCTGCTCGGTCTGGTTCGATTCCGGCGTCGCTGCGTCTGGCGCTTCGGTGAGCACGTCGGGAAGCTTGAGCCCTTTGGCTTTCACCAGCGCTTCCAGTCCAACGACCAGCGACGCCATGTCGGGAAGGCGTTCTTTGGGATCGCGCGCGCACGCACACTGGGTCAGCTCGTCGAGCGCTTTGCACAGATCGGGCAGAAGACCCAGCTGTGGACTCGGCGTCAGCGCGCGCGGCGGCTGATGCAGGTTGTCGATGACAAAGTCCGCGACCTCGTCGAAGAACGCGGGCTTTCCGGTCAAGCACTCGTGCAAGATCGCGCCCAGGACGAACACGTCGCCACCCGGATGCGGTCCCGTCTCACCGGCGAGCAGCTCGGGCGGACGATACATCAGCTTATACAGCGGGAGCTGATCATCGAGTCCCGACGGACGGCGACGCAGGTGATGCAGGCTGTGCTCGACGATCACGACCTTGCCCGCGAAGCTCGACTTGGCACCGGGACGAACCAGGAAGATGTTTTCCGGTCGCAGGTCGCCGTGAACCGCTCCCGCTTTGTGCAGGGCGTCGAGCGCTTTGGCGACGTACAGCACGATCGCGATCGCTCGGTCGGTCCGCAGCGGTCCGCGTCGGAGCCGCTGACGCAGGGTTTCCCCGTCGAGAAGCTCGGTGGCAAAGCCGGGAATGTCGAACTGGTCGACGATCATCTTCACCGGCATCAGGCCAGCCGTTTGCAGCGGCTGCGCCGCTCGAAGGTCTTTTTGCACCGACAGCATCATGCCCTGCGTGGGCTTTAGCTCTCGACGCAGCATCAAGACCGCAAACTTGCCTTTCAGACGGGAGTTTTCGGCTTCATACGTCACACCCAGCTCGCCTTCTCCGAGCACGCGCAGGATGTGAAATTCGTTCTGGAGGACTTTCCCCAGGCGGGCTTCAGGCGGCACAGGACTGCCAGATACCCACGCGGGCATCGCCTGGACAGCTTTGGGGTCGGCGGGGCTCGTCACGACCTTAGGATATCAGGAGCAGGCCGATTCAATGCCAATAGTTGCGCGGGTGGTTTTGTCGTTGCCTCGCGGCGGGCGCACGGGCTAAAACCTCGAAAAACTTGACTTTCCGTCGAGGAGGCCAGCCGTGTCCGATTGCGTCTCTGTCTGTTTCCTGCGTCTGCGGACTGCTTCAGTGTGGTCGGGTCTTGTGCCCGTCGCGGCGGGCTTGGCCCTGACGGTGTGTGGGCTTTCATCGGTGCATGCCGGTGGATTCGAGATTCCTGCGAACGGAACCGAAGCCCTGGGACGAGGTGGGGCCTTCACCGCCAAAGCCGACACGCCGCTTGCACTGGAATACAACGTCGCTGGTCTGGCGCAGCAGCGCGGAACCCATGCGCTCATCGACAACAACTTGGTCTTTTCGCGCTATCGCTTTGCCCGTGAAGGCGGCGATTCGTACGGTGCGTTTCCGAGCGTGCAGGCCGATGCCTCGCGACCGTTTTATGCACCGTGGTTTGGTCTGACGACCGACTTTGGCTTCTTTGAGCGCTTCACGTTCGCGTTTGGCATCTACGGTCCGTCGTCGATCGGTCAGCGTACGTTTCCGATGTTTGTCACCGATCAGAACGCAATGCAGCGGCCTGGTCCGACGCGCTACGACATTGCGACAACCGATCTGCTGATCTTCTTTCCGACGGTGGCGGTGGGATTTCGCGCGCACAAGATGCTCGATCTGGGCTTTTCGGTGCAGCAGGCGTCGGCGCAGATCAAGCTGGCCAGTGCGACGTATGCTCCGCAGAGCTTGCCGGTGTTTCCCGACAGTGCGGCCTGTACCAAGCAAGCGGAGGTCGCGGGCTGTGACTCGGTGACGCGCTTTTCGGGGACGAGCTACGACAACTATCTGCTTCAGCTCGGTGCGCTGCTGCACCTGGGACGATCGGTCGACGTGGGCTTGAACGTCCGCAGCGCGGTGAACCTGGGCGTCCATCCGATGACGATTCGGGGAACGGTCGCAGCGACGGAACCGCTGTATCTGCAAGGCGCGGGAATCGGGGCGGAAAAGATGGACGGGGAGTTTACCGTCTGGCTGCCGTGGGTGTTTCGCGCGGGCGTTCGCTACGGTCAGAAGCTCGGTGGTGTGCAGCTGTTCGACATCGAGTTCAATGCGGTCTACGAAGCGTGGAGCTGGCTCGACGGAACGGATCACTACCTGACGCTGAAGAACCCGCCGCCGCTCGTCAATCGTGGAGAGCCGCTGACGCTGAACCTGCCGCATCACTACAAAGACACGATCGGGCTGCGACTCGGCGGATCGCTGTTTATGCCGATGACGGCGGAGTCGGGCGTGACGATGCGAATGGGCGGCTTTTACGACAGCTCAGCGAGTGCGGATCAGGATCTGCGGCTCGACTTTGACACGCTGGCCAAGCTTGGGATCACGGCGGGACTCGGCTTTTCGATGCGCGGGATGGAGCTAAACGCGGCGTATTCGTACCAGCACTCGCTGACGCGGACCGTGACCAGCGGCGAGCTGCGCATCATCGACGGAACGACGGGTCAGCCGGTGCGCATCAATGATCAAGTGGCGCCTGCGATCAACAACGGAACCTACAGCGGATCGACGCACGTTCTGTCGCTGGGTCTGCTGCTTCGCTTCGATGAGTGGCGCGCCAAAAAAGACAGCGGATCACAAGGTCTTTAGGTAGCGTCCGACGGCATCGACCAGCTCGCTTTTGCGACTGCGCAGGCTACCGACCCAGGCTTGACGAACCGATCCTCGATCATCGACGAGCAGCGTCAGCGGCTGCGAAAAGTTTTGCAGGCTGGATCGCAGCGTGTCGTCGGCGACTTGATACAGCGGCGTGTTGGGAAACCAGCCTCGGTGCTGCTTGATAAAGTCGAGCAGCTTGGCTTGATCGCGCGTCTCGCTGGCGATGATGACCTTGACGCGCGGATCTTGGCTCTGCGCGGAAAAGAAGCTCTGAAGCGTCGGAAGCTCGTCGAGACAGGGCTTACACTCGACCGCCCACAGGTGAATCAGCAGCAGCCGTGACGTCTGAGGCTCGACGGGAGCGAATGCCTGCCCGCGCTGAACCCGCAGCATCGACAGATCGATTCGACGATGCAACAGCAGGCTCTCTTGACGACGCAGGAGCAGCTCTTCCGGTTGTCCCGTTGGAGACGGCTCGGCGGAAGCGACAGGTGCAGACAGCAGAAGTGAGAGCAGGAAGGCGGTGGTTCGCATCGCGGCTCCTTTTCCCTTGCAGCTTAGAGCGGACGGAGCGCGGGCGGGAGCTGACAGTCATCGCAGCTCGACACTTCGGTCTGTTCCACCGGCGTCGCACAGTCGATGCGGAACACCCACACGCTCTGCGCCAGATCACTGCCAACCGGCGGAACGTCGTCGGTGTTGAGGAACTCTTTTTTCTTGAGCGAAAACGAATAGACCCAGTGCAGCACTTGCTCTCGTCGCAGCTTCTGTCCACCGGGGAACGTCAGATCCAGCGCTTTTTCGATGATCTGAAGACCGCGTCGCTCGGCGCGTGCCACCTGTGGATCTTGCGTCGACAGCTTGCTCGAGCTGGTGACTCCGAGCGGCAGCGGCGGCAGGTTCGACACCACCAAGAACTTGGTCGTATCCAGCCACGGCGGCTGCGGCTGAAGGGTGCGCTTGAGCCGCTGTAGGTACAGCCCTTCCAGTCCGTCGATGAGCGTGTCTTTGGGCGTAAAGTACAGCACCGAGTGCGTCTGTCCCGACATCATCGCGACAAAGCGTCCCAGGTGCGTGGGATCTGCGTCGCCGACCAGCGTTGCGATCTTTTGGTCTAAGCACACATCTTCGCGCTTACAGACCTGCGCCACGTCGTCGATGAGCTGCCGAACCGGCGGACGACACAGCGCCAGCGCCAGGCCTTTTTGAAGCTGCTTCTGACCGCAGACCTGACAGCGCTGCATGCGCTCGACTTGGCCGCGCAGATCCGCAATCTCTTCCGCATAGCAGCTCGCGGAAAACACCATTGCTGCCCCAAGCAGCCCCCGCAACCGTCCCCAGTTCATGGAGTGGTCTTCCCCTTTGCCTTCCCGCTGAGCGTCACGACTTTGGGAATGACTATGCCGCTTATTCGCAGCTTTAGGCAATCGCGAAAGTCGGAGCTGGTTTGGAACTCATCCGCTGTGCCGCGCGGTGAGACATACAGCGTGCCGCCAATGTTTTCGAGCACCACCCGATACGGCAGCGGCGGTCTTCGCACCAGGCGCAGACACGTTCGCAGTCCATTTTCCTGCGCGGGCAGGAGCTTTCCATCTTGGCTCATCACGTCGATTTGCACGGCGGTCACCACGGGCTCACTGTGAGCGTCCCCTGTAGCTAGTGGCGGATGGGCGCGATCCGGCTCACCAAGACCACCGTCTCGACGGACCGCTGGCGTCTTGGCTGGACCCAGCGAGGCCTGCGAGGCTTGCGATACCTTGACCGGCTGGGGTTTGACCTGTGCGAGCTTGGCTGCGGCTGGGAATCCTGCGTCGCTGAGCGCCTGCGCATCGCGACGTGGTTCGAGCGTGCTTGCGTCGGGCTCTTCCTGGAACCCGTCGCTTGGGTCTTCGACGTCGGCTCGGATTGGCTCGGCGGCGTCGCTCTGTTCTTCCAGATCGTGTCCCAAGTCGACGTAGACCGGCGGCTTGCGATCCCACAGGATCTTTTTGCCGCCCAGCAGCAGTCCGAGCCCACACAGCGCCCACAGCGCGCCTTGCACCATCGGCAGCCACAGCCTGGGCCAGGACTCTACCGGAGAGCGGGTCCGCGACACGACAGGCGCAGTCTGCGTCGGCGGCGAGAACGCGCGAACGTCTCCACCCAGCGCCGCAATGAAGTCGCGAATGTGCGGATAGCGCACGCCACGAGAGCGACTGAGCGCCCGCTGAAGTGCCAGCTCGACCTTTTGACTCAGCAGGAGCGGCAGCGGATCTTCGGCGAGCACACGCTGCACCACGACCTCGCGCGGCTCGTCTTCCCCGCCGATGAACGCGGGCTGTCCCGATAGAAGCTCGTAGAGGATCACCGCCAAGCTGAACTGATCACTGCGCGGATCGACGGGCTGACCGCTCAGCACCTCGGGGGCCAGATAGCCGGGCTCGGCAAAGCGTGCGGCCAGCGATGGTGGATACAGTCCAAAGTCGGTCAGCTTGATGCGAAAGACACCTTGCTCGGGCATCACGATGACTCGGCGCAGCGACAGCGACAGATGAAACAGCTCTTGCCGATGTGCCGCGTCGAGCGCTTCGCCAATCAGCGTCGCCAGCTGCAAGACTTCTTGTTCACTGAGCGGTCGTCCGAGTCCGTGCAAAAACTCCTGAAGCGTCTGACCTTCCAGCTCGACGGGCTCGCGAATCAGGCAGGTGCGACCGTCTCCGTCGATGGCAATCAGCTCATAGGTCTGCGACAGCGACGGATGACGAAGCTGAACGAGGCGACTGACGTGTAGCTTCCACGACTCCAGCTCCGCCGGGCTTAGCTCGGGCGGTCCACTGGGCCACGCAATCAGCTTCAGCAGCAGCGGGCGGCCATCGGGGATTGTCCGCACGGCGTAGCTTTCCTCATGCAGCTCTCGCTGGAGGAATCGCTCGACGCGATAGCGCCCTGCCACGATGTCGCCGGGGCGAAGTGTCCCGATCGGGGTCACTTTTGCGGACATGTTTGGACAGCCTACGGAATCAGCAGCGAGACTGCTAGGCCCACACCGAGAACCGCGGTGGTGCCAAAGCCAGCCTGGGTCGCCGTGTGCATTTGATAAGGAACCGGCGTTCCGATTTGGTTAAATCCCCAGGTCTGTCCGTCGAGACCAGCCATCGCCGAAGAGACGACTAGGCCCGACAGTGCCAGGCTGCCGAATGCTCCGACGGCGAGTCCTCGACGGAACGTCCAGCGTCCCTCGGGCGACTCGGGGCAGGGCGGCAGGTTGCCTTGCGTCCAGCGCTCCCACGGGGCAAACGAGGCCGCACCACCGACCAGTGCCAGCGCCGACAGTCCGTACAGCGTGCGCGCGGTGCGTCCGAAGTTGTTCAGCATATCGGTCGGATACGCGGCTCCGTCTGCGGGAAGGTAGACATCACCGTCGGTGGCAGTCAGCGCGATGGCACTGCCGAGTCCCGCCAGACCCAGCGCCGACAGGGCTCCGGCGAGAACGCCACGCTTAAACGTATAGATGCGAGCCATGCAGCGCGGACGCTGCTCAAGCTCTAGGTCAAGCGGCGCCGACGCTGGTTCTTTTTGAGGCTGCGTCGAAGGTGCCGACTGCGTCGAAGGTGTCGGCTGCGTCGAGGGTGCCGACTGCGTCGAGGGTGCCGGCTGCGTTTGTGGCTGCGTCGTCAGTGCCAGCGCGTCCACCAAGCGACCGGCGGCGCGTGAGACGGACTCTTGCAGCAGATCCTCGGAACACTCGGTGCAGCGCTCCTCGATCAGCGTCGGCTGCTCACTGTCCAGATCGTAGATCCACAGCCGAACCAGGAAGCTGCGATCGTTGGGGAAGATCTCTCCGCCGAGGATTCGACGAGCCGAAAACGCGCGTCCCAGCCGCTTGAGGCACGGCTGCTCGGTGCAGAGCAGCTCGGCGGACTGAAGACCAGGCGACAGGGCGGGCTCACCCATGCGCAGCAGGTGCTGGACGACGACCTGGCGCGCTTTGCTCGACGGCTGGCCTTCTCGCTGGAGCCCAAGCACCAAGATAAGCGGCGAAGCCTGCACTGCCGACGCCGATAGCAGCAGCACGAGCGCGGACAGCCACCACAAACCACAGACCACGGTCCGCGATGCGGAGCGAGGGACGACGCGATGATTGGGCAACATTTTGCCTAAAAGCAGACCAGCACAGGCGGTCGGCTGTCAATTGACAAAACGGTGTTCCGATCGCGGTGCCACAGGAATCCACCTACTTGGCAGAAGGTGTGAATCGCGGTGGCGGGCAGATCCTGCGGGCGAACGCGTTCCGAATCCGGGCTGCAAACGCTCGCAAGTCAGCATCATTCAGAGTCCACGATCGCCTTGCGGTTCCCAAGAGAATGAAAAAAGTTTTTCCGACGGCAACAGTGCGAATTCCTACAGCTATTTCTGTGCTCTGTTGGGATTGCAATTCCTGCTCTTTTTTGTGCGATCGGAAGGAACTTCTGCGCGTGTCCTGTGTCTGTTGTTTGCGAAGACGGACGATTCAGAAACGAGTGAAGGAGAACTCCCATGACTACCTCTTTGAGCCTTGCTAAGAATGCTTTCGGAAACGCTTCTTCGACGGTGAAAAGTGATGAAGCGCTGTCGCAGATTCGGGCTCAAGCAGAGGACAGCGGAGCCCGCGCAGTGGAAGTGACAGCAGTGTTTGATGGCGCGGTGCAGCAGGTTCGTCACTTTGTGAATCCGCAGGCTGGAAAGATGACGCTGCTCACCAAAGGAGTGCTGGCTCTGTCGGCACTTTCTATCGGTGCGGTGATGACTCTGTTTGGACAGAGCTACCTGCAAGTCAGCACGGAAAAGGAGTCTGCGGAGTCTTCCAAACAGAGCATGGTGAAGCCGATTCAGCCCAAAGATCACAGCCGTGATGTGGCCGCAGGAACGCTGCTGATGCTGGGTGCGGCGGGTCTTGCGTACGGTGTGCAGCGACTCGGGAAAGAGCAGGGCGACAGTGAATACAGCGTGGGAACGGATGCAGGTGCAACCTATCAGGTGACGACCGAAGGACTCCCTTGCGAGCGCTTCCCTCTTGTTCGATCGAGCGGCAGTGCGTTTGAGCTGGTGCTGGCAGAGTCGATGAACGGAACGGTTGTGCGCGACGGAAAGCAGATGAACCTGAAGGAGTTCGCGCAGCATGAGCGGGCTCCGCGCGATGCGAGTCTGAGCGGCGCAACCATCCTGCCGATTGTGCAAGGAGTGCGGTATTCGATCGAACACGGCGGCAGTACGTTTGTGGTGTCTGATGTCGCAAGGCCGCGTCACTATCCGGTGCCTCTGCGAGTGGACTGGGCGACGCAGTCTTATACGGGCGCGGTGCTGGCAGGTGCGGCGGCGTTTGTGGGACTGATGTTTGCGCTGCCGCCTCCGGCCAAGTCGCTGTCGCTGGATGGCTTTGACTCGGGACGACTCATCAAGCTGCAAGCGAAGCCGGATGCGGTAGAGGAGCGACCGGACTGGCTGAATGCAAAGAAGAAGGAAGAGCTTCCCAAGCAGAAGCAGCCGATGGCAAATCACCATCGCACGTCGGCTCCCGCGAATCCGATGCGGAGTGATCGCGTGGCGACGGTGAGACATCCCGGTCCGGTGGGAAAGAAGGAACAGCAAGCGATCGCGGCGGAGCTTGCGCAGAACAGCGGAATTGTCGCACTGATGAGATCAGGTGCGATGGCTTCGATTCTGACCCGCGAGTCTGCACTGGGAAGTGATGCAACGCGCGCAATGGATGGACTGGTGGGAGTCGATCTTTCGGATCCGTATGCTTCCGGTGGTGGACTGGTGGCCGCTGGAGGTCCGGGGGGCGGTGGCGACGGAACGGTGAACACGACAGGAATCGGTCCGTTTGGTCCGGGCGGCCCTGGTGGTCGTGGCGGTGGTCCGCGTGGTCCTGCGCTCGGTCCGTATCGTCAAAAAGGAATTCCCACCACGGAAGTGGGTCGGGTGGAAGTGAATGCGGGATCGATGGATCGAGAAGTGATTCGTCGCGTGATTCGCAGTCACATGCCGGAAGTGAAGTTCTGTTACGAGCGCGCGCTGATGGCGCAAAAGGATCTGTCGGGTCGTGTGCAGGTGAAGTTTATGATCAGCCCGACCGGCAAAGTGACCGCGAGTGTGGTGGAAGCTTCGACGCTGCGTAGCCCGAGCACCGAGCAGTGTGTGGCCGAAGCGGTGCGTCGCTGGGACTTTCCCAAGCCGCCTACCGGAATCGTCAGCGTGACCTATCCGTTCGTGTTCCGACCGGCAGGGGAGTGATTGGCAGCTACTCCGGTGGGGGTCCAAACGGACGAACCACCGGGCGATACGTTCTGGGAAGGACGGGAATGGACGTGGAGATCGCTCCGTCGGCTGCTTCCGCTTCCGCAATCAAGATGGCATCCGCAGACACTGCTTGGCGATGGTGCCATGCTCCATCGTTTTCACGCTGTAGCTCGTACTGACCAAACGTATATCCGCCGTTTTGACTGATCGCGAGACGCACTGCTTTCGGCGGCGGATCCATCATCACGCGGACTACCACTTGTTCGCGAACTCTCTGCACAAACGGCGTCGGCGGCGACGGTGAATAGGATCGCTTCGGATGCGCGGCAAACTGTGCAATCAGCGCGCGCAGCAGCAGCGATCGACGCGCCAGAAAGTCTTCATGACGGTTGTAGCTGCCCTCCTTTCCGCAGTACGGAGGCTCTGCTGCGCAGGTCTTCGGACACTGATATTTGGCACAGTGCGCAGGCGGATTTTGCAGCGGTTCGGTCTTGCTCTTTGGCATACACGCAGCCGGACAGCCCGCGCCAAAGTACCAGCCATGATCGTAATCAGCGACGATCGCCAGCGTCTTTGCGGACGCGCGAACCGCTTTGTAGGTACGGATCATTTCACTTAAGGGAAAGAACTCATCTTGCGCGCCAGCCAGCATATACAGCGCTCCCTTTTGAATCGGCGCAAAGGCGAGCGGATCGAGTCTGCGGAACAGCGCGCGGGGTCCGGGATCGCTCGGCTTCATTCCGTTTGCAGACAAGATGAGACGACGCCACCACGTCTCTGATTCCGCTGCGCTGGCGAGTCCTCCAGACGCTGCAACTGGCATCACGGCGCGGACGCGATCATCGGTTCCACCGACGATAAACGTTGCGATTCCGCCCATGCTAAAGCCGGTGACAACGATTCCTTTTGGGTCGACTTCGGGAATCGTTCCCAGGTAGGTCACCGCGCGCATGATCGCGAACACATACTGATACAGCCAGCTTGCGCGCAGGTCTTTGTCCGCGCAAAAGATCGGTCGCGGATCTTGCGGAGTCGGCGCTATTCCTTCGGATTCACCACTTCCCGGTGCGGACAGAGACAGCGCCACCACGTTGAGGTTGCGAGCCAGCTCTGCGATGTCGCGCGGGTCCGCTTTCGATCCCAGTCCATGTGCAGAGACAAGTCCCGGCAGCTTGATCGCGGGCTGTTTGCTCGGATCGGCGGACGTAGGAATCGCAACGAAGGCTTGAATCCGAATCGGCTTGGCAACTCCGTTTTCATCCCAGCTGGTCGACGTAAAGCGGATCTCTTTGACGTGAACAGAGGGCGGACTCTCGATCTGCGTCTTTCGCTCTTCCACGTTCAGATCATCGATGCGACGCACCGCCTTCAGATCGAAGGTGGCTGGACGCATGGGCTCTGAAACGGGCGCCGCAGCGAGCTGCTGGATGTTCGCAAGTGAGCCAAGCAAAAGAAGGAAGAATCGCAAGAGCTTGGAGCCTGCTGACAAAGATCCAAGCGGAATGTTCCGTCGCTGTGCGCGCATGAATGTAGCGTCCCAACGTGTAGGTGTCTATTTAGGATGTTGCACGGAGCCTGTCTGGATGCAAGCGTGGCGCAGTCTTTGATGCCGCGTGTGTCCCTTTGCGATGAGAGGTTCGATGACACCCCTGTTTGTGCGCCGACGTGTGCTTCTTTTGTGGCCGCTCGGATTTTCATCAGGACTCCCGCTCCTGCTCACGGGGAGTACGCTGTCCGCTTGGCTGAGTCAGTCCGGGCTGTCTCTCTCTCAGATCGGAATCTTATCGCTGGTCGGTCTTCCGTACGCGCTCAAGATCCTGTGGGCACCACTGCTGGATCGCTTCACGATTCCGTTTCTGGGACGACGGCGTGGCTGGATGCTGTGCAGTCAGGTGCTTCTGTCTGTTTGTCTGTTTTCGATGAGCAGAGTCTCTCCGCAGCAGTCTGCATCGATCGTCGCTGTGCTGTCCGTGTTGATCGCATTTTTGTCGGCGAGCCAAGACATCGTGGTCGATGCGTATCGAACGGATCTGCTGCACAGTGAAGAGCGCGCCGCCGGAACCGCTGTGTTTGTGTTTGGCTATCGCGCGGCGATGCTCTGTAGCGGTGGACTTGCGCTGATCGTGGCGGATCATCACTCCTTTCAGCTGGTCTATGCGCTGGCTGCACTGCTGCTGGCTGTGGGCGTGCTGGCGACGCTGATTGGAACGGAACCACCAGTGGTACGTCCGCCGACAACGCTGCGCAGTGCGGTGATTGATCCGCTGCGCGACTACTTTGCACGAAGGCATGCGCTGCTGATCCTGCTGTTCATCACGCTGTATCGGATCGGAGACACGCTGGCCAACGTGATGCTGATGCCGTTTCTGCTCTCTCTTTCCTTTACGCAAAGCGAGATCGGCGTTGTCTACAAAGTGATCGGAATCGCTGCGACGATTGTGGGAACGCTGTTGGGAGGCCTACTGACCGCGCGGCTTGGTCTTGCGCGTGCGCTCTTTCTGTTTGGCTGTAGTCAAGCCGCGTCCAACGTGTGTTATGCACTGCTTGCGCTCGTCGGAAAAAGTCACGCGCTGCTGATCGCTTCGGTGGGAATTGATCACCTGTGTACGGGGCTTGCAATCGCGGCGCTGGATGCGCTGCTGATGTCTCTGTGTAATCGTCGCTTTAGTGCGATGCAGTATGCGCTGCTGGTGAGCGTGTCGGGACTGGCCGGACGCGTACTCGGAGGAAGCTCTGGTGTGATTGCCAATCACCTGGGATGGCCGCTATTCTTTCTGCTAACGGCCTTGCTGTCCGTTCCTGCGGTGGTGCTATGGCACTACCTACAAGCGAGCATACGTCATGGCGATGAAGACGCTGATGGACACCAAGTACTTTCGGATCGAGCATGATGCCGCTCGGAAGCTTGTGATCATGCGTCGCACCGCGCAAGGTCTTAGCGCCAAGACGCTGGAAGATGAGCGTGCGCGTGAAGCTGCAATCCGTGATCTGTTATCGGTGCTACGGACGGTGCGCGGACAGCGATTCCTGCTCGATGTTCGTGCGGCCCCTGGAAACAATGATCCCGCAGTGGAAGAGGTGGTTCAGCGGCTGCGCATCCAGCTTCGCGAGCTGTTCACTGTGTCTGTCACCGTGGTTGCTTCCGCAACTGGCATGCTGCAAGTGAATCGCATGGCACGAGCGCGAAACGAAGCGATGGTGATCTTTCGGGATGAACAAGAAGCGATCGCCAGCTTGATGGAACGACCGCTTCCGTAGTGGATCCAGCAGGACTCCTTACGCGATGGGAATCGGATAGGAGCCCTCCTGATGCTACATCAGTACATGAACGCTGCACCGAAGCTGATGCGATCGTTTCCGCCGGTTCCGTCGTTTCCTTTGAGCGTCCGGCGATAGTCGAACTTGAACGCCAGCTCTAGGATCGGACGATAGCTCAGTCCGGCTGTGAAAAACTGAAGCGCTTCACTGGTTCCGGGATCGGCCACTTCAGCCACCACCGCGCGCGTATCAACATACTCATAGCGACCAAACAAGATGAGCTGCTGCGTCGTGTTCTGAATCGGATACAGGACGTTGTATCCCGCTTCTCCGTAGAAGCCTTGACCCTGCGAGCCAATCGCAGAAGCCGTCGGTGTGCTCTGCCGGATCACTTGCGTGATGCGATCTGCACCTTGAATGAACGTTCGCGCGTACTGGGCTCGCAGCATCATTCCGTAGCGCTGAAAGCGTGCATCTGCTTCGACGATTCCCAACCGGATTCCTTCCAGGTTCTGCTCTTTTTGGTTGGCTGAACCGTAGTAGAAGCTCGCTGCGATATCGAATCCCAAGATGCGGCTGTAGTTGATGCGTCCCGTCACCGCTGCGTTCTGCGTGTTCACCACAAAGCCGCGCGACAGACCCGGACTGATTCCTTGATCCGCAGAGAACTTCGATCCATCGGCTCCAGTCACGACATACACTTGATAGCGCAGACCGTCGACGATGCTTCCGAACACACCGGCTCCGAACTCTCGCCAGGTGGTGGGAATGATGAGCTGATCCATCGTCGGACGATCCACACTGTGGAACACCGGAGGCTCGTGATACAGGTTCACGATGCTAAGCGGCAGCAGCACGAGTCCCGCGCGGAATCCGATCGGCACTTTGCGAAAGGGCTGAAGCTCTAGGTAGGACTGCTCGATCTCGAAGCGACTGACGTTTTCGACTTCCAGCTCGGAATAGACAGATGCCCAGTCCGTGAAGTGATGACCGAAAAACAGAACGATCCGGCGCAGCGTAAACTGCGTGTCGTTCTTGAGCATGACCAGGTGCGTCTCTCCGTACGCGCCGATGGGAATGCGTCGTCCTGAACCCAGATCCGTCGAAAACGCTTGGCCTGTGGCCATCGTTGGATCGTAGTCGCGTGGGAGCGCGGGCTTGCTTGGCGCAGCGGAAGGACTGCTGGGATCGGATGACTCTTCCGCTGGCAAAGAGATCACCGGACCGGACTTCCCATCCGCTTGTGCAGCGACGGGCTGCGCAGGCTGCGTGACGCTGGGTTGGGAAGGCTGCGGAGCGGTCTGTGGTTGCGTTTGTTGCGCGGCTGCGGATGCGGATGTAAGCGCCAGCAGCCCAAGGGACAGAAGGAGTGTTCTCATTGATTTCCTGGTGCGAGGACCGATGCGATGATGTGATCTTGACGCTCGGTTCCTGCGAGTCCGTGACAGCGATTGCAGGTGATTCCGGTTCCGGCTGTGTCTGCGTAGCCGTGTCCGATCGCGCCACCATCGGATTCCAGATCCGCAGGATTGGTTCCGCGTGTGACGATCACCGGGACTCCGCTCGTACTGAACTTGAGCGTGAAGAATTCCCAGTCTTTGGCGCCGCCCAAGTTGTATCCGCCACCGCGCTTGGCCATGGCGAACATCTCCCACTCTTGCTTGCTGGCTCCGAACTCGATGCTCTTCACCAAGATCGAACCCACTGGATACGTGGTGGATCCTTTCGGTGCGATCTTGCTGATGAAACCGTTGCGTCCTCCGGTGGGATGTCCGTCGAGCGGACCTTCCCCCAGAAAGTACTTTGGCCAGGTTTCAAAAGACGCGAAGTCGCTCTGTAGCGCGATGAACACAGAGCCAGGCTCGCTTTCCGTACATCCTGCTGCAAGCGCGGCACAGAGCAGCAGGCAAGTAGATAGTGGTCTCATTGGGGTAGCTGCGGAATTCCAAGCAGATCCGCACTCTGGGTCATGACGTTGACAAGAGATCCCGTCTGTTCGGGATCCGCTTCGTGCTTCACAAGCTGATAGAGCTGACCAAACGGAGTCGCCAGATCAGAGCTGGACGGATTGGTCGAGCTCCACGTCGAAGGAACCTGCGGAATCGCGTCTCCTCCGATGCTCTGATACTTGCTTTGAAGACGTGCAAAGCCCGCTTGGATTTTGGCATCCAGCTCGGCTCCACCTTGCGCGCTCAGCCATGGACGGAATGCGTTGTACGTTGCGATTCCTGCTTCCACGTTGGCGCGCATATCCGCCAAGGTGTACTGCGCGTAGCGCGATTCCTCTTCGCCACTTGCAGCTTTGTTGGCTTTTTCAACCTGCTCGTTCATCGATCCGATGACGCCTCGGTAGGCCGCCGCCGTATCCAGCGCGAGCGGTCCAAAGTCCGTTCGCATCTGTCCGATGTCCGCAACCAGACGCGCACACAGCTTCTGCTGAAAGTCGCGCGCTTCCTGTTCGTTCTGTGGGAACGCTGCTTCCTTGTATCCGGGCAGTCCCATCTCGAAGGTCTTCACATGCGCAGGAATCGAATCCGACCACAGAATTCGCTCGATCGCGTGGACTCCGGTTACGCCTTGCGCATCGAACAGATAGGTGTCCGGTGCCGTCGAGATGAAGCCGTCATAGCGCTCATCGGTGGAGACATCAATGTCAGGAAACAGCACGGCAATCGCGCCTTCAATGTGCTCGTAGGCGATCCGTGCGCGCTTCCAATCCGCCTTCATCTTGGCCACTTGCGCGGCGTCATTTTGCGCGTTCCAGCCGTTGGCATCTGGACTTGGCGCATCGCTCTGTAGCGCCTGCGCAGCTGCCATCAGCTCATCCATGTTGGTCTGGATGTAGGCTTTGACATCGACGAGCGCTTGGTCCTGCGGAGACAGCTCTTTTCCGCAGCCGATCATCGACAGAGAGAGCGTCAAAAAGGAAACAGAGAGCCTGCTGGCGAGCTTCATGGGAGTGATTCCTTGCGAAATGAATCGCGCGTTACAGCGAGCCGACATACTTCAGCAGCTGTTGCTTGTCTTCGTTGGAAAGCGCTTGGTATTTTTCAGCGGATCCGCGCGCTTCTGAGCCGGTTCCGTTGTGCTTCAAGATCGCGTCTTCAATCGTCTTGGCGCGACCATCGTGAAGATAGTTTTGGAAGAAGCGCAGGCCGATAAGCGGTGCCGTACGCCACTGGCGAGAGCTCGATTTTCCGTCGGTAAGTCCGTCTGCAAGCTCGGTGCCCATGTCGTGAAGGAGCAGGTCCGTAAACACCGGCGCGCTGATTCCGGCCATCGCAGAGATCGGATAGTCCGTTCGTGTCTTGAGCGCTGGAACATGGCACGCGCTGCACGCGGCTGCATCAAACAGCGCAACAGCCTTTTCCGATGGCGCTTCACGTCTTGGAATCGCGAGCAGTCGCATGTATTCCGCCAGCAAGTTGATGGTGTCCTGGCTCAGATCGACGCCTGGTTTTTTGTCATCGAGCAGCCCATCAGGATTGGCCAGCTCCGTCGGTCGCATCGGAGACGTCATGCTCATGTCTCCCTGTGCAGCATCGGCGGAAAACTCATCCAGCGTTGCGATCCGGGCCTTGTGTCCAAAGCGACCGATGATTCCTGTCTGTCCCGGTTGATGCTGGTGATAGCGCTTGTCTGTGTTCGCTTGCGACTGATACGTGACGCGGTTGATCTGTCCGTGAATGCCATCGGTGCGCCGCGCTTGCTCGGCTTCTATTCGCTCGATCTCGCGATCGTCAATGGCTTCCAGATAGCCCCGGCCAAACGTCGCAAGACCCACGCGCGTTGTCAGCTTGAGCTTCGGAACGCTCGACGGTGGCAGCAGTCCCGTTTGCGCTCCGCCTGCGAAGTACGGACGCACGGTCGATCCCCACAGAAGCGCGGACTGATCGCCATCTGGAGTGATTCCGTCGTCCTTCACCATCACCATCTTTTGGACGCTGCCCGGACCCTTTCCCGCTGCGGCATGACACGATCCACAGGAGGTCCGAATGTAGTTTGGACCGAGTCCATCGCTTTCCAAAAAGACGGCATCGAAGGCTGCGTCTCCTTCGAAAAACAGCTTCTTCTGTTCAGCGGAAACACCCGCGATGGGAATGTCTGTTGGATCTTCCGCAATCACTTTGGGAGGAGTCTGTGAGTCTGAAGGATCACATCCAGCGAGGAGCGGAAGGACTCCAGACAGGCCTACAGACAGCAGATAAGGGAGTCCTTGGATTTTCACGATGGCATTCCTTTGTCAGTACGCGGTGCTGGTTGGTGTGTTCCGTCGGAACGGCAAGCAAGCTGCTGCGCCAGTCAGTCGGTCCGCGTGAGAGTTTCTGCGATTTTGAATATTGAAATCAATTTCACTTGTCAATGACTTCGGCGTTCTCGACGGAAATCACAGGGTTACAAGCGGGCTTGTGCGGAGTCTGGGGAGCTACGTAACGGTCTGGTGCTGTCGGGGACGCGACGACAGAGGCGACGGTGACGGAAAAGGTGGGAAGGCAGCCGCTCAGACCGAGAGGCTGCCAAGCGGAGGTGTTAGCTGTTCGCGCTGCCGAGCCGAATCGCGCGCGTCGGACAATACTTCGCCGCCGCTTCGACGATCGCGCGGTGCTCGTCTCCGACGTGTTCGGACACAAGCGCAACCTTGCCATCAGCGCCGAGGCAGAACACTTCCGGGGCTTCTCCCACACACACGCCGTGGCCTTGGCACAGGTCTTTGTCGAGCAACACCATCAGCTTGCTCACCGACGTGGTCGCTGGTGCGGCATCCGACTTGGCGACATCCGACTTGGCGGCATCCGACTTGGCAGAGGCAGCCTTTTTGCTCGACTCGGACTTGGAAGACTTGCGCGACGCTGCGGCGTCCGACTTGCCGGGCTCCGCTGCGTTGGCTTCTGCAACGGTTGCGTGCGAAACGGGACACGTCGCAGCGGGGGTCGCAGCCGGCGCCGCGTGCGCCACCGGACATCCTGCCGCTTGGCTTGGATCGGCAGCAGCGGCTTGCGCAGCGACGCCCATTTCATCGGCCAGCTTGGCCAGCTCGGCGGCTCCGGCAATCGTTACAGAGGGCTCTGCCCGGCGCTTGTAGCGCAGACGGCACGGCACTTTCGGTCCCACCACCAGTCCGTGGAAGTCCGAGTCGATCGGATCACCGGCCAGCTCAAACTCATACTGACCAAGCAGCAGCGCCAAGATCGCTTTGATCTGAAGGATTGCAAACGCATTCCCCAGACACTTGTGACGACCGCCTCCGAACGCGATGTACGCGAAGTCGCGCTTGTCTTCTTCTCGCGGTGGCGAAAAGCGATCCGGATCGAAGGCTTCGGGATGCTTGAAGATCTCTGGAATGCGGTGCGACACCGTCGGAGAGATCAGAATCCAGGTTCCTTTGGGAATCAGCCACTGCTTGAACACAAAGTCCTGCTGCGCCACCCGCACCAGCATGAACAGCGGAGGATGCAGACGCAGGGTCTCTTTGACCACGTTTTCGATGAACGTCAGCTCTCGCAGCGCGGCGTGATTGACAGCGCGACCGGACGCAAAGACGCGATCGACTTCCGCAATGGCGCGCGCCAGCGAGTGCGGATTGCGCAGCAGCTCGATCATGCTCCATGCGGTGGTCACAGAGCTTGTGTGATGACCCGCGAACATACCGGCCAAAAGGAGTCCGGTGATCTCGTCTTCCGTCAGCTCTTTCCCGTCGGAATAGCGTGCATCCATCAGCGTCTGAAGGAAGTCTTCCCCCGTGCGCTTTTCACGCCGTCGCGCTTCGGTGATCTTGCTGATCATCTCGACCAAGCGGACACGCGCGCGATCTCTGCGAATGAAGGAAGGAATCGGCAAGTGCGCATTCAGATACGCAAGCGGAGTCACTCCCATTTCCAGATCGTGATAGACGGAAGCAAACTCGTCGTTCATTCCTTCGCGGAACTCTCGACCGAGCAGACAGCGACTCGAGGTGAAGTTGGTGAGGACGCGACAGAACTCGACAAAGTCGAGCGTTCCTTGATCGCCCCAGCCGCTCACGCTCTCTTCCGTTTCAAGGACCACGGCTTCACCGTAGGTGCGCATCCGCTTGTCCTTGAGCGCCGGCAGCAGCATCTTAAACTGCTCTGCTTGTCGGTCCGGCGGCGCGTCGTAGACGATTCCTTTGCCGAACACAGGCGTCATGATCTTGTACGCTTCCGACGGACTGAGCACCGTATCGGGCGCGCGGAACACCGCTTCATGCGCATCGGGTCCAAACACAGCAACCATGCGGCGATGAAAGACGTTGAGTCCGGCGATCTCTCCGTGTTCACGATGCGCGCGAAACAGAAGCTGAATCGCTCCGGTCACAAACTCCGACGCATGACCGAGCACCGGCAGTCCTCCGCTCAGCAGCGGCGGTAGCGTGAGTCCGGGCGGAACAGAGACGTTTGTATCGCGTCCCATCGCGCGTCCAAACGCGCGGTCTACCAAGTTAAACACTTGCATCAGATCCCCTTATTTCGCTTTTGCAGCGCGAGGGCCCAGGTTCTTTTCATCGGCTGTACCGAGCAGCCGATCAAGCCACACGAAGTTGGGCGCAAAGTTGCGGTTGAAGCGGCGATGGTGCCGATCGTGAAAGCTGGCGCTCACCAGGAACGGCAGAAAGCGGCTTGGACGCCACGGAAACTCGTATCCGCAGTGAACCGCTGTGGCTTGCAGCTGCTTGGTCACAACCCAGATGAGCAGCGTAAAAAGATGAGGACGCAGGATCAGCATCGGCAGCACCGTTCCGAATCCGGTAAAGATCGTCTCTAGCGGATGCGCGTAGCTTGATGCCATTCCAAACGGAGTCATGTAGTGGTGATGCAGGTAGTGGATCTTGTCCATTGCCCAGCGCGTGTGCAGCGTGCGATGCGCAAAGTAGTGCCATGCATCTTCCACCACCAGACAGAACGCGAGCGTTAGGAGCACCGTCGTGACGCTCGGCAGCGGCAGATCTTTGCTGATTCCTAGCCAGACAAAGAACGGATAGGAACCAAACGTCAGCGGAATTTCCGAGATCAGCTTGTTGCGGATGGAGTGACGGATGACGCGCCAGAACTCCACCGTTTCATTGACGTGATGCTGGATCTTGTACTTCTGGATCGAAGGAATCGAGTCGAGGCCGAGACAGAACAGGCCGCTCAGCAGCCAGGTTACGTTCACAACGATCGTCGGCCACAGCGCGTACAGCGTGAAGTCCGAAGATCCCGAGACAAGCGTTTGCCACAGTGTGTCCATGGTCGATGGTTCCATGTTGAAGTGGCGGTCTTATAGCAGAAGCGGATCGGAAGTAGATCGCGGAACGTGGCGGAATCAGCAGCCATCACGGAAGGGAGTCACTGCGCGGTGCCGTCGCTGTGCAGTTCCGCACGGCCCGAGGAGAAGCGCCGTGCGGATGCGCAGAATATGAGTGCGGAATCGCCCAAGCAGGGCGCGAAAAAAGCTGACGTTACGGCGCTTTGCAAGCTCCTTCGTAATCGACCGACACGCCGTTTCCGTACGCTACGCAGCGGTTTGAATACGTGGTGCCATCGCAGCCGCAGACCGGCATGTAGAGCGTCGTGCAGACTTCCGGTTTCTTCTGACAAGTGCCCGGTGCATCTGCGCGTCCACACATCGCGGTATCGGGACGCTGACAGAACAGTCCCGTTTCGCACTCCAGCGGAATTCCGCGAGATCCGCAGCTGTCGCCCAGCTTGCCGACGCGCGGTCCAGAAGCCACAAAGGGAGTGTAGGCTTCGCTGACGGAAAAGACCTGACGTGCGGCAACCGTACTGAGCGTTCCTGCGGTCAGGATTCCTTCTGGCTTCTTCATTGCGCTCTGTAGCTCAGTGACGAGCGCGGGCGCAAAGCTTGCCGGATCAAACGCGACGCTGTGCGACCGAACAGTGCTTCCCTTGTTGAGCGCTGCGTGTCCAAACTTGGTGCAGGTTGTACAGGTCACTGCAAGCTCTGTGGATCGAACAAACGATCCGCTCGCTGCGACGTGTGCGCGGGCCATCCACGCTTCGCTTACCACCAGCTTGTCGTAGGTCTGTCCTGCGATCGGCGCCGTCTTTTTGATCGTTCCGCGCAGCAGCACTTCGCCCTTGTGAACCAGATCGCTGAGCTTGGTCGTAGAGGCAGCATCCAGCTTGAGCGCGCTGTAATCAAACTCCAGAATCCGACACTCTGGCTGCACGCTTCCGTCGGAACAGGTCGTGGTCTTTTGGTTGACGCGCGCGGTGAAATAGCCACCGCACATCGGATACGCACAGCGCCTTGCATCCATGTGCGTGACCACAAAGTACGTCGAGTTGCTGATGGTCGATAGCTCTTGTTCCTGTTCCCAGATCACGGACTGGGATTCATCGCTCAGCGCTTCTTCCGCAGAAGGAACACAGGCAGACAGCGAACAGATCGCCGACAAGATCACCGAAGCAAAGGTCTTATTCATAGGGGTTCTCCGTAGTGTGTGGGCGGCAACCTAGACCTGTTTGGGAAACACCGTCAAGTTCCCTGGCTGCGACTCCGATTCACTACGCAGTCCCGCTGCGCGACAGTTGTCTTGGTGATGCGAGACCATCTCAGGAACGTCTTGTGCGCGTGGCAAGACAATCCGCAGTGCCGACGCGACATCCTGACGTTCTGCGCAGTCTGCCAGATCATCCAGATAGCGAAGATCTTGTTCGATGATCACGCGCGCTTGCTGCGCAGAAAGAGGGGGTCCATGACCCGGAAGGACCGTTTCTACGGACTGCACAAAATCGCGCAAAATGTGCAGTGTCTGACGATAGGCAGCCAGATCTTCGACAAACGGAATCTCGCACGGAGACAGATAATCACCGACGATCAGTAGCCCCGATGAAGCCAGATGCAGTGCAAGTCCGTCTTCGCTATGTCCAGGAAGCTGAAGCACGGACACCGACTCCGTTCCGATTGAAAAGGAATCGCCGTGACGCAGTCCACAGAGCTGCGCACTTGGCGGCCAGCGTAGCGGCGCACCGCGATCGATGTACCACTTGCGATCGAAGTCCTGCGCATCGCGAAGGTTCTTGTGGGCCAGCTGGGTCTGTCCAACAATCGCGTCACGCAGCCGAACGTTGAGCAGCACCTGACTCTGCGCAAACGACTGCCAGCCCACGACGTGATCCCAGTGTCCGTGCGTAAACACCACGCGACAGAAGGACGCATCCGCAGAGATCATCGCTTGTAGCTCCGCAAGCTCACGCGGAAAGTAGCCGGGATCGACGATCACGGACTCCTTTCCGTTTGTGAGGACTGCGCTGGTTAGCTGCCAAATTCCGCTGTGTCGAACCTGCCATGTCACGCTCATCGGTCTGTCCTTCCGCGCTGCTGTCTGTTCGCTGGGCTGTGTTCTGCTGTCATTTTGTCCGCTGCGGCGTGAGATTGGGGCTTGCCTAGTCCGGCCTACCTTTGGTCTTCTTCTACCACCTTCGCCCACGCGGGGGCTCTAGGAGGAAGGCTGCTCATGCTCCGTCGGAAATCGAACCTGCGCTGGCTTGTTGCCTCGTCTGCTGTCTGGCTGTACGCGCTGCCGCTTTGTGCTCGTGGCGATTCGGCCAGCGATGCAGCCCAGAGCCCACCACCCGTCAGCGCGGATCCGGTTCCCGTCGATTCCGCGAGCGGAGCGCGCAAGGCCTCGGCCCACAGTCAGTTCGGCGCGTCGGGAAGTCCGCCTCCTGCTTCGGTGACAGCGACGGGATTTGACTTCGGAAGCTACGGTCGCGTCGGCATCGGCAGCGATCTGAGAGGCCACACCGGCCACGCCGTCAACGTCGTCTCGTTCGGTTCTCGTCTGGAAAAGCCCGCCTATCTGGAGCTGAACTTCTACTACGGCGGCACCATCGGCGACGATCAAGACAAGCGCTGGCGCGTGGTGTTCGTCCCCGCGTATTCCGGCGATCTGTTTCACTTCACCGGCAACTTTTCGCAGAACTTCGCCATTCGCAACGCCTACGCCGAGGTCGAAAACCTGGGCATCAGCGGTCTGTCTTTGTGGGCCGGTTCGCGCATGTATCGCGGCGACGACATCTATCTGTTCGACTTCTGGCCGCTTGATAGCCTAAACACCGTCGGTGGTGGCGCAGCGTATTCCTTCAACCAGAAAAAGACGCTGCTGCAAGTTCACCTGGGAATGAACCGGCTGGCGGACTTCTATCAGTTTCAGCAGGTGTCGGTTCCGTCGCGTCGTCTGCCCAACTCGACGTCGGTGCTGACTCCGCAGTCCGCGACGGCCACCGCGACGACGCTGGATCGACAGCGACTGGTGGTATCGGCCAAAGCGACGCAGTTTGTGCGGGCGCTCGACAAGCTTCCGAACGGCAAGGTCATCGTCTACGGCGAGTTTCACTACCTTCCCAAAGGAGAGCGTCAGCCCGAGACGACCGGTCAGCCACCGATGCCGCTTCCCGACGATTATGGCTACGTGCTCGGGGCGCAGCTTGGCGGCTGGCTGCGAAGCTTTGTCTTTGCCAACCTGTTTTTCCGTCACGCGGGTGGACTCGGTGCGTTTGGTGACTTGGGAAGACCGTTTGGCTTTGGCAGCGATCAGCGCGTGTGGGGCGCAACGGAAAACACGCTCGCACTGTCTGCAAACTACGAGTCACAGACCATCGGTGTGATGGCTGGTGGTTACTTCCGCAAGTGGAGCGATGCAAACCAAGCGGAAGACAGCGGCTATGCAGAAGGTGCGCTGGCGGTTCGTCCGACGGTCTATTTCACCAAGTACCTACACACGGCGGTCGAGCTGTCCTATCAAGTGCGCCGTCCCACCACTGTCGATCAGGACACTGCGCGCTACATTCGTCCGATGGTGGCGCGGGCCAGCTTGATTCCGATTGTGGCACCGCTGGGACGCGGGACGTACTCGCGGCCTTTTTTGTACGGAATCTATACGCTGAGCTGGCTGAGCACCGACGCGCAGTACTATCTGTTCGAGCCGCAAGATGTGCGCGCAGGACGATCGATCATTCACTATCTGGGGCTTGGTGTGGAGTGGTGGTTTAACAGCTCGTATCGCTAGCGCTGACACAGATTCCCAGCGCGATGCTGTGGAGTGCAGAGATCGCGAGCTGGGCGTCTGTTTGCGTGCGCTTAGGAAGGCTGTCGGAAGCGAACCTGCGCGCGCATTCCGTTCTTCGGACGCAGCGTAATCAGCGGCTCTAGCTCGATCTGTTCCGGCGCTGACACGGTGATCTCAACCTTCTGAATCAGCGCGGTCAGCACAAGCTGAAGCTCCATCATCGCAAAGCCCATTCCGATGCACTGACGCGGTCCGGCTGCGAACGGAAAGTAGGCTCCGTGATGTCGCTTGCTGACTTGATCCGGTGCAAATCGCTCGGGATCGAAGCGCAGCGGATCAGGATGAAAGCGTGCATCGCGCTGCGTCAGAAACTGGGACATCAGGATGTGCGTTCCCGGTGCCACGGCGTGTCCATCGATGACATCGTGTGCGATGGCGCGCCGACCGATCGCCCAGGCAGGCGGATACAGGCGCATCACTTCTTCGGCCACTTGCTTGGCATAGCGAAGCTGCGGCAGATCTTCATAGGTTGGGGGTCGATTCCCAAGGACAGAGATCGTCTCTGCATACAGCTTGTCTGCGATGTCGCGATGCTGGGTCAGCAGCAGAAACGCAAAGGACAGCGCGTTGGCGGTAGTCTCATGTCCTGCGAGCAGGAGCGTCATCACCTCATCGCGGATTTCTTCGACGGAAAGAGGCTTTTCCTGTTCGCTTCCTTCGGTGTGAAGGTGCGCGCTCAGGAGCAGTCCCAGAAGGTCTTCTCCGGTGTCTCCTTCCGGGTTCATTCGCGCTTCGATCAGCTTCTTGACCACGCGGTCCAGCACCGCCAGCTCGCGACGGAACTTGATGGTAAACGGAGTCGGAAACCACAGCGGAGTCGGCACGAGCGCATTGATGTACTCGTTGGTCATGCGGAGCAGCTCGGCAAACGAAAGACCCACTTCTGCGGATCGACTGGACAGATCGGTGGAAAACAGACTCTCTCCGGTGATCTCCAGCGTCAGCGCCATCAGCTCGGCATGAATGTCGAGCTGTAGCGTCGAGCCTTGGCGGTGCCAGCCATCCAAGCGCTGCGCGATCTTGCTGAGCATGGTGGTCGCAAAGCCCGGAAGTCGCTGTCGGTGAAATGCAGGCTGCGCCAGCTTGCGATGTCGCTTCCACTCGGCTCCGTTCGCGGTGAGGAGTCCCTTTCCTAACACTGGCTCCATCCGCTCATAGTCCTTCCCTTTGTCGTAGTTTTTGTGATGTTCCTGAAGCACGTAGCGAACGGAGTCAGGATGCGTCACCGACAGCAAAGGAAGTCCAAGCGGAATCCGAACGGTGTCTCCGTAGCGCTGGTGGATGTCCTGTAGGAATCCGATGGGATCGCTGCGGAAGGCAGAAAGACAAGCAGGTGTTTGCCAGATCGAGGGGCCAGGGGTCTGCTTCTTTGGGATGGTTTCGCTGTGCGTGTTCATGTTGCGAATGGCTCCGATTGGGATAGCGTGTGAAGATGAGAATGCGAGCAATTGCTCAGGTTTTGTACTCGCGACTTGCTCGCGTTTCGCTCGCATTTGACAGAGACGGAAATGGTAAAATATGAAGAAGAAAGCTCGTATCATTCCTCGCAAGCTTCCTACGCAAGATCGATCGAAACAGCTGGTGGATTCCTTGTTGTCCGCGACCGCGAAGATCTTGGTGCGGCTGGGCTATGAAGGACTCACCACCAATCGGGTTGCGGAAGAAGCGGGCGTGAGCGTGGGATCGCTGTATCAGTACTTTCCGAACAAGGAGTCACTCATCGCGGCCCTGATTCAGCGCTGGTCCGATGGCGTGATGGAAACGATTGCGGGTCAGTATCTGGAAGTGCGTCATGAGTCGATTGAGACGGCGGTTGAGACGCTGGTTTCGGCGGCGCTCGATTCAACCAAGATCGATGTGAAGCTGCATCGGATCTTGATGCAGCAGCTTCCTCACGTTGATGCGATGCCCGCGCTGGAGCTGTTCAATCGGCGCATGACCGAGCGCGTCGCAGGCTGGCTGGAAGTTCATCGTCAGGAACTGGAAGTCGAAGATTTGCACCTGGCGGCAGAGATCGTGGTGATGACGCTGTCGGGTCTGTCGGATTACGCGCTGGTTCAGCGGCCAGAGCTGCTCGACTCGCCGTCGTTTGTGCAGCACTTGTCGCGCCTGGTCCTTGGTTACTTGGCTCCGACGCGGGCGAGTCAGCTGTATGCGCCGAAGCGTCGCCGCAATAGCAAGCGGGCTGCGCAGACACAGTCATAGTTGTGCGTTGCCGAGAGACGCAAGGACGTGGTAAGCCTTGCGGCAATGGCAATGTTAGAGACGCTAAGTAAGGGCTTTCGCCTCGCTCGTGAGAAGCTGACTGGGCAGGCCGAGCTAACCGAAGACAACATCGAAGCAGCACTGCGCGACGTTCGGATGTCTCTGCTTGAGGCCGACGTTGCGCTGCCGGTGGTCCGCTCGTTCCTACAGCGGGTCAAGGAAAAGTCGGTCGGTCAGATCGTCAAGCTGCGCGCCAAAGCAGAGCTTCCGTCGGACGGAAAGCTCGGCGAAAAGACCCTGAAGTCGATGGAGGTCACGCCCGAGTGGCACTTCATCAAGATCTGTCAGGAAGAGCTGACCGGGCTGATGGGCAACCCCGAAGGGGGCCCGACGGAGTTTAACTGGGCAAAGAAGGGTCCAACCGTCATCATGATGGTTGGTCTGCAAGGCTCCGGTAAGACGACCACCGTCGGAAAGCTGGCGCGCTGGCTGCACAAGATTCACAAGCGCAAGCCGCTGCTCGTCGCCGCTGACGTCTATCGTCCCGCCGCCGTGCAGCAGCTTCAGGTCATCGGCGACAAGCTCGGCATGACGGTGTTTACCGGCGACGGCAAAAACCCGGTCGAGATCTGCGACGAAGCCTACAAGTACGCCTACACCAAGGGCTACGAAGTGGTGCTGCTCGATACCGCCGGACGACTGGCCATCGACGAGCCGCTGATGCGCGAGCTGGACCAAATCAAGCAGCGCGTCAAGCCGCAAGAAGTGTTCATGGTCGTCGATTCGATGATCGGTCAGGACGCGGTCAATACGGCGCGGACGTTCCACGATCGCGTGGCGACGACGGGCTTTATCCTGACCAAGCTCGACGGTGATGCGCGTGGTGGTGCGGCGCTCACGATCCGAGAAGTCACGGGTCAGCCGATTCGCTTCCTGGGCGTCGGTGAAAGCCTCGACAAGATCGAGGAGTTCCGTCCCGAGGGTCTCGCGAGCCGCATCCTGGGCATGGGCGACATCGTTGGCCTGATGAAGGACTTCGAGCAGGTCGTCGATACCCAGAAGGCTGAGCAAGACGCGATGCGGATGCTCAAAGGGAAGTTCGATATGCAGGACTTCCTCGAGCAGATCAGCGTCATTCAGCAGCTTGGGTCGCTCAAGGACATCCTGGCGAAGATGCCGATGTTCGGAATGCAGCTTCCCGAAGGCGCGAACATCGACGACAGCGAGCTGGTGAAGATCAAAGCGATGATCAGCTCGATGACGATGACGGAGCGACGGCAGCCGGAGCTGTTTATCGAGACCTCGTGGGAACAGGTGATCTCGGGCGGACAGGTCAAAGGTCGTCGTCGCGTCGCTAACTACGTGGAAAGTCGGGTTCGTCGCATCGCGCGGGGCTCGGGCCGCAAAGAAGTCGAAGTGATGGAGCTGCTCCACAAGTTCGCGCTGATGCGGCAGATGATGCTGAGCATGGGCCAGCACGCGGGGCTGCTCGGGAAGATTCCGGGGCTGCGGTCGCTTGGGAAGCTCAAGCAGATGGCGGGCATGGACCTGGGCGCGATGATGGGTGCGGCGGGGCTGCCTCAGGTCGAAGGTCGTCGTGCTGCGCCGCGTCCGAGCGTCGATAAGAAGCGCGAAAAGATCAAGCGCAAGGCCGCCAAAGAAGCGCGCAAGAAGAACAAGAAGAAGTAACGCGAGGAAATGGCGATGTCCGAGGCGAGCGGTGTGGGCTTTCAGGGCGTATTTACGGCGCTTGTGACGCCGATGCGCGCGGTCGGTGGTTCGGCTGAGATCGATGAGCCGGGCTTGCGTCGACTGGTCGAGTCGCAGATCCAAAGCGGCATCTCGGGTCTGGTGGCCTGCGGAACCACCGGGGAAGCCTCGACGATGTCAGCGGAAGAACAAGCGCGGGTCATTCGAATCGTCGTCGAAGCGGCGGCGGGACGAGTGCCGGTGCTGGCTGGGATCGGATCTCCGTCGACGGCGACGTCGCTTTCGCTGGGCAAAGCGGCGCTGGCTGCGGGCGTCTCGGGACTGCTCGCGGTGACGCCGTACTACAACAAGCCGCCGCAAGAAGGTCTGTATCAGCACTTTTCGACGCTGTGCTCGCTGGGCGCGCCGATCATGCTCTACAACGTGCCGGGACGGACGGGCTGTGACCTGCTGCCCGAGACGGTGGCGCGACTGGCCGAAAAGCCGGAGATCGTGTCGCTCAAAGAAGCGTCGGGATCGGTGCTACGGCTGCAAACGCTGAAGCGGCTGCTCGGGAATCGGCTGTCGCTGTTATCGGGAGAAGATGCGCTAAACTTCGCGCTGTATTCGGTGGGCGCAAGTGGTGCGGTGTCGGTGCTGTCGAACGTCGCGCCGCAGCAGACGGTGCAGGTGTGGCAGCGCTTCGCAAGTGGTCAGCACGCAGAGTCTCTGCAGCTGCATCAGCGTCTGGTTCCGCTGTGTGATCTGCTGTTTGTCGAGCCCAATCCGATTCCCGCCAAGGCGGCGCTTCACCTGCTTGGACAGCTCGACGATGTGCTGAGGCTGCCGCTCGTGCCGATGTCGAGCCCGAACCGCGCCAAGCTTCAGGCAGAGCTTGCGTCGCTGAGGCTGCTTCCATGAGTGGCGGACCGTTCCCGAGTGAGCGAACCAATCCTGACGAGTCTTCGGATGACTTTCAGCCTTCGTCTGCGACGGCAGGGAAGGGCGGTAGCGAGCTAAACCTGGAGATCAACGTGCCCGTTCGCGTCGGTGTCTACGGTGCATTTGGACGGATGGGCCAGATGATCATGCGGGCGCTGCTGTCGGGCGTGGACTCGGAGCGTGAGCCGAAGCTGATGCTGACCGCTGCCATCGAGTCAGCCAACCATCCGCACCTGGGACGCGACATCGGTCCGTCGTGCGGGATGGGTCCAGTTGGGATCGATCTGACCGACGACTTGGCGCGCTCGCTGAGCCATGTGGATGTCGTGATCGACTTTTCGTCACCGGCGGGCACTGCGCTGCTTGCGGCGGCGGCGATGGAAACCAGTACGCCGCTGGTGATTGGCACCACGTCGCTGCATGCGGCGGCGCTGGCGTCGATTGACTCGGCGGCCAATCGGGTTCCGGTGGTCTGCTCGGCGAACATGTCGCCGGGAATGAACGTGATGATTGCGCTGCTCAAGCGAGCAGCGACGGCACTTGCTGACTACGACGCTGAGATCGTCGAGCTTCATCACAAGTGGAAGCGTGATGCTCCGTCGGGAACGGCGCTGCTGCTGGCGGACTCGGTCGAAGGTGCGCGCGGTAAAAAGAGCGATCTGCGCTTTGGACGGTCGGGGCTGAGCGGTCCTCGGGAAGCGGGCGAGCTGGGCGTGATGGCGATTCGCGGCGGCGATGTCGTCGGTGAGCACACCACGTTCTTTTTTGGACCCGGCGAGCGGCTGGAGCTGACGCATCGAGCCCACAGTCGCGAAGTGTTCGCGCGGGGCGCACTGATTGCAGCGCGCTGGGTGGTTCATCAGCCAGCGGGCATTTACGGCATGGAAGACGTGCTGGGCGTGATTTAGCGCAACCTCGATGCAGCAGCTTCACGGCAACCTCACCGGCCTGTCGGCCAGCGATAAGCAGCTTCTGGAACGCATTTACCGGCGACGGGTGGCTCCGAGCGAGGTGGTGTCCGAGGAGCTGGGCGCGTTTTTGGGTCAGTGCTCGACGACGGTCAAGCGTCAGGTCGGCGTGCTGATCGATCGCGCAGGCATCGTCACCCACGTCATCGTCGGTGATCACCAGAAGCTGTTTCTGCCCGATCTGGGACGAGCGCGCGCCGGTCGTGGTCGTCTGCGCGGTCTGCGCCTGGTTCATACGCACCTTCACGGCGAGCCGCTCAGTCGAGACGACTTGCTCGATTTGGCGAAGCTGCGACTCGATATGGTGGTTGCGATTGGCATCGGACGCGCGGGTCGCTCGGAGCGGCTGTTTATGGCGCACCTGCTGCCGCCCAATCCGCAAGGAGAGCTGTGGCGAGAGCTTCCGTCGCAGCTGCTGCATCAGCAAGACGTGGTCTTCGACGAGCTGATTCAGGCGCTCGAAGCGGAGTATCAAAAAGCGGCGCAGGCTGCGGCGGTGGTCGACGATGGACGCGATCGCGCGCTGGTCGTTCACATCATCTGCACCGGCGACGATCCGAGAGAGCGTGCCGAGGCGCAACATCCAGCCGCTCGCGTCGCAGAGCTGCGAGAGCTGTGCCGGACCGCTGGGCTGCAAGTGCTCGATGTGGTGACGCAGAAGCGACATCAGCTCGATCCTCGGACGCTGCTCGGGAAGGGCAAGCTCGACGAAGTGGTGCTGCGAGCGCTGCAATATGACGCGACGGTGCTGGTCTTCGACAAAGACCTTCAGCCCGCGCAGGCTCGGACGATCAGCGACGCGACGACGCTCAAGGTCATCGATCGGACGATGCTGATCCTGGATATTTTTGCCCAGCACGCGAAGAGCCGCGACGGCAAGATGCAGGTCGAGCTGGCGCAGCTGAAGTACACGCTGCCTCGGCTGATTGAAAAGAACACGATGATGTCGCGTCTGACGGGCGGCATCGGTGGTCGCGGTCCCGGTGAAACCAAGCTAGAGATCAATCGTCGTCGAGCCCGCGAGAGAATCACGCAGCTTCAGCATCAGATCGACAACCTGTCGTCGGAACGTCACGAGCGACGGAAGATGCGACGACGACGTGCGCTGCCGGTGATTGGCATCGTCGGATACACCAACGCGGGCAAGTCGACGCTGCTCAATACGCTGACGAAGAGCGATGTGCTAGCGGAAGACAAGCTGTTTGCGACGCTCGATCCGACGAGCCGAAGAATGCGCTTTCCCGACGAGCGAGAGCTGATTTTGACCGATACCGTCGGGTTCATTCGCGACCTCCCGCAGGATCTGGTGACGGCGTTTCGGGCGACGCTCGAGGAGCTGTCGGAAGCGGATCTGCTGATGCATGTGCTCGACGCCAGCGATCCTGCGATGGAAGAACAGCGACGAGCGGTCGAAAAGATCCTGTTCGAGCTGGAGCTGTCCGATAAGCCGAGGCTGCTCGTCTATAACAAGATCGATAAGCTGGATGCCGAGGGATTTGCGTCGCTGCCGTTCGATCGTGAAGCGGTTGCGCTGTCAGCGTTTGACAAAGAGACGGTCAGGCCGCTTCTGCTGGCGATTGATCAGGCGCTGGCGCTGTCGCCGCTGCGACGTTACTGGGTTGGCTGGCCGGAATGCGATCCGTCGCTGGATGCAGTTCCCGCAGACGAGGGCGAGGGCGAAGGTGAAGTGGGCGAAGCTGACGCTGAACCGTCGCTCGGTGAAGATCGCACGACCGTCTGAGCCGTCGGACGCGACTGCGAAAAGGCCAGCGTCGAGACGAGGTCATCCACCTGCACCGACGAGTAGCGCTCGGCTTCTTTGAGAAACAGTCCCGTCGACAAGATCGACAGCGCCAGGCCAATCCACATCAAAAAGCCAAGCTGCATGTGCTGGAGCCGCGACGACGAAGCACAGAGCACCGTCGTCCACAACAGCGACGAGACAATCATTCCGTCACACAGCGCGGCCATCACCCAGTAGCGATTGAGCAGCACCTGCGACGGCGTCAGCTCGACTTGCTGACGAACCTGCGTCCACATCATCGTATACAGTCGCAGCGCCGTCGAGCGAACAGGATCCGTTGGCTTCCTGCCCAGCTGGTGCTGGTCCGGCAGGATGCGCAGACACTTCGCTTGCGGGCTGTCGTCGTCGGCTTTGGGCGAAAGTCCGTGCTGAAGGACTGCGTCACCGACGCTGCGCGCCAGCCTGGTCGAAAACGAAGCGCCCGAACACAGCATCACCAGCCGTCGCAGCAGTCGTCCGAGCACAAAGCTCAAGATGCCGAGCACGTAGCAGCCAAGCACGATGAGCGCTCCGCCGTAGCCGCTCGACACCCACTCAGGAAACGCCGTCGGACCGTGGAGCTTGTAGACGAGAACCAGAGCCGTCAGGCTGCTCGCGCCCGAGACGATGAACGACAGATCGAAGATATCGAAAAAGCCGCTGATGCGTCCGAGCAGCGCTTGCAGCGACTGAACGGCTTCGGTCATCGTTGTGCCTCGATGCGACCTGGATACGCGAGCAGTGCGCGGCCCAGAAGCTCTACGGCGCGACGCAGCGGGGCTTCCGCCAGCACGTACGCGATGCGGACCTCGCTCTGACCGGCGCCGGGCGTCCGATAGAAGCCAGGTCCGGGCGCGAGCATCACCGTCTCACCATTGTGCGAAAAATCCGACAGCAGCCACGAGCAGAAGCGCTCGGCGGAATCGACCGGCAGCCGCGTCATCAGATAAAACGCACCTTGCGCCTCGGGAGCGAGCACACCCGGAAGCTTGGCCAGCTCTTCGGACAGCACATCGCGACGACGACGGAACTCATCGATCATTCCATCGACAAAAGGTCCTGGATCTTCAATCGCGGCCATTCCACCAAGCTGTCCCAGCGTCGGGGGCGACAGTCGGCTCATCGCAAAGCGCGTCGCTGCATCGAGGATGTCAGCCCGCTTGCTGATGAGACAGCCAATCCGCGCGCCACAGGCAGAAAATCGCTTCGACAGCGAGTCAATGACGACGGTCACATCGGCAGCCTCGGGAAGCTCCAGCACGCTCTGCTTCTTTTGGTTTCCGTAGACAAAGTCGCGATAGACCTCGTCGCAGATGAGCGTCAGGTTGTGCGTGCGACACAGCGCGACGACCTGCGCCAGCGCCTCGCGACTATAGACCGCGCCCGTCGGATTGGATGGATTGCACAGCAAGATCGCGCGCGTCTTCGGCGTGACCGCTTTGGCAAACTCGTCCGGCGTGGGCAGACGGAAGCCGTCTTCGATGCGCGTCGGCAGCGTCTTTAGCTCTGCGCCGGCCATCAGCGTGAACATGCCGTAGTTTGGATAAAACGGCTCGGGCGTGATGACTTCGTCGCCGGGATCGCAGATCGCAAGCAGCGTAAAAAAGATGGCTTCGGAACCGCCCGTCGTCACGAGCAGGTCGCGCTCCTCGATCGGAATCGCCATCCCAAGCGAGTTGTAGTACCGCGCCAGCGCTTGCCGATAGGAATACAGGCCCGCCGACGGTGAGTAGCTGAGCACTTCGCCTGCATCGAGCCGGGCTTTTTCCAAAAAAGCCGTCGGTGTCGCGATATCCGGCTGGCCAATGTTCAGGTGATAGATCTTCAGGCCTCGCTCGGTCGCTGCTCGCGCAAGTGGCTCGAGCTTGCGGATCGGACTCGCTGGCGCATTGCGACCACGCTCAGACAGGCGGGGAAGAGAGGTTGCGGACATACGGGCTCCTTCGTGCGTGGCGACGACAGCGTGCCACATCTTTTCGATACCACAGAAACGCCGCTGGCTCGATATGGACAATGCCAAGTCAGGTCGCGCGCCTTCGACATTTTCGAGCACGACTGACGACGACTGATTATAGTGCCGTGCATGAGCAAAGCGTCCGCTGTTCCCCCGTCCGAGCATGTCCACGGCCCCGGCTGCAGTCACGATCACGACCATGACCACGGCGACCTGGATCCGAGCGTCTTTTTGGCCCGTCAGCCGTTCATTCGCCAAGATCCCAAGATCGGTCGCAACGATCCGTGCTCATGCGGCAGTGGCAAAAAGTACAAAAAGTGCCACGGCGCGTGATTCGTCGGCTACGGATACAGTCGCGAGGTCGTCCAGCCGTCGCCCTGTCGCTCGTAGACCACGCGATCGTGTAGGCGTCCTGGGTGACCTTGCCAAAACTCCATTTTTTTGGGCACAAGCAGGACACCGCCCCAGTTGGTGGGACGCGGAATCTCGACGCCATCGAAGCGCGCTTCCGTCTCGGTCACTCGCTTGAGCAGCAGCTCGCGAGCCCGCAGCGGCGCGCTCTGCTGTGACGCCCACGCGCCGACTTGGCTCAGCCGTGGCCGACTGCGAAAGTACGCGTCCGAGTCTTCGTCGCTGATGCGCTCGATGGTTCCTTCGACGCGAACCTGGACTTCTTGCTTCGGCCAGTAAAAGCACATCGCCGCGTTTGGGTTGTGCGCCAGCTCATGGCCTTTGCGAGAGTCGTAGTTGGTGAAAAACACCAGCCCGCGCTCGTCGATGGCTTTGAGCAGCACCATTCGCACCGACGGAAAGCCATCCGGCGTCGACGTAGCCAGCGCCAGCGTCGTCGGATCGTGCGTCACGTCTTCTTTGGCGCGGGAAAAGTACACACCGAACAGCGTGATGGGATTGTCGTAACCGGAAAGAACCATGGCTATTTCGTCACGCTCAGCTTCAGAAGGTGGTCAATGTCGGCTTGGTCAAAGCCTGCTTCGCGCAAGATCGCTTGGCTGTCTTGTCCGTGCAGCGGCGGCTTTCCACACGGCAGGTTCCGAGGTCGCAGCGGCGTCCGAACCTGCGGCAGCGGCGATCCATCGGTCTGGCCAGGCGGATTTCCGTCGAAAAACACCGCGCGCGCTTGATGCAGTGGATGCTGATGCGTCTCTTTCGGGGACAAGACCGGCTCGACGCAGGCATCGGTCTTTGCAAAGATCGCTTCCCACTCGGCGCGGGTCTTTTGCAAAAAGATCGTCGCCAGCTCATCGCGGATCTTCGCTTGCTCGTCGGGGGGCGCGATCAGCTCACTCGGATCAATCGGTCGTCCGAGCGCGTGATTGAGGTTCGCCCAAAACTTCGGCTCCAGCGCAGCAACGGCCAGGAACTTGTCGTCGCGGGTGCGATACACGCCGTAACACGCTGCGCCGCCGGTCAATAGGTCTGCGCCGCGTGCTGGTTCTTCACCTTCCGGCAGAACATCCAAGTTGCCCAGGTCGGGAATCAGAAAGCTTAGCGTTCCTTCGCACATCGAGATGTCGATGTGACTGCCTTGCCCGCTCTGCTCTGCTTGACGCAGCGCTGACAGGATGCCAATCACCGACCACAGCGCACCGCCACCCACGTCGGCGAGCTGAATCGGCATCGGATGCGGCGGCTCGTGCGGACTTGGACCCGACATCGACAGCACACCGGCCAGCGCCGCGTAGTTTAGGTCGTGTCCAGCGCGCTCTCGATACGGTCCGTCTTGCCCATAGCCCGAGATCGAGCACAGCACCAGCTTCGGATTGTGCGCGTGCAGCACATCCAGTCCGAGCCCCAGCCGATCGAGCACACCGGGACGGAAGCTTTCGACCAGGACGTGATAGTGCGGCAAGAGCCGAAGCAGCGCTTTTCGACCTTCGGGATGCTTCAGATCGAGGCACAGCGAGCGCTTGTCACGATTGAGCGCCACAAATCGGCCCGACAGCCCTGGATCTTCTCCGGTGCTCGGGCCAAGCGGCGGCATCAGTCGCAGATAGTCACCAACATGAGGATCTTCGACCTTGTCGACCTGCGCGCCCAAGTCCGAGAGCACCAGCGTGGCAAACGGACCGGGCAGAAGCCGCGACAAGTCTAAGACGCGAACGCCAGAAAGCGGCTGCATGGAGTTGTGTGATCGCTGAGGGGTTTTGAGGGAGGGAACGAAGCGCGTGCGACGGAAGTGTCGGCGCTTACTTGATGAGCGAGAACAGCTTCTGGAGCTTCATCGCCAGCATCGGATCGCCCGACACCTTCAGCTTGCCGGTCATGAACAGCTGCATGCCGAGCGCCGGGTTCTTCATCAGGCCGAGCAGGTCGCTGTTGGCCAGCTCGAGGGTACAGTTGGCGCCGGGCACAACGCCCTTGGTGATCTTCGGGCCCGAGGCCGACAGGTCAACGCTCCACTCGCCGCCACCTTCGCCCGTGACCTTGAACTGGTAGATCGCGTTCACTTCGCGCGCTGCGTCGGGCGTCGCCGAGATCGCGGGGGGAAGGAGGTTGTCAAACAGATCGGTTGCGGACGAAGCAGCGGAAGCAGTAGCCATGGGTTCGGGCTCCTATCTGATGTGGTTGTGCACAGCGTGGTGCAGTCAGATCTTCGGGTAACACGCCCCGGCTTCGACTGTCAATTCATGCTGCTCGGTGCGTGGTGTGCGCGGGGACGGCGCGCCGAGGTCGGCAAATTCCGTTGCGTCCGGCAATTTTTGGCAAAAAGAGGCCGATTTCCAGCTGATTTTGCCCTGTAGGCTTCGCCGGGAACGACATGCGGGATTCCGTGTTGAAATGTCGCTTGCGTTCGTACTAGGGTGGGCGGAAGTAGGGAGGATCTCGCCATGTCCGAACGTCGTTCTGAAAGCCAGTCCTCGGTTCCAGCGTCCGCTGCATCGACGATGGAACAAAACCCTTTCCGAGCTGCTTCGTCGCTTCGACGGACGGCACGCGTGGCGCGGTCGGCGCTATTGCTTGGCTGCTTGGGCGTGTGCTCGCAGCTGACGTGCGGCCAAGGTGGTCGCGGTGAAGATGAGCAGTCTCTCGATGAAGAGAACCCGGATCAGCCGCGCCTGGTGTCGCTGACGCTGAAGCCGAACAACGACATCCTCCTGGTTGACTTGAACACCGAAGGCACCAAGCCGTTCACGGTGCGCGGTCTGTATTCGGACGGATCGAGCGCTGACTTTACCCGCAAGGTGCGCTGGTCGCTCGATAACAACTCCGTCGGAAAGTTTAGCGGCCCGACGTTCAAGAGCACGATCTTGGACAAGAACAAGGTCGACTTTACGAAGGTGTTCGCCAAAGTATCCGATGGTGGACGCGAGCTGGCGACGGTGGCCAACCTGACCGTGGTGTGGCTGCGGACCACCGGCAACTCGCAGGACTTCTTCTTCAACCTGCCGTATAAGATCTCGCCGCAGACGAAGCCGCTGACGTTTTCGACGCAGGTACAGTCGCTGGACGTGTTCTTTGCCGTCGATACCACGGGCAGCATGGGCGGCTGCATCAGCCAGCTTGTCCGCAGCTTGCAGAGCACGATCATTCCGGGCGTGAAGTCCTCAGCGGCCAAAGATGCATGGTTTGGCGTGGGTTCCGTCGACGACTGGCCTTATGGCGGCTACGGCTCGCCGGGCTGCAACGGCAACCACGATCAGCCGCTCATCCTGACGCAGCCGATGACCGACGACGTGATGAAGGCGCAGAGCGGTGTGCAGGGGCTTCTGCGCGGAAGCTCTCCGGTTGGCTGCGGCGCGGACACGCCGGAAGGCCAGATGGAAGCGCTGTATCAGATTGCGACGGGCGACGGTCAGATGAACGCGGGTGCGAACGTTCCGGCGAACCACAAAGGCATCGGTGGTGTCGAGTTCCGGGACGGAGCGCTCCCGGTGGTTGTCTCGATCACGGATGCATCGTTCCACGACGTTGGAGACTCGCCGCCGCGCAACTGCTTTGGCTCGCCGGTCAGCTACTCGGGCGAAGTCGCGAAGTATGCGCACACGCGTCAGCAGACAGCGGAAGCGATGAACAAGATCTGCGCCAAGTCGGTCGGCATCTCGGCGCAGCTTTCGTCGGATGAAAACTGCGGTGGAACCAAGGATCTGATCTACTTCGCCAAGGAAACCGGCGCGATGGTGCCGCCCGAGGCGTGGGATGTTCCGATGCGACCGAACGGCTGCGCGGCTGGCAAGTGCTGCACGGGTCTGCGTGGCGCGGGTGAAGAGCCCGATGCGAACGGTCTGTGTCCGCTGGTCTTTAAGGTCGAATCGAACGGCACGGGCGTCGGTGATCAGGTGACGGCGGGCATTGCGCAGCTGGCGCAGTTTGCGAGCTTTGACGTTGTGACCGACGTGGTGGGTGATAAGCAGGGCGAAAAGGGAGAGCTGCTGCCCGACGGGAAAACGACGGCAGACTTCATCCAGAGCATCAAGCCGCTCGACGCGCTGCCGCCGCCGCCGCCGCCGTTCATTCCGGCTCCGGTGATGACGGAAAAGGGCTTCACCAAGGTGGTTCCGGGCAGCTATGTGCGCTTCAACGTGACGGCGCACAACGAGATCGTGAAAGAGACGTTCCGTCCGCAGGTGTTCCACGCAACGATTCGCGTGCGCGCGGGTGGCTGCGCAAACCTCGATTCGCGTGACGTGATCATCCTGATTCCGCCGGTTGCACCGACGCCGGGCTAAGCCTGGCGTGCGCGCGGGTCATCGGTAGGAAAAACGGTTCGGATCCTGGGTCCGGGCCGTTTTCATGTGGGGCACCTGCTCGCAAGATCTTGGCGGACTGCTGCGTCGCAAACCATGAAATCACGCTGGGTTCTACTTCCGCTTGTCGTCGCTGTCGCAGGTGGCTTGGTGTATTCCAAGTTCCTGCGACCGCTGGGCGTGTTGGCGACGACGGTGTCACGCGGGGTGGCGGTGGAAGCGGTCTATGCCTCGGGCACGATTGAGGCGGTCGAGCGCGTCGATGTCAAAGCGCGGATGTCGGGTCCGGTGGCGGAGCTGCTGGTTCGGGAAGGCGATCAGGTTGCCGCCGATCAGCTCATGGCTCGGATCGATGCTCCGACGCTGAACTTCGATGTGACGCGAGGTCGGGCCGAGCTGGAAGCAGCGATGGAGCGGGCATCGACGGCTCCTCAAGTGGCGGCGCTGGCGGGACAAGAGTCGGCGCTGCGGGCGCAGCTGGCACAGGCCAAAGCGGACCTCGATCGGGCCGATCGCTTGAACAAGTCGGGCGCGGGCGTGGCGCTGGAAGTCGAGCGAGCGCGAACGCAAGTGGCGGCGCTGGAAGCGCAGATCAGCACGATCAAAGCGCAGACGCAGGATGTACGGATTGCGCTGCGCGCGGATCGTCTGCGCAGCAAAGCGGGCGTCGATAGCCTGCGGGCGCGGGCGCGAGATGCCGAGGTGCGGGCGCCGATGGCTGGCGTTGTGCTCAAGCGTCGAATCGAGCAGGGCGAGGTGGTGGCGATGAACCAAAACCTGCTGAAAATCGGCGATCTGACCAAGCTGTGGATCGAGTCGCGCGTCGACGAAAGTGACATCGGTCGGGTGCGAGCACAGATGCCAGCGACGGTGCGGCTGTATGCATTTGAGGGTCGCGTGTTTCCGGCTCACGTTGCGCGGATTCTTCCCGACTCGGATCGCGACCGAAAGTCGTTCGAGGTGGATCTGGAGCTAGACGAGAAAGTGACCGGGCTTTTGCCGGGGATGAGCGCCGAGATCAACATCATCGTGCGCAAGCATGAACATGCGCTGCTTTTGGCGTCAGACGCGGTGCGAGACAAAGGTGGCTCGCATGTGTGGCTGATTGGCAGCGACGGAAGGCTTCATCGGCAAGCGGTGAAGATTGGCATTCGCGATCTGGTGTCTGTCGAAGTGCTGGACGGACTGTCTGAAGGCTCGGTGGTGGCGCTCGACGAAGAAGAGCTGCTGTCGGAAGGAAAGCGAGTGTCCGCGACGATGAAAGCGGCGAGTCCGTAGCGGTGCGCAGGCTCAGCGGCTCGTTCTTTCGAGGCTTGGTATGAGGCTCGTGATCTTTATCGCGCTGCGACAGCTGTGGGAACGCAAGCTGCTCAACGGGATTGCGCTCGGTGGGGTTGCGCTCGGTGTGCTGGTGCTCATTGCGATGAACGCGGTGATGCAAGGCTTTCAGCAGAAGTTCAAAGGCGAAATCCTGAAGGTGTCGCCGCACGTCACGCTGTACGACAAAGAGCTGGGCTCGCAAAAAGGGCTGCTGGAGACGGCGCTCGACGGGCAGCGGGTCGCCAAGTTTGTGCATCATGAGCAGCCGTCGGATCGCGTGACGCGGGTGAAGCGGCCTCGGGATCTGCGACGAGCGCTGCAGCAGATGCCGCAAGTGGAAGCCGCGTGTACGTCGCTGACGGGACAAGCGATTGTGTCGGCGGGAACGGTCGATCTGGGCGTCGATATGCGCGGCGTGGTTCCGCTCGAGCAGGAAGCGTGTACGCCGCTCGGACGCTATGTGCAGAGTGGATCGTGGCGAACGCTGGCGATTACGCCCGACGGGATTGCGATGGGCTCGGGCGTGGCGGAAAAGCTCGGTGTGCGGGTCGGAGATCAAGCTCGCATCGTCGCGCCCGGTGGACTACCGCAGAACCTGAAGGTGGTGGCGATTTACGAAGCGGGCGTGCCGCCGATTGATAAGACGCGGGTGTATGTGAACTTGACGACGGCGCAGGCGGTGCTGCGTCGCGCAGATGTCGTCGGACGCATCGAGCTGCGGCTGTGGAATCCGTTTGAGAGCCAGAAGCTGGCGATGCGGCTGGAACGAATCACCGGCTACGACGTCGAGAGCTGGCAAGAAGCGAACGCGAACTTTTTGGCGCTGTTCGACATGCAAAACATGATCATCAACATGGTCATCGCAGCGATTCTCGTCGTCGGTGGCTTCGGGATCTTGGCGGTGCAGATCATGATCGTGCTGCAAAAGACGCGCGACATTGCGATCTTGCGTTCCGTCGGGCTGCGACGGCGTGACATCCTGCTCATCTTTTTGATTCAAGGCGTCATCGTCGCGCTGCTCGGGGCGCTGCTCGGGGACTTGTGTGGCTGGCGGCTCGTCGAGTTTTTGGGAACGCTGAAGGTCAAGACCGAGGCGCTGGTGAAGACGAGCACGTTTCTCGTCTACAAAGACCCGATGTTTTATCTGTACGGGACGGTGTTTGCGCTGGTGACGGGAATCAGTGCGAGCTTGCTGCCGGCGGTGCGCGCGAGTCGCGTCGAGCCCGTCGATGTCCTGCGAGGTCAGATCTGATGGGCGACGTGGTCGTCGAGACGCGCGATCTGGTGCGGACGCTCGGTGAAAAAGTGCAGCAGGTGATCTTGGATCACATCTCGCTTCACATCCGTCGCGGAGAGTTCGTCGCACTGACGGGACACAGCGGATCGGGAAAGAGCACGCTGCTGTATCTGCTGGGCGTGCTCGACAAGCCGACGTCGGGACAAGTGCTGATCGAAGGTCAAGACACCAGCATGCTCAGCGACGACGATCGAGCCGCGCTACGCAACGACAAGCTTGGCTATGTGTTTCAGTTTCACTTTCTGTTGCCCGAGTTTTCGGTGCTGGAAAACGTGATGATTCCGATGCTGCGACGGGGATTTTCGAGCGGGCGGGCGACGAAGCAGGCAACCGATACGCTGGACTATCTGGGCCTGGGCGAGCTGGGTCAGCGTCGTCCGAATGAGCTTTCGGGCGGTCAGCAGCAGCGGGTGTCGATTGCGCGGGCGCTGGCGGGCAAGCCGACGATCCTGCTGGCGGACGAGCCGACGGGAAACCTCGACAGCAAAAACGGCGAGATCGTGATCCAGCTGTTTGAAAAGCTCAATCGCGAGCAGGGCACGACGCTGGTGATGGTGACGCACGATCCACTGTTTGCCGAGCGAGCGAGTCGGCGGGTGGCGCTCAAAGATGGACGGGTGATCGCGGACTCGGCGGAGCCAGCGTCGGGCGTTGTCGGTGCGTAACGAGTCCGGCTCAGCGCAGGGACGAGCCCTGGAACCTGGACGGAAAGACGTGATAAAACGCGCGCCGTGAAGATCTTGGGCATCGATACAGCGACGCAGCTCTGCGGGGTCGCGATCCTCGATACGGACAGCGGACGCTGGGCTCGACGGCAGCAGGCCGTGACGATGCACTCGGAGACGCTGCTTGCACTTCTGTCGGAATGCCTGACAGAGCTTTCGCTGACGCCGCAGGATCTGGGCGCGGTGGCGCTCGGAGCGGGGCCGGGATCGTTTACAGGGCTGCGAATTGGCTGTGCGACGGCAAAAGGTCTGTGTTACGCGCTGTCGATTCCGCTTGTGATGGTGTCGTCGCTGCGTGCGCTGGCGCAGCCTCTTTGCGGGCAAGGCTCGGTGCTGGCGGCGCAGGATGCGTTTCGCGGTCAGGTCTATGTGCAGCTTGTTCCGTCGCAGCAGCCGAGTGCAGCGCTTGCGGAGATCGTGAGGACGCATCCGCAGCTTTTGACCGATGCGGCGTGGCGTCCCGACGAGCTGGGCGCGATGTTGCGCGGCGTGACGGACGAGCTGTGGTCGTGTGGCGGTGGCATTGCTCGCTATCCCGAGCTGGGCCTGTCGGTGCGATCGCAGCGTCCAGAGGACAACGCGCCCGATCCATTGGTGGTGGCGCAGCTGGGTCTGGAGCTGCTCAAGCGTGGACAGACGGCGCATCTGGCGAGCGCGCTTCCGACGTACGTAACCGTTTCAGCGGCGGAAGAACAGTCTGCGTCGTCAAGCCCTGTGGCAAGTGAGAGCGCGGCATGGACGCGGTGATCGGTCTTGGCTCAAACCTGGGCGATCGGCTGCGTTATCTGCGCTCGGCGGCGCAAGAGCTGATGCAGATCGGCAAAGTGCAGGCACGCTCGGCGGTGTACGAAACCGAGCCAGTGGGCGGTCCGCCGCAGCCGCACTATCTGAACGCTGCGCTGTGGCTCGCGACGGAGCTACTGCCCGACAAGCTGCTGGGCGTGCTGCATCACATCGAGCGTCATGCCGGACGGTTCCGCGACGGTGAGCGTGATCAGCCTCGGACGCTGGATCTGGACATGCTGCTGCTTGGTCCGCACGGCGAAGTGGTGATGGTGACCAGCGATCTGGTGGTTCCGCACCCGCGCCTGCATGAGCGAGCGTTTGCGCTGCGGCCCGTGCTCGATTTGGCGCCTTCGCTGGTGCATCCTGCGCTGGGTGTGCCGCTTTCCGACCTGCTGGCGAGCCTGCCGCGCGTCGATCATCAGACACAGCCCATCGGCTGGTTGTAGTATCGAGGGCTGGCCATGGACGCTGACTCGAACCTGCTTTTGCACCTGACGACCGCTGGAGATCTGCTGCGCAAAGGCCAGATGGCGGAAGCCGGTGCCGAGATCGCTGCTGCTCTGCGGATTTCTCCGTCGGATATGCGCGCGCTCAACCTGCTTGGACTTCTGCGCTTTCAAAGCGGTCAGGTCGATGAAGCCTACGCGGTGTATTCGCGGCTCGTCAGTGAGCATCCTGCCGATCCCGCGCTGCGGCTCAACCTGGGTCTGTGTGAGCTTCGTCGCAATCAGCCCGAGCAAGCGGTGGTTCATCTGTCGCTCGTGCTGCGCAGTGAACCGGACAACATTCGCGCGCTCAGCTACTACGGACTGGCGCTGTTTCGGGCGGGACGGCTCATCGAAGCGCGACCCATTTTGCTGCGCGCCGGTCAGCATGAGCTGGTCGCTGAAGTCGATGCCAAGCTCGGGTCGCAGCCGAGTGATGCGCTCGATTTCGCTGAGACGCCGTCGCTCAAGCCGCCTCGGATTGTGCAGCCGCTCATCGAAGATCCACCGTTACCGACCGCTCCGCCGCTGACCGATGTGCTGGCGGCAGCGACGATCGGAGAAGCGCCAGCGGCCTTTTGTCTCACCAGCGACGGACTTCTGCTCGTGCAAGTCGTCGGACATGTCCTGCTTCGTGGCGACGGTGTGGTGGCCAGCATGGGCACGCTCGACTTTGTCCCGCTCGGATCGGAAGACGATGCAGAGCCTGCGACGGCTTCGCTGTTTCGTGCCGAAGGTCGCGGTTCGCTGATCCTGTCGTCGCAAGGTGGTCGCTTTACGCCGATGTCTTTGGCTGACGGGGAAGAGCTGCTCGTCACGGAGTCGGCGCTGTGTGCCTGTTCTTCGTCGCTGCTTCCCAAACCATCGGTGACGCCACGAGCGGAAGGCGAGCTGCCTTGTCTGCGTCTCGTCGGTCCTGGCGAGCTGGTCTTGCGATCCCCGAGTGAGCTTCATGCGCTGATGGTTCGTCCCGGTCAGAGCGGCTACTTGGATGAAACCTGTGTCCTGGCGTGGACCTCGTCTGTCAGCATGTCGCGCGATGCCTGGTCTTCCGACGATGCCGACGGACATCTGATCTGCTCGGGTCACGGTCACATTCTGCTGTCGGTGACGGCCTCGGAGCGCTAGGTCGGTGGTGTGGCAACGAACCCTGCTGTTGCTTGTGCTTGGGCTTTCGTCGCTCGCCCGAGCCGATGTGCCGCAAGCTGGCTCGCCGTGGGCGATCGAGACCGACCTGCTTCATCGGCGGCTCGTCATCGACGATCTCGCGTCGTGGAATCCCCAGCAAAAGCGCTGGCAGCCGCTCGTGTCGCTGCCGTCGGACTCTACGCCATCAGTGACGGTGCTGCACCTGTGGTCGCCGCGCTGCGCGCCGTGCGTGGATGAGCTGCCGCTACTTGCCCGACTGCTGGATGCCTGGCAGCGCGAACAGTCTGTCCGATTTCTGCTGGTCGCCGATCACGAAGGCGACGGCAGCGATCTTGTTCCGTGGGTACGGTCGAATCCCGCGCTGTGGCGAAGTAGGCCGCTGCTCCGTGTCAGAAGTGACAAGCTTCGCGACCAGCTCGGTGTTCAGGTTCAGCCGCTGACGCTGCTCATCGACGATCAGCACGTCATTCGTCAGGTCTTCGTCGGACCGCTCAAGGGACGCAGCCTGGGCAGTGCCGTGACGAGGCTGCTGTCCGCAAGTTCGTCGCACAAGCCGTCATCGACGCGCTGACGGTCTGATCACACGCGACGGTCGGGCTTAGCTCAGGCCGTATTTTTCGACGCGACGCAGCAGCGCAAAGCGCGAGATGCCCAAGATCTCTGCCGCTTTGACCTTCTTGCCGCCCGCCATGCGCAGCGCTTCTTCGAGCAGCCGTCGCTCTAGGTTTTCCAGCGTGTCGCGACCGGGCTCAAACGTCACCGTCAGACCGCTGTCGCTCTTGGGGCCCAGCGCTTGCGGCGTCACCAGCTGTCGCTGCACCGTGATTTCCGACACTCGTCGAGGCAAAAGCTCTGGCGCCACCAGACCCGCACCGACGGGAGCCAAGATCGCCGCGCGCTCCATCAAGTTGCGTAGCTCGCGGACGTTGCCCGGAAAGTCGTAGCGCAGAAGCAGCTCACACGTCTCGCGATGCAGCTCCAGCTTTTTGCCCATTCGATCGCCGAACTCGGTCAAAAAGTGCTGGGCCAGCAGCACGATGTCGTCGCCGCGATCGCGCAGCGCCGGAATCTGAATCGGAAACACCGACAGCCGATGATACAGATCGAGCCGGAACTTCTTTTCCGCGACGAGCTGCGACAGATCTCGGTGCGACGCCGCGACCACCCGCGCTTCCAGCTGAATCGGACGGACACCCCCGACGCGCTCGAAGGTTCGTTCTTCCAGCACACGCAGCAGCTTGCCTTGCAGCACCGGCTCCATGTCGCCGATTTCGTCGAGCAGCACCGTGCCACGACCCGCGACTTCCAGCCGTCCGGGCTTGAGCCGCTCAGCGCCGGTAAACGCGCCTTTTTCGTGACCAAACAGCTCACTTTCCGCCAAGGGAGCGGGCAGGGCGACACAGTCGATCGCGACAAATGGCTCTGCCGCGCGGGCCGACAGCGCATGAATCGCGCGCGCACCCACACCTTTGCCGGTGCCACTTTCACCACACAGCAGCACCGTCGTATCGGGAGACTGCGCGACTTCTTGAATGCGGGTCCGAACCTCGCGGATGCTCGGCGACTCTCCCAAAAACTCTTGGGCCAGCCCGCTCTGACTGGTTGCCGACGGAGTCGGTGTCGCTTTGAGTGCTGCTCGTGCCACGCGCTCGGCTTCAATCACCCGCTCGACGACATCGGCCAGCGCGGTCGACTTGGGCACGTAGTCGCTGGCTCCGCGCCGCATCGCTTCGACGGCATTATCAATCGTGCCGTACGCGGTCATCATCAGCACCGCTGGCGTCGGACGAAGCTGTCGCAGCGGCGGAATCAGATCGAGCCCCGTTCCGTCCGGCAGCATGTAATCGAGCACAACCAAGTGATAGGGATGACGACGTGCGCGGCTCAGTCCATCGGCGGCGGTGGTGGCGACATCGGCTTCAATTCCCCGACGGCCAAGCAGTCGCTGGAGCGCCCGCGCATACGTCTCTTCATCGTCGATAATCAGGGTGCGGCATTCGCTCATCAGCCACCTCTTGGCTCATTGGCGAGGATGTCACGGAAGCGTTCTCCGTCTAGCACTTCGTGCTCGAGCAGCTCTTTGACCGCCAGCTCCATCGCCGGACGATGGCTTCGCACAAGCTGCCGGGCTCGCTCGTATTGGCTTTCGAGCAGCGCCCGAACTTCTTGATCCACGGCCCAGGCTGTCTCGTCGCTAAACTCACGGCTTCCAACGCCTTGCGTGTCCAAAAACTGACCGCGACCGCTGTCGAACGCTTGCAGGCCCAGCGCTTGCGACATCCCAAACTCGCTGACCATTCGTCGCGCCAGCGTCGTCGCTCGCTGCAAGTCGTCTTGTGCGCCCGTCGAGATATCCGACAACAGCTCTTCTTCCGCCGCGCGTCCCCCGAGCAGCACCGTGATCCGATCGAGCAGCTCCGCTTTCGTCAGCAGATAGCGATCGCCGTCTTTTTCGTTCGGTTGCTGCATGGTGTAGCCGAGCGCGCCAATTCCTCGCGGCACGATGCTGATCTTTTTTACCGAATCAGCGGACGGTAGGCTCGTCGCAACCAGCGCGTGACCACACTCGTGATAGGCAACCACTTGTTTGTCTTTGGGAGAAAGCCGCCGCGATTTTCGTTCCAGTCCCGCGACCACGCGCTCCAGCGCTTCTTGGAAGTCGATGTCTGCGACCGCTTCCGCCTTCCGCCGCGCCGCAAGCAGGGCCGCTTCGTTTACCAAGTTGGCCAGATCCGCACCGACGAGGCCCGCCGTCATCGCCGCGATTTTGTCGAGCCGAACGCTGTCCGCCAGCACCACCTTGCGCGCGTGAACTTCCAGGATCTCGGTGCGATCTTCTAGCGTCGGACGATCGACCACCACGCGACGATCGAAGCGACCCGCTCGCAGCAGCGCCGGATCGAGGATCTCGGGCCGATTGGTCGCCGCCATGATGATGACGCTCGTGCTCGTGTCAAAGCCGTCCATCTCCGTCAGCAGCTGATCGAGCGTCTGTTCCCGCTCTTCGTGCGTCACCACCGGACCTGCGACGCCGCGCGCCCGACCGATCGCATCCAGCTCGTCGATGAAGATGATGCTCGGTGACTTCTGCTTGGCCTGCGCAAACAGATCACGCACCCGCGCCGCACCGACGCCCACGAACATCTCGACAAACTCCGATCCTGAGATCGAAAAAAACGGAACCTTGGCTTCTCCCGCGACGGCGCGAGCCAGCAGCGTCTTGCCCGTTCCCGGCGGGCCCACCAAGATCACCCCGCGCGGAATGTGTCCACCCAGCTTGGTGTACCGCTCGGGAGATGTCAGAAAGTCGATGATCTCGACCAGCTCGGCCTTCGCTTCCCGCTGTCCCGCTACGTCGGCAAACGTCACACCCGTGCCCGCTTCGCCCCACTCTTGGGCTTTGTTTTTGCCGAAGTTAAACACCGAGTTCGACAGACCACCGAGCCCGCCGCCGCGCCTCATCAGCCAGTTGGCCAAAAAGAACAGCATCACCATCGGCAGCACCCACGATCCGATCGTCACGAGCAGCGACGGAGTCGACACCGCATCAAACGGAATCTTCTTTTCTCCGAGCTTTAGCACCAGCTCTCGCTCGGCGGACTCCAGCCGTCCGGTGCGATAGATCGGTCCGCGACCTTCCACGCCTTCGCTGCCTTCGCCGATGATCGTATCGACTTGGAAGCTGACGCGACGCAGCTTGCCTTGCTCGATCATCGACGCGAACTGATCAAACGAGATGCGCTTTTCCGACAGTCCAAGCAGCCTCGGAAGCCCGACGAGCAGCATCAGCAGCAACAAAAACAGCCACAGCTTCGGCGAAGATCCGCTGGAAAGACCGGAATCGCCATCGCCCCCCCCGCGTGAGTCCGAGCGAGACGGCTTGGGCGCGCTCCCTTTTTCGGTGCGACTGTCGCTCTGACGGGACGAGCTGGGCTTGGCAAGGAGCGTAAGGAGACGGCGAATCATGTTGGCTTCAGGTGGTCCCCGCGCAATTTGCGCCTCGGAACTGTGGGCTGACTGTACTCGCTCTGGTCTGCCACCGCCACCTGCCTGTAGGTGCTTTGACGACCAAAAATGGAGGAATTGAAAAACCTTCGCAAAGTCCGCATAGTAGTGCTTGTATGTCAGCTAAACTTCCCGTCGCAGACCGTATCGCATCTGAACTCCTCCACTGGTTACCGAAGCAGGCTTGGAGCCGTGGCATGGGCTGGGCCTCTCGCCTGCCGCTTCCTCGTCCGCTGCGTGACCCTGTTTATCGGGGCTTTTCGTTGGCATACGGAATCGACCTCGGCGAGCTGGATCGTCCACTCGGTGAGTTCGATCGCTTTGATGACTTCTTCTGTCGTCCGCTTCCCGATGGCGCCCGCTCGATTTCTCCCCAGCACAACGCGCTGATTACGCCGTGTGACGGAGTGCTCAGCGGCTACGGCGTGTCCGAAGACGGACTGTGCATTCACGCCAAAGGCCAGGAATACACCGTCGCTGGTCTGCTCAATGACGAGGTCGCTGCCCAGCGCTTTGTCGGCGGCATGTTTGCGACGATTTACCTGGCCCCGCACAACTATCACCGCGTCCACAGCCCGCTCGACGGTCAGATTACTGGCTACCGTCATGTGCCGGGCGCTCGCTATCCGGTGAACGCGCTGTCGGTGCGGACCGTACCTCGGCTGTTTCAGCGTAACGAGCGGTTTGTCACCTACATGCGAACCGAGTTTGGCGAAGTTGCGCTTGTGATGGTCGCAGCTACCGGCGTGGGCAATATCACGGTAAGCTATGAGCCTGCCCTGGCTACGCCAGCAGGTGGGCCAGATCGGGGGGCGTGTATCTATGAACACGGCCAGGAAAAGCCAATCAGCAAGGGGGCGGAGCTTGGCAAATTTCACCTGGGCTCGACAGTCATCCTGCTTTTTGAGCGAGGGCGGGCATCGATTGATGTCCCCGCTGGCACCGTTGTCCGTTTGGGCCAACCGATTGGGCAGCTAACGCCAAGCAAACAGGGTCAGACATCTTGAGCACCAAGCAGCGCATTCCCAGCGACGATTTGTCGTTCGAGCCAGACGAGCTAGCCGAGGTGGGAGCCGTCCTGGCTCCGGCCAGCTCCGGCCTTGAACGAGAGGACGCAGCCAGCAGCAGAACACCTGCTTCGGCCATGCCCTCGTTCGACGATCAGGTGGATGCGGCGTTCTCCGAAGAAGAGACTGCCGAAAAGCAGCCATCGATCGCAGACGATGTGGACGTTCAGGGCGACATGGCGGGGCTGTCAGACGGTGGCCTCGACCTTCTGGCAACGGCAGGTTCAGCGAGCGATGTGGTGAGCGTAAACCCATCGCTGCGATCGAATCCCGTTCAGGCGAAGAGTTCCTCGGGGGAAATCGACGACGACTCGCTGTCTCCATCGCGAGGAGAAGTCGGCAATCTTCCGTCGGTGATCTTCGATGACTCACCGTTTGGAGAAGATGCCAAAGCAGGCATCGACGACAGCCCGTCGATACCAGCGCGTGTTGCGGCGATCGCTGCGGCCATGGATGGTCAGCAAAAGTCCGTCGCAGATGCGGTGCTTAGCTCGTCTCCCTCGCCGAATGCCAACTCGCTTCAGGTGTCGGTGCAGAACCAGAGCGCGGGCAGCCTGGCGAGCATGGCGTCGGGACGTACGACGGACCAGAGCGATGGCACCGGTGCGGAAGATCACGAAGATCCGTTCACCGAAGCTGTCTCGCCATCGAGCGCAACGCCGGTTGTGCATCTCGACGACGCAGAATTTCACCTGGTCGAAGATCACGACGAGGCACACGCACTGGCTTCCGGTCGCACGCCGGTTGCTGATGCCGCAGCCGTGCCGTCGGCAGGTGATCCGATCACCAGCGCGCCGCCGCTCGAGGGGAATCCCGGCTCGTGGGCTGCATCTGCGGCAACGCCACCGGCTGTGACCGACACGGCTTCGATCGACGCTGCTTGGAACAGTGGCAACGACGCAGACAGCGGTCCGGTTACGACCGTCTCCGCCGACGACATCGACACCACTGCCGATACGACCGAAGCCGCTCCGCTGCCCGTGTCGGCTGTTGCGGATACGCCAGCTCCTGAGCCCGTTCCATCGCGAGACTCGAGCCCTCGTCGCCCGAGCACCGCGCCCACGGGTGTTCCGGCTGCTGTGCAGGCTGCGCC